>FWPU01004170.1_pt1 | contig 19466 bp, 14 predicted proteins | sample 2228361 | NCBI WGS metagenome assembly FWPU01 (sample SAMEA103939777, study PRJEB20133) | metagenome
GTTGGGCTTGGGGGTTTTTCGGGCACCGGGCCTGCCGGTTTTTCAGGGGCCGGGCTCAGCGGTTTCTCGGCGGGTTTTTCGGCCGATTTTTCGGCGGGTTTTACGGCTGGTCCTTGGGCAGCTTTGGCTGGGGCGTTTTCCGGGGGTTTTTCCGCGGGCTTTTCAGGGGGGGCTTTGGGAAGCGGCTCGGGTTCGACGAACTCAAAATCCTTGTTCTCTTCGTAATACTGGCGGATTTGCTCCTCGGTGACCTTCGAAGGATCGACGAACCGCGAGTAATCGGCCCGGAAATACTCGATGGCCACCCGATGCGGCCGGCGGAACCCCGGTTCCGGCGAGTTCGGGTCGAAGTCGCTTTGCTTGTAGCGGGCAAAAAGCTCGCGGACTTCGGCGTCGGTCGGCTCGGGGACTTTGTTTACGAAGTCGGCCACGGGCACGCCCAGCGCCTCGATCCGGGCCTTGCGGTTCATGCGGAGAAAATAATCCCATTGTTGGGCCGGCGGAGTACCCACCAGGCTTACGTTGAACAGCTCCTCCACGCGCAGCGCCAACAACTCGTAACGGAGGTATTCGAACAGGCTGGCCTCGCTGAGCTGGACCTGGCGGAGGATGTCCCGAAACGTCTTTTCGCTCACCTGGCGTTCTAGCAGACGGGCGATGGTGTTCGTGACCGTGGTATCGGAGATCTGCATACCCAACTGCTGGGCCCGCCGGCTCAGCAGCCAGGTATTGGCCGCGGTCTCTTCATCGGCAGGACCGAGCCGTCGGAGCATCAAGGCGGCCTGGGTGGCTGGCGGCACCGCCGAACTCGAGCTGGCCAGCCGGGCCCGGATCACCTGCTCGTGAATGGCTTGCAGAAGGGCGATGACCTTCTGCCGCTGGAAGACGAGCATGTTCAAAGCGCTACGGTGGAGCTTGCCGTACGCCGTGGTACGGATCACCACGGGATCGACCGCCGCGCGGCTCTCGATCATGTCCAGGACGATGGGCAAGATGACGAACGAGATCATCGCCATGAGCGTCAGAAGCGCGAATGCGACTTTCTGGTGGCGGCGAAAGGTCCTGAAAAGCTTCATGGATTATGCTCGTTCGGGGGGGATGCACCCGCATTTGTCGGGTGGCCAAAGTCGGCTTGACAAACCCGCGCATCGCCGATTATGAGTGTTGCCACGCGCGAGGTGGCGAAAAGCAAAGATTGTAAGGCCAGGGGCAGTAATTGCAATCCCAAGCCCGGGGTGGTGGGGGATGCGCGGGCCGTCGCGTATAACCCATACTGGGGGTTTCGCCAACTCGAGCCGGCCGTTTGATTACAATTCCATGCCGGCCAGGCGTCTGGTCATTGGGGGTACTTGCGGATGGAACCTTCCCACCCATTTGACAGGTACCTCGGGGCCCAGTTGTCCTTCACACCCGGACGGGTCTTTTTTCCAACCGCGGCAATCATGGCCAAAAAGAAAGCAGCATCCCAGGATCGTACCGCGCTGGTGATCGTCGAATCGCCGGCCAAGGCCCGCACCATCAGCCGGTTCCTGGGAAGGGACTTCGCCATCGAAGCCAGCATCGGCCATGTCCGCGACTTGCCCCAGGGGGCCCGCGAAATCCCCGCCGAGTACAAGAAGAAAGAATGGGCCTATCTGGGCGTCGATGTCGAACACGACTTCGAGCCGGTGTACGTCATCCCGGCCGACAAGAAGAAGCAGGTGGCCAAACTGAAAAAGGCCTTGGGCCGGGCCAGCGAACTCTACCTGGCGACCGATGAGGATCGCGAAGGCGAGGCCATCAGTTGGCACTTGTGCGAGATTTTGAAGCCCAAGGTCCCGGTCCATCGGCTGGTGTTCCACGAGATTACCCGGGAAGCGATTCACGAGGCCCTGGCCCACCCCCGCCAGCTCGACTATGCCCTGGTGCGGGCGCAAGAGGCCCGCCGGATTCTGGACCGGCTGTTCGGCTACGAGGTTTCGCCTTTGTTGTGGCGCAAGGTGGGTTCCAAGCTTTCGGCGGGTCGGGTGCAAAGCGTCGCTGTCCGCCTGGTGGTCGAGCGCGAACGCCAACGCATGGCCTTCGTCCCCAGCGCGTGGTGGGACCTGGTGGGTACTTTCCGGGCAGGGGCCGGCCCGCACGAGGCGGCAAACGCGGAGCAGCCAGGGCCAGGGGAACCGGGCGGAGCAGGCCCGAATGAGCCAGCAGGCGCCGGGGCACCCCGGGGGCTTGCGGCCGTGGCGCAGGGGTGCGGATTGGGCGGATCGTCCCAGGTTTTTCGGGCCCAATTGGTCGCTCTGGGCGGGCGGCGGATCGCCACTGGACGGGATTTCGACCCGGCCACCGGCGCGCTGAAAGATTCGTCGTTGGCCTACCTGGACGAGGCGGAGGCCGCCGAGCTGGCTCGACGCCTGTTGACCGCCGTCTGCCGGGTGGCCGAACGCGAGGACAAGCCCTATACCTCGCGCCCCTATGCCCCGTTTACGACCAGCACGCTGCAACAGGAGGCCAACCGGAAGTTCGGCTTCACGGCTCGGAAGACGATGCAGCTTGCGCAAAGTCTGTATGAAAACGGGCATATCACGTACATGCGGACCGACTCGACGCATTTGTCGAGCGAGGCGATTCGGGCCGCGCGCGAGCTGGTGGCCCAGCAATACGGTCCGGAATACCTGCCCGACGAACCCCGCATCTACCGCACCAAAGTCAAGAATGCCCAGGAGGCGCACGAGGCGATCCGTCCGGCAGGCCAGCATTTCGAGTTCCCCGAAGCGCTGCGCGGCGAGCTATCGGCCGACGAGTTCCGCTTGTACGACCTCATCTGGAAGCGGACGGTGGCCAGCCAGATGTGCGATGCCCGCGGGCACCGGACGACCATCCGCCTGGGGTTGGACGAGGCCTTGTTCGAGGCCACCGGCACGGTCATCGAGTTCCCGGGCTACCTGCGGGCTTATGTAGAAGGCTCCGACGATCCGGAAGGGGAGTTGGCCGACCGCGACACTCCCCTGCCGAGGGTCGAGGTGGGCCAGGTGGTCGAGGTCCTTCAGTTGGAGCCCAAGGGGCATACCACACAACCCCCCGGCCGGTACAGCGAGGCCTCGCTGATCCGCGCGCTGGAGGAGAAAGGGATTGGCCGGCCGAGCACATACGCGACGATCATCGATACGATCCTCACGCGCAATTACGTCTTCAAGCGGGCCGGCCAGTTGGTGCCCACCTGGACGGCATTCGCCGTGTGCCAATTGCTGGAATCGCACCTCCCCGACCTGGTGGATTACGCTTTCACGGCCCAGATGGAGGACGAGCTGGACGCCATCAGCCGGGGCGAAAAGGGGCATGTCGAATACTTGCGGGGCTTTTATTACGGCAATACGTATCCGGGTCTGAAGGAGCAGCTCAAGAACAAGACGGAAACCATCGACGCCCGGGAGGTCAGCCGCGTGCCGATCGGCAAGCCGGCGGGCTCAGGGCCGCGGGCCGAGCCGATCTTCGTGCGGGTTGGCAAGTACGGGCCGCGCATCGAACAAGGACGCCGCTGGGCCCGCGTTCCCGAGGGGATGGCTCCAGACGAGCTGACGGTGGCCAAGGCCCTGGAGCTATTGGATCAGGCCGAGCAGGCCGAAAGGCCTTTAGGCTACTGCCCCCAGACTGGTAAACCGGTGTTCCTGCGTTTGGGGCGGTTCGGGCCGTATGTGCAGCGCGGCGACTCGAAGGATGGCGAAAAACCCCAGAGCGCTTCGCTCTTGAAGGGCATGACGCCGGAAAGCGTGGACCTTTCGACAGCACTGGCTTTGCTCTCGCTGCCGCGCACCCTGGGGGCGCATCCCCAGACGGGCGAGCCCGTGGTGGCGTGCAACGGGCGCTTCGGCCCGTATATCAAGTGCGGCAAAGAGACCCGCAGCCTTCCCCCCGAGCTTTCGCCCCTGGAAGTCACGCTTGCCCAAGCCCTGGATCTATTGGCGCAACCCAAGCCGCCGCGCGGGCGACGCCGGGCCAAGGAGCCCATCAAGGTCCTTCCGCCGCCATCGGAGAGCGGCCAGCCCATCCAGGTGCTCGTGGGGCGGTATGGGCCCTATGTGACGGACGGGACCATCAATGCCTCGCTGCCGGGCGGCTGGTTGCCGGAGGAAATAACGTTCGAGCAGGCCGCCAGATTGTTGGCCGAGAAGGCGGCGGGGCCTAACGGCCGGGGCCGGGGCGCCAAGCCGTCGTCTTCCAGCCGGGGACGCCAGTCCACAAGCAAGCGCCGCAAAAGGGCGTCTGGGGGGCGAACGGCCGGCAAGCGTTCGAAGGCCGGTGCCACGGGGCAGAGCAAAGCCAGTGGCAGTGCCAGGCCGGCCCGCAGCACCCCCCAGCCTGCCGAGGGCAAATCGCGGGGCGGCGCCAAGAAAGCCGCGGCGAGAACCCAGGAACCTGCGTGAGGCCTTGTTTGCCGCTGCGCGAAGACAGAGCGTGTTTGCGAAGGCTAGCAGCTCAGTGCGGGACGAGTGCTTGGGATCGCCTGCCCGTTACAGGGGGTGTGAGCCCTCGTAGACGACGATTCGCTGATCGGCGCGTACGTTGCGGAGCACTTGGGTCGCGCCCCCCAGCCAGCGGATCTCGATGCGGTCTGCCCGGTCGTGCCGTCCCAGGCCGAAGTGCAATCGTGAGCCGAAGTGGCTCTGGTAGCTGCGACCGCTGTGGACTTCGGCGAGCTGGGCCAATTGCCTGGCCACAACCCGCACGTGAGCCCCCACGCCATCGCGGTTGGTCCGCCGGCCCCGCAGCTCGATCTGCAGCCAGTGGTTTCCCGGGGGCGAGTCGTTGCGAAGGACGACGGCCTGGCGGCGGGAGCTGAGGATCACCACGTCGATATCCCCGTCATTATCGAGGTCGTCGAACACCGTTCCCCGTCCCACCACCTGGACGCGCAGCCCGTCGCCGGCCTGGTCCGAGACATCGACGAACTTGCCGTCCCCGGTGTTGCGCAACAGCACGGGCCGGCAAAGGTACGAGGTGGTATCGTCCCACAGCTCGATATTGTCCTGGAGGTGGCCGCAGGCGATAAACAGGTCACGAAAGCCGTCGTTATCGAAATCGACGAATCCCACGCCCCATTTGACGTACGGGAACGAGCCGGCGCCAGCGCCGGTCGGCACGGTCACGTCGTCGAAAGATCCGTCGCCGCGGTTGCGGAACAGCACGGGCAGTTCGGCCTGGTACGAGGTTTGGAGGAAGTCGAGCCAGCCGTCGTTATCGTAATCGCCACAGTCAACGCCCATGCTGCCCAGCTCGTGGCCGTGGAAGTTGAAAGCCACGCCCATGGCGATGGCGTCTTCGGTGAACTGGCCGCGGCCGTCGTTGCGGAAAAAGAAGTTCCGCGACACGTCGTTGAGCACGAAGATATCGGTATCGCCGTCGTGATCGAAGTCGGCGGCGACCATGCCCATGCCGGTGCCGGCGACCGTCCCGATGCCCGACGGGCCGGTGACATCCGTAAACGTGCCATCGCCGTTGTTGCGGAAGAGATTATCGGGCTCGGGGGGATAATCCTTGGGGCCGGCGTATTGGGGGAAGCCGTCCACGGTGCGGGCCACGTGGTTTTCGTAGGTAAAGTGCACGTAGTTGGCGGCGTAGAGATCGAGGTCGCCGTCGGCGTCCATGTCGAGAAAACAGGCGCCGGCCCCTACCTTGTGGCCGCGACTCACACCAGCCTGGGCCGTGACATCCGCGAACGTCCCGTCCCCCCGATTGCGGTACAACACGTTGGGCCCGTAGTTGTTCACGTAGAGATCGGGCCAACCATCGTTATCGTAGTCGCCCACGCACACGCCCAGGCCGTAGCCGGCCTCGCCGACGCCGGCCTGGCTCGTGACATCGGCGAACCGCAAGCCGCCCAAATTGCGGTAGAGGGCGTTGCGGGCCGTGGGGTCGGGTGGCGAGCCCCGTAACGGCCGGCCGTTGAGAAAATAGATATCGATCCACCCATCGCCATCGTAATCGAAGGTCGCCAGCCCCGAAGCCACGGTTTCGACGATGTAGCGGTGTCCGGCGGAGCCATCGGTGTGGCGGAACGTGATCCCGGTTTGGGAAGTTACCTCGCGGAGCATGATGGGGCACTCGGCAGCGCCGGCCAGGCCCATCGACCCACCGATCGCGCGCCAAGCCATCCACGCGCCGAGGCCAGCCCAAAGGAGTGCCACGAATGCCGGAAGACGGGTCCGTTCCGCGCGGGGGTCGAGGGGCGCGGGATGCTTCTGCGGGGCCTGTCTGCAAGCGCGTCGTTTGCTGCCAACCGATCGCATGGTGGTTGTTCCGGCCGAAGGTCAAGCAGTTCGTTTGCGGTTTACGGCTCCGCCGCAGGGGCCGGAGCAAAGCCGGCGGACCGCAGGGCCTCCGCCGCCCGGAGACAGGCCGGGTTTTGGGGATCGAGTTCCATGGCGCGGGCCAGCCACTTTCGGGCGAGTTCGGCGTGGCCGGCCAAGGCATAACATCCGGCGCCTCCGGCGGCCAACTCGGCCAGAAGGCGGCGGACTTCGTCGGCCTCGATATCCCGTCCCATGAGCCGGGCGGGGCTGGGTTGGCCCGCCCCTTCGCGAAGTTGCTTGAGGAATAGGGCCCGGTGCTCCTCGGCCTTGGCCGGGTTGCCCAGCCGCATGTAGGCCGTCACCAGGGCGTAGTGCGCTTTGCCGAACTGGGGTTCCAACGCGACCGCTTGTTCCAGATGCTGCCGCGCCTCTTCGAAGCGCCCGAGTTGCAAGCAGGCCTGGCCCATGAGGAACCGCCGCATCGACTGCGACGAAGCGCCCTCGGCCTTCTCCAGGGCGGAAAGGGCCTCGGCTGGCCGGCCGAGCTGCATCAAAGCCTCGGCCAGGACCACGGGTGCGTTGGGCAGCGTGGGGTCCAGCGTCAAGGCCTTGCGAAGGTACCCGACCGCCTCCTCGAAATCGCCCCGTTCCCAGGCCGCCGAACCGAGGCAAAAACACGCATAGGCCGAGCGGGGCTCCAAGGCCAGGCAACGCTGCCACAAAGGCGCGGCCTTGCGGGGATCGCCCGCCCGCTGATGAAAGCGGGCCGCCAGGTCCAAGGCGTGCGGCTGATCGGGAAAGGCTTCGGCCAGTTGGTCGGCCATCTGCTCCCCCTCGGCGATCCAGTGGGCGACCGATGCGGGCGATGCCTTGGGAGGTGCGGCAGGGGGTTTCTCGCCATTGGGGGCCTGGAACGCCTCGGGGGGCAACGGTGCTTGGACCCCGGAACTCTGGCCACCGCAACCGGCTAGCGCCCCTGCCAACCCCGCTGCCAGCCACACCACCAGTGCCGCACGGCACCACGCCGATTCGGCCCGCCGCGTCGGGGCTGATCCTGCCTCGGCCCGCAACGCCTGGGTCCGCCCCGTGTGACCCCACGCGCTTTGGGCGGGCGCTGCCTGGGGCGACCCCGTTTGGGTCCACATCGTTTGGTTCCGATCCGTTTGGTTCCGATCCGTTTGGTTCCGATCCGTTTGGTTCCGATCCGTTTGGTTCCGATCCGTTTGGTTCCGATCCGTTTGGGTCCAGCCTGTTTCGGCCTCCGCCCGGTCGGCCAAAGGCGCCCCCCAGCTCCTCCAAAGCGGCATTTGCCTGGTCCCGCGGTCATGTCTTGCGGCCAAGCATCCGGTCCAAGGCATCGGAGGTCTGATACACCAGCGATTCGGGCCAGTAGGGGAAGGGGTTGAAGTACTCGAATGTCAGATAGCCGCGGTAACCCACCTGGTCTAGCGCCTCCATCACCGCGGGCCAGTTGATGGTGCCGTCCAGCAGCGGCCGGAACGTATGCAGGTTGAACTCGTGCACTTTCTTGGAGTATTCCTTGAAGTGCACGTTCTGGATCCGTTTGCCCAGCAGCGGGATCCAGTGTTCCGGGAAGTGGTACTGGGCGATGTTGCCGGTATCGAAGTGGACGCGCACCCGGTCGGAGCCAAAGCGATCCACAAAAGCGTTCATTTCCTCCGGCGTGTGCAAGAAGCCGTTCACAAAGATGTTCTCGATGTTCAGGTACACGCCGGCCTTTTCGGCCTCGGGAATGAGCTTTTCTACAGCCTCCCGGGCGCGGCGATGGCACACGTCGAAAGGCACCGGGGGCTCGTTCTCCAGCCACGGGATATAGGTGGCGCCGGGCACGATCAGCACGTTGTCGGTCTCCAGCAGCCGCGCGGCGCGGACCATCTGGATCGCCAGTTCCAATCCTCGCTCGCGGCGCTTGGGATCCTCGTGGGTCAGGGCATACGGCCAGAAGAGGAAGGAGCACACGCCGCTGATCTTCAGGCCGATTCGGCGGGCCCACTGCCCCACCTCCTTGATGTGCGCCGGGCTGGCCTGCGGCGAGAGGTCCCCCTCCAGGGCGTAGTTGACTTCCACGGCCTCGAAGCCGGCATCCTTGCAAATCTGGAAGCATTCTTTGAGCGTCATCTTCTGCGGGTAGGGCAAGGCCCACAGATTGATGGATTTCTTCATGTCGTACTTGCGGGCAGGCCGGGCCGGCGCAGCAGTCGCCTGCGGCGCTTGAGCCTCGGCGGCCACCAGACCCTGCGACGCCAGAAAGGCCGCCCCAAAAGCCGCGGTGTAGGCCAACACCTCGCGGCGGGAAAGCGGATCGGCACCGCAGGGAGCCTGAGCAGTTTTTACCTCGTGCGGGGTTTCCGGGACGGTCATGGCCAATCTCACTCAAGCGTAAGGAATCCGGCAAAGCGGGCGTTTTCGGCCGAAGTGCCCCAACCCAAGGATTGTCCAGGGATTGGACGCACCGGGTATTCTAGGCGCAAGCCGGACAAAGCGTCAACGCACCGCCGCACCGCTGCCGCCGAGGGCCAGAGAGCCCGGCCCCCAGGGGCTGGCCTTACAGATGGCCGGCAGTCATCTTCGCCCGAAGGGCCCGCACCACACACGGGGGGAGGAACCGCGACAGGGCCACGTCATTGGCCACCGGTGCGATCTGCTTGATAAGCGAGCTGGAAACGTGGGCCAACTCCCCATCGGCGATCATGAATAGCGTTTCCACATCCGGAGCCAGCCGGCGATTGGCCATCATCATGGTCAGCTCCGCGGCGATATCGGTGATGGGGCGCACCCCGCGAAGGATGACCCGGGCGCCGCACTCCCGGACGAACTCGACGGTCAGCCCGCGAAAGGTGCGGATCTCGATGTTTGGCAGGTGGGCGGCGGCCTCGCGGATCAAGGCCACGCGCTCTTCCGGGGCGAACAGCGGATGCTTCTCCATATTCACCCCTACGCCGACGATCAGCCGATCAAACAGGCGGCTGGCCCGCTCCATCACGTTCAAGTGTCCTAGCGTAATCGGATCGAACGAGCCGGGATAGACGGCCACGTGCTGCTCGGCGGGGGGCATGAACGCGGTTCCACAAGCGATTGGCGCAAGCCGGTCTCGGGGGGCCGGCCCAAAGCGCTTTATACCATGCCCGGCAAGCGGGAGTGAAGGGCCAAACAGCCGGGTGGTTGCTTGCAAATAGGCGGAAATGCTATTGCGTCTGTGCGAAGTCCGGATGCTACCCGCTCCGCACCTTGGAACGGGCCGCGGCGCGCAAAAGGGTCGCCGGACCGGCCCCCCGGCCGCGCTGGCTCACTCGCCTAGGGCTTCGACCAGGCGCTGGAGATCTGAGGCGTCGTTATAGGCATGGGGGCTGATCCGCAAACCCCCGGCGCGGCAGCTCAGCACCACGCCGCGCTGGAGGCACTGGCGGCGGAGCGCCTGGGGATCGCGACCGGGGATATCGAACAGGACGATGCCGCTGCGGTGGCCCGGGCTGCGGTCGCTCCGCACCCGCGCCCCAAGGCTTTGCAAACGCTGGCAGGCTTCCTCGGCCAGGGCGTCGATCCGGCGAAACAGGGCTTCTGGGCCGAAAGTCCCCAGCAGGCGCACGCTGGCCTCCAGGCCCAGCAGGCCCACCAGGTTTCGCGATCCCCCCTCGTAACGGCTGGCACCGGGCTTCAGGTCCAGGGCGATGTGCTGGTAATCGTGGGCGTGCCGGACGCTGTTCCATCCCACGCCCAGCGGGCGCAGTCGGTCCAGATGCTCCCGGCGGATAAACAGCACGCCAGCCCCCTCTGGGCCCAACAGCCACTTGTGCCCATCGGCCGCCAGAAAGTCGATGGGGGTCCGCTGGACATCCAGGGGAATGACCCCAAGGGCCTGGATGCCGTCGACGAACAGCAGGGCACCGCGGTGGTGGGCCAGTTCGGCCCAGGCATCCAAATCGTTCCGCCAGCCGTTCCAATAGCTCACCCAACTGACGCTGAGAATGCGGGTGCGGGCATCGCATGCCTCGGCCACCCGCCCCAAGTCTACCCGGCCCTCGACCAGCGGAACGCGGCGGACCTCGACCCCCCGATCGGCCAGGTTGAGCCAAGGGTACTGATTGGTCGGGAACTCGTCGGCCGGCAGCACCACGTTATCGCCCGGCTTCCAGGGGAAGCCCTCGGCTACCAAGGTTACGCCCTCGGTGGTGTTGTGGACCAGCGCGATCTCTTCCTCGGCCGCATGGAGAAGTGAGGCCACCAGACTGCGGAGCGCTTCGGCCCGGCGGGTCCACCCCTGCCAGGCCGTGTCGCCCTGGGTGGCCGCCTCGTCGGCCCACTGCTGGATAGCTGCCTGCGTGGGGGCGGGCAGCGGCGATACCGCGGCATGGTCCAGATAGGCCCACCGCTGGACCACGGGCATCTGGGCGCGAAATGCCGACCAATCGGGCTGCGCCGGCCCTGCCGAGCCTGCCGAGGAGATCGAGTCTGACGGTTGGGTGGGGGAGCGGCTTTCCATAATCACAACCATCCAATACCATCTTACTCGCCCCTGCGGACCGCGGGTTTCGGGCAAGGTCGGCCTTGATCCGATGGGTGGCCGCCCCGCAATTTCCGCACGGGAAGCGCCCTCCTTTGGGCGTGGGTTTGGCGGCTGCTCCCATCAGAATGGGGGCCACGCTTGATGAACACTCTTTTTGACCCCCAGGGTAGAGACCCCGGGTAGGCCGAACTATACTAGTATGGCGTCTGCGCCTGCGACAGCCTTGGGAACCCCCCTTATGCCCAGAGCCATGTGCATCCTTGGTTTGGTCGTCGCCGCCTTGTTGTTGCTGTTGTTCGGTCTGGACCTTGCGATGGGCATCCCCTTTGGCGGTTTGGGCGCGGTGCGGAATGGGGCTTTCCTGTTCGTCGCATTGGCACTGGCTTATCTGAGTTGGTCCACGCTCCGCGAGTTGCGCTAAGCCCACGAGGCCTGTTTGGGGGCCAGGCCGGGGCATGCCGACCTCGCGTGGGCAAGGGCTCGGGTTGGGCGCAAGGGCTCATTCGGTGGGAGAAGCGGGGGCAGCGGGCCCAGCCTGGACAATCGCAGCCGCCAGCCCCTCCATGGTGTAGGGATTGGCTTCCGCCGCAGGCGCAAAGCCGAACCGGCGGAGGGTGTCCGAGGTCACGGGGCTGATACTGGCCAGGCGAGCCCGCCGCAGATCGTCGCCAAAAAGCCGAACCAGTGCGCCGGCAATCGCGGAACTGGTGACGGTGATCCACGCCAGTCGCCCTTCGCGCAGGGCGCGCGTTACTTCCGGCGCAGGCTGGGACACATCGGTGCTACGGTAGGCCACGACCTGCTCGACCGATGCACCGGCGGCGGCGAGGTGCTCGGCCAGGACTTCGCGGCCGCGGCTGGCCCGAACCAGCAGGCACCGCCGACCGGCAGCGCGGGGTGCAAGGGCCGCGGCCAGCGACTCGGCGCGGAATTGTTCGGGCACCAACTCGGCGCGGAGATGGTACTGGCCCAGCGTCTCGGCCGTGCCCGGGCCAATCGCCGCCAGCTTCACTCCCGCCAGCGCCCGCAGATCGAGGTGCCGGCTCAGCAGGCGATCCAAAAAATAGCTCACCCCGTTGGCGCTGGAGAACACGATCCATGCGTACTCGCCCAGCCGATCCAAGGCCCGATCCACCGGCCCCCAGTCTTCGGGCGGCGCGATCTCGATGGCGGGCTGGAACATCACCTCGGCCCCCAGGGCCGTGAGCCGATCGGCCAGGTCTTGGGCCTGGTGGCGGGGCCGGGTCACCAGAATCCGCTGCCCCACCAGGGGCAACTCCGAAAACCACCACCGCTGGGGCGCATGCTGCACCACCTCGCCCACAATAATCACTGCCGGCGGACGAATGCCGTGCCTGGCGATTTCGTCGGCCACCGTGCCCAAGGTACACCGATACACCGCCTGGTCGGTCCAGCTACAACGCCGCACAATGGCCACCGGCGTATCCGCCGGCTTCCCGCGATCGATCATCGCCCGGCTCCACAGCGATGCCGAGGTTACACCCATGTACACGACCACGGTGCCGGGGAAGTCGGCCAAGGCCCCGTAGTCCAGCGGCGGGCCCGCTTCGGAGTGGCGCTGCTGGCCGGTGACCAGCGCCACGGCCGACGAACAACCCGCGTGGGTCAATGGGATGCCGGTGTAAGCGGCCGCAGCGGTGGCAGCGGTCACCCCCGGCACCAACTCGAAGGGGATGTTGGCCTGCTGCAGGGCGGCCACTTCGTCGGTCACCCGACCGAAGACGGAAGGGTCTCCACCCTTTAGGCGGACGACGATCCGGCCGGCCTGCGCCGCTTCTACCATCCGGCGGCAGATTTCCTCCTGCGATAAATTGGTGCCCGGATGGTGTCCCAGGGCAATCCGCTCAGCCGAAGCAGGGACGTACTCCAGCACTGCCGGGTTGACGAGGTAGTCGTAAAGGACCACGTCGGCCTGGCGGAGACACGCCACGGCGCGGAGGGTCACCAGGCCGGGGTCGCCCGGTCCGGCCCCCACCAGATAGACCCGGCCGCGGGGTGGGTTGGACAGGAGAGGATCGCAGGAACCGTTGTGTTGGGCCATCAAGCTGTTAGAATAATAGGCGCACCCTAGTCTGCCCGGCAGGAATAACAGCCGCCCCGCCCGGCAGGACCCGTTTGGTTGCTCCAGGTCTCCAACGCACGATGGGTTCCAGCCATGGCCTCGGAAGACACCACCTCCCCCACCCCCCAGGGAGCGATTCGCTTTCCCCAACCGCCTACTCCGGCGCAGCGCAAGCGTTTGCAGAAGTGCTATGAGCACGCCAACGTGCAGATGCGGCAGGAGAACTACGACTACGCCACCGAGCTGTTCACCCAGTGCGTGCTGGGCGACCCTGGCAACCTGTTGTACGTCCAAGGATTCCTGGGAAACCTCAAGCAGAAGTATAACAACAACAAAAAGGGGGATAAACTGGCCTTCATGAAGGCCCTGGGGGCCAAGGGCCTGGTCAAGAAGGCCGCCATGCAAAAGGATTGGCCGACGCTGTTCAAGAATGGGCTGGAGGTCCTCAAGCTCAATCCCTGGGACGTGGGGACGTTGACCACGCTGGCGGCCGCCTGCGAAGAGTTGGAACTGCACGAGGCACAACTGGTGTATCTCCGCCTGGCCCTGGATGCTGACCCGAAGGATCCCAACATCAACCGCATTTGCGGCCGGGCCCTGGGCCGGCGCAAACTCTACGACCAGGCCATCGCGTGCTGGCACCGGGTGGAACAGGCCGTGCCCGGGGATGAAGAGGCGGCCCGGGCTATCGCCAGCCTCACGGTCGAGAAGGCCATCGAACAGGGGAAATACGAGGGGGAGGGGGGCGGGGTCAAGACGGGCAAGGCGGGCGAGGCCGGCGAACTCACCCCCGAACAGCGCCTGCTCCGCGAAATCCGCCGCCATCCCAACGAGACCGCCAAGTACATCGAGCTGGCCGACCTGTATCTCCGCGAAGACCAGTTTGCCAAGGCCGAGGACATCCTCAAACGGGCCGTCGAGGTCTCCGAGGGGAACCCCGAGATCCGCGAACGCTGGGAAGATGCCCACCTCCGCTTGCTCCGCCAGCGCCTGGCCGAGGCCGAGAAGCGGTTCGAGGAGACCGGCCGGCCCGAGGACCAGCGCGCCGCCGAACAGCTCAAAAAAGAACTGTTCGAAAAAGACCTGGAGTTCTGCAAGAACCGGGTGGAACGGTTCCCCAACAACCTGGCCTACAAGTTCGAATTGGCCGTCCGCTACCAGTTGGTCGGTCGCCATAAGGAAGCTATCGCCGAATACCAGCAGGCCCAGGCCGATCCCAAGCGCAAAGGCCTGTGCATGCTGGCCCTGGGGCAGTGTTTCCAGGCCATCAAACAGTACTCGCTGGCCATGCGCCATTACGAGCTGGCGGTCCAGGAAATCCCCGACCGCGATGCGGTCAACAAGAAGAAGGCCTTGTACCTGGCGGGCAAACTGGCCCTGGGCTTGAAAGACCTCGACAGCGCCGACCGCTACTTCTCCACCCTGGCCGGGATGGATTTCAGCTACAAGGATGTCTCGAACATGCTGGACAAGATCGCCCAGCTTCGGAAGAATCAAGAGCGGGTGGCCGAAGAGGAGCTTCCGGCCGATGTGGGCGAGGCCCCGGTCGAGCCCCCCGAGCTGTAACCGGCCGCACCCCGCGTGCAAGGCCGCTGATCCCAAAGGAGCAACTTCCGACGCATGCCGAACACCAAGAGTGCCGCCAAACGTCTTCGCCAGAACATCCAGCGCCGCCTCCGCAACAGGTCGGCGAAGCGCTCGGTAAAGACCCAGTGCCATAAGGTGGTCGCCGCCATCGAACAAGGCGATGCCGACCGGGCCCGGGCAGAGTTCCGCCTAGCCGCCAAGAAACTCGATCAGGCCGCGGCCAAAGGCGTCATTCACCGCAATGCGGCCGCTCGTCATAAGGCCCGGCTAGCCACCAAGATGAAGGCCGCCGGCATCTCCCCGGTGGCGCAGCAATCGGCCGGCCCTCCTGGGACGCCGGCCGAACCGTCGCTGTCGCCTCCATCTGCGGAGGGGTAGCGGGCAAGCGGTCTCGGGTTGGTGCGGCCAGCGCCTGCACTGTCGAAAACACCGGTCGCCCCGGTTGACCGTGTCCCTTTTGGTTCCACCGGTCGCGGTGGGCAGCTCGCCATCCCCAGGCCCCCCCGAGACGCTGAAAGCCGCTCGAAAGCCCCTTGACCGGCCCCCGGGGCGGCCCCTATGCTCAGGGTATCGGCATGTCCGCCACCTTGGTGATCGACGAGGAGCCAGGCGATGAGCATCGACGATGGCGTGCGGACCAGACTGCCGACGGCGCGGGGGCGCAACTATCCGTCGATCCGGCAGTTCACGGTGTTCCTGGAAAACCGGGTGGGGCAACTCTTAGAGGTCATCCGCCGCTTCGAGGGGAGCACGGTCCGGGTCGTGGCGCTGTCCATTACCGACGCGGCAGAGTGTGCGTTTGTGCGGTTCTTGCTGAGCCACCCGGAGGAGGGGCGAGAAATCCTCGAACGGGCCGGGCTGGCCATCATCGAAAGCGATTTGATCGGCGTCGAGTTGCCTGAGGGCCCCCAGCCCCTCCTCCAAATCTGTACCGCCCTGCTCCAAGCCGAGGTGAACATTGTCCAGGCCTATCCCTTGTTGGTCCGCCCGCATGGCCGGCCCGCGGTGGCCTTGATGGTCGACAACATCGATGCCGGCCTCGAGACGCTGGGGTCCAAAGGCTTCCGCATGATCACCGAGGCGGACTTAGCGGCCGAGGAGTAACGCCGGGCACGCGCGCCAGGCTCCCGGCCTGTGGCTGCAAGCAACGCCCCCTGCTTTGACCCACGAGCCGGGGGCATAAGCCCTCGATGCGAGCGGCCTATAACGGATTCTCTTCCCTGCGCGGGGAGAGCTTATCCCCTCTCTTTGGCAAGTGCCTTCCGCGCCTTGCCGACGTAATGTGGTTATGGATAGACCGTTGCGATTTTCTCAGGCCAAAATGGCCGATTATCGTAGCAGCACTTTCCGCGGTTTGGGGGAGGTTGGCGCGTGGCGACCGTGACTTCACATCCTGTGTGGCGCATACCGATTCGCAATTTCTTGCGGATGTGTCGCCGCAATTTTGGCCGTCCCAAAGTGGCCGATTCCACGGGCATGGAACTCACCGGGGCCGGGTTGCTCCTGCGTTCGCTCTTGGTGAAGCGGTTGTTGCGCCGTGAGGTATTGGCGCAGGACGAGCGGATGGTGGGGTTGCTGCTTCCCCCCTCGGTGGCCGCAGTGGTCGCCAACGCCGCCATCTTGTTGGACCGACGTGTGGCGGTCAATTTGAACTACACGGTGTCCAACGAGGTGTTGAACATCTGCATTCGCCGGGCCAGGATTCGCCACGTGCTGACCAGCCGCCGGGTGATGGAACGCTTCGAGCACCTCCGCCCCGAGGCCGAGCTGGTGTACCTCGAAGATTTCAAGGGCCGTTTGGGCTGGCGCGACAAGCTTGCGGCGGCTTTCGGGGCGTGGCTGCTGCCTGCTGCCGTACTGGAGCGGCTGTTGGGGCTGGACCAGATCGGCCCGGATGATCTCATGACGGTCATTTTCACCTCGGGATCGACCGGCGACCCCAAGGGCGTGATGCTCAGCCATCGGAACGTGGGGAGCAACGTCGAGGCATTCCAGGCGGCCATCAATCTGCGGCGCGAGGACGTGCTGTTGGGGATCCTCCCCTTTTTCCATTCGTTCGGCTACACCGTGCCGCTGTGGGCCGGACTGATGCTCGAGCCCAAGGTGGTGTACCATTTCAACCCCTTGGATTACCACCAGGTAGCCGCGCTGTGCCGGCAGCACGGGGTGACGCTTTTGGTTTCGGCGCCGACGTTTTTGCGGTCTTATGTGCGGCGGATCGCGCCGGAGGATTTTGCCACGCTCAATCTGGTGATCACCGGAGCAGAAAAGCTGCCGCCGGACCTGGCCGACGCCTTCGAAAAGCGCTTCGGCGTGCGGCCGGTCGAAGGCTATGGAACCACCGAACTTTCGCCTGTGGTCTCGACCAATGTTCCTCCCAGCCGCTCGCAACATCCGGGGCGGGTGGAGTGCAAGGAGGGGACTGTAGGCCGGCCCATCCCTGGCGTCCAGGCCAAAGTCGTGGACCTGGAGACGGGCGGGGAACTGGGGCCCGGCCAATCCGGCATGTTGCTCGTCAAAGGGCCGAACGTGATGCTGGGGTATCTCGACCAGCCGGAGCAAACGGCCGAGGTAATCCGCGACGGCTGGTACGTCACCGGCGACCTGGCGGAGATCGATGCCGACGGTTTCATCCGCATCACGGGACGGCAAAGCCGGTTCTCGAAGATCGGCGGCGAGATGGTGCCGCATCTCCGCGTGGAAGAGGCCTTGGCGCGGGTCCTGAACCTGGAAGAGGACCGGGTGTGCCATGCGGTCACGGGCATCGCCGACCCGCGCAAGGGCGAACGCCTGGTGGTCCTGCACACGGGGCTGCCCAAGCCGCCCGAGGAAATCTGCCGCGATCTGGTCGCTGCCGGCCTGCCGCCGCTGTGGGTCCCCTCGCCCGACAGCTTCCGGCAGGTGCCGGAAATCCCGCTCTTGGGGAGTGGAAAACTCGATTTGCGCCGGCTGCGCGAACTGGCCGAAAGCGCCTTTGCCAAAGCCCAGCCCGCGGCCGCCGGTTCGTAGGGCGCATGCCCAGCGCGCAGGCCATCGGATTCGCGCGGTTGCAAGCAACCAACCCCGAGGGGCTTGAGCCCTATGCCTTTGCCGGCGAAACCCGTGGAGCTGTCACAAGCCGTTTTGGCAAAGGCACGCGGATGGCTCGGCGGCCACTACTCGCCCACGTAGGGCAACAGGGCCATGTAGCGGGCCCGCTTGATGGCCTTGGTGACCGCGTGCTGGCTGACGGCCGAGCACCCGGTCTTGCGCCTTCCGATGATCTTGGCTTGCCGGTTGGTGAGCTTCTTGAGCAGCTCGATATCCTTGTAATCGACGTAGACCGGCCGGGGGCGCTGGCCGTCCACGAAAATCGGGTCCCTCTTCTTGCTCCGGGGTTTGGCTTTGGCCCGTTTCCTGGCGGTGCGGCTGCGAGGGGGAACAACTGGTTTCGACATGTTCGACCTTAGCGGTATGCCGAATCCACCGGCCTGTCCACCGGCCGAGGGATTCACTGGCCCAAACGGACTGAATGTGCCTCAACGTCCGAAGTCTATCCGATTGCGAGGGAAACGCAACCCCAGCGGATGCCGAGGGCCAGGATGTTGATCCCCGAGCCGACCCCCAACCAGGCCACATGATCGCCCGGCCGGACCAATCCTTTTTCCACGCCCAACGCGGCGGTGACGGGCAGGGCCACGGCCCCGGTATTGCCGAGAAACGCGACGGTGGCGAAGTCCAGATGCACCGGCAAACCGATGGCCTCGAAGAGCGCACGCTGGTGCGCCCGGCCCACTTGATGGCAAAACGTGCGATCGATCTCCGAGGCCTGCCAGCCGACCTCGGCCAAAAAGTGGGGAAACGCCTCCCTGGCCGTGGCAATGCCCGCCCTCAAGAGTCCTTCGGAATCGGTCCACATGAGGGGTCGCGGTTCCCCCCCGATGGTTACATCGCGAGTACTTCGGCAGAGGTCGCTGTGGGCGGTCTCTGCGCGAAAAATCCCCCCGATTAGAAGGTTCTCGGTCCGGCTGAGTTCCCGGTGCACCAGCAAGATCGCTGCGCTTGCCGACCCCAGGGTCAGTGTAGCAAACGCCCGGTTGACATCGTCCCTCGAAAGTGTGGTATCCCGGTTGAGCAGGTCGATGGTCGCCTCGACCGCCACGCGGCTGTCTTCGGTACCCACGACCAGCCCGGCCCGGACCTGCCCCAGCTCGATCATGTTGGCCACCTGCACCACCCCATCCAGCAACCCCAGGCAGGCATTGGAGACGTCGTAGACCAGGCATTGCGGGGAAAGACCGAGCCGGTGGTGCACTCCGGATGCGGTAGCCGGCTCCAGGTAATCGCGACACACCGAACCGTGGACCAGCACCCCCACCTCCTGCGGCGAAACGGCGGCTTTTTCAAGGGCTTTTGCGGCGGTCAGTGCGCTGATATCGCCCGGCAGGGTCCCCGGGGGAAAGAACCGCCGCTCGGCGATGCCGGTCATCATTTCCAGCCGCCCTTCAGGCAGCCGAAGTCGCCGGTACACCGGCGCCAAGCGTGCCTCCAATTCGGAGGAACGCACGATCTCGTCGGGCAGGGTGGCTGCCAGCGCTTCGATGCAGACGTGCCGGAACCGCATGATCGCTGCGGGAAAACGTGGTAGGATCGGTCGCGACAACTCGAACCCCTCAACATACCGCGGCCGTCGGCGGTAGTAAACGCCGCACCAGCGCCGTGAAGGGGCGGCATCCGGCGGCCTGGGGCTCGCAGGGCATAAAGGCCGCGCCCGCCGTCCAGGACCTCTGGCCGGTCAGCGGCTGTCGCGGTCCTCCAACAGTCGGCCGTCGAAAAACACGAAGACGGGCATTGACGACTCAACCGCGCCAGGGCGGGCAGCGCCCGATCCGGGCCTGCCCGGCCCAGCTCTTGAAACCGTGGTGGCCGAAGCGGGGCCAGGGCGGGCAGCGCCCGATTTCAACTTGCCCGGCCCAGCTCTTGAAACCGTGGTGGCCGAAGCGGGGCCAGGGCGGGCCACTCGGCT
>FWPU01007690.1_pt1 | contig 19463 bp, 23 predicted proteins | sample 2228361 | NCBI WGS metagenome assembly FWPU01 (sample SAMEA103939777, study PRJEB20133) | metagenome
AAGTCTGCTGAAGCCGACTCGTTTGCGAGCCTGCTTTTAGCAGGCTTTCCAGCCGTTGTAGACGCCGAATTCGATTCGGCGGGAGGAAGGCTCCAGCGGGACGCAGGACGTAAAATTTGCCTCCTGCCTCCTGCCCCACCTCCGTCGGAGCAGCGCCTTCCTTACGAGGGTTGCAAATTTTACGTAATGCACCCCACGCGAACGCGCCCACGAGCAGCAGCGCCGCGAGGTAGGGAACGGACTCCGTGCCGTTCCGTGCAGCGGACGACCCGGCGTTCCCTACCGAAGACAATAACCCCACCATAAGCGAAACCAATCCGACGCCCCACGCGCCGTGTTCTTTGGGTTTCGCGGTGGCTGCTGCGCTCATGTTCTCACGCCTTTCCGAAAAGTAGCGCCCGCATCCTGCGGGCGCACGCCGACAGGATGTCGGCGCTACGCTTTGCCCAACGTCTTGTCGCCCGGCTTCCAGTTCACCGGGCAGAGTTCGCCCGTCTGAATGGACTGAAGCGTGCGGAGAATTTCGTCAACACTGCGCCCCGTCGGAAGGTCATGCACGCTGTAGTAGCGGATGATGCCCTCCGGGTCAATGATGACCGTGCCGCGCAGAGCGATACCTTTGTCCTCTATCAACACGCCGTAAGCGCTGCTGACGCAGTGGGTCATGTCACCGATCAATGGATACGGCAGCACGCCGATGTCCTTCGTCCACGCCTTGTGGCTGTGAACGCTGTCCGTGCTGCACCCGACAATGTCACAATCCAACTTCGCAAATTCTGCCTTTTGCTTACCGAACTCGGTAAGTTCAGTCGGTCATATAAACGTGAAGTTCAACGGGTAAAAGAAAAGCACCAACCACTTGCCCTTGTAATCCGACAACGAAACCGTCTGGAACGTCTCGCCCACCAAGGCTTGAGCAGAAAAATCCGGCGCGGGCTGACCAACTTGAACCATGAGGCCTCCTCTAAAAATAGCGTTTGTAGTAGCGCAATTTATTGCGCGTTGTCCGATGACCGAACGCGCAATGCATTGCGCTACTACGAGCATCTGCGATTTTCACACAGCAATTCATGCTGCAAAAACCTTACCTCTCCCGCTCCCAACAAAGAAGGGTCTGAAGGTCCCAAAGGCGTCAAACCCCCTAGACCCATCAGACCCTTCACTTGAATGACACGACGTCAGTTGACGAAAGACTACTTCGACAGTTCGAAGTCCTGCGTGACCGCGCCGGACGCCGCGACGGTCACGTCCACCGATTTCTTTCCCAGCGTCTCGTGCCAGACCGTGAGTCTGTGTTTGCCGGGAGGGACGCCCTTGAGGGTGAACTTCCCGTCCGCGCCCGTGATGGCGAAGTAGGAATTGTCGCGCACGATGATGTACGCGCTCATCCACTTGTGCGCATCGCAGCCGATTTTGATTTCCTCGGCATACTTCACGGGCACTTTGATAGGCTTCCCGCCTTTGGGGATGCCCTGATTGAGCGGGGTGTTCTTGAGACAATAGAAGTGAATGTTGTGCATGACTGGGTCGCCGTTCTTCAACGTCACCGTGCTGCCCACCATCGTCACGAGGACGTGCGGCGTGAACGTGCATTTCCTCTGGTCGAGTTCGACATTCATCGGCGTGACCTTCGCGCCCGCTACTTTTTCGATGTAGACGACCGCGTTCTTGATGGCTCCGCCCGACCCCACAACAAGTTCCTCTGATGGTTTCTCCGCCGTGCCGCAAACGTGCGTGTCCTTATTGGGCTTCAGTTTCTTCGGCGCGGGGGGGGAACCTTTGTACTTCACTGTGCCGGTGATGTCGCCCGCGAACGCCGCGCTGCCCAACGCGACCGCCAGGGCGCAACCCATGAAGGGTATAACAAAACGACGCATAAACAACCTCCTGATGCTGGATGGTTGATGGTTGATGGTTGACGGTCTCATTGACCATGAACCATCAACCATCAACCATTGATTCTTCCTATCGCTTCGCCGATGCCACCATCGGCGCCGATAACTGACCGCTCATAATCAGGTCTTTAATCGCAGTCATCTGCTGGTCCGCGCTGCCGGGGAAGAGTTGCTGGAACTCCCCGAACGGGAACTGCGGCATCTTCGTGCCGGGATAGATGCCCGACGGGTTTTTCAACCACGCCACAATCCACTCGGGCTGCAATCGTTGTTGCGCCAGACTCAAATCCGGTGCCCAATCGGACGGGCTGCCTTCGGGTTTCTGCGAGCCGCGCACGTGACAGGAGAAGCATTTGATGTCTTCCGATGTCATCATCCCCAGCGCGCGGGCATAGTAGGTAGGATCGGCTGACCGCTTTGCCGCGATGTAGGCGTGTTCACGCTCTGGAACGCGACGGTAGGGGAACGTCCCCCCGTCTACGGCTGCGAAATAGCGGGCGACAGACGCGGCGTCTTCGTCGCTCAGGTCAAAGGTCGGCATCCGTACCTGTAACCACGGACGCAGAATGACTGGCTCTTTCAGAAAATCAAAGAGCCACGGCGATTGCACTTTGCGCCCCTCGCCAATCAACATCGGCGGCGCGTAGGTGCGCGCTTCTTCGGGGGCGAGGTTTGCCTTCTTTACCCACTGCTCCATGATGAGCGGCACGATGTCACCGCCCCAGCCGGGCGTGCGACTCAGGATTTTGTCCGTCGGATGGTCGGGGTCGGGCACTGGCTGCATTTCATTCGCGGCGCGTCCCAGCGCGGGCATGTCCTTCCACAGTTGGAAGAAGATAGTGCCCTGTTCTTCGATTTTCGTCATGCCCTCAAGCTGGTAAGTCTTGCTGTTGTCGCGGGCAAAGGTCAGCGTCTCCAACTTCAACTGATGACAGCCGATGCAGTTCTGACGTCGGATGAGGCGCAAGCCTCTGGCGACGGCGTCTTGGCGCTCGTCCAGACGGTGCTGCCATTCGGCGGGAATCTTCTCGTCCGTCAAGCCCATCAGGAACGTGGCAATCGCCTGAATCTGCTTCTCGTTGAAGCCGAAATTCGGCATGCGGAGTTTGTCTTTGAACTTCTTATATCGCCCACGGTCATAGGAACGGGGGTCTTTGAGTTTCTGTTGCACCCACGCGATGCGCGCTTGCAGCACGTTGTCGCGGGGGTGGTGCAGATGGACGCGATGCAGAACTTCTTTTTCCAGCAACCCGTAATCCAACTGTTCCACCGGCTTCGAGCCGAACTTCGACAGTTCCGCGCCGATTTTGCCGCGCGCTTCCATGCCCTTGATGGGATGGCAGCCGGAGCAGCCGTAATGCTCGATGAGCAGTTTGCCTTCGGCTGCTGCCTTCGGGTCGTCGAGGTTGATCGTTGACGGTTGACGGTTGACGGTCTTTTTGGTGGCGAGATAGGCAGCGATGTTGGACGCTTCCTGTCGCGTCAGGCGCAGGCGCGGCATCCGTCCGTTGGGTTGGTGCCGCTTGGGGTTCATCAGCCAACTGACCACGTAATCGTAGCGGAGTTTTTCTCCGACGCGGCCCAGATGCGGCGCGAAGTTGCTTTCGCCCTTCTTGTCATACAGGGCATGGCAGGCGAAACAGCCGACGTTTTCCACCAGCACCTTTCCCGCCTGAATCTGATGCGCTGGGAAGGTCGCGGCAGGCGGCGCGTCCTGCGATGGTTTCTCGGCGTTCTGCCACAGGTATGAGGCGACTTGCACCGCCTGTTCCCGCGTCAGACTGAAATGCGGCATTTTGGTCGTCGGACGGAATTTCTTGGGTTCTTCAATCCAGTTGACTAACCATTCGGGAGAAACGAGTTTCTTGCGAATCTCGCTGAGGTCGGGCGCGACCTGACGGTTGGCTTCTTCGGGCGTGAGTTGGGCGAAGGTGTGACAGCCGATGCAGCCGTATTCGACGACGAGACGACGCCCTTCGTTCAGCGTGGGCGCGCCGGGCAGTTCGGTCTCCTGCCTGTGGCACTTCACGCAGGACGATTGCGCGAACTCGCCCCGCAACAGCGGCGTCAGCACAAACTCCAACTCGCCGTGCGCATCCTTCACGCTGCTGATTGCGAAGCCCTGTCCGCCGTGACAGATGGAACAACCGAACTTCTCCGGCTCGTGAACGGCAAGAATGTTCCGCAAGCGCGGCGGTTCGGGCGTCCCGCCGTTTGCGGGTTGGGGCTTCGCTCCGTTACTATCCGCTCCGTTACCGTCACGGCTCTGTTCCTCTTCAACGGGCAGGAAAAACACGTCGGGGTGCGAACGGAAAGGCTGCTTGAACTTGTCGTCAAATCCTTTGCGGTCTGCCGCGACGTGACAACTCTGGCAGCGGTCCACTATTTTCAGTTCGTCGTTGAAAACTTGCCGCACTTTAATCCGCTCTTTTTTGAGCGCTTCCAGCCCCAACTCGGCATCGCGCAGCCGCGTTTCAAACGTAGCCATCTTCTTTTCGGCGTCCACTTTTTCCTGGGCAAGCGCGGTCAACTTATCCTGTTGTTCTTTCTTTCTCTGCTGCAAGGATTCCATCTCGCCCAGAAGTTTCATGACTTCTGGCTCCATGCGGTCAACTTGCTGCTGCAGACGCTGTTTCGCGCGGGGGTCGGCGGTGCGGTCCATGACGTAAATCGTCGCCTGATAATCGCCGCGCACTAACTGGAATTTCCCGCGCACTTCGGTCAACTGCTTGTCAATTTGCTCTATCTCCTTACGTGCTGCGAGGACTTCGGGGTTTTTCTCGTAGCGGCTCACGGCGTCGTCAAACGCTTTTTTCAGTTGTTTGTATTCGTCGGACGCGAGAGCCTTCTTTGCCTCCGCCAAATCCTTTTCATATTTCTTTCGAGCCAGCGCGAAGAACTCGCGCTGGAAACTCTTCCACGGGCGGCGCGTGTAAACTTCGTTGTAGAGCGCCCATGCCATCGAACCGAGCAGCACCACAATCGCTATCACAAAATACTTGGCAAGCGAGATGTTCTCCCACGGTTCGGAAGGGATAGAAGTCGCACGTTCAGGAGGTCGTCGCATTATAACTTCATTGGTTCATTGGTTCATTGGTTCACTATGGTTCATGGGCAAGTGAGGCTTTTCCATGAACTCATGAACTAATGGACTAATGAACTATCACACATTGAACCACGGCGTCACCCAGACGTATTTGATGTGCAGCGCGAGGCGCAGCACTATCTTGACGGGGATCGCCATCATCGTCCAGAACAGCAAATACTTGATGGAGAAACGCACGATGCCGAGGTGGAGGTCGGCGATTTGTTTCTTCACTGCGAAGCGATACGTCCCGCCCATCGTCAGAGCGTAGTAGAACGCAATCGCTAACAGTCCAATAATGAATGACGCTGTCGGTGTGTTGAGCGCGTTGATGTGCGTGATTCTCGCCAAGAACTGGTTGAGGTCGACGTTCGTCTCCGAGATGACGCGGTGCGGGTCCCACTCCTGCCAGGGCCAGAACCACATCCAGCCCGGACCGCGCAGAAACGTGCCGATGATGATGAGCAGCACCCACAACACGAGGAAGCCGAACAGGAACGACAGAATCTCAAACTTGCGCTCGCGGAAGGTGTAGTAGCCGTTGCCGACGTTGGGTTTGCTGTCAAGGTAAGGAATCGCCATCAGTCCGATGATGATGAGGGTGGGAATGACGACGCCCGCAATCCACGGGTCGAAGTAAACTAACAGATCCTGCAAGCCCAAGAAATACCACGGCGCTTTCGCCGGGTTGGGGGTCAGATTGGGGTTGGCGGGTTCCTCCAGCGGCGCGTCCAGCGTGATAGACCACACCATCAGAACCACCAAGACGATGAGCGCGGCGAGAAACTCGACCTTGACGAGAAACGGGAAGGTGTGAACCTTCTTGGGCAGGTTTGCGTCTTCGGGGCGATAAAAGATGTCCACCGTCGCCGCGCCATTGGATTCCGCCCGCGCCGTGCCCTGCTTCTCGTCGGGAGGAGCCGCGCCGTTGCTGGCGTGCTGTTGCTTGAGTCTGTCGTTTTGGATGCCCATGCGCAGCGCGGCATAAGTGTAGAACGTCACCATCGCAATCATGCCCACGATGGGAACGTTGTCCGGCTTGGAGATAATTGACCAGATGTTTTGCCACATATTCTTGCTAAGGGGAAGGAAGGGGAAGGAAGGGGAAGGAAGGGGACAGGTATTGTAGTTGTTCCCTTACTTCCCCTTGCTTCCTCTTACTTCCCCAATACGCCGGGCGATGCTTCTTTGTTGTCCCAGTTGATGTTCCCTTCCTTCCCCCTCCTTCCCCTTCCTTCCCCTACTCCATTTTTGGTCCCGATATCCCTCCATCTTTTCGGATGCGCCAGAAGTGCACCATGCAGAGCGTGCCCACGATGAGCGGCAGGGCGATGCAGTGCCAGATGTAGGCGCGCAGCAGGGCGTTACCCGCGACGATGGAGCCGCCCAACAGCGCGAAGCGCACGTCGTTGTAAGCGTTGATGCCTAACTGCTCGCCGAACGGTCCTTCGTGCCCCAGCAAGGGCGTGGCGCGCGCCATGTTCGTTCCCACCGTCACCGCCCAGAATCCCAATTGGTCCCACGGGAGCAAATAACCCGTAAATGAGAGCAGCAGCGTCAACGTCAGCAAGCACACGCCGACCGCCCAGTTGAACTGACGCGGCGGCTTGTAAGAACCCGTCAAAAATACGCGCAGCATGTGCAGCCAGACGGTGATGACCATGGCGTGCGCCGCCCAACGGTGCATGTTGCGCAGCACCGCGCCGAACGGCACGTCATGCATGAGAAACTTCATGTCTTTGTAAGCGTTCGCCTGGTCGGGATGATAGTAGAACATGAGCAGCACGCCTGTGAAGGTGAGAACGAGGAACAACAAAAACGAGATGCCGCCCATCCCCCACGTAAACATATAGCGGCAGCCGTGCCGTCTCATGTGCGACGGGTGCAGGTGCAAATAGACCGTATCTAAAATCCACAGCAACCGCGTGCGGGGCGTGTCGCCCGTCGGGATGCGGTAGATGGAACGATAAATATCGCTCTCGGTGACTTTCTTAATCAGTTCGTCTAATTTCGGCATGGAGGTTCACCTGATGGTGAGTGGTGAGTGGCAGAGAACGGAGCGGAGAATGGAAAATGGACTCTACGATGGGCGAGGGTCTCTGACCCCGCCCAGAGGCTGACCGAAGGTCTCCGCATTTCGGCGGGGTCAGAGACCCTCGCCGAACGAGTCCGCCGTTTCCATTCTCGCTTTTCCATTCTCCATTCTCCGCGACTCCACCACTCACCACCACCCATTGGTAGATGCCGGACGATGTCACTCGACTTCCTCCCACGGATCAATTTCAACGGCTTCATGGCAATACGTCGGAAGCCCACAGATGTCGTAAGCCGTGACGTATTTTCTGAGCACTTCCCGCACCGCTTCCTGCGCCTCTTCGCACATCTCAGCGGGCGGTGTCGTCACCCCTGCTGCCATCAGCGCAGCGTCGGTCAATTCTGCGATGAAGTCGTTGAGTTGGGAAGGAGCCAGTTTCAGGTGCAACCGAAACAACTCGGCTTGCTGTTCCCGCGTCAACATCGTTCTCACCTCCTCTCAACTGGGCTATCGAAATGGGATAACGTTGGCTATAAGAGGCGAGAACGCCAGCATCTACGAAAACAAGGGAGTATTGGAGTGATGGAGTGTTGGAGTGTTGGAGTATTGAGATGCGACAATCCCAATACTCCAACACTCCATCACTCCATTACTCCATCACTCCCAATGACTTTACATTTTGAGATACGCCCCCGGCTTGTCCCACTCGCCGCGTTCGTAGCGGAACACCACGCTGGTGTCAATGAGAATCTGTCCGTCTTCGGCGAGGGTAATTTTCACGCGCTCCATCGGGCGCGGCGCGGGACCCTCGTAGTTAATCGCCTCGCGGGTGAATCCGCTGCCGTGACAGGGGCACTTGAACTTGTTCTCCGCCTCAATCCAGACAGGCGTGCAGCCAAGGTGGGTGCATTTAGCAAGAATGGCGTAAAAGCCGTCCGCCTCGCGCACAATCCAGACGCGCTGGCTCTGCTGGTACTTCGTCTCCACGCGCCCAACCGTATATTCGCTGGGGAACCCTGCTTTGAAAACAGTGGGCGGCTCAAACAGCGCACGCGGGAAGAAGAAACGCGCCGCTGAAATTGCCCATCCGCCCAAGAAGGTCAACATGCCCCCCCACGTCAGTCGCCGCAGGAAACGACGTCGCTTTGTCTTCCCGTCACGTTCCGTCAACGGGTGTGGCGGAGGAACCGCCGGGCGGCTGGTCGGCTGTTCACTTGCTGGTTCGGCAGCTGCCTTGCGTTTCTCCACTTTTGTCGGGACTTCTGTCATAGACTCGAAACCTCCGTTACATTGGTAATGTCCCTTCGCGGAAGGGACCGTTTATCGAGATTCCCACAGCATCACAATATGACCCATCGGGCCAAACGACGCGAATCGCGCCTTTTTGAGCGCACACGTCCTCGCACAACTTGCATCCAACGCAGTCTTTTGAACGCACGTTGGCGGAGACTCTGTGGTAGTAACCATCGCGGATGACCAACTCCAGACAGTCGAATGGACACGCGCCCACGCACTCCTCACAACCCGTGCAGTTCTCCTCAAGCACCACGGCGTAAGGACGGTTCTTCGGGTTGATGCGGTTTCTGGGCACGCCATGGTGATCCATAATGCAATCTTCCACTGGGCAGTAACTCGCGCACACGCCGCAATCAATGCACAACGGCGGGTAGATGACGAAGATGCCCTTCGGCTCTCCCGCGATGCAGTTGGTCGGGCACTTTTTCGCGCAGAGTTGACACCCTACACACTTGTCAGGTTGAATGTAATGAGGCATGGTTGTTTCCCCTCGGCTCCCCCGCAAAATCCGCCGTTTTGCTTTGTTAATCTTACAATGCGGTTGCCTGACTCATCTACGGAGGAAATCCTACACCTGTTGATGAATCAGACACGCCGTTGCAGAGCGCAACACAACTAAGAATCGTTGACCAACCGCTCCAACTTTTCCACCGCGCTGCGTCGGCGCAGCCACGCCGCCAGCGCGAAGAGAAACAAGCAAAACAAAGCGGATAAAACGATAAAAACTGTAATGTGCGTTCCAAACGACAGCCATTGTGATTCCTCAACGACGATGCTGCCATCGGGAAATTCAACAGCGTTGCCGGAGGATTCGGTCAAACTCAATTTGAGGTTATACGAACCGCCCAGCGTAAAAGTGTAATGCGCGTCCGCCCAGCCGGGCTGGGCGAAATCGGCGGCTAACACATCGGGAGGCAGGGCGTTGCCCATCTGTCCTATCGGTGAAAGGGTAACGTTCGCAGAGCCTTCAAAGGGTCTGCTGGAGGGAGAAGTCACGTTGAACGTGATTTGACACGGCACAGCCGTTCGCAATGGAGACGGGTTGACGAACACACGCGCGCGGTAGCCGTTGCGGCGCAGGTTCAAAACCCGTTTGCCGGGGTTGCGCGAAAGGTCGTGCCCCGCGCCGTGATGGTGGTGCGAGGGTCTGGTGGATTGTTGAGAATGTTGAGCGTGCTCCTCGTGCCCTTCGTGCCCCTGATGCCCTTCGTGCCCTTCATGGGACGACTGCGCCCACGCCGTGCCGCTCAACAGCAACACCAATACCCAAACCAACCTTTTCACGGCTTGACTCCACTGACCCGTTGACTCATTGACCCATTGACTCATTGCTACTTCACCGGCGGATTGTGGAGCCACTCCTTGAGTGAGGGAATCACGTTCTTGACAATGTAAATTCCGCCCCACACGAAGAACGCCAGCCACACCAGCAGCAGCCAGCGCGGGATAACGTGTCCCTCGTACGTTGGGGTTGATTCCTCGGTTTTCGGTTGAGTCTTTTCCGCCATCAGCCGACCTCCTCCCAGTCTGTCTCCATCTCCAGCACGCGATACTTAGGCGCTTCGGTGTCCTTAAAATGTCCCCGTCCCACTGCCCAAAAAAGGAAGAAGACCGTCCCCAACGTCATCGCGCCTAAATAGAGCGCGAAGAAGACGAGAATGAATCTGTTGTCAAAACCGCACAGGGGGCAGAGGATGAGTCCAATCATCAGTCCTTCTCCAACTCCAACACCTTATACTTCGGTGCCTCCACATCGCGGAACTGCCCGCGCAGAAACGCCCAAGTGATGATGAAGAGAAAACCCAACGCCACCGCCAGATATGAAAGACTGGTCAGCACCGCGTAGCCCGTCAACTGACCGCTGCGCAAAAGAGAAACGATGGAGATCAGCAAAGTCCCCAGCGCCAACGCGGAAATGATGGCAAACGCCCACGCCATGCCTCGCTTCATTTCACCGCCCCCTTCTCAATGTTGTAGATAGTTTCCTGCGAAGGTCGCGCCCAACTGCCCAGCCATTGCACGTAGGCCACCAGCGCCATACCTTCTTTTGTTGGGTCGGGCGCTTTGTCCTTCGTGCCCTTACCTTTGAAGAACCACGGAAACGCAGGCATGACCGACGGAGGCACCACGTCGCGCGGCTCGTAGAAGTGAGCGAAGTGCCAGTCGTTGCTGTGCTTGCCCGCCTCGCGGATGAGGTCGGGTCCAACGCGCCGCGTGCCGAACAGTTGCGGCTTGAACATTTCGTTCTGATATTCCAACGGCGTCGAAACCGTGCCGAAGCGCAGGCTCTCGTTGGAGATGGGGCGCACGAACTGCGAATGGCAGTGCCAGCAGGCTTCGCGCATGTAAACCTTCTTCCCCAACTGGATCGCCTCAGTGAAAGACTCTTTCGTCGGCTCACCGAAGTATTCCTTGAACGGCTTCGGGTAATCTTCCGCCATCGCTGCGAACTCTTCCGGCACTTCCTGCACCAACTCCGTCACCGTCGTCGTCGGGTATTTCGACAGGAAAAACCATGGTGACGCCGCTAACGTGCAGAAAGCGAAGAAGAACATTCCCAAACCGCCGACTGCGAATAGAAAGTTGAAGCGCTCCATAAGACCTCTCGTGTGGGAGTATGGGAGTATGGGCGAAAAGGAGTCGTTACACCCACACGCTCATACTCCCATACTCCCATACGTCGTTTCACGGCGTTGCCGTTGCCGTCACTGCTGCCCCGCCCTTGACCGTGCTTTCCGCCTTCGCCAACTTCGCCGTCTTCCACAGGTTGTAGGTGAACAGCGTGGCGCCGGTCAGAATCATAATGCCGAAGATGGTGCGCGTGATCCAGAACGACATGGAGGCGTCAATCGAGTGTTCCCACGGCATCAGCGACTTCCAGACGTAGCCCTGCACCATCCCCGCCGCAAGCAAGTCAATCCACATGCCCCACATACCGATGTTGAACAGCCAGAAGTGCCACTCGTTGAGTTTGCGCGAGTAGAACTCGCGCCCATAGAAGCGAGGCCACAGGTAGGTCAGCATCGCCATAATCCAGAACCCGAACGTGCCGAACATGACGAGGTGCGCGTGTCCCACCACCCAGTCGGTGAAGTGGATGATTTGCTGCGCTGCTAAGGTCACTTGAATCGCGCACTGGATGCAGGTGAACAGATAAGCGAGGCTGCCCGACACAATCCAGCGCAAAGTGATGTTCTCCGACATCATCCCGCCACAGCCCTTCATCGTCGCGAAGAAGTTGTAAATCACCGTATAAACGACGACGTGAACGCCCACCGATGCGACGACGGCGGCGTATTGCACGTACATCGGAATCGGGCTGAACAGGTAGTGATGCACGGTGTTTTGCGGATAGAAGAACGCTAACCCCCAGAAGCCGATGAGCGAAAGCGCGTGGCTGTAAACGGGCTTTTTAACGGTGGCGGGGAGGAAGTAATACATCAATCCCACGCCGACCGGCGTCACGAACAGACCCACGAGGTTGTGGATGAACGCGCTGGTAATCGCCGCGCCCCCCGTGCCGGGGACGACGAACTGCGGCAGGTAGTTGCCCATGATGTAGTTCAACGCCGTCCAGACCAGCGCCGCGATGAAATACCATATCGAAACGTAAAACGCCCTCTCTTTGCTGCGGAGAATCGGCGTGTAAAGGTTGACAATCAGCAGCGCCACACCGACGACCACGAAGGGGTCAATCCAAATCGGCGTCTCGCCCCATTCAATAGCCTGCGCTTGTCCCATCAGCAAACCGACGTACGTTGCTGCCACAATTGCCTGCCACGCCCAGAAGATAAACCAGCCCAACTTGTCGCTGAGAATCTTCTGTCCTGTCAACTTGGGGATGACGTAATACATCCCGCCGATGAACGAGTTGACGATGAAGCCGTAGGCGACGAGGTTGGTGTGCGTCATGCGCATCCGCCCCGGTTGAAGCCACTCCACGCCGGGGAAAAGATGATGGCGCAAAAACTGCATGGACACGAAGAACCCCATCCAAATCGCCACGCTGAACGCCACGAACCCGGCGATGAAATGGGCTTTGATGAGCGCGACGTTGATGAGGTCGTTAGATAATGATGGCTTGGTGGTGCGGCTTTGCATCAAATCCTCCTGTCAACAGGGTTAGTTGTGGGTTGGTTAGGTTGGCTATGGTTGGCTGCTGCCTGAGCCAACTAAGCCAACCCGTAGCCAACTTAGCCACCCTTTACCGTTTTTCCCCGCGCAGCGAGAGCACGTACGAGACGATGTGCCAGCGCTCCTCTTCGTTCAAGTCAGCGGTGTAGGAAGGCATGGGTGTGCCGTTCAAGCCGGTCGTGAAGGTGCGGTAGATGTCCTTGATGGTCGGACCGCCCTTGAGCACACCTTTGCGGAAATCGTAGGGCTTGATTTTGTTGCCCCAGTTGTCGGTCAAATCGGCTTTGGGGTCGCCCTCACCCTTCTGTCCGTGACACTTGAAACACTCCATGCGCTGGTAGATTTCCTTGCCCTTCTCAACGGACTCGGGAGACCCCAGCCACTCTGGCGGATTGGGAATGGAAATGGGTGGCTCCGGCTCGCGGTATTTCCACGCTTCGGAAAAGGACTTGAGGTATTGAATGACAGCGACGCGTTCCTTCTCCGGCACGAGCACGAACGATGGCATCGCGCTGCGATTGATCCCGCGCGTGATGACGCGGTAGAGGTCTTCGTCCGTCGGCAGCGAACCGCTGGGCGTCATGCGAAACTTGAACAACCCCGACGTGAAATCACGGGGTTTCGGAAAAAGGAAACGCGCGGCTTTCCCCTTGCCGTCTCCCTTCTCCCCATGACAGCCCACGCAATACCGTTGATAGACTTGCTTGCCCAACCGCAGCAATTCCGCCGTCTGCTGCTTGCGGACGGACTCAATGTCCTGTGCCTCTGAGCGGAGGTTTCCCATGAGAAGCCATCCGTTCAACAGGCACAATGTCGCGACAATTACGTGGAAAGTGAAACGCTTGCTTCGGCGCACCGCACTCCCTCCCATCCTTTGCCAGATTGTCCTGCGTTAGCGCGAGAAGTTAAGGTGCATTTTAGCCGCCGAATTGTCAAGGTGCATAAGGGATTTCCCCCATCTTTGTGCATGATTTCACACGGGCACAGATAGGGTATCGAAGGGAAGGATTAACCGTTCAACCCTCACCCCTGACCCCTTACTTGAGTTTCAGCCGATACCACGTCGAAACCAACTTCTGTCCGTCGCGGTCTCCTTGTGAACCGTCCCATACGGCGAAGGCAAGCGGCGTCAGTTGATCTGTTGAGAACTTCACGTCGCTGGGCTCCGATGAGTTGAGCGAGCGCACAAAGAGAACGCGCCACGTCTTGCCCGTCCAGATGCCCTTGCCCTGAACGTTCTGCTGCTCATTCTCCTGCGGCGTGAGGCTGCCGAAGCCGATGGCGTTCAGGTCTTCAATCGGAGACTTACGCCCGAAGCGCGAGAACGCATTGCCCGCTGCGCGTCCCGTCATGAAGAGTTCTTCCTGCTCTCCATTCGCGTCGGCGAATGGATACATATCAACGACCATGTTTGGGAAACGCTTCTTGATGTCCGCACTGCCCTCCATGTCCGCCTGCCAGTCAGCTTTCCAGTGCCACAGGTTGGAGGGAAGGTCCTTGTGTCCCATGCCTACGAACGTCAACTTGTCGCCCCCTGTCGCAAACTGCACCGACGCCGCATCGCGGAAGTCGCGGGCTTTGAGCATATCGCTGTTCATGCTCTTGTCATCCCATTCCAGCAAGAGGGCAATCTGGCTCTCGTTGTAGAGGGCACGCACGCGCACGTGAGAAATGTTGGGTGCATTGCGCTCCCGTTGGAAGAGCGGGTTGAGCGGAACCTGATAGACCGTCGCCTGATTCCAAATGTTCGCGCCGGGGTCGTCGGCGGGAATCTCGCCAGATACCTTGGTAGCGACGAGGGTATCGTTGACGGGCGGCGTGATCACCGGGCGGTCTTTGCGCCGCAGGGATTGAACGAAGTGAACGAGTCCCCAACGTTCTTTCGTGGTCATTTTGTCGCCGGCGTAGGCAGGCATCGGCGAGCCGGTCATGCCCGTCGTGAAGCGCAGATAGAGGTCGCGGTCGCTCGGTCCGCCTTTGTAAACGCCATCGGTGAAATCGCGCACGCGGACGGGGAAGCCCCAGTCGTCGGTCTGGTCTTCCGCCGATGGACCGTCGCCCCGGCCCTGCGGACCGTGGCACTTGTAGCATTCCATCTTTTGGTACATCTTCTTGCCCAACGCAATGCTCTGCGCCGTCACCGGCGGGGCGGGGGGAACGACGAGGGGAGGTTCGGGCTTGCGATACTGATAGGCTTCGACGAAAGTCTTGATGTAGTAAACCACCGCCCAGCGTTCGCGCTCGGACAGCATTTTGAACGACGGCATCGCTGAACCGTTCATACCGCGTGTGATCGTCCAGAACAAGTCGCCGTCCGTCGGCAGCGACCCCGAAGGCGTCGTGCGAATTTTGAAAAGACCTTTGCTGAAGTCGCGCGGCTTGGGATAGGTAAACGTCGCGCCCTTGCCGTCGCCCCGCCCCTTCTCGCCGTGGCAACTGAGGCAGTGCATCTCGTAGACCTTCTTTCCTTCCTCGCGAGTGGCGTCGTTTTCAGGTGGCTTCTGCGGATTCGCCGCGGGCGCTTTTCCCTTCGCCGCCGCGAAAGCGATGGTCGTGCCGATAGAAAGACTCAACAGAGCCGTGAAGATTGTGCCGTATCTGCGCATGATTCTCCTCCAAAAAGGGGAAGTAAGGGGAGGTAAGGGGAAGTAAGAGGAAGTAAGGGGAAACGACTAAGAGCTTTGGCGTTCTTTCCCCTTACTTCCTCTTACTTCCCCTTACCTCCCCTTACTTCCTTTTACTCTGCCAACTCACACCCGGCGCACGCTTCGTTGTCCAACTCAAACGCGCCGATTTGCACGTCCTTTTCTTCCACCGCCAACGGACGCACGCCGAGGGTGCGACAATCCACCGAAAGAAAATCCTCTAGCAACACCGCCAACGCCCCGTAAACGCCGTGGCTCGTCTGCCGCTGTATCATCCGCGCTAAGACGGGCGCCCATCGCCCCAGATGTTCCCGCAGAAACTTCTGCTGCGCGTCGACGCAAATCTGCGCCTGCTCTTCGCCGTGATGCTGACGGGCGTAGGCTTCCTTGTAGGTCAAGAAGTGCATGAACTCCAACTCGATGCCGATGTGGTCGACGCGCTCTTTCACGGCATCGGAAACCTCCAGGGAAAAGGCGCGGTAGAACGCAGCGATGTCGCTGAGTTGCTGCGCCTGCATGAAGATATGCGCCCTGCCGTAATTCGTTTCGTAGGGGGGGCAGTCTTTGCTGACGACATGCCCGAAGAGCGCTTCGTACTCGCGGCGCAGCGTAGGCAACTCCATCCCTTGCAGCGCGTCCACCACCGCCGCCACCCGTTCGCTCAGGACGATGCGAGGCTTGTTGTTCAGAATGACGAAATCGCCGTTGCCGTTCCCCGACGCGCCGTTGGGCGCAGTGAGTTCGTCCAACTCTTCGCCGATGGCCACCCACTTGTCCCGATGCTGCGAGAGTTCCAACAGCGAATCCTGCGGATACAGAAATCCTTGTGCCAGCAGTTGATAAATGTGACTGCGCAACAGGGGAAGCAGCCCCTTGAGGTTGTCGTCCATCGCCGACCTCCAAAGGTTGGCTCAGGTTGGCTGAGGTCTGCTCAGGTGCATTACGCAGAATTTGCCGCCCTGTTGCCACCGAATCGAATTCGGTGTCTAAGACGCCGGAACGGAAGTCTGCTGAAGCAGACTCGTTTGCGGGTCAGCCTGCTTTTAGCAGGCTTTGTAGCCGTTGTAGCCGCCGAATTCGATTCGGCGGGATGTTGCCGAATTCGATTCGGCGGAATGAGGGCTGTCATCGAATCGAATTCGGTGTCTAAGACGGCGGAACGGAAGTCTGCTGAAGCCGACGCCTACCTTTTTCCAGCGGGGCGCAGGACGTCAAATTTGCCTCCTGCCTCCTGCCCCACCCCCGTCGGCGCAGCGCCTCCTTACCAGGGTTGCAAATTTTACGTAATGCACCCGTCTGCTCTTGGTGACGCAGCCAACCTTAGCCAACTCACAACCAACCTCATAGCCAACCTAAATCGAATTCCAATGTTGCTCCGGTCTCTTGTGCACCGGCTCTTCGACTTTCACGCGCACGATTTCTTTGCCGTGGCGGTCCAAGCCGACGACGGTGTCGTCGAACATCTCCCACTTCTTGCCATTGATGGAGGTTTCAAAAACCTTCTCCCCCGGCTCGATGCGATATTGGAAGATGATGCGCTGCGTGACGCGGAACAGTTGCAGCACCGCGAGGAGTTCCCGCGACGGCGCAGTGTACTTTTCTATCGCTTCATCCACGCCCGGTCCGAACATCTGATATAGGTAAGGACGCGGCACCCAGCGGGGCGGAATGTAGTAAATGTTCGGCTCCGTGCCCAACTGCGGATAAAGCGGCAGGGCGACCTTCTCGACGTGGACGAGGTAGTAGAGAGGGTTGTAGCGGTCCTCCGCCCAAATCCCCTTCTCCTGGTCTATCTTCACCAAGCCTTGCAGGCGAATCTTCCCGACACACACCGCCATGCAGCGCGTCTCCATCGGCTCGCCGCCGCTCAAGGGGTCTTTGCCCTCCACACGCGGATAGCAGGCGATGCACTTCTCGCTGACGCGCGTGGTGCCGCGAAACATCGGCTTCTTGTAAGGGCACGCCTCCACGCACTTGCGGTAGCCGCGGCACCGCGCCTGGTCAATCAACACAATGCCGTCTTCCTCGCGCTTGTAAATTGCCTGCCGCGGACACGCCGCCAGGCACGCCGGATAAGAGCAGTGGTTGCAGAGGCGCTGCAAGTAGAAGAACCACGTCTTATGCTCCGGCAAACTCGCGCCCTCCGCGCTCAACCCCAGACTGCCGCCGCCCTTGTAGGCGGTGGAGGTGTCCTCGTAGATGTTCGGCGCGCGCCATTCCTCGTCCGTTGGGATGTAACCCAGCGCGACCTGCCCCCCTTCCGCGCCGTAGCGTTTTTTCTTCTGCGCCCCCTCGAAGATGGTCATGCCCTCGTACGCGCCGTAAGGCTTCGAGACTCCATCCTTCTGGGTGGCATCCCACGTCTGCCCGTCGGGGTTGACCTCTTCCAGCATTTGTAGAATCTTCATATCCCAATGCTGCGGATACCCGCCGTAGGGCTTTGTCTCGACGTTGTTCCACCACATGTACTCCTGACCCTTTGAGAATGTCCATGTGGCTTTACAAGCCATCGTGCAGGTCTGGCAGGCAATGCAGCGGTTGATGTTGAACACGGCGGCAAATTGGCGCTTGGGATGCTTCTCCTCAAAGGGGTATTGCATCTTGCGACCTAATTGCCAGTTGTAAACTTCGGGCATAATCCACCATCCTCGAACGACTGGTCAGTGGTGAGTAGTCTAAAATCACCACTCACCACTCACCACTCACCAGTCATGGCTTTTCGGCTTTCGGGAAGTATCCCCACTTCTCCCTCACGGCTTGGATCAACTCCTGCACGAACGCTTCGCCCTTTTGCTGATAGACGAGATGCGTGCCGCGAAAAAATGGGTTTCTGAACAGGCGCATGATTTGCGCGTCGTCGTAACCCATGCGAACGTATTCCTCGATGAAGCAGTTTGCCATCAGCAGCAACCCGTCCTCATCGGTGGGCACTTCGGCTCCGACTAACTCCATCGGATCGTGCGGAGTAGGTTCGTGCTTGGGCATAAAACTCACTCCAGTTGTTTCGTCTCCCCTTGTCGGGTATAATGGTTCTCGGTGATTGCCATGAGCGACACAACGCAAACGACCTACCAATACCTTGAGGCGCGCCCGCACAAGTGGCGCAAGCAACTTTACATCAAAGGGCGCAACATGACCGTTTGGCAGTTTTTGTGTGTAGCACGGGTGAACTATGCGACACCTGAAGAGGCTGCCAAAGACTACGGGTTGCCTGTGGAAGTGGCGCATGAAGCGCTGGACTACTACGAAAAGAACAAGGAACTGATCCACGCTGAAGCAGAGGAAGAGAAGCAGTGGATGAGAGAGCACGGATGGAAACTGGATTGACATGCCCCTGTCTATCTACCTTGATGATAACTTTGACGCAGATTTGCTGATTGTTCTGCTGCGCAACGCAGGTCATACGGTCATCTCGCCGCGTGATGTCGGCACGTCGCGCGCGGACGATGATGTCCATCTGGAGTTTGCGGCGCAGAACGGCTACTCTCTGCTCACGGCAAACATTAAACATTTTGAGAACCTCCATGCCGATTGGCAATTGCAAGGTCGTTCCCATTCTGGCATCTTCCTCGTCCACTACGACGGCGATATGACCAAGGACATGACCTTCCGCGACATCGTCCGCGCCATTGGCAACCTGCTGTCCTCGGGCGTCCCCATCGCCAACGAACTGCATCGCCTCAACCACTGGCGATAGCCTCTTCCTCTCCCTATTGCTCCGCCCTCCGTTATCAGGTATAATCTCAAGCGAGGAGGAACGGATATGAGCACAAAGACCGAAACGACTTATCAATACTTAGAAGCCAGACCCCATCGCTGGCGGAAACAACTGTGCATCAAGGGGCGCAACATGACCGTTTGGCACCTTCTGACCTGGATGTGGGTCAACGAAATGACGCCGGAAGAAGTTGCCAAAGACTACGGCTTGCCGGTCGAAGCCGCCCTGGAAGCCCTCGACTACTACGAGAAAAACAAGGAACTGATTCACGCCGAGGCGCAGGAAGAAAAACGACTTCTCCAAGAGAAATGGGGGTATCAATTCGACTGATGCCCCTGTCCATCTACCTCGACGATTGCCTCGACGCGGACCTGCTCATTGTCCTGTTACGCAACGACGGTTACACGGTCATCTCGCCGCGCGCTGTCGGCACGCACAACTGGGATGACCCGGACCATCTGGCATACGCCGTCCAACACGGTCACGCGCTGCTTACCAGAAACCCCGACGATTTCAGGCAACTCCACTCTGATTGGCAATTGCAAGGTCGTTCCCATGCCGGTATCCTTCTCGTCTACTACGAGGGCGACGTCGCCAAAGACATGAAGCCCCGTGACATCGTCCGCGCCATTGGCAACCTGCTGTCCTCTGGCGT
>FWPU01007691.1_pt1 | contig 19463 bp, 16 predicted proteins | sample 2228361 | NCBI WGS metagenome assembly FWPU01 (sample SAMEA103939777, study PRJEB20133) | metagenome
CGTGCGGCGGACGCCGCAACGGGGAGGGGGGCAGGGGGGAGGGGCATATGCGCACTGCAGGAACAAAAATAGCAACCGATTTCTCCCGACCTGCGCCGGATGAATATTTTAAAAGGACGGAACGATGTGTTGGCGATTCCGCCATTTTAGCCTGGAACGATGTTCTGGCGATTCCGGTCTCAGAATCGGAACGATGTGTTGGCGGTTGACAAGTAGGGAGTAGGGAGTAGGGGGAAACGTAAAACGTAAAACGTAAAACGTAAAAACGTGATATTGTAGAAAGTCGGTTTTTGTTTGCCCACTTGCCCACTTGCCCACTTGCCCACTTGCAAACTTGCAAACTTGCAAACTGTATGCCACCAGGGGCTGTGAATGTAGGACAACTGCTCGCAGTTCTCCTACAGCATATTTTCCTGCAACTCCGGCAGCGGGGGCAGTTCGTCCATCCCGGCCTGGCGGGCCAGACGGAGGACCATCCCCCGCAGTTCCCGCTCCTGCTCCGGCGCCATCGGCGGACGCCGGTAGGCCGCCAGCAATTCCCGCACCCGCTCCCGGGCGCGTGTGAAGGTGTCCTTGCGGCCGCCCTCCTCCCAGGCACGAATGGAGCCCCGGTCCAGCACCGCCGAGGGCAGGTACTGCTCCCGCGGGAACAACTGGCGGGTCAGTTTCTGCTTGAGGAAGTCGCCCCGGAAACCGATCGTCTCAAAGAACTCCAGGGCCATGGTGGAGGTGTGGGCCCGGACCCCGTCCAGCAGACGGAGCGCCATCCCGATGGCCTCGGCGTCCACCACCAGTTTCTCGGCGCTCTGACAGGCCAGGAAGTCCAGCATTCCGGCGCCGGAACTCATGTTAACCCCGCCCAGTGCGCCCAGCAGGGCGGTGATCCCACTCTCCAGCCCGGCCTGCGCGTCCACCACCTTGGCGTCGCTGGCGCCCAGATAGGTGTGAGTGGGCAGTCCCAGGTACTTGCCCACCTGCGCGTAGGCGATGTCTATCATCGCCGTCTCCACCGCACCCATCGGGGTCGTCCCGTGGCGCATGTCAAAGATAGCCGGCGCCCCGCCCCAGACGATCGGCGCGCCTGGGCCGGCCAGTTGATGGATGACGATCCCGCTGAGGCTCTCCGCGGCGTGCTGGACCACAGAGCCCAGGATGGTGACGGGCGCCGTCGCCCCGGCCAGGGGCATGGAGACCATCTGGGCGGGCACCCGCGCGCGGGCCAGGTCCATCAGGTTGCGGGCGCCGAACTCGCTCCAGATGAGCGGTGGCGACGGGCAGACGTCAAAAACGGCCAGCGGCTTCTGGGCCAGTTCCTCCCGCCCCCCGGCGAAGATCGCCAGCATGTCAAACATATGGTGGGCCGTGGGAACGGAGAAGGCGCCGGTGACGATCGGTTTGGCCGAGTAGAGGAGGACGATGTAGAGCCGGTAGAGGTCGCCGATGGCCTTGGGCACTTCGTTGCAGACCACCGCGGTGGACTGGGCCGCGTACTGGGGGAGCATTTCGGCCACCTGCACCAGGCGGATCAGGTCGGCGGTCTGGGACGGGCGATGGGCCAGGGTGTCGGGGTCCAGGACATGGACGCCGGAGGAGCCGGGGTCAAAGTGGACCGCGTCGCCGCCGTAGCGGACGACGGGCTCCCCGGCGCGGTTGTAGAGATAGAACTCCCGCGGGACGGTCTCCAGCGCCCGGCGCACAACCGCCTCGGGGATGCGCACCACCTGGGCCGTCTCGTCCACGCGGGCGCCTGCCTCCGCCAGGAGACGGCGCGCCCCGGCATCCTGTACCATCACGCCGTGGGAATCCAGCAGATGGAAGGCCTCGTCCAGAATCCGCCCGATGAGCTCGGGGGAGAGAAGTTCCAGTTTGGGTTGCATGGGTTGCTCCGTGAAAAGTAAAGCGTAAAAAGTAAAAACGTAAAGCGCAAAAAGTAAATTACGTTTTACGTTTTACGCTTTACGTTTTACGCTTTCTCAATAATCCGCCCCAGTTCCTCGGAGAGTTTCGGGTCCAGCGGGTCGGGCTGGTGGGTCTCCAGAATCTTCTGCGCCAGCGCCCGCGCCCAATCCCGGGCGCCATCCCGCTTCGCCTCCCACTCCTCGTAAGAACGCCGGTCCATAAACTTCGGCACCCACAGTTCCCGGACGTGCCGTTTGGTGTGCTTGTGGGTCAGGAAGTTGCCCCCCGGCCCCACGTCCCGGATGGCCTCCAGCGCCAGCGTCTCATCGTTCACCACAATGCCCTTCATCATGTGGTAGATGATATCGTAGATTTCGCAGTCCATCAGCATCTGTTCGTAGGACCAGATGCGGCTGCCATGGAGGAGGCCGACGCCCAGGAGCATGTCGGACATCACGACGCAGGCCATAAAGGTGGAGAGGCTGTTTTCAATCCCGGCCTGCCAGTTCGGCTCTTTGGCGCCGGTGGCAAAGGAGCCCATAGAGAGGGGGACGTTGTAGAAGTCGGCCAGGATGTTGGAGGCCGCGCCGAAGAGGAAATCTTCGGGGCCGCCGCCGGTGTACCCGCCAGTACGCAGGTCCATCGCCGTCTGCGCGGCGGCATAGAAGACGGGCGCGCCGGGGTAGGCCAGTTGAATCATCGCCAGCGCGCTGATGACCTCGGCGTTGCCGACGACCAGGTTGCCCGCCAGCGTCGCCGGGGCAGTGGTGCCGCAGGAGGTCATCGTCATAAAGCCGACGGGGATGCCGGCCTCCGCGGCGACCAGCGCCGCCTCCAGCGTGCCCGGGTCCTGGCCCAGGGGCGGCGCAGTGCAGAGCGCGTAGGAAAGCACCGGACGCTTGCGCAGTTCCTCCCGCCCCCCGGCGATCAGCGCCGCCATCTCCACCGACGCCCGTGCCTCCCGCTCCGAGTAGATACTTTCGGTCTGGACGTGCTTGGTGGTGTTCTCCCAGGCCGCCTTGAGTTCGTAGAGGCCGCGGGTCTCGGGGGGACAGTCCTGAGCGGAGACCGGTACCCAGATGAAGGCCACCTCTTCCAGATAGTCGGCGACGCGGACGATTTCCGCCACGTCCTTCAGCGCGGAGCGCCGCCGCTCCCCGGTGTAGAGGTCAATGACCTGCACGCCGCAGCCGTCGGTGCCTACGTAGACATGGTTGCCGTCCAGCGGCAGGTCCTGGGAGGGGTCACGGGCGGCCAGGGTGTAGACAGGCGGGGCTTTCTTCAGCGCCTCTTCAATCAGATGGCCCGGCGCCCGGACGACCATCCTGTTCCGGTCCACCTTCGCGCCGTGGGCCTCCCAGATGTCCAGCGCTTTGGGGGAAGGGAAACGCACCCCGACCGTCTCAATGACCTCCAGGGTGGCCTCGTGGATGTGCCGGACGTCTTCGGGGGAGAGAATTTCCAGGCGAAGGCGCGGGTCGGAGATGGACTTGATCGGTCGGGCCATTATCCCACCCCCAGCAGTTGTTTGGCGACGGCAACGGCACCGATGGCGTCCTCGCTGTAGCCATCGGCGCCGATCTCCTCGGCCCAGGCGCGGGTGACGGGCGCCCCGCCGACCATCACCTTCACACGGGAGCGCAGGCCGGCGTCCTCCAGCGCCTCAATGACGTCCCGCTGCCGGACCATCGTGGTGGTGAGCAGCGCGCTCATGCCGACGATGTCGGCATTGACCTGCCGCGCGACTTCCACAAATCTGCCGATGGGGACGTCCACACCCAGGTCGTGGACCTGGAACCCGCTGACGGAGAGCATCGTCGCTACCAGGGTTTTACCGATGTCGTGGATGTCGCCCTCCACGGTGCCGATGACGACCGTACCCAGGGTCTGGCGCTGGCCACCCCGACGGGTGATCTCCGGCTCCAGGACCGCCACCGCGGCTTTCATCGCTTCGCCCGCCAGCACCAGGTCGGGCAGGAACATCTCGCCCTTTTCGTACTGCGCGCCGACGTAGTCCACGCCGGGGACGAAGCCTTTGTTGATGGCCTCCAGGGGGTCTATCCCCTGCTCTACCGCCTTGCGGGCCAGCTCGGCCGCCAGGTCGGGGTCGCCGTCTATAATGCTCTGGGCCATAGACTGGAAGAGTTCGTCGCTCACTGTGACCTCCGGTGCGGATTGCGGATTGCGGATTGCGGATTGCAGATTGCAAATTGCGGATTGCAGATTGCAAATTGCAGATTGCAGATTGCAGATTGCAAATTGCGGATTGCAGATTGCAAATTGCAGGTTGCAGATTGCAGTTGTATGATAGCACAAATCGGGGATGTGTCAAGGGGAAATTGGAAAACGAAGAGAAAAGGTTGCAGAAGATTGGAAAGTGTGATAAAATGGATAGAAAGCGTTGATATACGAACTGTACGGAGGAAAAGGGAATGGCTTCCGAAAGTGGCGTGGAAATTAAGACGGGGCTACCCGGCCCCCAGGCCCAGGCGATGGTGGGGCGGAGCAGCCGGATCGTTTCCCCATCCCTGCCCCGCGCGTATCCCCTGGTAGTGAAGCGGGCTTCCGGGTGCTGGGTGGAGGACGTGGACGGGAACCGCTTCCTGGATTGTATGGCCGGGATCGCCGTCTGCTCCACGGGACATTGCCACCCCCGGGTGGTGCGGGCGATCCAGGAGCAGGCGGAGCAGTGGCTCCACATCTGCGGGGCGGATTTCTACGACCCCCAGTACATCGCCCTGGCGGAACGGCTGGCCGCCATCGCCCCCGGGGACGGGCCCTGGCGGGTGTTCCTGGGTAACTCCGGCGCCGAGGCGGTGGAGGCGGCGCTGAAACTGGCCCGCCACCACACCGGGCGGCCCTACGTCATCGCCTTCTTCGGCGCGTTCCATGGCCGGACGATGGGCGCGGTCTCCCTGACCGCCAGCAAACCCGTCTACCACCGGGGCTTCGCGCCGCTGGTACCGGGCATCATCCACGTCCCCTACGCCTGCTGCTACCGCTGCGCTTATAACCTGACCTACCCCGCCTGCAACCTGGCCTGTGTGGACTTCATTGAGCAGACGCTGATGGGGAAGTCCATCCCGCCGGATGAGGTGGCGGCAATTTTCGTGGAGCCGGTCCAGGGCGAAGGGGGCTACGTCGTCCCGCCGCCGGGCTGGCTGGAGCGATTGCGCGCCCTCTGCGACCGGTACGGCATCCTGCTGGTGGCCGACGAAGTGCAGTCGGGGATGGGGCGGACGGGGAAATGGTTCGCCGTAGAGCACTGGAATGTGGTGCCGGACATCCTCTGCGTCGCCAAGGCGCTGGCCTCCGGAATGCCCGTCTCGGCGATGGTCGCCCGGGAGGCGGTGATGACCTGGCCCGCCGGAGCCCACGGGAGCACCTTCGGCGGCAACCCCGTCGCCTGCGCGGCCGCCCTGGCAACTTTAGACGTGATAGAACAGGAGGGGCTAATGGAGAACGCCGTCCGGGTGGGCAACCGTCTCCTGGAAAACCTGCGCGGCCTGGCCGAGGAGAGCCGGCACTGGGGCAGAGGCGCGGTCATCGGCGACGTCCGCGGGCTGGGGCTGATGATCGGCGTGGAGTTGGTGAAGGACGCGCAGACGAAGGCGGTCGCCCACGACGAGGCGGAACAGGTGATGGCCGAGTGCTTCCGGCGCGGGCTCCTGGTGCTGACCTGCGGGGCCAGCAGTATCCGCTTCGCGCCGCCCCTGGTCATCACCGAACGGGAGGCCGATCTGGCCGTCTCCATCTTCGCCGACGCGCTGCGGAGCATTTAGCCCACCGTCGCAGGCGCGAGGGACCACTCCTGCAGCGGGTATGTCCCCAAACGCAAAGCCCCCGGATTCCGGGGGCTTTGCGTTTTTGCCGGAGTTCCTACCCTTCCAGCGCGCAGACCGAGGCAGGCTGGCGCAGGTAGAGGGCGATAGTCTCGGAGATGGAGAACTCCAACAGGTTGTCCCGCGGCCCGATGAAGCCGACGCTCATATCCTGCCCGAGGACGATGGATGCGAAATGTTGCCCCACGGCCAGGAGTACGCCCCCTTCCTTCAGGGCAGGGACTTTCACCACGCCGCCGGTCACCAGGGTGCGGACGTGGTCCAGTTCGGTCATCGGCCCATTCGGGTAACGCCGGAAGAGGAGGTTGTAGCGGGCAGGGGCCAGACCCAGCGCGTAGGGGCCGTGGAAGCCCGCTTCGTCCAGCAGAGTCACCGCCCGGATGAGGTCATCCACCGCGGCGCCGACCTTGCCCCAATTGGAGAGGGTCACCTTCTGCACCCCTGATGCGGTCAGCAGGCCCGGTTGACCGGCCGCGCCGTAGAAGATCAACTGGTCTTCCCGCTGCGCGCAGGCGATGGCCGCCTGGGCAACTGGCTGGAGGTTGAGCGCAAGGGGCTCGCGCTCGTAGGCGGCCAGATCGCGCACGGGAAGCGCGAAACTCTCATACAGCAGCACCAGGGGCAGAGATTTGCCGGTCACGGTTCCGGCAGCGACCTCTTCATCCGGTAGAGGAATGGTCTTGACGCCCAGGCCGTACGGACCCTCCAGCGGCAAAAGGCGCCGGCCAGCCAGTTGGCTCTTCGCCGCCTGGACCATCGCGGCGTCCAGAACGTTCCATACATCATCCCCAAAAGGGGCTCCTTCGCGTCCCAGGTATTTGTTAGGCATAGGACCTCCTTCACACCACGGCGCTTTATGCTACTCGCGCAACGAGCCGATGGTCGGTGACTCGTTCCCGGCAGCCGGTGCGATGCCCAGTTCGGTGGCCATTTCGTCCACTTCCGCCCGGCCTTCGGCCATCCATTTCGCCTCGTCGCCGGTGAGAATCTCCAACAATCGCTCAAACTCCCCGATATGGACTCTTTCCTCGTTGGCGATGTCTATCAGCACTTTCTTGGCCAGAGGGTGGTCGGTGGCATCGGCGTGGGCCATGTAGAGGTGCACGGCTTCATGCTCGGCGGCGATGTTCAGGCGAATCGCGCGAATCAGTTCTTCCAGGGTGAGTTTGCGTTCGGGGATTTTACCACTGAAGGGATTGACAAATTCGGGCATGGTTACCTCCTGCAGGGAAATTGGGACGGCAGCAACCCACGGCAGGTTGCTATTAAAAGCGTTACATTTACATTATACAACGGGAGGCGAAAAAGTCAATCGGGCTGCGGCAGACATTTGCTCTCTGCGCTCTTTGCGGCTATAATCAAAGCCGGAGAGACGCAGAGAAACGAGGCAAGGAGAGAGATGCTGACCAGTCTGGTGCTGATGCTGGGGGTAGAGCGGCCGGTAATGCTCCCGCCATATCTGGGGCGGGCCAGCCACGCCGCCTTCCTGCGGATAATCGCCGAAGCAGACCCCAGCCTGGCCGAACGGTTGCACGCCCCCGATGAGCGCCGTCCTTTCACCTGCTCCGACCTCTTCGGGGTGAAACGACAGAAAGGGGGGATCACCGTCCTGCCCGGGGCGGAAGCCTTTCTGCGCTACACGGGGCTGACGGCGGAGGTCTCCCACCATTTGCGCCGGTTGGTCGAACGGCCGCCCGCGGCGGTGGAACTGGACGGGGTGCCTTTCACCGTCGTCGGGGCAACGCTGGACCCGGCCGTCCACCCTCTGGCCGGGCAGAGCGCCTATCAGGAACTGGCAACCCGCCACCTGCTCCAGCCGTCGCCGGAGCACCGGGCGGAACTGGAGTTTCTCTCGCCGACGGCGTTCCGCTCCGGTGGGCTGAACGTCCCTCTGCCACTTCCAGGGCTGGTGTACGGCGGCCTGATGGAGAAGTGGAACGCGTTCGCCCCGGTCGCCATTCCGGCGGAGGTGCGCCGGTACGCCGAAGAGTGCCTGGCCATCAGCCGCTGCGACATCTCCACCCGCCCGGTCCCCAGCAAGGGAGAAGGGCTGCAGATCGGCTTCGTCGGCCGCTGCCGCTACACTGCCACCAACCGGGACCGTTACTGGCTGGGGATGGTACAGTTGCTGACCGACTTCGCCTTCTACGCCGGTGTGGGCTACCAGACGACGGTGGGGATGGGGCAGGCGCGGAGGAGTAGCAGGGAGCAGGCAGCAGGGAGCAAGGGGCGCAGGGAGCAGGGGGCAAGGGAGCAGAAGGGCGGAGGAGCGGAGGGGCAGGCGCTAACTTTAAGGTACCAAGAAGGACAAAATGGCCGCTCGCCGGGGGTTGACCTCACCCCCGCGTCGCCCTCGGCGACGCGCCCCCTCTCCCATAGGGAGAGGGAGCATTTCCCCCTTCCCTGAACTTTGGCCTTTCTAACAATTAGCCTTGTTTTTACCGCAAATCCCCTGTAAAGGGATAAAATAGAATAATATTTTTCATCACGGCGGCTTTGCCGCCGTGATGAAAAATATTTTCTTCTGTTTTTCCGCGGGCGGGCAAAGTGCCCTCGCTCCCTCCTCCGGGCGGTCGGGGCCCAAAAAGCCAAACTTCAGGAAGGGGGCAGGGGGATGGGGTGTGGTAAAAGAACTTCACATCCTCTGCGTCTCGGCGGTGAAACAGGGAGTGGTTCCCGGTCAGCGGTCCGGGCCCCAAAACAGGGTAGAGCCCAGTGGCGGTCCCTCCCGGCGGAAAATCACGACAGCGAAGCCCGACTCCCGAAGGGTCAGTTGCGGCTGGACTATTGCCAGCCAGGCCTGGCGCGGGGCGTAGAAACGGGCCAGCGCCGCCCAGAGCCAGAGGGGAAGTTTCCCCTCCAGAATCAGTCCCTCCGACGGGCAGGGAGGGACCGTCATCCCGTCCGCCTCTTCTACGTCCAGGTAGGCGTCGGGCAGGTGGAACATCATCTTCGCCGCCGATTGGGAACAGTCCACCCGTACCTCTATCGGTCCCCCCGGATCCGGAACCCCTTCCGTGAGAGCAGGTGCAACCCCCCACCCCAGCCGGGCGTCAAAGAGATAGAAGGGCGCGGGGAGCGCTTGAACGGCGACCGCAGCATACAGCCAGTTGGGTCCCCGGCCGTAGAGGGCCAGCGGTTCCCCTGACGGCAGGTACTCCAGCACCGCCGGGAGATCGGACACTTCCCAGCGCAGGGGGTCGCGCCCCATCCGCTCGGCCAACCGCTGCAGGTCCACCACCAGTTCGGTCGGCGCCGTCTCCATATGGTAGCGGTAGAGGCCGTCGGCGAACGGCCGAAAGAGTTCCGCCAGCCGGTCCACCAGCGTCTGAAAGACCGGCCCGGAGGCCGTCTGCCCCCGTTCCAGCCCCGCCAGCACTCCGCGCAGGACCGGTTCCCGCGCCTCCAGACGGTTCTCCCCGTGGAGGTCGGAGCGAAGATCGGCCAGGAGCACCAGTCCGTGGGCGGCAAAGCGCGCTGCCCACTCCTCCCGCTCCTCCTCCGTAGCGGTCAACAGAACCCCGTGAGTACAGTCGTCCAGGACGGATTCCTGCTCGGGGGTGGGGAGGCCGCCCATGTCCACAATGAGCGGCAGGTGCCGCCGGGCGACGTCCCGCCGCAGTAGCGGCAGCCACCGCTCGCTGCGCGCCCCTTTGACCCGCAGGTGCCGGACGATGTCCTGCTCCCCTTCGTGGAACCAGTCCCCTTCGCCATCAGGAGGGTAGGCGCGCAGGAGGTAGTGAGGGACGGCGCGCGCCCGCAGGGCACGGGTCAGGCTGTAGGCCAGGACGGATTTGCCCCGATGGGGCGAACCGCCCAGCACAACCGCCGGAAGGGGGTTGTAGACCATTTGACTTCTCCCCTGCTTCTTCTATAATTTTCCGTGATGGCTCCGTCGGATTCTCCCCCCACTGCCCAGACAGTCGCTGTCGTGACGATGGGCGGGCAAGCCCAGGTTGTCACCTTCGCCACGGACGCCCTGCTGGATATGGGTGAACCCCTGGATACGGTTCTGGTCCTCCACATGTCCCCCAGGGACGAACGAGTACGGCGGGCGCTGGCCCAGTTGAGCGCGGAGTTTGCGGGCGACCAGTACCGGGGCCGCCCGATCGCCTTCCGGCGCATCCCGGTGGAGGCCGGCAGGGAGCCCATTGCGGCAATCACCAGCGCCCATGAGGCAGAGGCGGTCTGGGCGCTGGCGCGCGACCTGCTAATGGAACTGAAGCAGGCCGGGCACATCCTGCACCTCTGTATCGCCGGTGGGCCGCGGATGCTGGCCCTGACGCTAACGACGGCCGCCGCGCTCTACTGCGACCATCGGGACCGCCTCTGGCATCTCTACACGCCGCGCGCCTTTCTGGAGGTCTGCCGGGAGGGGGCAGTGCTGCACGCCCCGCCGGAGGCGGGGGTGCGGCTGGTCCCTGTGCCCCTGGTCCCCTGGGGAACCTACTTCCCGGCCCTGCAGGCGCTGGCGCGCCCGGTTACGCTCCCCACCTTGCCGTTTACCCCCACCGACGCCGCGCGCTGTCGGGCCGTTTGGGATCGGCTGACCGGGCGCCAGCGGGAGGTGCTGCGGCTGCTGGCGCGCGGGCTCTCCCCCCAGGAGGCCGCCGACGCCCTCAGCGTGACGCTGAAGACGCTGGATACCCATAAGGGCCAGATTCTGGCCGAGTGCCGTATCGTCTGGGAACTGTCGGAGGAGACCCGCCTGACCTATCATTTCCTGCGGGAAAAGTTCGGGCCGTGGCCCGGCCTGGAGGGGGAATAGCCCCCATATGCCTAACTGGACTCTGGCGAAATGCTCTTTTTCGCTCCCGGCGGGTGCTCTCGGCGGGTCTGTGACCCGCCGATGGCCGGACGCCGGTCACAGACCGGCTTTGAGCAACGAAAATCGTTATAGTCCGCAGGCAGCAGGTAGCAGGCAGCAGACAGCGGGAAGCCTGACGGCTACCGGCTTCCTGCTTCCGGCTACCGGCTTTCTGTCCAGCAGGCCGAAAAACTGCGGAAATCATAGCACCCGGAAAATTCGCCAGACTCCAGTGCCTAACATAAGTGGTTGGGGGCATCTGGCCGCGCTCCGCCCGACGCAAAACCGTCGGGCTCAAAGCGAAAGCCCCTTCGGGGCTGCTCGTGGCGAGCCACGGAGCGCAGCGGGAGGGGCGATGCATGCGTCGCCCGTACCGGCCTGCGAAGCAGGGTTATTTCACCCTCCGGCGGGGAGGCCCTCTCTCGCCCTTAAGTTAGCGCATATGGGAATAGCCCCTCACCCGACATGATACACCAGATTCCCGCTTTGCACATCAGAGAAATCTCTGATCGGATTCAGAGGAATCTCTGTTGACAGGGGGTGGAAGGAGGGGGTAAAATGGCGGTGAGGGGGTGTTCCGTATTGCGTATTCCGTATTGCGTGTTCCATATTCCGTGATTTTCGGGAGGGAAGATGAACGACGAACGGCAAGACCGGGTCTATCTGGCCGCGCTGGCGGGGTTGCTACACGATATCGGGAAGTTTGCGCAGCGGGCGGGATGGATGGGAGGGAAGCACGCCGAAGTGGGCGGGGAATTCGTCCGCAAATATGTGCCGGAACCGTGGCGCGCCCACCTCTTTCCGGTGATGGCCCACCACGATGAACCGCTCCCCACCCACGAGGCGAAAATCATCGCTCTTGCCGACCGGCTCTCCGCCGGAGAACGTGTCCCTGCCGAAGAAGCGCAGCCCCAGCAACTCCTCTCCATCTTCTGCCGCGTGACCGCGGATAAGCAACGGGCCGCCGAACATTACTGGCCGCTGGAGCGCCTGGAGATGCGCGAAGAGGCCCTTTTCCCGGCAGAAAAGGCCCTCCCTAAAGAAGAAGTGGAGAAGAGATACCAGAGCCTCTGGAAAGATTTTGAGGCCGAGGCCTCCAAACTGGCCTGCGCCCACGGGCAGGGAGGATTCCTCCCGGCCTATCTGGAGTCCATGCTGCTCCTGTTCCAGCGCTACACCTGGTGCATCCCCTCCGCCTACTACCGTTCCCTCCCCGACGTCAGTCTGTATGACCACAGCCGCACTACCGCGGCACTGGCCGTCTGCCTGATGGGGCAGGAAGAGAATTCACTGGACGGGATGCTGGGGGCGCTGAAAGAATGGCACGAGGCGCGAAAGAAGGCCCAACCTCTGGGAAACGTTCCCCCTCCGCCGATTCTCCGGAACACCCAGGTCGCCCTGCTGGTGGGCGGGGATATCAGCGGGGTACAGGATTTCATCTACACCATCACCGCCCGCGGGGCCACCTCCGCCCTGCGCGGGCGGTCGTTCTACCTGCAACTGCTCACCGAGGCCATGGCCCGCTTCGTCCTGCGCTCCCTGGGTCTGCCGATCACTAACCTCCTCTACCAGGGCGGCGGCCACTTCTACCTCCTGGCCCGTCCGGAGGATGAGGGGCGATTGCGGGAAGTTTCGCAGACCATCAGCGAGATTCTATGGGTTCACCACCAGGGCGACCTCTATCTGGCCCTGGGCGCACGCCCGCTGACCGCCGCCGATTTTTACGACGGGCGGATCTCCACCCGCTGGGAGGAATTGAGCCAGTCGCTCCGGCGGGCGAAGCAGCGCCGCTTCGCCGAACTGGATGCAGGGATGGCCAGACTCTTTGCCCCCGAAGGCCACGGCGGGAACGAGGAGCAGGAATGCCAGGTCTGCGGGCGGGAGCATCCAGACACCCGGCCGGACGACGGTGTCCGCAAATGCCCGCCCTGTCATTCCTACGAGAAACTGGGGGAGAGTCTGCGGCACGCTCAATACCTCTGGCTGGCGGAACGGGAAGCAGCGCCGACCCAGGAGAACGCCCATCCCGGAGGGTGGGAAGACATCCTGGCCGCTTTCGGTTTCCGGGCCGGGGCGGTGGAGCGGTCCGACGCCGTCCCCCGCACCTCCGGCCTCCGGTGGGTCCTGGCGGTAAAGGACGAAGCGATGGCGGGTCTGTCGCCGGATTCCCATACCGTCGTTGGCCGCCGACTGCTGGTCAACGTCACCCCCATCCTGACGGAGAGGGAATACAACGATCTGAGAGGCAAAATCAAAGGGCTTCCCAGGCCGGAAAGCGTCAAGCCCTTTGAGGTGATGGAATACCAGTCCCAGGGGGTCCAGCGTCTGGGCGTCCTGCGGATGGACGTGGACAATCTGGGGCCTCTTTTCTCCGATGGGCTGGGGACGGAGGCGACTTTCTCCCGTGTGGCATCGCTCAGTTTCGCCGTCAGCCTCTTCTTTGAGGGATGGGTGGAAGTGCTGGCGGAACGGATCGGAGGGGGGAACGGTTCGCAGCGCCTCTACTCCATTTATTCCGGCGGAGACGACCTGTTCTTTGTCGGCTCGTGGGATGCGGTGGTGGAACTGGCGCGGGCGATCCGGGCCGACCTCACCCGCTACGCCGCCGGGCATCCGGGAATTCACACCAGCGCCGGCATCGCGTTGGTGGGAGGGAAATATCCCCTCTACCAGGCCGCTCGGGAGGCGGGTGAAAATCAGGACCGGGCGAAAGCGCTGATGTGGTGGGACGAGGAAGGCCGGGATCATAAAAAGGATGCCATCGCCTTCCTGGGGCAGGTTCTGCCCTGGCCGAAATTCGGGCTGGAAGACTGTGCAACAGACGGCCCGGCCCGAACGGCCCACCGATTGGCCCATCAGTTGCAGAGGATGGTGGAAGATGAGAAAGTGCCCCGTTCGGTCCTGCAGATGCTGATTCAGTTGCAGGAGATGTACGAGGAAGCGGCGGAAGCGCGCCGCCTGCGGGGCGAGGAATACAACCGGGCGGGTCAGGAGCAGGCCCTCTACGGCCCGTGGATGTGGCGGGGGTATTACTTCCTGAAACGCCGGGCCCGCCAGTACCGGGAGTCCAGTGCCGGGGTCGGGAAAGCGCTGGACGACCTGGCCGAATTGTTGTACGGCGACAACTTCCGTGCCATTGAATGGGTTGGCCTGGCAGCCCGCTGGGCGGAACTGCTGGTGAGGGATTGACTCAAAGCCTCGCCGTTTACGGCGAGGCGTCGGGCAGTTCGCAATGGCCTAGGGGACGCTCATTGCTGCTCTGGAGCAGACGGAGGAGGAAATCCAGCCGTAGATGAAAACGGCCTCTCGCCTGACCGTAAACGGTCAGGCGGAGTTAAAAGGACGCTAAAGCGCCCTTGAATGACCCGGTTTACGGTTCGGCGCTTTCCGCCCGACCGCAAACGTCAGGCGAAGCCCCAAAGGGCGCTTCCAGCGCCCTTGAACAACTCAGCCGAACCGTTTACGGTTCGGCGCCTTTCCGAACAACCCAGCGACTATAAGAACCAATGGGAGGTGTCCAATGAATTCCCAAGGAGCATTCCCAAGCGCCAACGACCTGAAAACCATCATCACCGACCCCAACGGGGCCCAGGCTCTGGTAGAGTGGGCCGACCGGTTGGGGAAAACCCTGAAAGAGCGGGGGCTGACCACCAGCCAGATTCGGGCCATCTTCGGCGAGGTGCGCCTCATCCAGTCCGAATGGTCCATCCATCGGGAGCGGGCGTTCCGCCGCCTCGTCCTCCTCAAACCGAAGATGGCCTACCGCGCCCGCAAGGAGCGGGACCACCGCAGGGAGCAGGACAAGGCGGTGGAAGACCTGGTCAATGTCCTGACCCGCGCCCTGGACCTGGTCATCAAAGCGCCGCCGCCCCCGCCCGAAGCGTCGCCCGATGCCCCCAACACCCAGGACGGCAACTTCCAGCGCTTCGTGGAATTCTTTGAGGCCATCCTGGCCTACCACAAGGCCTACGGTGGCCGGTAATCCCCCCGGAGGTGAACCATGGCAAAGGAAATCAAACTCATCGGACGCGTCTTCCTGAGATTTGACATTGAGACCGTCACCGGCCTCCACATCGGCGGCTCCGAGACCGGCATTGAGATCGGCGGGGTGGATAAGGTGGTCATCCGCGACCCCATCACCAACCGCCCCTACATCCCCGGCTCCTCCCTCAAGGGCAAGACCCGCGGTCTGCTGGAAAAGTACCGCGGGCTTCCCCAGAACCAGACCGTGGGGCAGACGGTGATTCACTCCTGCGGCGCCGAGTACCGCAAAGAAGAGGAACTCCGAACAAAGGGAAGACAGGACTATATGAAGTGCGATGTCTGCCAGGTCTTCGGGGTCCCCGGGGAACGGCCTTTCGCCACCCCCACCCGCCTGGTCGTTCGGGACGTCCATCTCACCGAGGATAGCGCCGGGAAACTGGCGGAGGCCCGCACCGACCTGCCCTACACCGAGGTCAAGACCGAGGTCTCCATTGACCGCGTCACCTCGGCCGCCAACCCCCGCCGGATGGAACGGGTCCCGGCCGGCGCCGTCTTCGGCCCCGCCGAGATGGTCTACAGCATCTACCAGGGCCAGGACGAAGCGGGAGTCATCGCCGACCCCGGCCGGGACGTGGAGCGCCTGCGCACCCTCGTGGAGGGCCTGCAACTCCTGGAGGACGACTACCTGGGAGGCCTCGGCTCCCGCGGCTCCGGCAAGGTCTGGCTGAAGGGCATTGAAGTCCTGGTGCGGCCCGGAACCGATTACCTGGGCGAGCCCCAAAAGGCCGGAGAATACACCAACCTCCAGGCTTTGGTCCAGGACCTGGAACCTCTCATCGGGAGAGTGAAAGCAGCCCTGGGCGTTTCGTAAAGGAGGCGGCGATGGACCTGACCGTCTACCGCCTCAACTTCCACAGCGGCTTCCATATCGGCATCCGCGGGGTGAACCTGGAGGAGAGCGGCACCCACATCCCCTCCGATACGATCTTCGCGGCGCTGGTGGACGCCGTCGCCCGAATCGGGGTGGACCCGGAGCGCTTCGTGGCGCCGTTCCCGCGCCACATCCCCTCCGGCCCTCCCGAAGCGCTGTCCTCCCCCGGCGGAGGGAGCGATCCCCCCTTCCTCCTCACCTCCGCCTTCCCCTTCGTCGGAGCGGTCCGCTTCTTCCCGATGCCCGTCCCCCTGGACCGGTGGTTCCAACCCTCTACCCTGAAAGAACGCTCCAAGGACCTGAAGCGGGTCCGCTTCGTCTCCGAAGCGCTCTTCCGGCGGATGCTGGACGGCGAGCAGATGGACGACTGGCTCTTCCCCGAAAACCCGCAGGAGGAGCCCGAAAAGGGAGTCGCCCTGCAGGGGGAAACGTTCTGGCTGACGCGGGATGAATGCAAAGGGTTGCCCGAACATATGCGTCGGGACCCGCAGACGGGCCGCCCCATTTCCCCGCGCGCGCTCCGGCGCCACGCCGCCTACCGGGTCACCATTGTCCCGCGCGTCACCGTGGACCGGGTCTCCTCCGCCTCGGAAATCTACCACACCGGTCGGGTCTCTCTCTCCCCCGCCTGCGGGCTCTGGCTCGGCATCCTCTGGAAGAAGCCGGATGCAACCGTGACCGACGGCCTCACTTACCACGCCGTCGTCCGGCAGGCCCTCGCCCTCCTGGGCGACGACGGCCTCGGCGGGGAACGGTCGGTGGGCTACGGCGCGTTTTCGCTGGAGGGAGGGGATGCGGAGAAACTCTCTCTGCCGGACCCGGCGGCGGGGAAACCCCTCTGGCTCCTCAGCCGCTACCACCCCCGGCCGGAGGAAGTCGGTGCGCTGACCGCCCCCTCCGCGGCCTACAACCTGGTCTCGGTGGGAGGATGGCTGCGCACCTGGGATGGGGCCGCCCAGCGCCGCCAGCGCCTCTGGCTGCTGGCCGAGGGAAGCGTCATCTGCCCCGACGGGAACGGTCCCTGGGGCGATCTCACCGACGTCCGTCCCCGCTACACCAACCCCGCCGGTGACCTTCCCCACCCCGTCTGGCGCTACGGCGTTGCCATCGGCGCGGTCCTGAAGTGAAAGGAGGCGCAGGATGACCCGATATGTCCTCTACGACGCGGAAGTTACCCTGCGGACCCCGCTGCACATCGGGAGCGGTCGGGACCTGCTCCTGGCCTACGATTTCGCCGTCCACCAGGGCCAGACCTGGCGCCTCAACGAGGACGCCATCCTGGAGGCCCAGGACGTGGACGATCCTCAGGTGCTGGAGCGGCTGATGCGGACCCCGCCTGCCCAACTGCTTTCCCCGAACGACTTCCAGCCCGGAAGTTCTCTCTTCCGGTACGTCGCGCGCGGGGTGCCCCGCTCCACCGCCGAGGGAGCGCAACTGAAGGAGCAGTGGAAGGACCCGTACGACCGCCCCTACCTGCCCGGGACGAGTCTGAAGGGCGCGCTGCGCACCGCTCTGGCCTGGCATGCCTGGAAGGCGATGGGCCTGCGCCCTGAAAAGAAGATGTTGAAACTCAACCCCCGCTTCGCCGCCCAGGACTACGAGCGCAAAATCTTCGGGCCCGACCCCAACCACGACCTCCTGCGCGCGCTCCACGTGGGGGATAGCGAACCCGTCGGGACCGGCTGTCTCATCATCATCAACGCGCGCGTCATCCACCGCAACGGCCAGATGGCCTCCCCCATTGAACTGGAGGCGATCGCGCGGGAGACGGTCTTCCGCCTGCAGATCAAACTGGACCTGGCCCTTTTCTCCGAGTGGGCCCAGCGGCACAGCCTCCGGATGCACGAGGAGGAGTTGCTGCGGGCGCTCCCCGCCATCGTCAACCGCCATACCGCCCAGCGGCTGGAGGAGGAGCGCCGCTGGTTTGCCACCGTCCCCGGCGCCGAGCGCATTCGGGACTTTTACGGGCAAATGGACGTGCCCGACCAGGGCTTCCTGCTCCAGGTCGGCTGGGGAACGGGATGGGACGATAAGACCTTCGGCAGTCGCCTGCAGAAAGACCCCCAGTTCCTGGAGAGCATCCTCCGTCCTCCCAAAGAGGGGGGCTTCGGCATCGCCCGGGGCCGCCGTCGGCCCGGGGACCCGTTCCCCAAATCCCGGCGGGTCGTCGTACAGACCCAGCGCACTCCCGACGGCCGCATCGTGGAGCGCCCCGTCGCCCCCCTGGGCTGGGCCTGGGTCCGCTGGACGGAAAGGGAGATCGAATGAAAGCCATCTCCTTCCTGGGCACCGGCAAATACGAGACCGTCACCTACACCTATCAGGGGAAGGAGCACATCACCCGCTTCTTCCCCACCGCTATCCCCGTCTTCTTCCCAGACGTCCGGACCCTCTACCTCTTCGTCACCTCCACCGTCCAGAACCACGATAACTTCCGGGCCGTCCGGGAATGTCTCCCTTCCCCGCCGCTGAAACCCGTCCCCATCCCCGAGGGGCATTCGGAAGAGGACCTCTGGGAAATCTTCCGTATCCTGACCGAGGAGGTGCAGGAGGGGGATGAGGTCATCTTTGACATCACCCACTCCTTCCGCTCGCTGCCGTTCCTGGCCTTTCTGGCGGCGGCCTACCTGCGCGCCGCCCGCAGGGTGACGGTTCGCGCCGTCGTCTACGGGGCGTACGAGGCCCGCCCGAAGGAGGACCCCGGCCCCCGCCCCGTCTTTGACCTCACCCCTTTCGTCTATCTGCTGGACTGGCTGGCGGCGGCCAACGAGTTCATCTACACCGGCAACGCCCGCTTCCTGGCCCGTCTGCTGGAGCAGGAGGGCCGTACCCGCCGCCGGAATTCCCTGAAGAAGGCCGGGGAGACCCTGGCGGAGTTCTCCCAGGCCATTATGCTCTGCCGGCCGCTGGAGGTGATGGAGGAAGCGGGAAAAATGGAGCGGGCCCTCCAGAACGCCGGCGACGACATGGCCCAGTGGGCCCGTCCCTTTGCGGTGATGGCCGACCGCATTGTCGGCGAGTACGGACGCTATGCCCTGCCCGACCCCACCGCGCCCGAAAAGGCGGCCGAAAGCCTGCGCCGGCAACAGGACCTGGTCCGCTGGTATCTGGAGCGCCATCAGGTCATCCAGGGGGTGACGCTGGCCCGGGAGTGGCTGGTCACGGCGGTCGGCTGGCGACAGCAGGGAAGGTTTGCTCTCGCCCTGGACGAGCGAGAAGGGATAGAACGGGGCATCAGCGGGATCGCCAAACTCCACCGCGGGGAACTTTCCGGGGACTACCTGAACGACGTCGGGAAATGGCTCAACGGGCAGGCAGAGAGGGATCGGGTTCGGGAGTTGTGGGACCATCTCAGCGGGGTGCGCAACGATCTGGACCACGCCGGGATGAGCCCCAGTCGGATGTCCGCCGCCCGATTGCAGCGCAAGGCGCAGGAAGAAATTCTCCCCCGGCTGGAGGAACTGGCCCGAGCCTGGGGGCTGACGAGAGGGGAACCGTGATCGTCCTCAACTTCTCCCACCCCCTCACCCCGGAGCACGTTGCCCGGATAGAGACCCTGAGCGGGCAACGGGTTAAGCGGGTTGTGGAAGTTCCCGTCCACTTTGATCAGAGCCAGCCCTTCGGCCCACAGGTTGTCGCCGCGGCCGACGCCTGTGGCCTCACTTCTCAGGAATGGCAAACGGTGCCGCTGGTGGTGGTCCCACCGGCGCTCAATTTCATCGCCGTGCTCCTTATCGCCGAACTGCATGGCCGCATGGGCTATTTTCCCCCGTGCGTCCGATTACGCCCCGTGGAGGGGGCGATCCCGCCCCGCTATGAGGTGGCGGAGATTCTGGACCTCCAGGGGCAACGGGAGGCGGCCCGCCGCCGCCGTTAGTGCCCCGGAGGACGGGCTATCGTAGTACTTTAACAACCGAACGGGAGTCTGGCGAATTTTCCGGGTGCTATGATTTCCGCAGTTTTTCGGCCTGCTGGACAGAAAGCCGGTAGCCGGAAGCAG
>FWPU01002874.1_pt1 | contig 19460 bp, 19 predicted proteins | sample 2228361 | NCBI WGS metagenome assembly FWPU01 (sample SAMEA103939777, study PRJEB20133) | metagenome
TCCGAGGTAGAATACAGTAGTGAAGATACAGATGATCTGGACCCTGATACAGAACAGTCCAGCTCCAAACCTGTTGAGAGTGAAAAGTTAGAGTAGAGATGTCCAACCCCTAGAGAGGACACTCTGCGCTCTATGATCAAGCTAGGGGGAAGACAGAATGAGTGGAGTTGCCGAACGACCTGTTGGTAGATGGTCTGCACAGTTTATCTTCTACGCACTTGCAATAGGCTCTGGAGTCATGCGGGCACTCAGTATTGCCGCAGACTATGTTGCACTAGGTGTTCACAAGTTATATTACCCTCAGGGAATGAGTGCCGTTGTCTACGGCGTGATATCACAATGGGTCTCGTTCGTGGTCACGTTCACAACAGTACTTATTCTATCTATAAAGTGGCAACACAGGAATAGACGACGTCCTCTTGGTTATTCACTCGATCCGGACTTTGGTTCAATCAGAGTCCTGCCCAGAAGACCAATGTTCTATGTGGTGGTCGCAGGTCTCTTTGCAGGCATATCTACAACCTTTTACTATATTATGCTTGGTTGGGGAACTAATGTGTCCGCAGTCCTTCCATTTGGACAGCTAGTTGTCATCTATCTTCTCATAGGGGACCTCTTAGCAGAGAAGGACACCCCAACATTAATTGAGGTTCAGTGTATAATGTCAATACTCTTCGGCGTCTTACTAGTCGGCGTATCACCCAGTGGTTTTGAAACACCAGACTTTCTAATTCTGTTACTAGTAGTGCTAGGACCACTGAATCTGTCATATGCCATGATCACATATTTTCAAAGAAAGACAAAGAGGTACACCATTGCACCCGGACTGAGAGTGGACTCACTCAACATGCGGCTGTGGTCACTTCTGGTCTTGAATACTGTGTTTACAGTCTTTGCCATTCCAATGGCAGCCCCAGAAGAATGGGTTGTCTTTACACAGTTGACATGGGAGATCATATTTTGGATGGCATTTGGTTCCATTGCTACATTTCTCTCGATTGCGATGTATATACAGGCTCTAGGCAAAGGAACAATGGCAATAGTCAACTCACTCTCATCCATATCGGTAGTGTTGGGTATACCTATTGGTATAGTAGGTCATCTGGTACTTCCAACAGGTTTTGAAGAGGTGGGTGGCACCCCCACAATATGGGTACTGAGAATAATTGGAGTCACACTGGTGTTGTTGGGAATACTGGCACTGGAGACCTCAGATGTCAGGTCAATCATACTAATTCGAGTAAAACCGGCAACAGGCGATCTACTGCCAGCACTATTTCAGGTGAGAGGTGTAGAGAGCGCCTCGGCTCTGGCTGGAACCCATGACTACCTGTTGAGTGTGCGAAGTCGAAGTCTGGCAAAGACCAGAAAACAAATTATCAAAAGGATTCAAGAGATTGAAGGTGTGACACAGGTAAATACGCTTATCGTACTCAAAGAATATAGATAGATGAATAGGAGGTCAGATGTGAGTTGAGCATAACATCGTATATCCTCATGGATATTGAAATGGGAAAGACAGAACAGGTCGTTGAAAGACTCAAAAATATTGAACAGGTGACAAAGATTGCAATTGTGACGGGGATATATGACATCATTCTTCGACTGGAGACCCCAGATCTTGACACGTTGTACGATATCACACTCAAGATCCACAGCATCCCCGGCATTAAGGAGACCACAACAGCAGTTGTTGAAAAGATGATCACATCAGCCTAGAGAGTCCTCTACATCGGAGGATATGAGTCGAGACTCTGCCAGTTTAGTCACCTCTTTTTTGAAGAGAAATAACTCTAACCTTTTAACATGGAATTACAACAGTATACCCAGGGTGAGTTTCATTTCGTAACGAAACACACATGTAAAGAGTTGAGGAAAATGTTTGAGGTAAAGACATCAAGTCTAACAAAGAAATTCCCGAAAGTGGTGGCTGTGGACAATATTGAGCTGTCAGTCCCACAGGGATCTATCTATGGACTGCTGGGGCCCAATGGTGCGGGTAAGAGTACTACTGTACGTCTGTTGTGTACACTACTGAGACCAACAAGTGGTACAGCATCAGTCGCAGGACACGACATATTGCAAGAGCCTGTAGAGGTCAGGAAGAGATGTGGTGTGTTACCAGAGGAGGGCAACCATACTCTATACCCGAATCTCACAGTCTATCAGAATCTTGAGTACTTTGCAAGACTGTATGACATTCCTGAGAATGAGATACCCGACGAGATACAGGAGTTGTTGACCTTCATGGAACTGTGGGATAGAAAGGACGACCCCGCGGGTGAACTCAGTACTGGTAACCGTCAGAGGCTTGCATTATGTCGTGCACTATTACATAGACCAGTAGTACTACTACTGGACGAACCCACCGCTGCATTAGACCCAATAGCAGCCAAGAGAGTGAGAGAACTCATTCTAAACCTCTCAAAGAAGTATAGACAGACCTTCTTTATCAACAGTCATAATCTTGCCGAAGTTCAGCGGATCTGTGACAGAATCACAATTATTGATGAGGGAAAGATTCTCCTTGCAGGCGAAACAAAAGACCTACTCAAAAGACTGAGTGCTAAACAGGAGTTTAGAGTGAGAGTATATGGAGATCTAGAGAAGGCCCACTCAATCATCAGTTCACAGCAGTACGTTGAAGAGGCACGCATTGAGGCAGACACAATAGTGATGAAGATACAGAACCCGTTTGAGAACAACTCCAGATTGATCAAGAGTCTGGTTGATGCGGGTGTGAATATAATCGAATTTGCTGAAGAGGAAGCCACGCTGGAGGAGCTCTACCTTCAGACAATAAAGGGAGGTGCGTAAGTGAATGACAAGCAGCAAAGCACTGATTGTTGCAAAGACTGATCTCAAGATGGTAATGAAAGTGAAGTGGGCCAAGTACAGCATTATTTTGCTGAGTGGTCTTGGACCTCTGATCGTGATAGCCACACTTGGTCTGATGATACTATTCGTTCCTGCAGATGATCCCTCATATCAGCTTTTGCTCTCTATGCTAATACCCCTCAGCTCTAGTATGATCGCCTTAATTGCAGTCCTGCGCGCCACACTCATTGCAGATACTACATTGGTGGGTGAGAGAGAGATGAATACACTGGAACCGCTATTGTGTTCACCGCTCACAGATCGTGAACTACTTTGGGGTAAGACACTGAGTTCGCTAATTCCCACGGTTGGTTTCATGTTTAGTTGGACAGCAATCACAGCACTGGTCATAAACATCCTTGCACTTGTTGCAGGAAAGCCATTTGTCATGTTTCCGGACCTGCCTGGACTGTTTCTAATCTTTGTTGCGGGCCCTGTTGTTGTATTAGCAATAGTCTCGTCTATGATAATTGTCAGTGGCAGAGTCAAACGGGTGTATGAGGCATACCAGTCAGGCAGTATGGTTGCACTAGTCCTTATCATTCCCATGTTTGTACCAATGATGATAATGGGAGAGAATTCGATGATCGATCAATCTGTGACGTGGTTGACGAACATAAGTACATTCTTAATTGCAGTAGTCATAGCAAGTGTCACGTGGATGATGGCTCTAAAGACATTCAACCGAGATAGCCTGATCTCTCGAAAATAGAGAGGGGATACACGAGCGGGGAATATAGAGGAATATTCCCCGCCTCAGCCTATCTATATCATTATGAGAATGTATCACAGACGCTTTAGACCTGCGTGATACCTCCGTGCCATGTCCCGATAGATATGTTTGAACTCATCGAGTTCATGCTTGTTCTCGTCTTTTAAGGCGCCTACCACTCTGGCAGGAATACCAACCGCAACTGCACCATCAGGAACTTCGGAACGTGCGGTCACAACCGCGCCCTCTCCAACAACAGACCACCTGCCGATGACTGCATAGTCCGACACTATCGCACCCATACCGATCACTGCATAGTCACGTACAGTGGCATTATGGACTATGCACCCATGACCCAGTGTGACATTGTCACCTATCACAGTCTTCTCACCAGGTCGAGCATGGACTACAACATTGTCCTGTACACTACATCCATCACCAATGAATATCTCGCCATAGTCGCCCTTCACAACGGCACCAGGTGCAATATAGCACTCTCGACCGATCGTGACCGCTCCGATGACATCTGCAGATGGACTGACAAAAGATCCCTCGCCTATCACAGGACGACGTCCTTCAAACTCGTATATAGTCATGAGAGATTCCTCTGTGGGTTAATCTTATGTTCACAACACTGCACTATTGACATAAGAAGACAATTGTTAGTAGATCGCCAAATTGTTCTATGAAACACACCATCAGGGTATTCTATTTGCTACCGGATATTTGCTATCTGAGATCGACACCACGAACCGCACGCACTTATACAACTATCAAGTTTTAATAATCCACGAGAAGTGGTTGACCTATTCTTTAGTCACTGTAGACTAGCAGATCAACTGAAGATGAATGGTGAACTAAGAATGAGTAAGGAACCTCAGAGTCAGCACACACAGCAATCAGTCAAGACATCAAACCTTCACAGATAAGACATCAAACCTTCACAGATTATTGGCAGCCGCAGAAGTTGTGATTGTCCGATTTGTCATCTTTTCATTAGCTGCGCTTGCGCTGATGCAACTGGTCTATGGAACACCAGAGCCGTACCCGATTTCATTAGATGCCTATTACATCATTGGCACACTATGGTTGTTATAACTGTCATTATGATAGTTGGTCTGGGAAGACGACTCGATGACTATGGACTGGCTCTCAAGTCTGGAAGACCGAGCATCGATCTAGCCCTGAATGCATTTCCATATATGGTCCTCGCCATGAATGCCGTGATGGTGTTTCTAATTTTCTTTGGTCTGTCTTATTTGGAACCAGCGGGTGCATTGATACTCACAGCATCACACACCCTTGCCTTGCTTTTGATAACCAACATGATCATGCGTAAGTATTCAACCTTTGACACTCTTCAGATAAAAGAGAGCCAACATAGAAACAACCTAATTGTCATAATTCTCCTACTTTGTCTACCCATTGGACTGGGACTGATAATTGGTCGGTTCTCGGTCTTACTAGTCTCGACCGTGATATGGCAGTTCATCTTCTATTCAGGATTTGGAGAGGAGGTGTTCTTCAGAGGTTACATCCAGTCTAGACTCAATCAGGCATTTGGTCGTCCGTATGAATGGAGAGGAATTCGGTTTGGCATGGGACTCTTCATCACCGCAGGCATTTTTGCTATCACTCATATGTTGAACACTGCAAATATTTGGCTAGGCAACTTCAACCTGGCATGGTGGTGGGGGTCTTTCACATTTGTAGGAGGGATCATATTGGGACTGCTTCGTGAGAAGACGGGGTCAGTGGTGGCATCAGGTACACTTCATGGGCTTGAGGCGGTGGGTGAAGGACTAGCCTTGTTGTTCTAGCCATCTGAGAAAGCAATAATTCGACCTGCATTCATCCAGTATGCCAAGTGTCCATGCACGTGCACATAAGTTCAGAGAGACAGGCTCAGACAGCCTGTACAGTCGACTATGCTCTCAACAACTAAATATTCTCCATCTTGTATGCATTCTGTTGTCATCGTTTCATCACACCGTCGGTCTTGGTCAATATTGCAATTACAGGTCAGGGTCTGTGAAGTTCAGTCAGTTCTAGAACATGTCATGTCCTCTCGTCATATCTGCAAGCAAGAAGTCGGATCTGTTGTAGCAGATCTTGAACCTCCGGATTGATTCGGTACATCTTTCTAGTACCATCACGTCGTACGCAGAGGATACCCGCCCGGACCATCTGATTCAGATACGAGGATATGACAGACTGAGGACGATCCAGTATTCGAAATATATCACATTGACATTTCTCACCATCTATGAGAGAGTCAACTATCTCTAGCCTAGCGGGATTGGCAAGTGCCTTGTGAAACTGTACTCGCCACTCGAAGTCATTCCGTTTTGCCATCACAGTCGCGTCCATTCTCTATTATTCAATTCTTGAGATAAAAGCGTGATAATATCTATGGATGATTCAATAAATGGTTGCTCATTCACTCTCTGCCACATTCAAGTTGTTCCACAATCACACAGTATCAGCCATCTTCAGCCATCTGTTGAGTACCCACAATTGGATCGCCACTATTGCGGTTGTATAACCACTTACCCAACCATAACGCAACATAGACTAGCCCCACCAGTATGGGAACTTCAAGAAGTGGTCCCACAACAGCAGCCAGTGCCTGTCCTGAATTGATACCAAAGACACCAATTGCCACAGCTATGGCCAACTCAAAGTTGTTGCTTGCAGCAGTGAATGAGAGTGTCACATTCTTGTCATATGTAAACTTTAGAAGATAGGATATACCAAAAGTGACAAAGAACATGAGAAAGAAATAGGAGATCAGTGGCAAAGATATTCGCAACACGTCAAATGGAAGTGTGAGAATCACATCGCCTTTTAGAGAGAACATGACTACAATAGTGAATAGCAACCCGATTATAGCATAGGAACCGAGTCTTGGCGCAAAGACATTGTCATACCACTCTTTGGATCTTCTTCTCATTAGTGTGTAACGTGTGACCACACCCGCAATGAACGGAATACCGAGAAATATGAACACGCTCTGTGCAATATCTATTATTGATACATCGACTACTTCACCAATACCAAGTCCTAACACAGTGGGCAGATAGGTCACGAAGAACCACGCCTCAATACTGTAGAGTAGGATCTGAAATACAGAGTTGAGGGCAACAAGGACTGCACATGACTCTCCACAACCACCGGCCATCATGTTCCATATGAGAACCATGGCAATACATCGTGCCAGCCCAACTAGAATAATACCGGTCCGATATTCTGGGAGATCCGCAAGAAAGAGCCATGCTAGAATAAACATTAGAAACGGCCCAATCAACCAGTTCAGAGTCAAAGATACCCCAAACATCTTCTTCTCGTTTTTCAGACGACCAAGTTCCTCATACTTTACCTTGGCAAGAACAGGATACATCATCCATAGCAGTCCAATGGCAATTGGCAGTGAGACCGTACCAATACGTAGAAAGTCAAGTGTTTCTGCCAACCATGGAATAAAATAACCTAGAAGAAGTCCGACAGCCATAGCAAGGAAGATCCAGAGCGGCAGAAATCTGTCAACAATACTGAGACGTCTCACAACACTTGTCGTGATCTGCGACGGAGAACTCTTTGATTCTGTACGAGAGTTATGAGTCATGTTTACCATTAAACATCGAATATTCTAGATATTTAAATATATGGATGAGTGATGCATGTTGACTTCTTAAATTGGTATATGAACTGTGCCTATCTCTCAAGTCTATAAGATAGCTTTCACGGCAAGTCTGTACAATAGAGAGGGCAGGACTGAGCACAGGGTGTGTCTTGTCCTACCCAAGTCTATCGCATGAGATATCTAGCGGTCGGGTCGTCTTGCCAGATAGTAGGCAACACAGGTCACCGATAGTGCAACAACGCTAATTGTAATTATGAGTGTAAGAGATGGAGTATACCCGGACTGCGGTAGTTCTATTGAATAGACAATTGACTCAGCAGCATTGCCTGTATTGTCTTTTGCAATTATTTTGTAGTATACAGTTGTAGCTGAAAACAGTGTGACTTCAAGACTTGCCAAAAAGTGACTGCCGTTGTAATTCATGGCATGCGTTTTGACAAGAAATGTATCACCAGTAGGAACTCGTGTCTCTAGAACCACACTACTCATGTTGAGATCGTAGTCAGTGACTCGTGCAGTGAAGACAATTGTGCCGTTATCAATAGATGCGAGTAGATTGACATGTTATTGAGATGGTCGTATCCCAAAATAGGTAGACCTGTGTTTTGATCCTCAAAAGTCAACCGGACTCGCCATATCTCTACGGGGGGATCAATGAACGGAATACTCTCAACAAAGTCACGTGCTGAAACAAGCCAATCAGGAAGTTCCACACCCAGCTTCTGAAGTATCTTTGAACCCTTCACTACGATGTCCTTGATGGTAGTGATTGATAGTACAGCCTTTAGTGCAGTCTTTAGTGCCTTCTTGGTTATCTTTTCAAGTAGAGCCTTTCCGACACCATCAAGTACCTTCCCCTGAACGAACCCAATGATCTTGCTCAGGAACTGTTCAACCAAATCCTTGCCGCCCATATATGCATCCATGACATTCTCTACAATGTCTAACACAATACTGAAGTCAAGGTCAAACTCCTCCTGAGCTGTCTTTGGTGTACTTGTCTTGACATTGAGTGTGGTATATTCACCCGTGATCTGCCCTTGGGTGGCAAAGTAGTTGTGGGGATCAAAAGAACCATCTATAGTGTAGTCAATAAAATGATAGGTCCTGATTCGATTGTCATGTGCAATATATATCGAGAAGGCGGAGAGTATCTCTTGGTGGAGGGTGATGTTTCCCTCGATAAAGGTCATATTCACGAGATCATGTGCGTGCAAGAACTGAAGATAATTGGAGATTCCAAAGGGCAACTCCAGTTCAGCTTGGCAGATGACATAGAAATGATTCTCATAGACCTCGGTTGGATCTATTACACCGAGTTTGATGAAGGGTAAAAGGAAATCCATGTTTGAGTACCCCTCTGCTACAACTCTTACAAGACCCATGACACTATAGTTGTCGCCGAACAGCACGATCTCAGCCGCGACCTCGTACATCTCAACAGCATCGTACTGCCATATATCGGGGATATGGTCGTTCTCTTCGTCAGCCATCACATTGGTGAATCCAATGATCTCAATTGCATCAATAAAATGGTAATATGCAGGGCAATGTCTTCACTGTGACCCACCAGGAGCACATATTCAATAGAGGTGTTTGTGTATTCAAATACAACATCACCGAAGTCTATTATGCTGATTCCGAGAGGGAACCAATCACTGCTGATATTAGACGGAGTCACATCATCCACGTTGGGCAATGTGTATGAGTCGGCCCAGCTAATATACCTCAAGACTGGTCAGGTCACCGCCAGCATCAACAAGACCTCTCAGAACGAGCGAGTCGCTCATTATTGAGCCATTGATCTTGAATAGAGCATACTCAAACGTTGTCACAAAATGCATCTCCATTGAGAAACCATCAGGGGTTCCAATGATACGTGCTGTCTGTTCAATACCATCGCTTGTTTTGTTGTCAGGCCACGACTCGATATAACATGTCAGTGACTAGTCTGTGTAGTTTTCCATGTCTGCAAATAATGTGCTCTGCCGATCTGGTGCAATATTATCATTCCCAGAGATAACGACGTCCTTAGTCGCTGTCAGACTCGTAGAACTCAATACAAGCAGCATGGAGATCAGACCACATAGCACTCTATTGATAGTCTGTCTATCAGTCTTCAATCTCCAGACCTCACTAAAATGCGAAACTGATGCGTGGCATTCATACCAAGGGGCGCACCTTGTTCATTCATTCATTCATTCATTCATTCATTTTCAGAACAAGAAGAGACCATAGTTCAGTCAGCGAATTTCCGAATATCTACTAGTGCAACATTATGTTATTAATCATTTTAGTCAGAGTTGAACACAACACATCCATAATGAGGGGCGACCGTGTAAGGAGACCTGTGTGTATTCATGAGGACTGGTGTTTGCTGAGAGTTTCAATATGTTAAAAAAAGACAAGAATGGAGATTGGAAACACGTGCCTGACCGGCCTGCTACAGATGCAATGCCTACATGTCCAATAGGAGAAGCATGGATTCCAACTCCATTCTGATGTTAACTTCTGCCGTTTGTTTGGGTCTACCAGAGATAGAACAATTCTCCGGTGTCACCGTCGTACTGCTGCGGGTGATGAGCACCGCCACGGAACGGATATGCAGATGCTGCAATATTGAATGCGGACTCCATAGCTGTATATGGATCTGAATTGAATACACCAATGAGTGTGTACTCCAAGAAGAAATAGGTCCATAGACCATTGTTGTACTCCGCCGAGTCCCAACCCATACCCATCACATCACATGTGACTGCAACATATACTGATGCTGCATTGGGCATTGCCATCAGATCATCTCCGAACCCACCAGAGAAGCAATGGTCAAGAAAGACAAAGATGTTCTCACATACAGCATACTGTAGAATCGAAGCGAGTTCATAGTCCCACAGGCTTCCATCCTCGCCAGCCTCACCCGCACTGGTGTCCCACATACAGAGAAGACTTGAACCTCTGCTGTCACCAGAACCATGTCCAGAGGATATGAAGGCGATAGTGTCAGATGGTCTGGCATTTGTGACAACATACCACAGAGCCTGCTTCACATTGAACTCGGTGGCCAGTCCATCATATTGTAGGTATACATTTGTATGGTCACCAAGAACGATGATATGTTCGTAACCAAGCCCGACCAAATATGCATACCAATCGTTTGCATCTTCGTCACAGAAGTTGAGATCACTGATAGTCTTGTAATCACTGATGCCGACTATTACGGCCCAATGTGAAGCCACATCGGACAGATGTAGTTGATTGTTAGTCACCCCAGTAGGGATATCATCAGGACTATAAGCACAGATGATTTCAACAAGTCTATTTTGAGTGATGGAAGAGATCTGCGGCGACATGCCCAACACAAAAGATGTCACGAGCAGAACAGAGACAAAGACTGTGTGTGAGTATCTCATAGATATCACCCGTTGACGGATATGCACGATTCTACTACACATAGCGCTGAATAGGTCTCACTGGCCGGTATGGACGATAGATAGACTTCGTTCAGACGACTGTTAACCGTCTTGAACCATGCCAGAGATACCATTTACAGATAGATGCACATACAGACAGGGTCTGTACTGTACCCGCTAGCAATCGCATGGAGAAGATATTCATTCTTTTGAAGAATCGAAGAAAGAATTTCAAACTAAACATGCCTGTAAAAGGCATAGAAGAGGCACAGAAGGCATCATCCCAGTATATAAACACTGTTTAAAAGAGTCGGTGATTTAGTTAATCACTCCTGCAAGACTATCAATGGCTGTTCACTTAATACTCATGCTGGACAATATGTTAATACAGTGCCGATATGTTAATTGGTCGGGATGCCATAAATAATACAGGTCTGTCGAACGCAAAGGATGTGATGCAATTGTCGCCTCCCAAAATTAGACCGGGTTCAGATTCAGACGTGGGTTCAAAAAACAAGTCAAATAATAGTGGATCCCAACAAAATGCGTCTGAGGCGAGTTCAAGACGGTCTCAATCTTCAGACAACTCTCGAACGGAAGCACCGCTATTCCCAATCCTGAGGGGAGAGTCCGTGGGGCAGTCGGGAGATTTCACGGGACATATAGTAGTTGTATGTTCACCAGAGGAACTCGATCGCGAATGGGACAGAAACGATGCGATTGTAGTCTTTAGTAAGAGTATAGAGGAACACCTCAAAAATAACAAACATATACTGGAGCATCTGTTGAGATCAGTCCGTGTTGTGATCACAGAGTCCGGAGAACCACTTGGAGAACTTGCATCCATGGCCTACGAGAACAACACCATCTGCATAGTGAATGTACAACATGCCACCCGTGTGGCAGAGAGTGGAATGCACGTTCGCGTGGTGGCGCACGAGAATAAAGGTGATGTGTTCTTCATAGACTAGTGTATGCTTGGGCGGACCGTATCGTCTAGACAACGACAAGATTCCTGCATCATACAATTAACAGTCTGCGAGATAGGTCACGGTGAGGTTGATTCATAGATAATGACTGAGCTGGATAAGATGTTAGACCATTTGAGAATATTAGACAATTCAGAGGTCATTGTACGATCCTTGCAGACGCTCTCTGTTGCTATTGTTGTATTGTCTGTGCATCATATCATTATGACCACTGTATGTGGTCTTCCAAACTTCACGATAAGCTCAGTTGCGTTCGCAGTTGTGCAAGTATTAGTGGGGCTACCATTTGTACGTCTTCTTCAGTATATGGGAATGCGTACAAGACTTGGGCTTCGGATGCGGCAGTCTACTGAGAAGAGACCCTGCAAAAATGCTGTAGAGATAACAGTCCACCGAGGCGACTTCGAACGGCTATTTGAGAGATACCGGCGGGCCGTCGAGAATCTGTCTACAAGTCAGCCAGATGACCCGAGCGATGTGGCATGGTTTGTGTTAGTCACATCTGCAGTTGTGAGTGGTATATGGGCTGCCTTGCAAGGTGGTTTTCAGTACGTCTATAGTATACCATTTGGAGTACTCATTTTAGCTGCTATATATACCTCAATAGTGGGATATCGAAGTGTTCCACTCTCTTTTGACGAGATGATCAACATACTTGAGTACGATATTATTAACCGCCTCTCTGCACTCGAGAATGCGGCGGGAGAACAATATGAGATGACCGCGCGTTGGTGTAAGGTAAGAGGAGGTGCATTTTTAGATGAGATTGCATTCAGAGCAGATGTTCTACATGATAGAAATCCAGATATGATTGTGAAATACGTCATGCGAGTACCTCAGACAGACCATGAAGAGTTTCAAGTTGGTGGACAATTATCGGAGAGTATTCGCCAACAACTATCTGAAATTGGGCGCACACGGATAAGCGGTTGGTCAGTCACATATAATGAAGCCCATCTTGTTGTATTTAGACCGACTCATTCCAACATGACATCAAGATGTACTGGTCACTTAGATGCAGATCCTCAGTCAATACAGAGTCATGCAATGATTCTAGGGGAAGTGCTGAGTACAATACTCTCAATACTGCATATGTCAGTATAACGAATGAATACGTGGACATTCCATAATACTCAACTCATTTGTTTTGAATAATAACCAACAGGATGCAGGCACCTTGAAGATGAGACTAAAGATAGATGAAAGTTGGCTCAAAAAAGAAATTCGTAGTGCATACAAAATTCGTCAAGACTATGAGACGTGGCAGGAACAGGCACTTCGCATGGTAAAGGAGGTAACAGACTTACGGCAACTCAGAGAACTGTTTTACAAGTTGGGAGACCGTTGGGAGTGGCAGCAGGCGACTGGAACATGGTTGAGCAAGTCCAGACCGCTTGATGCAGTGGGACTTATTCTCAGAGCACCGGGGCTTTCACAGGGACGGGAGAGGTACATAGTCTATATCATAATGGCCTACAGTAAAGGTGCAGTCGCAAAGTTTGACCATCTTGGAGACAAAGAGAGGATAATAATCGAACGAGATGTGACGACTGATGACCTCAGGGCGTGGTCAACATGTGGACATGGAGCATTAGACCTGATAGCAAGAGACCTCACACCACTAAATTCCGTAGAGCAGGTCTTACGTAAAGGGTATCTCATTGCACAACCTGGCGACCATGCGCTCCGTCTGGAGGTACCAGTACTGGACAGACTACGTACCGAGTTGGAACACCTATTGTGGAGAATAGCAATGGGCGGACGGACCTTCTCAATACAGGAGATCGAAACACTCACTGCAAGAGAAGTGGAAGACGTCTTGGGAGTTCGGTTCTACGAATATGTGGAGGCAGTTGTCACACTGGAGCGACTGTGGTCACGTATCAAGTCTGATACAGCAGGGTCCATCAAAGCCCGGGCTGCAGGCCGCATCTCTGAATCAGACAAGCCCAGCATCATGAGAACTCTACGTATGATTGAGGGACTACTGTATATATTGTGGTTCAGACCGCCTGCACTACAGATAACACCATTGCGCAGAGCCTATCGCATACTCAGCGCAGAACCTACACAGAACCACATTCATAACGAGATTCTTACACAACTTCAACGGGTCATTAGGAGTCTAAATGACGTCCTGGAGCGAACCAAGTATCTAAAGTGGAAGAGTGTTATTGAGAGAGACAGCCTCAGTACCGGTGAACTATTTGAAAATCTTTCAGTCTCGCTATTTGCAAAGGAGGCATTGTCCACTGCCTTTGAGGACATCATGAGAGAGCATACACTGGCATACATTGGCTATCCGGAACGAGTCACAGCCCGCGGAAAACTCATGAGAATAGTATTTGGGCTTGGTGTTCTGCCACTTCGTATCATGATACGGTGTCTAGAAGATGTATTGTCCTATATATTAAGACTATCACCATCACGTCAAATAAAACGACGACGTACTCAGACCACGTTGGGCCTGGATAATGGTTAGAGAGATATCATTTCATGCATCATTAGGACAATGGGATGTGAGATGCCATGCCAAGACCTCAAAAAGAGGTATTCTGATGTTGATACTCTGCATAGTAGAATACTGGTTGATTGAAAAAAAGAGTGTTGTGATGCAACTCGACGCACAAGCCGCAGTTGCATCACATCCGGATCCTGCTTTGCATATCTATTAAGTTCTCTTCTTGTATATTACGACAGCAACGACTACTACAACAGCACCAACACCAGCTGCCACGAAGGGCCAGTTCTGTGCAAGCCATGCCATCACATCACCAGCAGCTCCGCGATACATCACGGGTGGAGGGGAACTGAGTACATTGGTGATGTGCGGTACAAGGGTGACATTGAAAGTGCCCTCTGAATCCAGGTTGCGGTCTGCAATGAATAACAGAAGCATCTCATTGCCTATGGAACCAAACTCAAACTGTCCATTTGCAGCATCTCCGCTGAATGTGTCATCAAGTGATGACCAGGGTTGATATTGCAGTCTACCATTGACTGACTGGTACATAATGGCAGTCCACGAATTGACATAGCTGGTACGTACTCTTACTGTAAACCATGTACTAGAATTACAGGATATACGCAGAGCATATCGTTCAGTTGATGTGCCGGGGAGAGGCAGTGTAAAGTTGTGACCAACGGGTAGATCGTCGACTGTCAATGGCGCCTCCTGAGTCAGATATCTGGAATACAACTGCGATGATACCAAGTAGTCAACAGTATATGATGGATATTCCGTGCCTGGCAGGACTGTATTATTTACAACACTTGTGGGGCAGAGCACTATTACACAATTACCAGTATTGAAACTGGGAGTACGCGTCACATACGTGGTATTTTGACCGTATGCCTGCCATACACCACCATTCTGTCTATTGCCAAGTGTAATAGTGCCACTAGAAATGACCAAACCAGACTGATCGACCAAATGATATCTGGTTGTCACAGTGATGTTGTCTCTTGTAGTCAATGTGAAGTTGAACATATAGGGGTTGGTCGCAGAAACAGGTGCCTTCATACCGACTACTTTGCCCTTTTGTATTGAAACCGAGCCAGTTTCATTTAAAACAGGGCCCACTGTGAAGCGAAATAGTGAATTTGTGGGTGGGACTGCGACAACAACAACATATTTTCCTGCAGGTAGATAGTAGGGTGTAGCAGAACTCAGGCTGGTACCAGCCTGAATACTAGTGGACCGGAATACGTGGCCTTCAAAGACTCTATATATATTCCATTGTGTATCAGAACCAGTCAATACAGTCTTATTGACTAACATTATAGAGTCCTCGGATAGATCAAGACTGTAATAGTGGTACACATATGTATCCAAATTATTAGAGAGGAGAAAGTCTGTATTCAGTGGCAATTCATTCGTAATTGGTCCTGTATTGTAGACCACATAACCAGTGTTTTCCATTCCAATCAATGAGATGTAGTAGGACTCGCCTTCAAAGGACTGATAGCTAAAAGCATCAATAAGATTGCTGCTAGAATCTGCGAATTGTTGAGAAAATAGTCCGGACTGAATCGTATTGCTTTTCAGAACCACACGAGGCGAATAAAGCGTGTAAAGCGGTATTAGCTCAGGTTCATTAAGTGAGTATAGCACAGCGCATGGATGATTGGGGTCTGCTGCAAGTCTGTATGTATGAATTGATGGAGGAATCTCCTTGTATATGACCGCATTTGAGCTAGGATCAAGTGCAAGTTTACTGCCAGTAAGGACACCCTCAACTAGTTCGCCAAATTCAATTACATCCGGTGTGACAGGCTGCACAAGTAGATTAGCAACCAAAGCACCATGCGTAGAGGAGGCTGCCCATATTATTACCGTGTACATACCAGGTCCAACGGGTTTTATAGGTAGCACATCAGAAGCACCATCAGCCAGTTCGATTCCACCCAGATGCAAATTTCCGGGACCAACGACGACTGCAGTCATCTCACAGTCATCTTGTGCAGAACCAAACGTGACATGACAAAACTCTTCATTTGTCAGATTGAATGTACCAATGAATGGCACCATGTTCTCCAAGACTATCTGTTGAGTAGTACCAATACTGACTGGAAACACAGAACGACTCATGTTCAGTACAATAGGTGAGGCAATGTTAGTCAAATTTTGAATGTCCATAAATTTCTGCCCGGTGTAAACGTCATATAACCAGCCCCAACCGAGGGTATCCTGTGGCCCAACGTTCGTTGTATAGATACCGGGTCCGACCATGTTATTTGTGGAACGCGACCAGCCGTTTTGACCGAATTTATATGTTACTATGCGTATATCTTCGGGATATATCAAATTATGTGGATATGACAGGAACCAGCTGATATCATCGACATACATATAGGTGTGTCCCTCGGGCTCTGTATTAAGAGTCCATGTGAAATTCTCACGTTCGCTCTTCACATTAACTGCCTGAACAGGCAGCACCTGTGCACTTATGACTATTAGGTATACAATAAATAGTCCCATAAAGAGAAGCTTTTTGTTCTCCCGCATGGATTTCACCAGTTTTATGTTAATTACATCAAAACATAAAAATCCTCGCCCATTTTGCATTATAAATCGATCTACGAGTCAGAGAGGGTACATGGACTATTCAAGTCAGTCGTTCACACGGACTGGAGGACTGAGTGATAATTAGCGTGATTGGTAGTACTTAAAGCATTATCTCACCTATTCTAGAGGATGGTGAAGAGTTTGGCACTACCACCTAAGAAAGCGTTTTCAACAATGAACGGGAGAGAGGCTATTTCGCTGTGGTGGAGAGAGAGATGGGTACGAATCATTGTACTACTGGTTGCGCCATGGGGTATTATTGATGCAGTATATACACTACTCCTATGGCAACGATATGGTACACATTTTGAGTTTAATCCAATTGTCAGACTTGCTCTTGAGAGCGATTGGCACTATGTCTGGGCTGCAGTAAATGCCGTGTCGTTTTTCATATTCTCAATGATTGTAGGTTCATATTATCTTCACACACGTTCAAAAATATATGGCACTAAGGTCCAATGGTTTGTCGCACTCATTGCTGTCAGAATTGGGTTTGCAGTCTACAATATGTTGACCTATTATGTATATTGGAGTCCCTATCTGGGAGCTGTCCTGATTACTGTGGTGGTGTTCATACTTCTCTCTAGACTATTTGCAAGAACAGATGATATATCACGAAAGGAGATCATGTACACTCTGAGATTTAGAATTATGCGATTGGAAGACTACTTACTGAAGAGAGGAGTTAAGACACCGACAACACAGGTCTCATCAACAGAGGGGGATACTATACATTCTGTCGATACAAGTGACAGACTCACTACGACATCGGTCGGACTTCGTCCGCGGCTTGTGAGTGTGGGGTATATATTTGCTGCACTGATTGCGTTTCTATTGATGCCATTTGTACTAATTGCAGTTGGAGATCTGACCGGAACCACAGGCTGGAGTCAGGTATTTGGTCCTCTGGTGTGGTGGAATGTTCAATCAGGTACTGCTTTTGTGATCAGCTTTTTCACAGTGGCCTTCTTTGTTGCCGTAGTAGTGTTTCTACTACTCAAAGCGTTTACTATTCAGGAGGAAGAGTGGAATTAAGTATAGAAAACCATATAACGAACATATAGACCTGTTTAATGCGCCCTACCGAATATTTTTACGGGCTATAACATATAATATAACTCGCAAATGCAGTGAGGCGTCAGAGATTCAGCTATCTACAACTCGAGGGCATTGGATTCGGAGTATCTTGTAATCACAGTATTTGTGATTATAGCCACTCCTGCCATCATTTTAGTGATTGCTAATCTGACCGGTGTGCTATGGTTCAGTGAACAGTATGGACCATGGATATGGTGGAATGAACTGAGCGGAACTGGATTTGTGATGAGTTTCTTTGTCATCATCTTGATGACCAGTTTCGCCTTATGGTTCCTGTTAAGCGCAATGGAGACCAGCGATGGAGGCTGGTAAACAGACATACACGTGACTTGCACAAGTGTGACATGTCTTTCAACTAGCCACACTCAATGAAGTGACGTCATATCCACATTGAATCAATAGCTGCAGGTAATAGCAGAAACGACTGTGATTAACCAAACAGACCAGATAATATACTACCGCCGTTTCTTACTCTCAGTATGGGGAGAAGACAAGTCACTCATTGTGAGTGCCATTATCGCCTTTTGAACATGCAATCTGTTCTCTGCAATGTCATAGACTATCGACCTGGGGCCATCACAGACCTCATCGGTGACCTCGGCACCACGATCCACGGGACCGCAATGCATGAAGTAAGCATCGCGTGTCAGAGCCATCCATCTGCGGTCTGTGATCCAATCGTCATGTCGCATCGCCAATTCAATCTCTCTCTGTTTAGCAGCATCAATACCCCTCTTTGTTGCATCAGGATAGAAATTGGCAGTAGCCCAGTTTCGAGAGTACACAAAGTCTGCACCTCGATAACCCTCTTCAAGGTCATGGACTATCTCAAATCGTCCACCAGACGCAACAGCATTTTCTTCGCACCACTTGATGACCTGAGGATCCAGATCATAACCCTCAGGATAGCATAGTGTCACATCCATGCCAAATCGTGTGTTGATCAATATGCTCTCCTGAACAGAACACCATGACCTAACAAGTCCACCCTTTCCCCAGACCTGAAGAAGCTTTTTCCCTCGTAGGTTCTTACCGGCATGCATTCGCATACCCATGACATCAGCCAGTCCTTGGCATGGATGGTACTTGTCATGTGCCATACTAATGATTGGAACATCAGCATAACGTGCATATTCCCTCAGCAGTTCGTCACCCTCACCGTATCGCTCAATCGCAGTCTCAAGTATCCGAATACCAATACCACATGCATATCTACTCATGACATTTGCTGCATCCTGGACAGTCTCACCAGCTGTCCGTTCTGTCTTTAGCCGCATGGACTTTGGTTCCAGAAACTGTGCATGTCCACCAAGTTCCGTCGCAGCACATTCAAAGGACTGACGTGTACGTACACTGGGATTATAGAAGAACATGAAGAAGGTCTTCCTGTCAAGACAGTTCCTCAGCGGATGGTGAAAACGATGTTCCTTAAACTCAAAGGACAATGAGAGGACCTTCTCAAGTTCCTCGACTGACCACTCCTGTGTGCATATAAGATCACGTCCGTAGAGTTCGTTCATTTAATAATCCTCCATCAACGAAACAATAGACACTCTCAGAGCAGCAGGGTTGATAATTGATAGATATCAGTATGTCGGAGTGACACAACATGACCTTATGCACATCGGCAGAGACCTACCGCTCATACTTGTTGTAAGTCAGA
>FWPU01007692.1_pt1 | contig 19460 bp, 18 predicted proteins | sample 2228361 | NCBI WGS metagenome assembly FWPU01 (sample SAMEA103939777, study PRJEB20133) | metagenome
ACATCTTAGAAAGCTGTAGCCTGTTTGATCAAGCTACACCGTTCACGGTGTAGCGCTCAAGAACTATTGCCTGGCAGGTCAGCGGCCGTGGGCCAGGGTCAAGCCCCAGACTGATGCCGCCCCGGCGTCAGCCAGGGCCTCACCACAGGCGTTCAACGTTGCACCGGTAGTGTACACGTCATCAATCAGCAACACCCGGCGCCCGGCCAGCCGGTCATCGCCACAGGCGAAGGCCCCGGCCACGTTCTCGCGCCGTTCCTCGGCGCTCAGACCCACCTGCTGCCGGGTATGTCTCACGCGCAATAGCGACTCCTCCACCACCGGCAACCCCACCCGTCGCCCCAGTTCCCGGGCCAGGAGTGCTGACTGGTTGTAGCCTCGATCTGCCAGGCGGGCAGGGTGTAGCGGCACCGGCACCACCACGTCCGCCGGCAGCGGGTGCTCCAGCACGTAGCCCGCCAGCAACTCGCCCAGAGGTTCGGCCAGGCCGCGCACGTCGCGGTACTTGAACTGGTGGATGGCTTCCCGCAGCACCCCTTCGTGGTATCCTACGGAGCGGATGCCGGCCAGGCTTGGTGGGCTGTGCCGGCAAAGGGCACACACCCTGTCGCTCTGGGAAGGCCGACCGCATCGGGGGCAGAAGGGCGGTTCGATGAGGGCGATGGTCTGGCGGCAGTCGAGGCACAGCCAGGTGCCCAGGGAACGGCACCCCACACAGCGGCGTGGAAACAACAGGTCCAGCACGCCGCGTTCCAGGCGCTGCAGCCAACGCTGCGCTTCCCCCAGCATGGGTTGGCCTACTCTCTGGGCAGCTTTTCGAGGTCAGCCTCGTACAGCTCACGCCAGCGCTGGTAGTAGGCCAGGGCTTTGTTACGGTTGCCCATCAGGGTGTAGCAGCCCATCACCTTGCGCAGGCAGTCCTCGTGATACGGGTCTTTATCCAGCGCAGCCAGGTACAGTTCGAGGGCGCCGGCGTGATCGCCTCCCTGCTGTCGGATGTCACCCAGGGTCACCAGGGCGCTGATAAAGCGGTTGCGGAGAGCCTCCCGGCGGAAGAAAGGCCAGTCGGAGAAGAACTCCTCCAGGAAATCACCGTGATACAGCTCGATGGCCCGCTGCAGGTGGACCGCAGCGCGCTCCGGATCATCCTTCAGCTTGGCGGCCAGGTTCAGTTCCCGCTCGAAGGTCTCCACATCGTACTCGTACTTGAGTCGCGGGTGCAGGCGATACCACCCATCCTCGTGAATCACGGTGTCTTTGGACAGGGCGCGTCGCAGGCGGTGAAGGGTGGAGTGGAAGTTGCTGTTGGCCCGCTCAAGCGAAGCGTCATGCCACATGATCTCCAACACCTGCTCGCGGCGCAGCCCCTCCGGGTGCTCGAGGAAGAGGAAGAAGAGCTCTTTCGTGGTGGCCGACTCCCACTGCGAGCTGGTGATCAGTTCCCCATCCCGCAGCACCCGGGCCGGACCGAGGGCGAAAACCTGCAACACGAAGGGGGGACCCGGCTCGGCGACGGTCGGCGGGGCGACCTCTCTACCCGGCGGGGCAGCAGTTGTCACCTCCTCGGCCGGAGCCTCCGGGCGCCGGCTCCGCCGGATGAGCACCTGGACGCGCGCCAGCAACTCGCGCAAGTCGAAGGGCTTGGTCAGGTAATCATCACCCCCCGCATCGAAGGCCGCCAGCTTGTCCTCAATCATCCCTTTGGCCGTCAGGAACAGGATGGGCACGGATGCCAGCCCTGGATCCTCGCGCATGAGCTTGCACACCTGGATCCCATCCAGGCCCGGCATGATGATGTCCAAGACGACCACGTCCGGCGGCCGGCATTTGGCGACCTCGAGGGCTTCAGCTCCACTGCTGGTCGGAATGACCGCATATCCTGCCTGCTCCAGAGCACGCGTCACCAGCTCCAGCATGCCGGGCTCGTCATCTACGACCAGGACTGACGGCATACTACTCCTCCCTCACGGGCCTGCCCTCTGATCAGAAGGTGGCGCACCAGGGCGTCCGCTCTCCTTCGGTAGGCTGACGATGAAGGTGCTTCCTTCACCCACTTCGCTCTCGACCCACACGCGACCTCCGTGGAGTTCCACCAAGCCCTTGACGATGGACAGGCCCAGACCCAACCCGCCGTGCTCCCGGGTCAGTGATTCCTGCACCTGGTAGAAGCGCTCGAAGATGCGCTCCTGGGCTTCTGGTGGGATGCCCGGGCCATTGTCCTCCACCACGATGCGCACCTCACCCGGTCCATCTTTAGCCGCAAGGCGGATGCGACCGCCAGGTGGCGTGAACTTGACGGCGTTAGAGCAGAGGTTCCCCACGATGAGTTCCAGCTTGTCACGATCCACCCGCACCGCCGGCAGGTCTGCCGGCACCTCCACCTGGAAATCCTGATGCTTGGCCTCTGCCAGGGGGATGTAGCGCTGGGCAACAGCAGATAGAACCTCGGGCAGCGAAACCTGCTCCATCCTGATAGGCAACTGGCCCCGCTCCAGGTGCTGCAAATCGACCATGTCCTTGGTCAGTCGGGCCAACTGAGCCGCGCTCTGGCGCAATACCTGGAGGAACTGCTGCCCCTCCTCGGTGGTTTCGCCCTCCAGTAGCTCCGCGTACGCGGAGATGATGGCTAGAGGCGTGCGCAACTCATGTGAGGCGATGTTGATAAACTCGCTCTTTAGGCGGTCCAGCTCCTTCAACTCCTCGTAGGCGCGCTGGATCTCGGTGAACAGCCGGGCGTTCTCGATGGCAATGGCCACCTGGCCGGCCAGGATCGCTACCAGGTCGCGATCAACCTCGCTGAAAGGCGGGCTCCCGGCGAACTTTGTGAGGTTAAGGACCCCGATGACCTCGTTCTTGGCCTTGAGCGGCACGCATAGGGCCGATGCGATCTCCGCGCGGACCATGGTCTTGCGGACCTCGGGGGGCACCTCCTTTGGGTCGTTTAGAAGCAGGATCTCCCCGGTCTGGGCTGCCCAGCCGGCAATGCCGTGCCCCAACTGCTGGCGCGCCGTCGCGATGATGTCCTCGGGTAGCCCGACGGCTGCCTGAATGGTGAGGGTACCCGTTTCTTTGTCCAGGAGCATCAGGGAGCAGCGGTCGGCACCGGTGGCTTCCTGGCTGCGCCGCACCACCTGGTCCATCAACCTATCCAGGTCCATGGTGCTCATGAAGACACGGCTCAGCTCATACAGGGGGATGAGGGCCCGCAGCCGGGTGTTCTCTCGGCGCAGCCGCTCTCGCTCCAGGGCTTCCTCCACCGCCCTGAGGAGCTGATCGGCGGTGAAGGGCTTGAGGATGAAGCCGGTGAACCCCGAGCGCAGGGCTTCGATGGCCGTCTCCATGGTGCCGAAGCCGGTTAGCATGACGCCGGCCATGTCCGGCTCCAACTGGCGCAGGGCCCTAAACGTCTCCATGCCGCCGATGCCGGGCATCTTGAGGTCGGTCAGCAAGAGGTTGAATTGCTGCTGACGTGCCCGTTCGATGGCCTCAGCGCCACTGGAGGCCGTGGTCACCTCGTAACCTGCCCTGGTCAGGATGCGTGCGCACAGCTCTCGGATGCTCTGCTCGTCATCCACTACCAGGATGCTTTCCTTTGCCACGCCGGATTGACCCCTTTGAATCGCCTGGTGGGTGCTGGCTTGCGGACCGGCCGCCCGGCTCCCCATACCTCCTGCAGGGTCACCCGTGGAGGCACCGGACCTTGCGAGCGTAGGTTGTGAACAGGTCTCCCAGGTTAATGGGCACGGCCAATTCGGCTGCCCCCACGCTGCGCACCACGCCCACCAGCAGCCTGGACACCGTGGAACTGAAGGCTTCCAGGCGCGACATCAGGTAGCCCAGGCGCAGGAATCGTCCCTGGGTCTGGCTCTGGATGACCTCAAACCCCGTCTTAGCCAGCAGCGCGCTCAGGGTGGCCCGCGAGAAGTAGTACAGGTGCATCTCCATGAGCCAGGGCCAGCGACGCCCCATGAGGCGTGCGAAGGGGCTCTCGATGTCCATGGTGTGTATACACACCAGGCCGCCAGGCTTGAGCACGCGGTTGACCCTCTCCAGCTCGCCTCGGGGGTCACTCAGGTGCTCGATCACGTCCCACAGCGTGACCACATCGAAGCTGTGATCCGCAAACCCGGCCTGGGCCAGCGTGCCCGTCTTCACGTTGAACCCACGATGCCGGGCCTGCTCTGCAGCCCAGCGAGACGGCTCCACCCCCCACGCATCCCAGCCGCGCGCGGCGGCGATCTCCAGGAACACGCCGATGTGGCAGCCCACATCCAGCAGACGCCGTCCATTGGCCGGGCCGGTCACGCGCTCCAACGGCTCCAGGTGCCGGCGGAAGGTGAGCACCCGTCCCTCCCTCTCCTCCGCATAGGTCTGGTCCACCACTGCGGCGTAGGCATCCAGCAGGGCGTTTGCCTCCTGGCGTGGGTTGGCGTACACCAGGCCACAACGCCGGCACCGGACGATGGGTGGATGAATGCCGTAGCGCGAGCTCGTACAGCGCAGGCTTTCTACTTCACCTGTCGGATTTGCCCCCTCGGGCAATGTGCTCGGGTACAAGACGACGGTGTCGTCTGCCCCGCACAGATTGCAGCTTACATGTTCCAGGGTGATTCCCCCTTCCGACCCTCGAGTTTTGGAAAGGGTACACGGAAAGTCTGCTCCCAGCGCAGCCGGGCCAGGGTGTACATCGCCTTGAAAATCTCCTGACGCGAGATCTTCGACTGGCCGTGACGCCGATCCTCGAAGATGATGGGTAGCTCGCCGATGCGGAACCCGCGCTCCTGGCACTTGTAGATCATCTCGACCAGGAAGGAGTAGCCGTCACTAAAGATGTTGTGCAGGTCAATGCTTTCCAGGACCTCCCGGCGGTAGCAGCGGAACCCGGCCGTGCAATCGCGGACATGCAGGCCCAGCACCACCCGGGCGCAGGCATTGGCCGCGCGGCTCAGCAGCCGCCGGGGCAGGCCCCAGTATCGCGTCCCCCCGCCGTCCACGTAGCGCGAGCCGATGACCACATCGTAGTGCTGGCTCATCTGGATCATGGGGGGGATGTAGCTAGGGTGGTGGGAGAAGTCGGCGTCCATGGTCATGATGCGATCGGCGCCCAGGGCGAAGCCGCGCCGAAAGCCGGCGATGTAAGCTGTCCCTAAACCCAGCTTTGCGGGCCGATGGATGACATGCACAGCGGTGTGAGACCGCGCCAGGCGCTCGGCCACCTCTCCCGTCCCATCCGGGGAGTTGTCGTCCACAACCACGATCTGGAGATCTCCCCCCAGCGCCAGGATCTCCTCCACCAGGGCTTGGATGTTGTCGCTTTCGTTGTAGGTGGGGATCACGACGACCGTACGCATGCTATCTCCTTGGAGCATGTCCGCGCAGTGGCCGGACATTGTGAAGTTCTGCCCGAGGGCTTGGCTGGGGGCATGAGACCCCGGCCGGCGCTCGCAGGTCCTGTCGCACCGAGAAGGCCTGAAAGGCTCTCTACCCAATTTTACCGCTAATGAAAAAGAAATGCAAGGCAATTGGCCCGGCATTTTGCTCGGGGCAAGTCCTGTGGTATAATCTTGCCACACACTATGGTCAGAAACCGGGTTTGTGGTACTTTGTCCAAAGTTCACTTGATCCGGTTCGCCTCGTGAAAGGAGGCCGGCGTGCTGCCCCTGCGCGATCACAATCCCGGTCGTTCTATCCCGCTGGTGACCTGGGGTCTCCTCGCCACCAATGTGCTGGTCTTCCTGTACCAGCTCACCCTGGAGGCAGCCTCGGAGCAGGCTTTGTACCAGTTCGTACAGGTCATGGGCGTCATCCCATACGAGATCTCCCACGGCGTTGATCTGCCGCCGCCCAATCCGGGCACCGTCTACCTGAGCATGTTCACCTCCATGTTCGTGCATGGCGGCTGGGTCCACATGCTGGGCAACATGTGGTACCTTTTCATCTTCGGCAACAACGTGGAAGACAGCATGGGTTCGCTGCGGTTCCTGATCTTCTACCTCATCTGCGGCGTCGTGGCAGCCGGGACCCAGATTGCCACGGCGTGGAACTCCCAGATACCGCTCATCGGGGCCAGCGGGGCCATAGCCGGCGTCCTGGGCGCCTACTTGCTCCTTTTCCCCCGTGCCCGGGTTGACACCCTCGTCTTCATGGGCTACTTCATCCGCGTGGTGCAGATACCGGCTGTGGTCGTGCTTGGCTTCTGGATCGTCCTCCAGCTCTTCAGTGGGGCGGCTTCGCTGGGGATGCCCAGCGCAGGTGGGGTGGCATGGTTTGCACACATTGGCGGCTTTGCTGCGGGTGCCTTGCTGGTCAACGCCTTTCGCCGTCGCAGGGTGTGGTAGGGGGTGTGCATGAGTCAGGCCGAGGCTCTCTGGCGACTGCAAATCATAGACCTGGAGATTGACGAGAAACGTAGTCAGCTCAAGGAGGCGCAATCGAACCTGGGGGAGACGGAGGAGTTGCGCGCCGCCCGCAGAAGGGTGGCCGAGATGGAGGCCGCCCTACACGAGCTGCGCAAGACCCTCAGGAGGCAGGAGCTGGAGGCCCAGGGGCTGGAGGAGAAGCTCCGCACGGAGGAGGAGAGGCTCTATGGTGGGCGCGTGCGCAACCCGAAGGAGCTGGCCGACCTCAACGAGGAGGTGAACTACTTGCGCCGGGCGCTGGCAGCCATGGAGGACGATGTGCTGGAGACCATGGTGAGCATTGAGGACCGCGAGGCGAAGCTCAGCGCCGCCAGGGAGGAGTTGCGGCGGGTGGAGGTGGCCTGGGGGGACGAGCAGGCCCGGCTGCGTGCTGAGGTGGAGAGGCTGGGTGCCCAGCTGGAGGAGCTGAAGGAAGAGCGCCAAGATGCCCTGCTTTACGTCACGGAGGAGAGCCGGCGGCTGTACGACACCCTCCGACGTGCCAAGGGCGGCCGGGCTGTGGCTCTGTTGGAGGGCACCCTGTGTCAGGGCTGCCTGATCTCGCTGCCGACGAGCGAGGCCCAGCGGGTCCGGCGCGGGGACTCCCTGGTGCATTGTAGCCACTGCGGGCGCATTCTCTACTCCCGAAGCTGACTGAGACCCGCGTGACCGCTTGTCACCGCTGCGAGCGCTGTGGCTGAATTGTAAAATCGAGCTGGCCCGCCGCGGACACAGCGTGGGCCAGGTGTAGGGGGTGGGATGGCCGGTGACTACCACCGGTAGTGGTGCCGGCGGCGGTTGACCGCTGAAATGGGTGTCTAAAGGCGGTCTCGTTTTGCCTCTTGGCTTGGTTCATGCTATAATATGCAGGCCACCGTCAGAAGCGTGTTTGGCCTGCCCACGGCCGGGCACCCGCATCAGAGCGTTGCCTGAAACGGCACCTCTTTGCGGGCATCGAGGCAGCATCAGTGTTTGAGAATTCACGTTCGTAGTGGGCACTTCCCCCCTGCAGCGACTGGGTAGCGCTCAAAGAGGGCCCTGAAATGTCACTCCGAACCAGTTTTCTCAACGGCTGAGCATGCCTCAATCGGAATCCCCTCGAATTTGCCCACCGAAGTGTTGCGTCCGAGGTCTTGATTCGAGCACCTCGCTTCTTAGCTCACCGGCGAACTGAGCAGGTGCTCGGCCGGTCCGATTGTTCGCCTTTGGGGGATCCGCTTGTTTGTTGCCGATGGTTCGCGCGGTGTGGGGTTTCGCAGCTCTCACATCCAACCCGATTCTCACGCGTGACGCGCCCTCGGCTTCAAACATGATGTCCGACGCGTCTGGTAAACCCAGGTTTTAGCCGTGTTGGGAGCAATGCCATGGCCAAGAAACTCAATTCTGGTCGTTCACCCCGTCGCAAACCCCGGGCCCTCTTGACCGTGGGAGACTTCACCCTCGATGTCGAGTCACGCATTGTGATCCGTAACGGCAGTGAGCTCTGCCGGCTCAGGCCCATGGAGTGCAGGCTCCTGGAAGCTTTCATGCAGCACCCAGGCGAGACCCTTTCGCGCGGCTGGCTGATGAAGCACGTATGGAATACAGACTTCACGGGGGACACACGTACCATCGAGGTGCACATCAGCCATCTGCGCAAGCGCATCGGGGACAGCGCGCGCAACTCTGTGTACCTGCACACCGTGCGCGGCGAGGGCTACCGGTTTGAGCCTGAGGGTGAAGGCTGACCCGGGTCACTAAGAGCCTATCCGGAAAGCCCGTTAACCGACGGCGTCCTCGCCGTCGGACGGGGCGAGGACGCCCCTCCTGAGCAGTTTCCGGATAGGCTCTAAGAGCCCATTCGGACAAACCACGTGGGACAGCTTTTCCAGGCTGTCCAGGAAGGCTTGAAAGCCCGCTCTACACTTTGCGAACAGTTTCTAACTCCCGTCGCTAGAACCAGGAGAAGAATATCATCGCCAGCACACGTTGCACGATCCAGATCAGGATCAGAGCTGCCACGGGCGTCACGTCCACCATGCCCATGGGTGGGATGTAGCGACGCAGCGGTGCCAGGATCGGCTCGGTGACCCGATAGAGGAACTGCACCACGGGGTTGTATGGGCTGATGTTGAGCCAGCTCACCAACGCCCGCGCGATGATGGCCAGGCTCAAGAGGTACAGTAGCAGATTGATGAATTCGTAGATCCGGAGAATCATGTCTCGCTCCCTTCAAGCGTTACCCTGCCGGTTGCTGGCCTCCTCCGCTGCCCGGGCCTCGCTCAGGTCGCCCAAATACTTGGACTTTTGATAGGCCGCCCAGACCGCGCGGGAGAGCACGGTGCGCAAACCGCCCTTTTCCAGCTGATAGAGGGCTTCGGCCGATGTGCCGCCGGGCGAAGTGACCATGTTGCGCAGCTCGGCCGGGTGCAGCGCAGACTGTCGCGCGAAGGTGATGGATCCCTGCATCGTCTGGAGCACCAATTGCTCCGCCACCCGCCGCGAGAAGCCCAGGTGGACGCCGGCGTCTATCAGCGCCTCCATGAACAGGAAGACGTAGGCCGGGCCGGTGCCGCTCAAGGCCGTGGCCATATCCAGGTACCCCTCGTCGTCCACGAAGAGTTCCTCCCCCAGCGCTCGGAGGACCTCCCGCGCCTGGGCTCGCTGGCGTTCGGTCACCTCGGGCGTTGCCGTCCACACCGACATGCCCTGCCCCACCTGGGCCGGCGTGTTGGGCATGACGCGCACGATGGCGCCGTGGTTAAGCCCGCGCCGGATGGAGGAGATGCGCGCGCCGGCGATGATGGACATGACCAGCGCCTCCGGCCGGATGTGGTCCTTGAGCTCGGGCAGGACGGCTGGCAGCACCTGGGGCTTGACCGACAGCACCACCAGGTCGGCATCTCCAACGCACTCACGGTTGTCGGTGGTCCCCTTGATGCCGTAGTGCTCATGGAGCTCTTCGGCACGCCGTGGGCGTGGGCCGCTGGCGATGATTTGCTCCGGCGTTACCAGACCCCGGTCCAGCATCCCCTTGATCATGGCCTCGGCCATGACCCCGCTGCCCACAAAAGCGATGCCAGTTGCCTTCAGCATCTCGACCTCCCTGCCGGCCTCCGCATTGCCTGCTATCCCGCCGGAGGCCGTTCCCCAAAGATGGCCCGCCCGATGCGCACCAGGGTGGCGCCTTCCTCCACCGCCGGCTCAAAATCATCCGTCATGCCCATGCTCAGATGGCGCCACTGCGCCTCCGGGAAGCGGTCCGCCAGCTCATCCCGCAGCTCACGCAGTCGCCGGAAGTAAGGCCGCGCCTCCTCCGGCTCCTCCACGATGGGCGCCATGGTCATCAGGCCCATAACCCGCACATGCGGCAGCGCGATGATCTGGGGTACGGCGGCGAACACCTCTTCCGGTCGCAACCCGAACTTGGTGGCCTCGCCCGAGACGTTCACCTCCAGCAGGACGGGCATTACCCGGCCGACGGCCTGGCAGCGCTTGTTGATCTCCCGAGCCAGGCGTACCGTGTCCACCGAGTGGATCAAGGCGAAGTGCTGCACCGCGTCGCGGGCTTTGCGCCGCTGCAGGTGCCCGATCATGTGCCAGGTGATCTCGGGTGGGCCGGCATCGCCGGCTTGCTTCGACGCCAGCAGTTCCGCCACCCGGGGCATCTTCTCCAGCGCCTCGTGGACCCGGTTCTCGCCGAAGTGACGTAACCCCAGGCGGTAGCCAGCTACCACCACCGCTGGCGGCTGGCCTTTGGTCACGGCCACCAGGGTGATTTCGGTCGGGTCCCGGCCGGCGCGCTGGGCCGCGGCCTCTATTCGCTGGCGCACCCGGCGCAGGTTTTCCTCGATACGGCTCAACTCTCCCCTCATCCTACACCACCAGACCTGCTCACGTCAGCATGGCCAGCACGCCGAAGCGGCCCGTGCGTCCCCCCTCCGCCCGGTGCGAGTAGAACTCGTCCGTATGGCAGGCGGTGCACAGGCCGGCCAGTTCGATGGTGCGGACCCCGGCCGCCCTCAATTGCTGTGCGTTGGCCGCCCACAGGTCCAGGTGATACGAGTTGTCGGCCTGGCGGAGGAGCAGACCCTCGCTCTGCGGGAAGGCACTTCTCACCGCCGTCACCACATCATCCCCCACCTGGTAGCAGCAGGGACCGATGCCCGGGCCGATGCCGGCCACCAGGTCCTCAGCTTGGGAGCCAAGAGCGGCCATCATGGCTTGGGCTGCTTTCTGCGCCACCCGGGCCACCGTACCCCGCCAGCCGGCGTGCACCAACCCCAGGGCGTGGCGCACCGGGTCGTAGAGGACAATGGGCAGGCAATCGGCGAACCGCAGCATCAGCGGCACGCCCGGCGTGGCTGTGATCAGGGCGTCGGTGGCCGGCAGCACCGTGCCCCGGTCGGCGGCACCCACCAGCGCTACATGAGCGCCGCCCACCTGGTACGCGGTGGCGATGTCCTCGCGGTGCAGCCCCAGCGCCGTGGAGATGCGGCGGTGGTTTTCCGCCACAGCAGCCGGGCTGTCGCCCACGCTTCGGCCCACGTTGAGGGTGGCCCAGGGCGGCTCGCTCACCCCGCCAAGACGGGTGAAGATGGCGTGGAGCAGGCCGCGGTGCTCGACGAGGCCGGTGAACTGGTAGTAGGGCAAGTAACCGCTCTGGCAACGCATCACGTGACGAGTTCCGGTGCGAAGGATGCCACAAAGTCTACCACAAAGGTCCCGAGCGTGCAAAACTCTGGACCAGCTGGGAAAGCGCAAAGGAGCCGAGGACGGATGCCTCAGCCCCTTTGCCCTCCATCTGCTCGCGAGAGCCTTGCCGGCTACTCCTCTGCTTTTAGCTTGCGGATCTCCTCGGTGAGGGCCGGGACCACCTTGAACAGATCGCCCACGATGCCGTAGTCGGCAACCTTGAAGATGGGCGCTTCGGGGTCCTTGTTGATGGCCACGATGTACTTGGAGGTCTTCATCCCGGCCAGGTGCTGGATGGCGCCAGAGATGCCGCAGGCGATGTACAGGCTAGGCGATACGGTCTTGCCCGTCTGCCCCACCTGGTCGGAGTGGGGCCGCCAGCCGGCGTCCACCGCCGCGCGAGAGGCGCCCACCGCACCGCCCAGCAACTCTGCCAGCTCCTCCAGAATGGCGTAGTTCTCCGGGCCGCCCATGCCGCGCCCGCCGGAGACGATGATCTCGGCCTCAGCCACGTCTAGCTTCTCACCGGCAGCGGTGACGAATTCCTTGACCACAGTCCTGGGCGCGTAGTTGTCCAGCGGCAGGGTCTCTACCGTGGCTTGGTGCGAGGCCTCGGCGAGCGGGACGGGGAAGGTGTTGGGGCGCACGGTGGCCATTTGGGGCGTGGTGTTGACCTTCACCTTGGCGATGGCCTTGCCGGCGTAGATGGGCCGGGTGATGATGAGCTGGCCGTCCTGCACCTCGAAGCCCGTGCAGTCTGAGGCCAGCCCCGCACCCACCTTGGCCGCCACACGCGGGGCCAGATCGCGGCCTTGAGCGGTGGCGGCTGCGAGGACCACGGCCGGCTCGGTGCGCCGCACCACATCGGCGATCAGCCCGGCGTAGCCGTCCGGCGAGAACTGAGCCACAGCCGGGCCATCGGCCACGTAGACCTTGGCAGCACCGTGCCGAGCCAGGGCATCGGCCAGCTCTGCGACGCCTTCACCGATCACCACCGCTTCCGCCTGCCCTCCCAGCTGCTCGGCTATACGCCGGCCTTCGCCCAGCATTTCAAAGGTTACCTTCTTCAGCTTACCCTCGCGTTGTTCAGCAATGACGAGGACGTTGTTAGACATGAGCCTTCCTCCGATTAAGCGACTCTTGTGAAGCCCCCAAAAACTTCGCCAGGTTTATGGGTCTGGTGCCGGCCCTTGCTGCTCCAGGCGGACGCTAATCCGCCGTCCTGGTCGGTCAGCGCAACTGGCGGGACTGGGGGGCCTGCGCCAGCGACCAGGGAAGGCGATTCTGTCTTAGATGACCTTCGCTTCCTCGCGCAGCAGGCGTGCCAGTTCCCGGGCAGCCTCCTCAGGCGTGCCGGGGATGATGCGGCCCGGCGGTCGCTCGGGCGGAGGTACCACCTCCACCGTCTCCACCTTCAGCCCCTTGAGGGCCTCCGGGTCCAGCCCCAGGTCGGCTGCCGACCACTCGGGGATGACCTTGCGCTTGACGGCCATGATCCCCTTGAGGGAGGCGTAGCGCGGTTCGTTTAGGCCCTTCTGGGCGGTGAAGACCGCCGGCAGCGGCGTCTCCAGCACCTCGCGGCCGCCCTCCACCTCGCGCTCCACCACCGCCTTGCCATCCTGCACCTCGATCTTGGTGACGAAGGACAGGTGCGGCAGACCGAGCATCTCGGCCAGGATGATGGCCACCTGACCGTGATCCCAGTCCACACCCTTCCAGCCGCACCAGATCATGTCGTACTCCCCGACCTTGCGGATGGCGCTGGCCAGGACGGTGGCGACGCCATACGGGTCAAGACCCTCGAAGGCTGGGTCAAGGCAGTGGATGCCGTCATCCGCCCCCCGGGCGAGTTCGTCTTTGAGGGCCTGCTTAGCCCGCTGGGGGCCCACGGTGATCAGGGTGACCTTGCCGCCGTGCTCCTCGCGCAGGCGCAGGGCCTCCTCCACCGCGTACTCGTCGTACGGGTTGGTGACCCAGGTCAGTCCTTCCTCCACCACACGGCCATCTCTGACCTCGATGGTCGAGGCTGTGTCCGGGACCTGTTTGATGCAGACGATAATGTTCATGGTATCCTCACCTCAACAGAGCGCGGCTGATGACGACACGCTGAATCTGATTTGTTCCCTCGTAGATTTGCATGAGCTTGGCATCGCGCATGTACTTCTCGACCGGGTAATCTTTCATGTACCCGTAGCCACCGAAGATTTGCACCGCGTCGGTGGTCACCTCCATGGCGATGTCCGTCGCGTAGCACTTGGCGATGGCGGACTCGTAGGTGTTGCGCATGCCGTGGTCGCTCATCCACGCCGCCTTCCAGCACATGAGCCGGGCCGTCTCGATCTTGATGGCCATGTCGGCCAGCATGAACTGGATGGCCTGGAAGTTGGCAATGGGCTGCTGGAACTGCACCCGCTCCTTGGCGTACTTGATGGCCGCCTCGAGAGCTGCCCGGGCCAGCCCCACAGCAGCGGCACCCACGCCGGGCCGGGACTTGTCCAGGGTCATCATGGCAATCTTGAAGCCATCACCTTCCTGGCCCAGGCGGTTGCGGGCCGGCACGCGCACCTCCTCGTAGATCACCTCGCTGGTATTGGTGGCGCGCTGGCCCATCTTGTCCTCCTTCTTCCCGATCTTGAGCCCGGGGGTGTCGGCCGGCACGACAAAGGCGGAAATGCCCCGGGTGCCTCGCTCCGGGTCGGTGATGGCGAAGACCGTGTGCAGGCTGGCCACGCCACCATTGGAGATGAAGCACTTGGTTCCGGTGATGACGTATTCGTCTCCCACCCTCTCGGCCCGGGTGCGCATCGAACCCGCGTCAGAGCCGGCTCCGGGCTCGGTCAGGTTGAAGGCCGCCAGGTTGGGGCCGGAGCAGTGGGGGATCAAGAACTCCTTCTTCTGCTCGGGCGTGCCAGCGATGAGGATGGGCGTCAGGCCCAGGCTGTTGGCCATGATGGTGGTGCCAATGCCCACGCAGCCGGCTGCCAACTCCTCGGCCACCAGGCACTCCTCCAGGGAGCCTAGTCCGGCCCCGCCGTACTCCTCCGGCACCGTCAGGTTCATCAGGCCGATCTCGAAGGCTTTCTCCACGATGTCCTGAGGGTGCTTCCCCAGGCGATCGTATTCGGCGGCGACCGGCACGATCTCCTTCTGGGCGAAGTCCTGCGCCAGACGCTGGATGGCCTTCTGCTCCTCGGTTAGCTCGAAGTCAATCATGGCACCCTCCGTCGGAAGTGTCGTGATAGAGCCATCCGCTGACGACATAAACCGGATACCGGCTGCGGGATAGACGTCCTTGGCTATCCTTCATCTGGTATCCGGTTCCCGCACCGATTCTTGCAATCCGCGTTGGATTGTACCAGAAAGAGCGCCGTTTGTCAACGGGCGATGGCCTCCTCCAGGGCGTCCAACCCCCGGCGCACCAGGTCCAGCTGGGCCTGGGAGCCCATGTGGCCGATGCGGAAAACCACGCCGGCCAGCCTCTCCAGCGAACCCGCGAAGACCACCCCCCGAGCGCGCAGCCGGCGGTCCAGCTCCTCCCACCCCACTTCCTGCGGCACCCGCACGGCGGTGACCGTGGGCGCGCAGAAGGCCTCATCGCGGGGGAACAACTCCAGGCCCATCTCGCGCACCCGGCGACGGCAGTAGCGGGCCACCTCGGCGTGCCGCTGGATGGCGTTCTCCAGGCCCTCGTCCAACAGCAGCTTGCAGGCCACGTTCAGCGCGGCGATGCTGTGCCAGGAGGGGGTGTAGGGGAACCAGCGGTCTGCCAGCGCGGTACGCCAGGGCTTCAGCGCGTCGTAGCCCTGGTAGTCCACCTCCTCGATGACCTCCCAGGCGCCCTCGCTGACGGACACGATGGCCAGGTCCGGCGGCATCGAGAGGGCTTTCTGGGAGCCCACCAGGCACAGGTCGATGTTCCACTCGTCCACCTGGAGAGGTGTCCCCCCGGCGCTGGAGACCGCGTCCACGTAGAAGAGGGGCACACCGTGCCTGGCGACCAGCCTGCCGATGGCGTCAACCGGGTTCAGCGTGCCGCATGGGGTCTCACAGTGTACCGCAGTGACCATCTTGGGGCGATACTTGAGGATGGCGGCTTCGACCGCCTCCGGGTCGGCCACTTCGTCGTACTCGAACCCAACGGCATGAACCGTGGCGCCGGTGCTCTCGGCCAGCTTGCCGATGCCGTAGCCAAAGGGACCGGTCCCCACGGCCACCACCCTATCGCCCGGCTGCAGGCAGCTCTTGAGGGCGCCCCACAGCGCCACCATGCCCTCGCCGGTCATGATGGCCATCTGGTTGCGCGTGCCCAGGATTTGCCGCAGTTGCTCCTGGACCTCGGCGTACAGGTCAAAGAACTCAGGCTCCAGGTCGCCGGAGCCGTAGTCCACCTGATAGGCCGCCCGGACCGCTTCCGGGACGGAGGTGGGGCCTGGGACCAGGGGGACTTCGTAGGTACGCATGGCTTACTCCTCCTCAGAACTCGCCGCTGGTGCTCTCTCCACTCCATAGTCCATGCCGAAAGCCTGGAAGTAGTAGGATGGAACGTCCACCCGGTACGGGAGGTCGCGGCGGGAGAGCTCGTCCAGGATCTGCTGCAGTAGCTGGACGAAGTAGTCCCGGCCCTGATTGGCCAGCTCTGCGGTCGGCCGGGAGACGCGCGGCTGCCAGGTCAACCTGGGGATGAGGATCACGGAGTCCTGGAACTCGTCCAGGTCGAAGGTAAGCCGGAAGCGCCCGCGAGGGCGCTGCGCGGGCGCCTCCTCCAGGAGCGCCGGCTGAGCTGCATCCGGCGTGACCTCCTCCTGCAGGGGCGCAAACACCTGGGTCTCCAGCCACGCCCAGTCGCCTAACTCCCCCTCCAGCCACACCACGGTAGAGTAAGTGAGCTCGCGCTCCAGCAGGTCAACCGGTGTGGTGAGGTTGTCACCCGGGCCCACCATCTCGACTTCGTAGCGCGGATGGCTCGCCTGCACCTGAGGGATGATGATCCTGTTCACCTCGCGGGTGGAGAGCTGTCGCACTGACAGGCCCTGACTACGCGCGGCTGCATAGGCAGCGCGGATGGCGGCGTCCAGTGCTTCGGCCTGCTCCTCATCCCAGCCGGCGAACTCCGGGCTCTCATCCACCTGGTAGCGAGGCGGCAGGAACTTTCGTGGATGATAGATGGAGACGATGAGGGCGCCGTCGTAAGGGCGCACCTCCATCAGGTCGGCCAGCCGGCCCAGGAGGGAGCGAAACTCCCACAGGTCCGCCGGCGACACCAGGAAGTGCTTGGAGCGCCGGATGACCTCGATTTCCTGGGCCAGCTCCAGCGCAATGAGGCGCTCGGAGCGTTCGGTCAGGGGCTGGGCGACGCGCACCTCGCACAGCACCTGGTGGCTGGGGTCGTAGCGGGGTGCGCCAGGCACGGTGAGGGTGCCGGGGTAATAGGGCGGCGCGAAGTTCTCCGGCAGGTCAAAGGCCATCACCTCCTCTTCGACGACCCGTCCGTCGCGCAAAATGACATAACTACGCTCCCGATCCACCTCCACATGGGTTGGCAATCGGATATCGGTCAGGAATGTAGGCACGCGGAGCGTCGACCTGACCGCGACCAGCCAGCCGCGCGGGATGGTGCGCTGTGCGTAGAGATAGCCTGCCAGGAGGCTCACGAGTTCGATGATGGGGGCATCCAGATCGGTGAGGCGGAGCCGTCCCTCCACCCGGCAGCGAACCGCTGCGATGCGATGAATGAAGCCCTCGTAGGCGTAGGCATGAGCGCGCGCAAAATCCCTCAGCTTGGCGATGGCGTCGCGCTCAACCAGGTCTTGCCCGATGTGAACGGTGTAGTCGTCGTAGAGCAGACGCACGTGATCGTTGGGTGCAGACTCTACCGGCACTCTGGCCGTCTCGGTCAGGAAGTCGGCCAGGCCCTCCAGCCTGGCAAAGGGTCGGAACAAGGGGTTGAACTCGCGCTTGGGCTGATTGATGAAGGTGAGGTCGAAAGTCACCGCCCGGATGCCGGTGGTGGTAGCTGTGTCCTGGAACCACTTGAAGGCCAGGTCGCTGTGCTGCTGGATGTAGGCTACCAGCCGGTCGCTATCCCACCACTCGATGAACAGGCCTCGGGGCTGGTACGCGGTGAGGACGGCGCCTATTGCCTGGCGGGTGAGGGTGGTGTTGGTGGCGAGGGTGGCCGTGGTCACGCCGCTATCTATCATGGCCTCCGCCAAATGAGTCACGTCCTCGGCGGTGACCCGGCCGTGGTCGTCCATGAAGTGCCGGGTGAGGAGCAGGTGCCAGGTGTCATGGGGTGTGAGGGTGAAGATGAGGTCGGGATGGGAGCCAGGTGAGTCGGCAGAGGGAACCACCCGGTGCCCCTGGGCCACGCACAGGAGGTCCAGGACCAACTCAGCGAACTCATCAGCGCTGATGTCCTTGAGAAGTTGATGGATGTCTTCTCTGCGAGGTGTGATCATCGGATTCTAGTTCCGTGCCACGGGCTTCTTCGTACACCGAGAAGACTTCGTGTCCCTGGTGCCGTAGCCATGGCGCTACCGCTGGACCCGTGCATTCGTCCACGATAAACCGCGTTCACACTGCCTCCACGGCCGGCGGCAGGAAAGTCATGCTCTCCAGGGACTTTGGGGCAAGCAACAGACATGCCTGAACACTGGGGTCTGGCGAATTTCGCAAGGGTCCACATCTTGAGGTTAATGCCCAGGAAAGCCCAAGCTGTTGCTCTTTCACCACTTCATCTCTTGGTCTACAAGGCTGCAAGCCGTTTCTCTAGTTGAACGTATTCTTCGAGGAATTCCTGCTTGAACTGTGCGAATTGCCCTTCCAGGATCGCCTGCCGGATGTCCGCCGTCAATTTTAGCACGAAATGCACGTTGTGCAACGTGGCCAGGTGAAGGGCCAGGACCTCGCCGGCCTTGAAGAGATGGCGCAGGTAGGCACGGGAGAAGGTCCGGCAGGTGTAGCAGTCGCACCCCGGCTCAATGGGCGCCGGGTCGTCGGCGTGTTCAGCGTTACGCAGGTTAAGCCGGCCGGCGCGGGTCATCACCCGGGCATGGCGCGCCTCCCGCGTCGGCAGGACGCAATCGAAGGTGTCGATCCCCCGAGCGACACACTCGAGGAGGTCCTCCGGCGTACCCACCCCCAGCAGGTGGCGCGGTTTCTCATCCGGCAGCAGTGGCACCTGCACGTCCAGCATGGCCAGCATGACCTCCTTCGGCTCGCCCACGCTCAAGCCGCCGATGCCGAAGCCGAAGAAGCCCAGGCCGGCGATGGCGCGGGCGCTCTCCGCCCGCAGGTCGGCAAAGGTCCCGCCCTGGACGATGCCGTAGAGCGCCTGATCATCGCGGGTCTTGGCTGCCAGGCAGCGTTCCGCCCAGCGATGGGTGCGCTCCAGGGCACGGACGTTCTCGGCGTAGGAGCTATCACCCCGGGTGCATTCGTCCAGGGGCATGATGAGGTCGGCCCCCAGCTTCTCCTGGATGGCCATGACGGACTCGGGTGTGAAGCGTTGCTCTGAGCCATCAATGTGGGAGCGGAAGGTGACCCCCTCGTCGTCTATGGAGCGCAGGTCCGCCAGGCTGAACACCTGAAAGCCGCCGGAGTCGGTCATCAGCGGCCCGTCCCAGCCCATGAAGCGATGGAGGCCGCCCAGCCGGGCGATGGTGTCGGGGCCGGGGCGCAGGGCCAGGTGGTACGTGTTGGCCAGGATGAGCTGGGCGCCGGCTTCGCGCACGTCACGAGGTGTGAGGGCTTTAACGGTTGCCTGGGTGCCCACAGGGGCAAAGGCCGGCGTGAGCACCTCGCCATGGGGGGTGCGGAGGATGCCGGCGCGGGCACGAGTGTGGGGATCGGTTGCCTGGATGGTGAAACTGAATGCCGTCATTACTCAGGATACAAGTAGCTTAGAGCCGATCCGGAAACCGCTCAAAAGGAGCGTCCGCGCCCCGGGGTGCGCAACGGCATTGCCGTCGCCCGAGGACGCCGTCGGATAGCAGGGTTTCCGGATAGGTTCTCAGAGCCGATCAAAGGGTTTGTAGGCCGCCCTTGAGCGCGCTGAAGCACGCACCCCGGCCCTCGGGCTGAGGCCCTCGGCCGCACGCCTGCGCCAGGACAGGCTACGAGCCTAGCGCGGAACCCATGGTAGAACCCTCTAACGCATTATAGCATAGCTACCCAGCAACGGCAAGCCTCTTGACAATCCTGCCTCCTTGGTTTATCATTGCCGCTACCCGAGAAACGCCAGTTCGTCTGGGACGAAGGAGAGGAGGCTCACATTGAAGGACTTCACCGACCGAGCGCTGAACCTTGCTCAGCTTCAAGGGGCCAGCTACGCGGACATCCGCATCGTAGAAACTGAGGATCAGGAGATCGTGGTACGTAACGGCGTAG
>FWPU01007695.1_pt1 | contig 19448 bp, 18 predicted proteins | sample 2228361 | NCBI WGS metagenome assembly FWPU01 (sample SAMEA103939777, study PRJEB20133) | metagenome
GCCAAGCGGGCGCGCAGCTCTTGGACTGAACTGCGGCGGATGATGACGCGATTTCTACTTTTCCACCAGACTCAAGACACTACCCCTGGAGGAGCGCATGCGGCACTCACGGCTGAGGGTGAAAGCCATCTGCAGCCTCATCATCGGGCTCCCGGCCCTGGCTACGGGCTCGACACGGAGCAGCTCGCCGATTTCTGCCGCGAATATCTGGGCTTCGTGTTCCAGAGTCTCTTCCTGGTCCCGTATCTGACGGCGCTTGAGCTTCGCCAGAGCGGCCTGACGATCTTCATGGTGACGCCCGACGCCGCGATCGCCGCGTACGCCGATCGCGTGGTGACCATGCGCGATGGCCTGCTTGTCGCCCCGAGGTCGACGCGAGAGGGGTGCTCGGCCTGACGTGCTGGCTGTGCGAAGAACCAACGTGGGCGACTGCACCGTGTTATGATAGTGAGGGGTTAATCCGGGGTCGCGGATCTGTGGTCCTTGCTTTGAGCCCGCCTAGTAGCGACCGTCAACGCCCTTCCCCGCGCTCGGGCCTCGGCATATTGCCGCGGACCCTCTATGCTCGAGTCACCATTCCGATCGTCGCGGTCATCACGGCTGCCATGGTCGCCGTCACGCTCGCGGGGACGGCGTACAAGCGGCACGTCGTCAGCCAGGTCGCGTTCGAGCGGGCACGCGGCCTCGCTACGATGGTGCGCGAGGACATCGAGCACGCGATGCGCGTCGACCACGCCTCGGACGTGGAGGCCATCCTCGAACGTTTCGCAACGGACCCGGACATCGCTGCCGTTCGCATCCTGTCGCCGCAGGGAGAGGTTCTTCACGCCACCAGGTCTCTGGACGTCGGCCGGCTCCTGCCGGCGCATCTCCAGCAACGGAGCCAGGCTGGAGACTTCATGGTGGAGGAAGGAGGCGCGACGCGCCCCATCGTCCACACGGCGGAGGCCATTCGCACGCGGGACGAGTGCCGGTCCTGCCACAAGTCAGCCGGCCGGATCCGCGCGATCGTCGACCTCGATGTCAACGTCTCGCAGCCCCTGGCCGGGCTCGAGGCGTGGCGCACCCTGAGCACCGTTCTCGGGATTTTCCTGCCGGTGGCCCTTGTCGCGCTTGTTAACGTCGTCTTGAAGGTCACCGTGGTTCGTCCGATCCGCCGGCTGCTGGCGGCGATGACGCAGGTCCAGGCGGGCGATCTGACCGCGCGCGTGGCCGCCGATGGCACCGTGGAGATGGACGCCCTCGCCCACGGGTTCAATGCGATGGCGGGGCGGCTCAGGGAGGCCGCCCGTGCCGAAGAGGAGGCGCGCCACGCCAAGCTGGAGCGCGTGGAGCAACTCGCGGCAGTAGGCGAGCTGGCGGCCGGCCTCGCGCATGAGATCAAAAACCCGCTGTCCGGCGTCAAGGCGGCCATCGAGGTACTGGCCACCGAGGCTCCGGCCGACGACCCCGCGCGGCCGATCCTGCAGGAGTCGGTCGCCGAACTGGCCCGGATTGACCGCGTCGTTCGGGATCTGCTCCGGTACGCCCGGCCGAAGGTACCGGTGCTCGCGCCATTGGAACTCGCACCGATCGTGCAGGAGGTCGTGATGCTGACGCAGGCGCAGGCCGCCCGGCAGTCGACGGAGATCACCGCCGCTCCGGCGACGGCCTTGCCGCCGGTCCTGGCCGATGCGGACATGGTCAGGCAGGTGCTGGTCAATCTGGTCCTGAACGCGCTGCACGCGGCGGGTCAGCAGGCTGGTGGGCGCGTCGAGATCTCGACCGAAGCGCGCGACGCCACGGTCCTGTGCCGGGTGCGCGACAACGGTCCCGGCGTCGCCCGGCGCGACGCCGAGGCGATCTTCCGGCCGTTCGTCACGACGAAGGCGGGCGGCACGGGCCTCGGCCTTGCCATCAGCCGGCGCCTCGTCGAGCTCCACCACGGCAGGCTGTGGCTGGAGAACCCGGGCGAACCGGGTGCCTCGTTCGTTTTCGAGCTGGCCGTGACCGATACGCATGGTCTGCAGTCTACGACCGCGACCACCACCGCCATCGCCTGAGGGCGCCCGGGCCATGCCCAAAGAGAAGATTCTTATCGTCGACGATGAGCGGCTCCAGCGCTGGGCAGTCAGGAAGCAGCTCACGGGGTGGGGTTACGACGTCGTCGAGGCCGCCGACGGACACTCCGCCGTGGAGGTCTACAGCGCGCAGATGCCGGACCTCGCGCTGCTCGACTTCAAGCTGCCCGACGAGACCGGCGTCGAGGTACTGCGGCAGATCAAGGCTATCGATCCCGGCGCGGTGGCGATCATGGTGACCGCGCACGGTGCACTCGAGGACGCCGTGGCTGCGTTCCGGATCGGGCTCTTTGATTTCCTCACGAAACCGCTCGACTTCGACGCACTGCGGGTTGCCATCCGCTACGGGCTCGAGGCGCGGCGCCTGCGCGCCGAGGTGCACCGCTGGCGCGAGACCGACCGGCGCACGGCGGGTGACGCCATCGTGGGGCAGTCCCGGGCCATCCTGGACGCGGTCGCGCTGATGCGCAAGGTGGCGGCCAGCGGAGCCACGACCGTCCTGCTGACCGGCGAGAGCGGCACCGGCAAGGATCTGTTCGCGAAGGCGATTCATTACGGCAGCCCGCGCTCTTCCGGGCCGTTCATCGCCGTCAACTGCGCGGCGATCCCCGAGACCCTGCTCGAAGCGGAGCTCTTCGGCTACGAGAAGGGCGCGTTTACCGACGCGCGCGCCCTCAAGAAGGGCGTCTTCGAGCTGGCGGACGGCGGCACCCTGTACCTGGACGAGATTAGCGAGCTCAAGCCGGGCCTGCAGGCGAAGCTCCTGCGTGTGCTCGAGACGCTCACCTTCCGCCGGGTTGGTGGCACGCGCGACGTAAGCGTCGATGTGCGCATCATCGCCGCGACCAACCGCGACCTCGAAGAGGCTGTGCGGACCGGGCACTTCCGCGCCGACCTCTTGTATCGACTGCGAGTCATCGAGCTGAAGCTGCCCCCACTCCGCTCTCATCGCGAGGATGTCCCTGCGCTGGTCGACCACTTCATTCGCGAGTTCAACGTCAAGCTCCGCAAGGCGGTCACCGGCATCACTCCCGAGGCGATGCGGCTACTCGTTGACTACACGTGGCCTGGCAACGTCCGCGAGCTGAAGAATGCAATCGAGCGGGCGATGATCCTCGAGGACACGGACCGCCTGACGCCCGCCCACCTGCCGGTGTCGGTCGATTCAGCCGCCCGCGCGTCGCGGGACGGTCTCCGCGGACTACGGGATCTGAAGCTTCCGCCTGAGGGGGCCTCCCTCGAAGCCGTGGAGGAAGAGCTCGTCCGGCAGGCGATGGAGCTGGCCGCCGGCAACCAATCGCGCGCGGCGCGGCTGTTGGACATCAGCCGCGATACGCTGCGCTACAAGCTCAAGAAGTTCGGTCTCGTCACGCAACAGGTGGAAGAAAGCGGCGGGGAGGAAACACGGCGCGCGCCCGATCTGCAGGAGCGCTGAGGACTGGCGTCCATGCGCCGATCGGCCCGCATCACTGTCTCCTGAACCCGTCCAGGTGCGTGTGGCACTTGAGCGTGCAGGTCTTGCCGGTGTTGTGGGTATGGTTGCCGCTGGCGTTGTTGCGATGGTTCCTGGTCTGCGTGTGGCATGTCTCGCACACGCCGTCGTAGTAGCCGTTACCGTCCTCGTCGGCGTCGGCGAATGAATGGAGCGTTGGCTGACTCACGTCGCTGCCGCGGCTCTCAAAGACCACCTCGCGTATGCCGCTGTTCGGCGTGAGGATTCGTGCAAGGCCGGTGCTGTCTTGCCACGTGCCGACCAGTTTCAGGTTCGTGCCACCTAACCAGTTGTTGCGGTTGCCGTGGGCCTCATGGCAGCCGCGACAGGTAATGCGGAAGGTAGGCGTGACAGGGTCATCCGCGTGGACGTCTGCCTTCAGCACGGAAACCCCGCCGGGGCCGTGGCACGTCAGACACAACGTCTCGACGACGCTGTCGTTCAGGAGTGCGCCGAATCCCGTGGCCCCGTGCACATCGTGGCAGAACGGGCACTGATGGCTGGGATTCAACGCCGCCGCCGGTGCTATCGGCCATGTCAGCTGCGCCGCAAGCGCGACTACGACGACCGCTGCCGAGACAACGACGCGTTTCACGGCACGAGCCCTCCCTGTCTGAAGACCTCCACTTTCGCCGTCCGGTTGCTGGTCACGTAGACATCCTTCGAGGCACCTGCGATGACCAGGTCGAGCGGCAGCATCAACTGTCCCGGACCCGCGCCGAAGGTGCCCAGGCGCTTCAGCCCGGCGCCCGTGGTCCGATCGAAGACGAGCACCTGGCCCAGCATCGCGTCCACGACGAACACGTGCCCGATTTCATCGACTGCCAGTCCCTGCGGCCGTGAAAACTCGTAGCCTCTTTGTCCACTGGCACCAGAGATCTGGCCCAGGTGAGCACCGCGGTAGTCGAGTATCTCGACGCGCGCCGGAATGCCCGCACCAGGATCGCCGAAGTCACTTACCAGGATTTCCTCCCGCGTCGCGTCAATCGCGATCCCGGTCGGGCTCCTGAGCCGGTCGTCTCCCGCAGAGGCCCCTGGCATGGTGAAGAGAAGGCGGCCGTTGATATCGAACACCTTGACGAGCTTGTCCCAGCCATCGACGACGAACGCCAAACCGCGCCCGTCGTCGATCGCTATATCCTGGGGCTGCCGCACCAGCCCCTTGGCGTGCCCGAGGTCATACAGCCATCTGCCTGCGCGGTTGCGCACCTCGACACTGCCCGTCGATTCGTTTCCCACGAAGATGCGCCCGCGCCCCCAGGCGACTGCCACGGGCCGACCGTCCACCCGGAACCAGCGCCGCACGGCGAGGTCCCCTTCTCGCAGGAGGAGGATGCTTTGCTGCAGGTAGTCGGAGACGAAGAGATCGCCCCCGGGTGCCTGGGCGATCCGCACGGGCGAGCGCAGCGTCTGAGCGCTGGGCGCTGCGGCTAGACCGATCGTCAGCGTCGCCGCCCAGCTCAGGAGCCACGTGTATGCTGCCCGGCGGTTCGTCCCGGGTGCCATCGCTCGCCGCTTCCCATCCGACAGGGCGCCGTCGAGCAAACTTGCTGCCCGACCCGAGGTGAGATCGGTCGCCTTCAACGGGCCGGAAACGGCCCACGGCCGGCCCACGTCCTCGTCTCGCAGCGCACACCTATGGGCGATGTCACTCAGGCCCTGCGCGCTTTGCCCCACCCCTCCCGGCGGCCGCCGGGAGGGACTTGCCGGCATTCGCGGCCAGTTCTACCGCCGGGTTCCCGCCGGTTACGGCACGCGGTTTGAACTGCGCGCCTGAGGGGGCAAGTCGACGCCTGCGGCGATGCCATGCCCGATCAGCCGCGCGCTCTGGTCATCGACGATAGTGGTTTGGTTCGCTGGGCGCTGCGCCAGTCCCTCGGCGCGCTCGGGTTCGCGGTCGTGACGGCTGGTACCCGGATGGAGGCGCTGGAGCAATTGATCGGATCGGAGTATGGCCTCGTCGTGGCCTCGCCGGCAGTCGCCCGGGAGGACATCACGGATCTGCTGCGCATGGCGCGCCGCCAGCGAGCCGAGACAGCGCTGATCCTGCTGGCGCCGAGGGAAGCCATTCCGACGTCCGAGGCCTGGGGCGAACGGACGGTCATGATTGGGAAGCCGTTCTCGGTCGACGACGTCACGGCAGCGGTCTTGCGCCTCGTGCCGGAGCGCGAACGTGAGCGCAGGTCATCTACGGAGCCGATGCTTCATCAGAGACGCTGACGCGCCTGCCAATCCGACGATCCGCCGCTCGAGGCCGCGTCGCGCCCTGGCACGCGGGGCAGCGTATGGTATTGGCCTGCTGGCTGTAGCCTGGGCGGGGTCGGTCGCGATCCCACAAGCACTGGCCGCCATGCCGGCAACCCAGGCGGTGCCCGCGCCGCCGGCGCCGGCCAGTCAGGTACCGCCGGCGAAGGCGCCGGCGACCGTGGCGCCGGGAAGCTGCAAGCAGTGCCACGGGGCCCTGGCCAAGCAACCGACCGTGCACCCGCCCGCCGCCGAGGACTGCTCGACGTGCCACACGCAGCAGGGCAAGGAGCACCGGTTCACGCTCGCCGCCAGCGGCGGCGAACTCTGCGCCACGTGCCATGAGATCCCTGCCGCAAACGACAAGTTCGTCCACGGACCCGTGGCGGTCGGCGAGTGCATCGTCTGCCATGATCCGCACGGAGCCGCCAACGCGAAGCTGGTGCGAGCCGAGGGCTCCGCGCTGTGCGAGACCTGCCACCTCGACATGAAGGAAAAGCTGGCCAGCGCTCGCTTCCGGCACTCACCGGTTCCTGAAGACTGCGCGAAATGCCATGATCCGCACAGCTCGCCGTTCAATTACCAGCTTCGGACCGAGGGGGCTGCCCTCTGCTTCAACTGTCACAAGGATCTCGAACGGAGCGTCGGCGCCTTGCCGGTGACGCACGATGCGGTGAAGATGGATCGGCAGTGTCTCAACTGCCACGAGCCGCACGTGGCGGAGCTACGACCGCAGTTGCGTGGCGCGACAATGCCGCTGTGCCTGCAATGTCATGACAGGGAGGTGCCCTCGCCTGGCGGCCCCTTGCAGAACATCAAGGCCTGGTTGGCGCGCAATCCCGACGCCCACGGCCCGATCCGGCAGCAGGACTGCGTCGCGTGCCACAGGCCGCACGCATCAGATCGTTTCCGGCTGCTCAAGCAGGATTACCCGCCGAAATTCTACAGCCCCTTCGATCCCCGGAACTACGAACTGTGCTTCACGTGTCACCAGCCCGACCTTGTCAAAGCGGACCGCACCAGCACGCTCACCGGCTTCCGCGATGGCGACCGCAATCTGCACTTCCTGCACGTGAACCGGCCGGAAAAGGGTCGAACGTGCCGCGCGTGCCACGAGGTGCATTCGAGCACGAAGCCGAAGCACATCCGCGAGAACGTACCGTACGGCGCCTGGGCGCTGCCGATCAACTACGAGGCCAATGCGAACGGCGGGCGTTGCGCGCCGGGCTGCCACGTCCCGCGCGAGTACAAGCGGGCGTCCACGACCCCGAGCCATGAGGTCCAGGTCCCGTGACGCGGGGCGCGGATCCACCAGGTGGATCGCGGGCGCCTGCGCTGGCGTCACGATCCTGGCTTCTGCCGCGACGCAGCGGCCTGCGGTCGGCAGCCTTGCACCGCTGCCCGCAGCCCGCGATCTGCAGGGCATCGAGACATCTCTGAAGCAGTTCGCCGGTCCGCGAGGACTGGTGCTGTTCTTCTGGGCCGGCTGGAGCGAACGCTCGATCGAAGAGCTCCGCAGCCTGGACGCGACGCGCCAGGAGCTCACTGAACACGGTGTGGGCGTTGTGGCCATCAACGTCGAACGCCAGATGATGGCGGGTGAACAGGTGCAGGCGGTTCGCGACGTCGTGACGAAGCTTGGACTGTCGATTCCGATCCTCGTGGATGAGGGCTTGAAGTTATTCAGCGCCTACGGCGTCATCGCAGTGCCGTCCACGGCGCTGGTGAACGGCAAGGGTGAGGTGGTCTACTTTCTGTCGGGGTACTCACATGCGGACCGCGTAGCGCTGGCAGACGCCATCGACCACCTGGCGGGGATCGAGCGGTCCCGAGCGACTGTCGCGGTGCCGCGAGCCGCGCCCGCCGCCCTGCGCCGGCTGCAGCTCGGGCGCCTGCAGCTTGCCGGTGGTCGCGACGCCGCCGCGCGCGCGAGTTTCGAGGCGGCAGCCGCGGCCGATCCGAACTTCGCCGATCCAATCGTCGAGCTTGCCGCCCTCGCGCTGGACGAAGGCGATCTGCCGCGCGCGCGTGGACTCCTGGATCGCGCCCTGGCCACCGACGCGACACACCGGGCCGCCTCGTCCGAACGTGCGCGGCTTCGGGTCGTTGAGAACGATCCCGACGAGGCGCAGAGGCTCCTGGAGAATTTGACCAGCAGCGCGCCCGACCCGCTGGCCCTGGGGTATCTCGGGTTCGTGCTCCACGCCGGCCGACACTTCGAGGCGGCGGCAGTGGCGTTTGATCGCGCAAGAGAGGCTGGTGGGCCCGATCCGCGAGCGTTCCTCAAGGGTGACCGAACGGTGGCCCAGGCGATGGCGGCGTACCGCCGTGCGCTCGTGGCCGGCGGGCGCTAGATGCATACCGTGGCCGGTCTCTTGCTGGCACTGGCGAGTGTGTGGAGTTCTGCCCACGGCACCACCGGCACGACGGCTGGGCAGGCTCCGCCGGTCACGACGGCGGCCAAGCCGCATCCAGCGCTCGCGGGAGCCGGCAGCGATGCCGCGCGCGCCAATTGCCACAAGGACGTCACGACGCGACCTGTGCTGCATGGGCCGGTGGCAACCGGCCAGTGCACGGCCTGTCATGTGATGACTACCACGGGCGAGACAGCTGCTGTCGGTCTCGGGGGCGGCGCGACCGCTGAGAAGACTTCACCGCTTTGCGCGACCTGTCACGAGGACATGGTGGCGACCCTCAAACGTGCCTACGTCCACGCACCAGTGGCGGCCGGAGCCTGCACGGTCTGCCATGATCCGCACGGCTCGGCGTTCGAGTTTCAGTTGCGCGCGCGCCGCCAGGATGTCTGTTTCACCTGCCACGAGGATGTGGCGGAGATGCTTCGCCAGGAGGTGCCGCACGCGCCAGCTGCCGCCTCGTGTGTGGTCTGCCACGAGCCGCATGGCAGCCGGTTTCGCGCCGAGACGCGGCAAGGACTGAACACGCTGTGCCTCACCTGCCACGCGCCCAGGTGGGCAGCGCCAGATCTGGAGACCCCCGCTGAGGAAGAGGGGTGGCGGCGCGCGCTGGCGGCGGCCGGCCTGTCTGGAAGCCGACGCCGGATCGGACTGGACGTCACCGGCGACCGTGGCCATCCGGTATATGGCCACCCCGTCCGAGGCGTCCGGGATCCTCTCCACCCGGGGCTGGAGCTAACGTGCGTGGGCTGTCACAACCCGCATGGCGCGGCGGCCCGGGGACTGTTCCGTTTCGGTGCGACCAACGTGAGCGACCTTTGTATCAAGTGTCACAAGCTCTGATGAGACCGAAGGAGGTCTGATGCGAAGCGCCCTGTCCGACCTCGCGCGCGTGGGTCTGAGCCTGCTCACGCTGGCGGTGCCGAGCGCGCCTGTCTCCGCGCAGCATCCCGACCTGGGGGATGAGCGTCCGACCGACGACCTGTGCGTGACCTGCCACGACGACGTGCGCGAGGCTATGGCCAAGGGAGTGCACAAGGCGCTCGAGCGAGGCTGCGTGTCGTGCCACGACGTCGTCAAGACCGCGCAGTCCCCTTACTTGAGGCTGAATCCCAATCCGCTGTGCCTAGCCTGCCATCATGTTCCGCTGCCGCCAGGCGCAGCACTTCCAGCTTCGGTCGAGATCGCCCCGGGCTTTGCGATCCCCGGCTCGTCCCTGCCCAGAATCCGGCAACTGAATCTCAATCAACGCGGCGCGGGGCACCCGGTTGCCAACCATCCGGTGGCTGGCCCTTCGGATCCGCTGCAGAAAGGGCGCGAGTTCGGGTGCCTGAGCTGCCACGTGCCCCACGGCAGCGAGTCCCCCATGCTCCTGGCGTTCAAGCTCGCGCCTGGAGAAGGGTTCTGTCAGAAGTGCCATCGCATGTAGGTGAACGTCTATGGGATACACACGTCACCGTTTACTGCTGATTGCACTCGCAGGCACATTCGCTGCGAGCGTTGGCGCAACGCTCGGCGCGGGCCAACAGAAGAAGAGGCCGGCGACCGCGACAACCGAACTGGTCTGGCCGCTTCCGCCCGAGCAGCCGCGCATTCGGTATCTCACCAGCTATCGCGGTCTGGCCGACTTCAAGAAGAAGAAAGAGTCGTGGTGGAAGACCCTGCTGCTCGGCCCGGAGCAGGTGCGGCCGGTCGACGCGATGATCAAACCATACGGCGTGGTGGCCGCGGCAAACGGCCGCGTCTATGTGACCGACACGGCCGCGCGGAAGGTCTTCGTGTTCGACCCGACGGCACGGTCGGTCGAATTCGTCGGCGAGTCCGGCCTGGGAAGGGTTGCCAAGCCGATCGGCGTGGCCGCCGATGACGACGGCCGCGTGTTCGTAGCGGACGCCACACTGAACCGCGTGTTCGGATTCGCGCCCGACGGGACACTGGTGATCGCCATCGGGCACGATGGGGAGCTCGAGAACCCGTCAGGCCTGGCGCTCGACCGGAAGTTGCAGCGGCTTTACGTGGCCGACTCGAAGAAGCACCAGGTGCTCTGCTATTCGGCCGCCGACGGCACCTTCGTGCGCGCCATCGGCGAGCGCGGCGTCGACCCCGGCCAATTCAATTTCCCGACGAACCTGTTCGTTGACGGGCAGAGCCGGCTCTACGTCGCCGACACGCTGAACTTCCGCGTGCAGATCTTCGACCGCGCCGGCCAGTTCCTCTCGACGATCGGCAGCCAGGGCGACACGCCGGGCACGCTGAACCGGCCAAAGGGCGTAGGTGTGGACAGCGAGGGGCACATCTACGTGGCCGACGCCTCCTTCAACAACTTCCAGATTTTCGACAACCAGGGCCGCCTGCTGATGTTCGTCGGGCTTGCCGGCCGGGGCCCCGGCGAGTTTCTCCTGCCGGCCGGCCTCTTCGTCGACGATCGCGATCGCATCTACGTCGCGGACCAGGGTAACGCGGGCGTTCAGGTATTCGAGTACATCAAGGTGTCCCAGGCACATCGATGACACCCCCGGGGCTGGGTCATCTTCCGCAGGGCAGTGCGCCATATGACACACGGCCGGGAGCCGGCGGGCGGTAATGACGCCTCATCACCGGTCACGCAAGGCGAGCTCCCATCCGTAACGTTTTCACCAGCCGGGGGTTAGCAACCCATGCCCCGGGATGCCCGCGGTGGGTACCGGGAAGTCCGTGGCACCGCAGTTGCTCCCTGGCGGCAAGGGGAGGAGGGGCGAGCGTACTGTCGAGTGCGGCGGCCAGCTTTGGGAGCACCCGAACGAAGGGAGGACGACGGTGAAGCGAACGATTCTGCTTGCGGCGCTGGGAGTGCTGATCGCCGCCGGTGGCCCCCGGGCCCAGGCGACGATCGCCGGGGGCCCGCACGACTTCAGCACCGGCTCGGCGCTCCGCAACACGGACGCCACCATCAACGGGCAGACCTGCGTGTTCTGCCACACGCCTCACAGCGGCGGCGTGACGGTTCCACTCTGGAACCGCAACGCCCCGGCGACCGCCTACCAGCTCTACACGAGCTCGTCGATGGACGCCGCGACCCCGACGGCGGCGGCGGTGCAGAGCAGCGTCTCAGGCGCGTGCCTGAGCTGCCACGACGGCAGCATCGGCATCGACGTCCTGGTGAATCTCGGCGGGGCAGCTCACGCGGCCAGCGTTGCGTTCACGGCGCAGGGGGGGGCGAGGGCCACCTACGGCACCACCGGGGCGCCGGCCACGAGCAACCTGATGACCGGGGGCCCGCCGTTCATGGGCGATGACCTGCGCAACGATCACCCGATCACCATCATCTACGAGACCGCCAGGGCGGCCACCCCCAGCGAGTTCGTCACCCAGGCGATTAGCGGCAGCAGGGTGACCGTCGGATCCACGAACCCGCTGCCCCTGTACGGCACCGCCACGGCAACGGCTACGGTGGAGTGTGCGAGCTGCCACAACCCGCACAACAATACCAACGGCACGTTCCTGCGCAAGGCCAATACAGGCAGCGCGCTCTGCCTGACATGCCACATCAAGTAGACCAGGGACTGCCCGCGCGTGCTCACGGCAGGGGGATGGCCGGCAACGACCGTCCCCTTTTCTGTATGCGATGGTCAATCCCAGGCTTGAGCTGCGCCATGCTCGCCGCCACGCTGGCGCGTGCGCAGACCCCGATGCCGTCCCACACGTCGAGCGGACCTGGAGCCTTATCGGAGATCGTCGCCCGCGTCAACGGCGTGCCCATCTCGAGCGAGCGGCTCCAGGCGGCGATGAACGCCCTCATTCCGCTGTCGTCATTCCATCGGTACGTCAAGCCGGAAAGGCTCGCTGAGATCCGCCGGACGGCCCTCGACAATGTCATCGCCGAGGAGCTGCAATACCAGGAGGCGGTTCGCCTTGAGCTGCACGTATCCGACGCCGACGTGGAGCGGGGTCTCGACCGCGCCCGGGCCTCGTACAAGGACCTTCGAACGTTCGAGGAGTCACGCAAGAGAGCCGGGGTCAGCCTTGCAGACCTCAGACGGAGCATCCGGCGGGCCCTGCTAGTCAAGAAGGCTTACGACCAGGCTGTCGGGACACGGTGTACGGTGAGCGAGTCGGAGGCCGCCGAATTTTACCGCCAGAACCCGCAGCGCTTCGTCATGCCACCCCAGCGGCACGTCTTCCTCATCACGATCGGCGTCGATCGGGCCGGCTCCAAGCAAGCCTGGGACGATGGCCGGCGCAGGGCCGAGGCAGTCGCGGAACAGCTCGGGCAGGGCGCCTCGTTCGAGGAGCTGGCCCGCAGGCATTCGACGGACCAGAGCAAGGAGCAAGGCGGCGATCTCGGGCTCATCCACCGCGGCCGGCTGATTGACGAATTCGAGAACATTTTGGCGAATCTGCGCGTTGGCGAGGTGAGCCCTGTCTTCCAGACCATCTACGGCTATCACCTGCTGCGCGTGACCGAGATCCTTCCCCCGCAGTCCAAGACGTTCGACGAAGTGCGCACGCAACTGGTCGCAGACCTGTCCGCGAAGCAATGTGCCGAGCAGAACGAGGCGTGGACGCGGCGGCTCCGCGCGGCCGCCGTCATTGAAGTCCTCGAGAGCGCCGGCAGGCAGGGGGTTGCCAAGCCCCCCGAGAAATGACCGATGCGAGCCGCGGGGGTCGTTGGTTTGCTCCTGTCGTGCCCCGTCCAGGCTGCCGCGCAGGCCGTGTACGGTACGGCGGACTGGACCTACGGGCGATCGACCATTGACGCTGGCGACGAGCGCACGCTGAACAGAACCTTCACGCAGAGCTACACAATCGGGTACCGGTCGATCCTCTGGGATCCTCGGTTCATGAACTACACGGCCGAGCTGACGTTCCAGAAGATTGGCCTCCTCTTCAGCGGCCAGGAAGGGCATTCCGGCAGTACCGGCTACAAGCTCGGGGCCAGCCTGTTCCCCTCACGGCCGTTTCCACTCGCCATCTCCGCGTCGCGGAGCTTCGGCGGCGAGTCGGGCAACTTCCCCACGACCACGCCGGTGCGCGGCGGCTTGACGCTGCCTCCAGGGACGGTCGCACCCCAGTTTCGGACGCGCCAGTCGACGTTCGGTGTCAACTGGCAGCTCGTCGCGAAAGCGTTCCCGCGGGTCGAGCTCGGCTACAACAAGGCAGCGTCGATCGTGTCGCTGGGCGACCTCCAGGCGGAGCAGCGAGACAGCAACCTGAGCGCGCTGATGGCCGCAGGGAGCGCCCGTACCCGGAGCACGCTGCGGTTTCAACGTACAGCGTTTGCCAATCTGGCGGCGCAGGAGTTCAACCAACGGATTACGGACCTCAGTTACGAGCTCCTGGCGACGCTCGGCCGACGCACGAAGAGCACTGTGCGCGCCGGCCACCGGCGCACCTACTCGCTGTTCGACACGCCGCCGCAGTTCACCGACATCGGTCGCGGCACCTACCCACTCCCCGCTGCCGGCACGATCGGCCAGTACTACGCGACCGGCAGCGTCGGCTACCAGCCATGCGAGGCGTTGTTCACCGACCTGACGATCAGCTACGATCGGTCGACCTGGGACCGGGGATCCGCCGACTCGCTCCTGCTCCTGTCCGCGACTCGGTACGAACCGCTGCGAGGGCTGACGCTCACCGGGAGGATGACCTACGGTCTGCGCGGACAGGATCTCGACGCCTCCCGGCTCACCGTGCTGACACGCAACATCCTGGCTGGAGCCTCTTACAATCTGGTGCTCCGCCCGATCCAGGCCAGCGTGGGAGGCGAACGGGGCACAGGGTGGCATACCGGATCTGCCGGCCAGCCCGGTCGCACGGACTCCTGGGCGCAGCGGGCCGGCGTGGCGAGTTCCGCTCTCAAGTGGGTCGATCTGAGCGCCGGATACGAGCGGGGACGCGCGACTGACGACCTCATCGCGTTCGGCAACTACTTCCTCGAACGCAAGCGGGTCTCGATGCAGAGCCGGGCGATTGGTCGACTCCGGCTCGAGGGCACCTGGGAGCGCTCGACGGTCGAGCGAGGGATCCGCGAGACGTTTTCGCGGAGCCACTTCCTCATCAGAAACGCCGGCGTGCACGTCGATCTGGGTCGGGGACGCCGGTTGGCCGTCACCGCCGGTGAGTATCGAACCCGCGCGGACTTCGGCTCGGATCTGAACCAGTTCTACGGTGTGTCGTACGAGAGCTACCTGTTCGACGGCCTCCGGCTGTCGTTCTCGGGCCGGCGCGAAAAAGTGGCGCTGCGCGGCCAGAAGCAGAGCGGATATTACACGACGACGCAGGTCGAGTACCGGCTGCGGCTGTTCACCTTCGTCCTGGAACACCGGTACATTAACCTCGACCTGGCGGTGTCCACCCGCGCGAACCCGTTCCTGTTCATGAGCAATCAGGTGCTCATCCGGATCAGTCGCAGATTCGGCTTCGCCTTCTGAAACACGACCGTGAGGTGCAGAGTTCTTTTTGTCGTCGCGCTGTGGGCAGCCGCCGCGGGGAGCACTGTCGGGCGCGCAGAGGTGCCGGTCCCGGCGCTGCAGAAGCTGATTCGACAACCCGCCGTAATGTTGGTCTGGCCCGACCCGCCGGCGCCGGCCCGAATCAGGTACGTGGGGGCGCTGACTCCCTCTCCGGAGGGTCGCAGGCGCTCGTGGCTCGCGAGGCTGTGGGACGTGGTGACGGGAGGGCGGGCAGAGACCACCGTGATGCAGCCGTACGGCCTCACGATGGGCCCCTTGGACCGGCTGTATGTCGCGGATACGTTCGGCCAGGCCGTACATGTCTTCGACCTGCGGAACGGGAGTTACAGCTCGATTCCGGTGGAAGGCGAGTCCCTCATCGGCGTCGCGGCCCTCGGCGATCGCCTCTTCGTCAGTGACTCGGCGGGCGGCCGCGTGATCTGCTTGACGCTCGAGGGCCGGCGGCTCTGGACGCTCGGACGCGAGGCCGGTTTCGAGCGCCCGACGAGCCTTGCGGCCCGCGGGGATCGCGTCTACGTGGTCGACACGCTGGGCCACGGCGTCGTCGTCGTGAGCGCCACTGGGACCGTGCTGGATCGCTTCGGATCCAACGGCAGCGAGCCCGGGCAGTTCAACTTTCCGACGAATATCGCGGTGGGCCCCGACGGCCGGCTGTATGTCACCGACAGCATGAACTGCCGGGTGCAGATATTCCATCCCAGCGGCAAGTATCTGTCCTCGTTCGGCAGGCTCGGCGACGGGTCCGGCGACTTCAACAAGCCGAAAGGGATCGGCATCGATTCCGAGAACCATATTTATGTCGTCGAGGGCCTGTACGACGTGGTGCAGATCTTCGACCAGGAGGGCCGGTTCCTGCTCGGCTTCGGCGAATCGGGGACCGGCGACGGCCAATTCTGGCTTCCGACGGGACTGACGATCCACGACGACACGATCTACGTGTCGGACTCGTCGAACGGCCGGGTCCAGGTGTTCGACTACCTGAAGGAGCGCCGGTGAGACGCTTTGTCGCGGCGCTCGCGATGGTGGCGGTTGTGGCCCTGGCGGCGGCCGGCCAACCCGTCACCTCGCCGGCCAACAAGCACAACCTCTCGACGAGCGGCCCTGGCCCGGTGCGAGCTACCTCTGTCGATCAGATCTGCGTCTTCTGCCACACGCCCCACAACGCGAACCCAGCGACGCCGCTCTGGAACCAAGCGCTTCCATCAGGCGTCACCTACACGAGTTACAGTAGCAGCACCCTGGCCGCGACGGTGGGCCTGCCCACGGGCTCGTCGAAGCTGTGCCTGAGCTGTCACGACGGCACGGTCGCTATCGGCAATACCGTGACGAGAGGCCAGATCACGATGACGGGCGTCGACGGCCAGGGGCGACTCACTGGCAATTCGGTCCTCGGCCTCAACCTCGCTGACGACCATCCGTTCTCGTTCGCTCCGGTCACCGGCTCGCAGATCGTCAATCCTCCAGCGGGCGACAAGGTGGAGCTTGACGCCAGCGGCATGCTCCAATGCCGGAGTTGCCACGACCCGCACCGGCAGGACGCGGATTCAGTGGTCAAGAAGTTTCTCGTCAAGAGCAATAGTTCGTCGGCGCTGTGCGTGACCTGCCACCAGAAGACGTACTGGCCGACGAACCCCAGCAGCCACCAGAGCTCGACGCGCGCGTACACCGCCACGCAAGGCGCGCACACCGGGTACACCACCGTGGCGACCAATGGCTGCGAGAGCTGTCACAAGCCGCACACGGCGCCCTTAGGCAGCCGCCTCCTCAAAGCCCAGGAGGAAGCCACGTGCGGGACGGGCGCCGGCGCCCAGTGTCACGGATCGAGCGGCGTGGCATCGAAGAACATCGCCGCGGAGTTCAGCAAGTTATACCGGCACCCCACGTATGACACGACACCCTCGGTGCACGACGCGGCCGAGTCACCGAGCAACGCCAGCTACCGGCTGCCCGAAGTGTCCAGCGGGGCCGCGCGGCATGCGGAGTGCGCCGACTGTCACAACCCCCACGCGAGCTACCCGGCGGGGGCGAGCGCCCCGAAAGCATCGGGCAAGCTTTCGGGTGTCTGGGGCATCGATTCAAACGGTAGCGCGGTCGACCCCAGTGGGACGCCGGCTTCGGTGCGCGAGTACGAGATCTGTTACAAGTGCCACGCCGACTCGGCCAACAAGCCCCAGTCGCCGAGTGGCGGCCCGTATCCGCCTTATCCGAATCGCGTCGCCCTGCAGTTCAACAAGCGGCTGCAGTTCGATCCGACCAACCCGTCCTATCACCCGATCGAGGCCCCAGGTCGGAGCACCGACGTCCCCAGCTTGAAGGCACCGTGGACCACGAGCAGCATTATTTACTGCACCGACTGTCACGGCAACGATGCCGGGCCTCGAGCGGCGCCGACCCCAGGCAGCGGGCCCGACGGCGTTCACGGATCGAACTACAAGCACCTGCTGGTCGCGCGCTACGACATGGACAACTACGAGAACGATCCCGAGTCGGCCGCGGTCTACGCCCTCTGCTACAAGTGCCACGACCGAGCCAGCATTCTCGGGGATGTCACGTTCAAGCGGCACAGCAAGCATGTGGTGGGCGGCGCCGTGCCGTGCGATCAGTGCCACGACCCCCACGGGATCAGCGCCACGCAGGGAAACTCGACGAACAACTCCCGCTTGATCAACTTTGACCGGCGCTGGGTCACCCCCGACGGTTGGGGTCGGTTGTACTTCGAGCAACTCGGCTATCGTACCGGCCGCTGCTACCTCACCTGCCACGGGAGGGCTCACAACGGACTGAGGTACTGAGATAGCAGTGGCGCGCACCGCCATGCCCGTCGTCACATCGGGGCGACGCAGCAAGCAGATCCTGTGACGTCGGGAGCCAGCCTTGCAGGCTATGGCACGCGGTACACAGTCGGCTGCCCTGGTTGTCCATCACCAGATACTTTATGTGCTTCGCATAGACACTGTGGCAGGTGCCGCATCCAAGCGTGCCAGAGTAAAGGCGGATCATCTGGTCGAGTGAGCCGACGGGTCGGAGGTCCTTGGTAGAGGCTGCGGCCTCCTGGTACGGGACGCCAACTGGGTGCGTGACGCCAATCGAGGATCCCTGTTGGCCTTCCGGCGTGCCGTGGATCGCGGAGTCGGCAAACCGGCCGACGGCACCGTCGTGACAACCCATGCAGTTGATCGACTCGGGATCGAGGGGCTGCAGGGACCCGCCTGCCTCCTCCAATCGGACTCCTCCGTGTGCCGTGTCCGCCGCCAGGACGTGCGGGTGGTCCGCGCGCTCACGCGGGACATGGCAGGCGCGGCAAAACGCCGCGCCCGTGACGGGGCGCCTTAGTCCAGTGTTTCGCAATTACGGTGACGTATTCTGCGCCTCATGCGGCCGGCCGCACCGTGTCGGCGGTCGCGGCGAGCCGGGTCAACAACTGATGCAGATCCGCCCGGGTAAAGGTCCAGCGGAACGGCGTTGCGATCGCTTGGTAGCGCGCGTGAAACGCGAGGAGATAGTGTTCGAGCGCCGCCAATGTGGCGAACTCGTTCGGCGTCAGGACCTTCCGTTGCACGATGGAGAAGTAGATCTCGATCTGGTTGAGCCAAGTCGCGTGCCGGGGCGTGTGGACCGGGATCAGATTGGGCCAGCGCTGCTGCAGCCGCGCGTCGCCCTTCGCGCCGCGATGCGCCGACCCATTGTCAGTGATCCAGAAGACCCGGCGGGCCGAGCGATACGGTTCCTCGGTCATGACCTGCTTGACCAGGCGATCGAAGGCAACGATGCCGGTCCGAGCCTCGCCGCGGCCAAAGAGGCGCGCGTGATGCACGTCCCACGCGGCCAGATAGGCCCAGGCGCCGCGCCGCTCGTATTCGTGCTCCACCCGCAGGGCGCGCCCGGGGGCGACGGGCGTCGAGGGGTGGCAGCGGTGCCGGGCTTGAATGCTCCTCTTCTCGTCGGCAAACAGCACGTAGTCGTGCGGGCCCAACGGGCGGCCTTCCGAGCGGCGGCCGGAGAGATCCAGCACGGGCCCCGCCCGCTCGGCGAACTGCGGGTCGCGCGGGAAGACCCAGGTACGATGGCGCCAGGGCCGGATCGCGTCGGCATCCAACCAGCGCCACAATGTGGTCCCGCTGATCGTGGCCACGAGGCCGCGGGCCAGCACTTCACGGTGCAAGTCGGGCAGTGACCAGCTGGCTAGGGGCACACCGGCATCCATCGGGCGCTCGCAGGCGATCCGCTTTACCTCAACGATGACGTTGGGGGGAAACGCGGGCTGGGCGCCCGCCGCGCGGCTCCTCGTCGAGGCCCGCGAGGCGGTCGTGGAAGAAGCGATGGCGCCACTTGCTGACGATCTGCCGTGGCGTATCCAAGCGCGCGCCGATCTCGTCGTTGCCGAGGCCGGTCGCCGCGAGGAGGACGATCTTGGCCCGGATGACGTCACGATACGGTGACGTATATTTGCGCGCTCTGGCTTCCAGCTCCCGCCGTTCCGCCGCGGTGAGCCTGATGACGAACGGGCTAATGCGTGCAGATTGTGGCCCTCCTGTGCCCAGATAAGGTTACCAGGCCGGCCGCCGATCTGTCACTAGAATACGTCATCGTACTTATGAAAGGCAGTACTTAGAAGGAACGGGGCTGGCGCTGGCGCGCCGCTCGTCTCCGGAACGTCGGGGCATGAGAGGCAGGTCAGTCGCCCCTTGGCGTCGAGCGGACGTGCGCCCCGTTTTTTGGACAGGTTTGACCTTCTGGTTCTGTGGTGCCTCAACGCTCCCCGCAGAGGGAGTGAAAGTACGCCAGC
>FWPU01005199.1_pt1 | contig 19439 bp, 16 predicted proteins | sample 2228361 | NCBI WGS metagenome assembly FWPU01 (sample SAMEA103939777, study PRJEB20133) | metagenome
CGAAGAGCCAAGTGGGCGGTGAAGGATTCGAACCTCCGAAGGCTTCTGCCAACTGATTTACAGTCAGTCCCCGTTGGCCACTTGGGTAACCGCCCATTCAATTGATCGGGAAGCCGACGATGGGAATCGAACCCATGACCTGCCACTTACAAGGCGGCTGCTCTGCCGATTGAGCTACGTCGGCGTACCCTGTTCAGAGCGAAAGCTATTATACCAGAGTGCCGGCTATCGGGCAAGGTTAACAGACCCTTGCGCGGGCTAGAAGTTTATCAAGGGTTTCTCAAATCGTCAAGAATCTTGCATCAAATTTTTGCAAGAGATTCCGAACTACGGTTCAAATACAGTGTCCAATAAACCGCGCAAGAATTGATCGACTGCTCCTCGCAGCACAACATTGGAAGTCATCCCGTAGACGGGAGTCATACTGCCTTGCATTTCAGGGTGACTCTTGACCGTTTGCACTGCCTGCCGCAGGTCAGAGATGAACCGTTCAGCAACCCCTTCTTGGGTATGACGAATGGTGACCGCTAGGTGTACTGCAGGTGGGTTCTGTAAGCCATTCAGGTTCCATCCCATTTTGCTCATGACATCCGAAATTGCGTAAATGTCTAAGGAGTCAGAGGTGAAGGCAATCACGAACAAGGGGTCTCCGATTACCCGAAGTTCAGGGATGTCTCGAATGCCCTGCTTGATCGTCGCGGCGCTTTTCAGAATGCGTCGTGCGGCTTCGAGATAGCCACTTTCTCCCATCGAAACCAATGCTGCCCAAGCGGCTGCGGATAAGCCGCCAGGGCGACTGCCCGTCAATGTGGGTGAAAGATAAATACCGCCACACCAATCTGTGCTGACATAGTATTGATAATGGCGTAATTCGCGCCCACGGTAAAGAATCACGGAAGTGCCTTTAGCAGCGTAACCATATTTGTGAGTGTCACAGGACATAGAAGTTACCCCTGGCAGGCGAAAATCAAATTTTGGCACAGGATAACCAAGCTTTTCTGCCCAAGGAAGCAGAAAGCCACCCAGACAGGCATCAGTATGAAAGCCGAGTCCCCGTTGTCGGGCAATTTCAGAGAGTTCTTCGATGGGGTCAATGATGCCATGTGGAAAAGGAGGTGCAGAGCCAACCACTACTACCGTGTTTGGCGTGATGGCTTCTTCCATAGCTTTGACATCGGCGCGAAAATCCTCGCCCACCGGGACGCGGATCAGCTTCATACCGAAGTATTGCGCTGCCTTTTCAAAGGCGACATGAGCGGTTGAAGGGGCTACGATCTCCGGTTCGGTGATGTTCTTGGTTGCCCGTGCCCAGTCGCGGTATGTCTTCATGGCAAGCAGGATGCTCTCTGTTCCCCCTGAGGATACGGTGCCTACAATCTCATCGTCGGTTTTATCAGCCCCCAACATGTGAGCCGTCATCGATACGATCTCTGCTTCGAATTTCGTGATGCTTGGCCAGATATCCATGTGCAAGGGATTGGCTTGAGATTGTAGGCTATAGACCTTATTTTGAAATTCAATATGGGTGGGGTCGCCATGATAAACCGCACCTGAAACCTTCCCACTCTGCCAGCGCGGTGCTTCGCGCTGAGAGATTTCTGTGATCAGATCCACAATTTCAGAACGGCCCAACCCTTCGGGCGGCAGACTCCGAAACGCGGGCATTTCTTCTTTTTTATAAGGTTTGAGAGCTGCGTAAAGCTCTTGTTGAATTTTTGCGATATCCATAAGTTGTCCTTTCTATTATTCTCGATATTCGATGACAATTTGGTGTTGATCGGCGCGAAAAATGGTATAGGTAACCTCGATAGGAATTTGTTGGGCGTCATTGGCGATCCGCATAATGCGCATCACCGCAGCGCCTATGGGAATGCTCAACAAGCGGGCGATTTCTGGGCTGGCTGTGTCGGCAACCAGGGTATCCTTTGCGGTGACCGGTCGGCGAGCGTATTGCTGATCTAAGATTTGGTAAATCGACCGATCGCTTAGATCGGTGTTTGCTAAGGTTGGAAAAGCGCTAGAAGGGTGATAGCAAGTCTCGACGCATAAGGGTTTACCATCTGCATATCGTAAACGGCGAATCATTACCACTTCAGCTCCATCTGGCAAACCTAATGCGTTTTGTACTTCTGCATTTGGCAAAACTACTTTTTGTTCGATGGTTTTAGAAGAGACTTTCAAGTTTTCCTCTGCCATCTCTTCGGTAAGACTACGTAGGTGGGGGCGGGTTAGGAGAAAAGATTTGCGCGGTTGCGCCACGAATGTCCCCAAGGCGCGTTTGCGGATGATCAAGCCCTGTTCAGCTAAATGATCCAAAGCTTGGCGAACAGTGATGCGGCTCACCCCGAGGGTTCGAGCTAGTTGCATTTCGTTCTCCAATAAGTCTCCAGGGGCAAGTTCGCCATTGCGAATTCGCTGCCGAATCCAATCTTCGATCTGGCGATAATAGGGAATTGGGGAGTCACGTTGAATCTGAAAGATGGTCATTTTGATATTTGTCTCTTCCAAATTTTTCTATGTTATAACATTATAACATAAATTCACTTCTTTGTGCTTGTCAAATTGATATAAGAATCAATGATAAAGATCCATCTGGGGTCAAATCTCCGAATAGACGAGAAGGTCTAAGAAGGCTGTTTCGTAATCTCTCTATCTGAGAGAAGATATGATTTCCATCTAAATGCTTTCATACGTGTGGCACTATTTTCCCTTTGTCGATTGTCATAAAATATTCATAAATAGTCAATTGATTATCCTAGTATATTGATAATTGCTATCGCAAAAGGAGGATTATGATGAAGGGTTACATGGGGAAAATGTTAGTTGTTGACTTAACAACAAGTAAGGCTGAAGCTCAGACCATCCCAGAAGAATTGTTCGAGCAATACATCGGTGGTGAAGGCCTTGCCATGCGGTTATTCAATGATCTAGTTCACCCGGAGAAAGACGTCCTAGATCCCATACAGCCCCTTATTTTTGCCACGGGTCCATTATCGGGAACGCTTGCTCCTTGTAGTGGGCGATGTGTGGTTAGTTTTTGGTCTCCGGCTACAAAGACCATTGGTGCCTCGAATGGTGGCGGCGATTTTGCGCCTACCCTCAAACGGGCTGGTTGGGATTTGTTGGTCATTACCGGTCGAGCTAGGGCACCGGTGGTTATTGTGATTGACAACGAAAATGTTCAAATTCAAGATGCCTCCGGATTATGGGGCAAGACGGTAAGCGAGACGGAAGATTATCTCAACAAAAACCTTGGATTGAGCAATTTATCCATTGCTTCAATCGGCGTTGCCGGAGAGAAGGGTGTTTTGTATGCCAGCATTATGAACGAAAAGTACCGCGCTTTCGGTCGCGGTGGGGCTGGTGCAGTCATGGGGAGTAAAAATCTAAAGGCTATTGCTGTTCGAGGAACGAAGAGACTTCCTACGGCAGATCAAGCAGCTCTCAAGGAGGTTGCCAAAGATGCCAAGGACGAGATGTTTGAAGAGATCTTTGTGCGCGATGAATTGAGACCTTATGGTACTCCCTCTTTTTATGATGCGATTAATGCTTTAGGAATCTTACCGACCAAGAATTGGCAGCGGACGACCTTCCCCGAATCGCAAGATAAACTCACTTACCAAGCTTATCACCAGATTCTCGAGGTTTCGCCAAAAGCCTGTTTCAATTGTGCCATTCATTGTGGAAGATATACAAAAGTCAAAGAGGGGAAATACGTTGGGATGGAAGGGGGAGGCCCTGAATATGAGTCAATTGCAGCCTTTGGCAGCAAATGTTTGGTTACCGACCTCAACGCTGTTGCGGCTGCTAATCACCTCGCCAATGATTTCGGGCTGGATATTATATCGACTGGACAGGTGATTGCAACCGCTATGGAATGGTATGAAAAAGGGATTCTCAACCTTGAGAAGACTCAAGGGATCGACTTAAACTGGGGGAACGGAGATGCCGTTGTTGAATGTGTGAAGCGAATTGCTCATCGCGAAGGGATCGGTGATTTGCTTGCACAAGGTGTCAAGCGAGCTGCCGAAGTACTTGGACCTGATGCAGAATTTGCAGCCATGCATGTCAAAGGGCTAGAGATGGCTGCTGATGAAGTGCGTGCCAGCAAAGGTGAAGCGGTTGTTCATGCTACCGCTGCTCGAGGAGCAGATCATTTGCGCCCCTATGCCTCTGCAATCGATGCCTTTGGTTATCGTGACGAGGAATTAGGGATCGTGGGCGAAATTGATTATCTCGAGGATGGAAATAAGGCGTGGATTAAACCCTTCCAAGAATTATCTATGGCAACCAATATGCTTGGTGTTTGCCTTTTTGCGTCGATTACCTTAGCGATCAAAGCTTCTACTTGGGCGAGATTGCTCTCCGAAGTTGTCGGTAGAGAAGTCACAAAGGATGAATTATTGAAGGCTGCCGAGAGGGTTATCAATATGGAACGTTTAATTAACGCTCGATTCGGTTTTGACCGCAAGGATGATACCCTACCAAAACGCTTCCTCGTCGAGCCTGCTCCAGACGGGCGCGGAAAAGGTCAGGTGGTTGACTTAGATAAAGCCCTAGATAGTTACTATACGGCAATGGGTTGGGATCTAAAGAGCGGCTTGCCCACAGATGCAAAAATCAAAGAATTGGGATTGGAGTTTTTGCTTAAGCAGGTCTAGGCTCCAAATCGACTCTTGAGTAACAAGTTGGGATGCTATCCACATAAGGGGATAGCATCCCAGTCTATTTTTGATCCTGGAGCAGGAAGAGCAAATCAAGCGTTGATACACGGTGTTTACCTCTATAAAGAGTGCTGTTTTTGACAAGACAACATGTTTATTAAGCGGATTAAACCCTCTATGCCTAAGCCTGACCACAAGCAGACAAAAGGCACCAAAGCTAACACATACCGCTGAAAGGGTAAAGGCACCGCAAATATCAGACCAACCGCCTGAAGCACGGTGGCAAGCCACAACGTAAAGAGATAGCGTTTTTTGAGGGGACTTTCATAGCGGGCTTGGAAGGGGGCAAGGATGAAACCAAAGAGGTTAATTACCAAGAACAGGGCTGCTCCGAAGGGATTGCGAAAAAGAGAATGGAAAGGGTTTGAAAAATAAGCGTTTTCTGCTTCTTGGGTATCGGTGATGTAGTTTGCCAAATCTGCTATGGCTGGTTTGGCGAAGTACAGCTGGACGATCAAACCGCTGGCACGTTGGGAATATCGCTCCCAAACCATTTCAGGATCAACCGAGCGAATGGCGGCAACTTGATCCTCCACGATGAGGATTCGTTCCTGCCAAGCATCGAATGACGCCCGCACAGGATTACTCCACAAAACGGGGTTCAGTGCTAGTGTGAAGCAGGCAAAGATGACTCCATATTGAATTGCTCGTTGAATGCGTTTGGAAAGAGATATGTTGGTCATGGATGGAGAGAAAAGGGTATTTACCCAACCCAGAAAAACCAGCGGCAAAGCTGATTGTTTCGCGTTGAAAGCCAAAGCGGTCGCCATTGCTGTCCAATGTGGTTTATGAGAAAAACGCTGGAAAGACCATAAGGTCAATAGTATGCTGAAAATCAAGCCGCTTTCTGCCATGGCTCGGCGGGTGTGTAACAAAATCAAGGCGTTGGTAGCTAGGGCGAGCATTGCAACCCACCCGCTGAGATTTCCCCCTGCTGTCTTCGCAATTTGAAACATCAGCCATAGGCTAAACGGAAACAGGATTGCCACACTCCATCGGCCGAGTGACAACAAACGCGCCTGAGGCAGGGCTCCTTTGGCGAGATTCGTTTGCCAATCTTGGCTCCAATCCCAATCCACTTCAGGTGCAGGCGTTCTCCCAATTTGACGTCCCAGGCCAATCATCCAACGAGCTAAAGGGGCGTCCCGCAGGCGGTATTTTTGACGGATATCCGCAGACTGAGACGGATTCCAATAAAGTTGGTTTGGATTGGTGAAGAGGCGTTCAAAATCTCCGCTCATATATAGATAAGTTTGTTCATCAGGGTGGAAAGGTACACCAGATAAACCTGAAAAATACACAATAGAACACAGCCCAATGGTCAGGATCAAGGCGATCGAGAGAGAACGGTCGTTCAACATGGGATTTTCTTAAGATACAATAACTATAATAGCTCGCTGGGATAGATTTTGGCAAGGATGGGTAAGGGGAACCCATACCAAATGTTCGAGTAGCAAAACGGTATCCATTGAAATGAAATGTTTTTCTCCGCACCAATCATGAAGAAGCTAACAAAGTATCCTTGGGCCTTTTTCCTATTGGGAGCTAGTTGCTTAAAATCAATTTTATTGATCTTCGATCGTTTTCCCTTTAACTCGGATGAAGCAATTGTAGCATTAATGGCGCGCCATATCGTCTTGAATGGGGAGCGTCCCATATTCTTTTATGGTCAAGCCTATATGGGCAGTCTTGATGCATTTCTTGTGGCGTTTGGCTTTGCCTTATTCGGTTTTCATGTTTGGGTTATTCGCACCGTGCAGATTTTGCTTTACCTATTGGTATTGCTTTCAACACTCAAGATTGCTGAATTCATTTTCCCCCCTTCAAACGGTAAATGGTATACAGCAGCTTTATTAGTTGTGCCAACCGTGAATGTCACTTTGTATACGACGGTTAGCCTGGGGGGATATGGTGAAGCCTTGTTGATTGGTAACCTGATTTTGTTGTCTGGACTGAAGATCAACCAGCATCTCCAAAACGATCGTCTTCCCGCCACCGTCTGGATTGTCGGGTTAGGTTTCTGGATTGGTTTGGGGTGGTGGGTGAATGGCTTGACGGGAATATATACCCTGCCAGTGTTAATCAGCTTGATTTGGTGCGGCTTTCAAGTTCGGCAGCGGTTTGACACCAAAAAACTCATGCTACTCTTTTTGCTCCTTCTTGTTGGGGTAATGGTCGGCTCGATTCTCTGGTGGATTTATGCTTTACAGGAGGGGATGGAAAAATTGATCCGTGAAGTACTGGGTTCTGCCATTGCACCATCCCAGCAGAGTTGGCTTCTATTACTGCTGGGAAATCTCTTCAATCTGAGCTTGTTTGGGGCAAGTGTAACGCTGGGTTTACGCCCCCCATGGGAAATTCGCTGGCTGGCTTTACCGCTGGCACCCTTTGCTTTGGCATTTTGGCTGGCAATTTTGGGATTATGGATGCGTCACATGAGGAAAAACAAAGCGGAGATGAGCCATTGGATGATCTCAGGGGTCGCTTTGTCGTTGATCGGAGCATTTGTGTTGACTCCCTTTGGGACAGACCCGTCTGGCCGATACTTTGTCCCTTTATGGATCATCTTGTCGTTGATTGCCGGGGAGATGGTGGTGAAAACCATCCCCAAGGCGAGATTGCAAATCGCAGCTATCGGACTCATTGTCGCTTTCAACCTGATCGGCACGCTGGAATGCGCGCTGCGTTTCCCGCCGGGATTGACCACTCAATTCGATGCTATTGCCTCAATTGATCATCGTTATCTGCCTGAGCTGATTCAATTTCTAAAAGAACATCAGGAGACAAGGGGGTATAGTAATTATTGGGTTGCCTACCCATTGGTTTTCCTTTCCGAAGAGCAAATTCTGTTTTCACCTCGCTTGCCATACCATCCTGATTTGCGCTACACACCCCGCGATGACCGAATACCCTTTTATACCGAGCAAGTTACTCAAAGTGACCGAATTGCCTACATCACCACAAAAAATACCATGTTAGATGAATATCTCAGAGATAGGTTTAGACAAGCAGGGGTTGAGTGGAGCGAAACCTGGATAGGGGATTATCACGTTTTCTACCGCCTTTCGCGCAGGATTCATCCCCAGGAAATTGGCTTGGGAATACTGTACCCCTAAGTATTCGGAGAAAACTCGCCTCGAGCCGTTGCAGCGAGGTAGAGCGCAATCGATCCTGCAACAGCAGCGTTATAAGAGTGGATTTTTCCTTTCATGGGGAGGCGCGCGAGGAGGTCACAAGAGCGACGTACCAGTGGTCGAATTCCGCTGCCCTCGCCACCGATGACGATGGCTAATGCCCCTGTTAAGGTTAGCGCATCGAAAGGTTGGGCTTCGGGGGTATCTTCCAACCCAACCACCCAGATGCCACGTTGCTTCAACAGGTCGATGGCTTGGGCGAGATTGCTTCGGGCGATAAGGAGGTGTTCTGTGGCGCCAGCCGAGGCATTCACAACTGCTGGCGTGATTTCAACCGCCTCTCTCAACGGCAGCAAGGCACCATGGACGCCGACACCTTCGGCGGTGCGTATTAGCGTACCGACATTTTGCGGGTCTTGTAAGATATCTAAAATTAGGATAAACGGTGGAGAATTCTGCTCTGCGGAATAGATGAGAATGTCTTGAAGATCAGAGTAGGGATATGAGCTGACTTCCAGGGCGACCCCCTGATGAGAGGGGTGGATCGGGTTTAGGGTGGTTTTTGTGACTTTTTCAATTGAAAGCTGCCGCTTTCGGGCAAGTTTCAGAATCTCTGCAATGCGCCCTTTCGGTTGCGCAGTTTCCGAAACCAATAGGCGATAGACATTCCGCCGACCGGCTGCCAATGTTTCGTAAACGGCATTGCGCCCATACAGCCATTCGCGCATGTCGGTCAACGATTCAATTCTTCGATTTCATGTTTTTCAGCCAGACGGGCGAAGATCATCCGCCCCGCAGCGGTTTGCAATACTTTGTTTACGATGACGAAGACATTGCGATTGATGTGATCACGACCATCTTCGACGACCACCATCGTGCCATCATCGAGATAACATACTCCCTGACCGGCTTCTTTTCCTTCTTGAATGATATTGACATTCAAGGCTTCACCGGGTAACAAGATCGACTTGACCGCGTTGGCTAACTCGTTGACATTCAAAACTGCTACACCTTGCAGTTCTGCAACGCGATTAAGGTTGTAATCGTTGGTCAAGATAGGGGCGCGCAGTTGGCGAGCCAGAATCACCAATTTGTCGTCTACCTCTCGCACCCCTTCGACATCGATATCACTAATCCGCACGGGGAGCGTTGCATTTTTTTGCAATTGAGCCAGCACTTCCATACCGCGACGTCCGCGCTGACGGCGGAGGCTATCCGGTGAGTCGGCGATAAATTGCAATTCATTCAATACAAAGCGAGGAATGAGCAAGGAGCCCATTAAGAAGCCCGTGCGAGCAATATCGGCGATGCGTCCATCGATGATGACACTGGTATCCAGAAGGATTGTACGCGAGGTGTCGGGGGGAGCAGTCTCTGTCTGAGTTTTCGCCGGCAGATTGATGCGAAATAGCGAAAGAATTTCGTTTTGGCGCATGATGAAGACCATTACCCCAAGGTAACTAAATAACAAGGCACAAATAAAAGGCAGGATATTTCCAAAAGGTTCGGGTAGCATCGAGATGGGAAAGGCTAGCAGCGCAGCTAAGATCAACCCGGCCATCAAACCCAGTAATCCGCCGAGTAAAGTCTGTACGGACACTCGCCCGAGGATGACGCGTAAAGCTTTGACCGGGCGTGTGGTCAGAAAGGGAGTAAGGATTAAACCTGCCAGTGCACCAACCAATCCCAATAAGAGCTGGTAATAGAAAATATTATCGGGATTGCTAAGCTCACCCACTCTCTCGCCTACATAAACGCCAAGAATGGCAAATAAAACCATTCCGATCAATCGGAAGATGAATTCTACGCTCATAGGCAACTCCTTGATCAACGAACAATGCTAGCTTGTCCGCATCAAGCTGTGCACCGCTTTCATCTAGTTTGAACCATTCTCTTTCGATATCCCCTGAGCAAGAAGGCAATGAAGGAGAATGAATAAATAAGTGCAACTATGTATTGATGAATGCGCAGGCAAGCAAGTGCGGACAATCCACAAAATACACCTGCACGGGAAAAATCCATGAATAAGTGCTAAAAAGATTATACCACAGAAGTTCGTCTATGCAAGGAATGCAAAAGATATTGCAAATATTGAAAAGGTAAATGGTCACAAAGAGGAATATCCTCAAGTATACTTGTACTAAAATTGCACGGTCGATTGTGTAATCATCTTTTCTGAACTAAAGGTGGTAGCCATGAATGCTGTTTCTGTAACGTACTATCCCGCTGATCCGAAAGAATACAATCGCCGCATTTGGGCGTGGACAATGTATGACTGGGCAAACTCTGCCTTTGCGACGACGATCTTAGCTGCAGTTCTGCCCATCTATTTCAGCCAAGTTGCCGGCTCGACACTCCCTACCGCAGCTCGTGCGACATCGATTTGGAGTTTGGGGCTGAGTATCTCTTTGTTGATCATTGCAGTTCTCTCCCCAATTCTTGGCACCATATCCGACATCATGCGAGGGAAAAAGAAGATGTTAGCCTTTTTCGCCGGGCTAGGCATTCTCGGTACAGCTTTGCTGGTATTTGTCGAGAGCGGTGATTGGATGCTAGCATCGATTCTGGCGATTATCGGGCGCATTGGCTTTAATGGTGCCAATGTGTTCTATGATGCCCTGTTAGCTCATGTTGCAAGACCTGAGGATCAGGATCGGGTCTCGGCGCGGGGGTATGCCATGGGCTACTTGGGAGGAGGGCTATTGCTAGCGATCAATGTGGTGATGATCCAACTCCTCCCCGGCACATGGGGGGCAAGACTTTCGTTTCTCAGCGTGGCAATTTGGTGGTTGGTCTTTTCGCTGCCATTACTTCGTTGGGTGCCTGAACCGCCAGCCGCTGCCTTAAAGGTGGAGCGTTTCGGTTTAGTGATCTCCGAAAGCTTTTCACGGTTGAGACAGACACTGCGAGATATTCGTCAGTATCGTCAATTGTTCAAATATCTTTTAGCTTTTCTCATTTACAATGATGGGATTGGGACGATCATCGGTGTTGCTGCCATTTATGGGGCTGAGTTAGGTTTTGGCAGTGTCGAGTTGATCTTGGCGCTTCTCTTGGTGCAATTCGTGGGTATTCCTTATAGTTTGATTTTTGGCCGCCTGCCAACCGCTGGCGATCGCCGCCGCCCCTTCTTTTTGGCATTTATTCTCTTTAATCTGCTCACCTTGCCTATTCTCGGTGTGATTGGAGCCAGAGCTTTACCGGTCAATGTGGTTGGTTCACCTCCACCACCTTTCCAAAGCACTGCAACAGCCGTAGGGGAAGGGGTTTATACGCCGCAGAGCGAAGCAGTAAGGTTAATCGGTGATTGGTCACTGGAAACCATCCCCGCTAGGCAAGCCGGTTTAGCTGAAGATTTGATCTATGCTAAGTCAAAAGACACGAGTGCCCGTATCGAGTTACGTTTCAATGGACAGAAAGTACGTTTTATCCATAGCAGCGGTCCTGACCATGGCACCTGGCTCGTGCTGTTAGATGGAGAGCCGTATCTTGATCCAGATACTGGAAAACCGATGGAAATCGATGCTTATAGTGTTGCCTATCGGTATGATGTCAGTCGAGTTGTGGTTGCCGACTCGGCTGGCGAGCATGTGCTCGAAATTGTCAATGCAGGTAAGAAGTATCCGGCCAGTCATGCGGTGATGATCTCGCTGGTTTCTATTGAGGTTTTACCTCCCATCCGAGAGAGCAATCTCGCTTTAATTTTAGGCATCATCTTGGCGATCGAAGCGGTTGGGTTGGGATTTGCCGCCTTGTTTGGCAATCTGTTGTTTCGTAATCTTGCTCTAAGTTTTGACACCAAACGCAGCATTCTCCTAGCCTTGGTGGTGTATTCGGTGATCGCCGTATGGGGATTTTTCCTCAATTCGACCATAGAGTTTTGGTTCTTGGCATGGATGGTCGCCATTGTTCAAGGTGGAAGTCAAGCACTGAGCCGCAGTTTATACGCTTATCTTTCTCCGGCATCCAAGAGCGGTGAATTCTTCGGCTTATTTGGAGTGATGGAAAAGTTTTCGGCGATGATCGGACCACTCTTCTTTGCTGCTGCAGGGGCGATTTTTGGCAGCAGTCGTCCGGCAATTCTTTCCATCATTGCTTTCTTCATTATCGGTGGAATCCTGCTTGCCGCCGTCGATGTCAAAGAAGGGCGCCGAGTGGCTGAGGCCGAAGATGCGGCTTTTTTGAGTGCCAATGAAAACGGTTAAGGTGGAACAAGAAAAACACCCGCAAACGGTGCGCGCCATGTTCAGCCGCATTGCGCCACAGTATGATCGCATGAATCGGATCATGACCTTGGCGCAGGACATCGGTTGGCGCAAGGAGGTGATTCAGAGGGCGGTGCTTCCCGCTCACGGTTGGCTTTTGGATCTAGGTGCAGGTACAGGAGATTTAGCGATGGAAGCCTTGAGCCAAACGCCAAGCGGAAGAATCATCGCCGCAGATTTCACCTTGCCCATGATGGAAATCGGTCGGCAGGGCAAACCAACTGCGATTCGCTGGTGCGTGGCTGACGCATTAAATCTACCGTTTGCTGCGCAAACTTTTGAGGCGGTTGTCTCGGGATTCTTATTGCGCAATGTTTCTGATTTGGAACAGGCTTTACAAGAACAATATCGGGTATTAAAGAAGGGGGGGAGAATTGTGTGTTTAGACACTACCCAACCCGAACCGAATCTCTTCTCGATGTTGGTTAAATTCCATCTAAACATTGTCATCCCTGCTCTAGGGAGGTGGATCGCCAGTGATGGAGCAGCCTATACCTATTTACCCCAAACGACTCAATCTTTCCTGCGGGCGGAGGAATTGGCAGACTTGCTGCAGTCGGTGGGATTTAGGGAGGTGGGTTTTCACCGAAGGATGTTGGGTACGATTGCTATTCATTGGGGAAGAAAGCCATGAAGGATACACAGCGTTTGGTAGTTGCAATTAGCGGTGCCTCTGGGGTGATACTAGGCATTCGACTGTTGGAAATCTTACGTTCTTTGTCTCTGGAGACGCATTTGATCCTCTCGCCGGCAGCTAAACTGACCATTCGGGCAGAAACCGATTGGGAGGTAGAGGACGTGATCAAATTGGCAGATGTGAGCTATTCTCACCGCGATATTGGAGCAGCGATCGCCTCTGGATCATTCAGGACGCGCGGCATGATGGTCGTTCCCTGTTCGATAAAGACCCTTTCCGCCATTGCCAATAGTTACGCCGATGACCTGATTAGCCGTGCCGCTGATGTAACCCTGAAAGAAGGGCGACCGCTTTTGTTGGCTGTTCGAGAGACTCCTTTGCACCGCGGACACTTACGCTTGATGGATTTAGCAGCTCAAAACGGTGCGATTCTTTTTCCGCCCGTGCCGGCTTTTTACGCCCGCCCCGCTGATTTAGATGAGATGGTCGATCATCTGGTTGGCAGAATGCTGGCTCGCATGGGGATTGAGAATGATCGCTATCCCCGCTGGGGAGAGAAGGTAGATGAATGAAGCCATTCGGGAGTTATTGAGCCTCTCGACCATGACTTTAGCTACCAGCGGATTGAACGGTGAACCTCATGCAGCAGCGGTCTATTTTGTTGCCGAGGAGTTGAACCTGTATTTCTTTTCGGATGGTAATAGCCAGCACAGTCAAGATTTGCGGGAAAATCCGCGCGCTGCGGTTGCGATTTATCCCGAAGTCTGGGAATGGCGGGATATTCGGGGTATTCAGATGCGTGGCCAGGTGCGAATGATAGAACAAGGCTCGGAATGGCAAATGGTTTGGGAAAAGTATCTACAGAAGTTTCCGTTTGTGAAGCGTCTCAAAGCAGTGGTGGCGAGAAACCAGCTCTATGGCTTTCAGCCTGCTTGGCTGCGCTGGATCGATAACCGTTATGGTTTGGGGTATAAGCAAGAATGGACTCTTTTCTGAATACATCACCAGACGAAAAAGCCGCTCGTTGCGGTGAACCATCGTATGTTTGGCGGGCTGGACAAGAACGACGATGGCAGATGATCCTGGCGGCGGCAGGGGAGGGGTTCAAGGGTAGGGTGTTGGAAAATGGCTGTGGTATTGGTTTGTATTTGGAGAAGTTTAGCCACCTCTCTGAGAAGGCTGTCGGTTTAGAGCTAGATTGGGAACGCGCTTTGCTTGCCCGCCAGCGGGGGCTGGAGGTACTGTGTGCTGCAGGTGAGACTTTACCCTTCCCCGAATACTGCTTCGATCTGATTCTTAGCCATGAAGTTCTCGAACATGTGCAAGATGACCGCCTGGCGATGGCGGAGATGGCAAGAGTGCTTAAAGAAGGCGGGCGTTTGATTTTGTTTGTACCCAATCGGGGCTATCCTTTTGAGACACACGGGATTTACTGGAAGGGCAAATATCATTTTGGAAACATTCCCTTGGTCAATTATTTACCCCGCCAATGGCGAGATCGTTTAGCCCCACACGTGCGGGTGTATCAGCGGCGTGACTTAGAAAGTTTGGTGCAGGGTTTGCCACTGCGCCTGCTGTTTTCAACCGTGATTTTCGGGGCATATGATAATATCATCGCCCGTTTTCCAAGAATAGGAAAACTGCTACGGTATATCTTACAAGGTTTGGAAAAGACTCCCTTGCGCATTTTCGGTTTATCTCATTTTTGGGTATTGGAGCGGGTATAAGCGCTCAGACCTGTCAAGTTAGTCTCAAAGGGCTAACGAAAGATATAAATTCCATCTCGAATTTCCCACCTTTGACCGCAGTTTTTGCATACCATTTGATTTGTCAACTGGTCGAAATGCTCTCCTTTACACTGCGGGCAGGCGAAAAATCCCGCTGGGGCAGGATGGTGACCTTCCTCTGTGGCGGTTGCCAAAGCGAAGACACTCGGACTCAACTGCCACCAATTGCCGGTCAATTGGGCGAGGCTGTCTAAGGTAACGAGAATGTAGAGGGGAATAGTGCGTTTGAGAAATCCTAATCGGAAGTGAGAGACAGTAAGCTGACGCTGGAGGTTAAATCCACTTTCTTCGAGCCATTGACGAATGGCACGGGGGTGAAAGTCGAAATTTAATTTGGCAAATTCGATGGGGGTTGGATCAAACGGACTCCATTTTTGCTTACCGGCTAGATAGCGTAGGATGGCTTTTAGGTTTTGTTTGTTGGCATATTCCAACAAGAAGATCCCCGATGGTTTTAACACTCTGCGGACTTGCTGTAAAGCTAATCTTGGCTCAGCTAAATGGTGTAGGGTGCGGATCATGGTTGCTGCGTCAAATAGACCTGCTACAAAAGGCAGATTGTAAACGTCCGCAGCCACGTAAAGGTATTGTTCCCCTTCACCCAAGCGAGCTTGGGCTTGTTCTAGTTGGCTAATCGAATAGTCCAATAAGACAATGCGTTTGTAGTTCCGGTAGCGGAGGGTATTCCGTCCTGCACCGGCACCAATTTCAAGCAGCAAATCTCCCCCTTGATCTAAGAGTCGGTAAATGGCGATAGCTTCGACCTGATCTTCGTATTGTCTTTCCCCTCGCTCCCAGAAGACCTGCTGGTAGTCCGAGCCTTCGTAGTCACAGATGGGCGGCTGAGAAGATGGATTCACTGGTCGTTATATCCCCTGCCTAGACCTCGATAGCGGAAGCCCAGTTGCTTCATGACCTGAGGATCGTAGATATTGCGTCCATCCACCATGATGGCTCGCTTCATCACGTTCTTGATACGGACGAAATCCAATTGCTTAAATTCGTTCCAGTCGGTAACCACCATCAGGGCATCACATCCTGCGGCTAATTCGTACGGATCATCGCACATCTCGACGTTAGGGAGAATCGTACGGGCTACGGGCATGGCAACCGGATCATAGGCGCGCACCCTTGCCCCTGCCTTGGTCAGCAAATCCGCAATGGTGACAGAAGGCGCATCGCGCATGTCGTCGGTATTGGGTTTGAAGGATAAGCCCAAGAGACCGATCACAGCTCCTTGTAAATCTCCCACCAGTTCGCGCAATCGCTTAACTGCTAGGCGGCGGCGGTCATCATTGATTTCCATCACAGCGCGTAATAGCTGCGGGTGGCGACCTTTTTCTTCAGCCATGTAGGCAAGGGCTTTGACATCTTTAGGAAAGCAGGAACCGCCATATCCCAAGCCGGCATCCAGAAACATCGGACCAATGCGTTTGTCATAACCCATACCAACAGCCACTTCTTTTACATCGGCGCCAAGCGCCTCGCAGATGTTGGCAATCTCGTTAATAAAAGATATTTTGGTTGCCAGGAAGGCATTGGAGGCATATTTGATCATCTCGGCAGTGCGTAAATCGGTAATCATGATCGGAGCCCGCAGCGGCAAATGCAATTGAGCAACCTTTTCCGCTGCTTCTGGGTCTGTGGAACCCAGCACGGTGCGGTAGGGCTGCATGAAATCCCCAATGGCGGAACCTTCGCGTAAGAACTCCGGACATGAAACAACCCAAAAGGGGATCGGCTCTTTTTGATGTTGGCGGATGATGTCGGCTGTCCAGTCGCCGGTGCCAACCGGCACGGTGGACTTATTGACCACAATCAGGGGGGCCGTCATATTCTCGGCAATGCTTCGGGCTGCTTGGGCGACATAGCGCAGATCAGCTTCCCCATCTACACCAGAAGGGGTGCCTACAGCGATAAAGACAAAATCGGTATCTCTTAAGGCATCAGGGTAGGAGGTGGTAAAACTGAGCCGTCCGGCTCTTACATTGCGTTCGACCAACTCTTCGAGACCAGGCTCATAGATAGGCATAATACCCTTTTTTAACCCCTCAATCTTGTCCTCGTTGATGTCAAGGGCGATCACGCGGTTACCCAAATCGGCAAAACAAGCCGCCGTGACCAATCCAACATAGCCAACCCCAATTACACAGATTTGTTTCATGAAGATCTCCCAATTATGAAAGTTCAACTTCAATATCTTATCATATTCTTCAGCCTATGCTCAGGTAAAGTCTTATTCACCTTTGGATGAGCGTCATAATTTGAGAATGACCTCTGTCACTTGTAATTTCCCCAAAAATAATCTAATATATATGAGATAAATTGTACCTAGATAACCTGAAAGGGAGCAGTAAAGATGCAAATTACGCGACAAGCTGACTACGCTGTTCGAGCGGTTACGTTTTTAGCCCATCTTGGCGCCGATCACCGTGCCGCTACCAGTACTATTGCTCAAGAACAACAGATTCCACCTTCTTTCCTCGCCAAGATCGTTTCTCAGCTTTCGGTAGCCGGATTGCTGACCACTTCTCGTGGCGCTAGAGGAGGGGTATCTCTGGCGCGTCCTCCCAAGGACATTTCCCTATTGGAGGTCGTAGAAGCGATCGATGGGCCAATTATGCTTAACGAATGCGTCGGAGAGAGCGGCACATGTAAATTCATGGACGATTGTCCAATGCATCCGGTTTGGTGTGAAGCCCAATACGAGTTGGTCCAGAAATTAAGAAATACTACGTTTGATAAAGTAAGCAACGGTAGGAGCAACTAACCGTTCTTCTGGCAATTCCGCAGGGAGGCAGGTAGAGGAGCGATAAAGCTCCTACGGTGAGGAATATCTTGGGTGTGGAGAGAACAAAAAGTGACCGGCGAGAGCACCGCCGGTCACTTTTCCTCAGTTAACTTATTCTGTCCACTCTTCGCTTCGATAAACCTCTTTCCCCTCGAAGTAGGTCAACAAGACTGTCGTAAGATGAATGTCGGATGCCGGAATCTCTAAGATATTCTGGCTTAAGACGATGAAATCAGCCTTTTTCCCGACTTCGATCGAGCCTATCTGGTCTTCAAGGAAGGTAGCGTAAGCACCGTTGATGGTGAAGCTGGCGATCATCTGTTCGACGGTGACGCGTTCGGCGGGGTTGAGGGGTGTATCAAAGTCTGCTTCGATGTAAATATCGCCCAAAGTGCGGGGAACTGTGCGGGTTACCCCAATTTCGATGGCGTAAAAGGGATTCGGAGGCCAGGACACGGGATAATCGGAAGCGGAGGCGACCACAATCCCTCTATCAAAGAAACTCTTCATCGGATATTGGCGGTCAGCGCGCGCTTTCCCGATGTACTCAACGGCTTGGGTGTAGTAAGTATCTACCACAAACCAATAGGGTTGCGGCGCAGCCACGACGCCGAGCTGTGCCATGCGGTCAAGGTCGCTGGGGTTGACCAATTGCAAGTGAGTGATGATATTACGTGAATCCCGTTGTCCGTTTTGTTGGCGAGCATAGGCAAAGCCGTCGAGGGTGAGGCGAGTGGCGGCATCTCCAATGGAATGAACATGGATTTGGATGCCGGCTTTGTCTAGGGCAGCACAAATTTCGTTGTACTTTTGTGCATCCCACAGCAGTTCGCCTTGGGAGTCGGGGAGGTGTAAATAAGGTTGCTCGAGGTAGGCTGTGCTCCCTTCGAGGACGCCGTCCATAAAGATTTTTGCGCCGATGATCTCGAAATAGCCTCCTCTTTCTTTTTCAATGAGTTCTTTGATCTCATCAACTTTTGTAAGGGGGTCTTCGGGATTGATGCCGGCAGCGGTTGGAAAACGGATGGACATCTCGCCTGAGGCTTCAAATTCATGAAGGGCTTGGAGAGCCTCTCCCAAACCGCCAGGCAAGGAGGGGATGTAAACAGTGGTAATCCCTAGAGAGTGAGCAAAGTCCTGAAAATATTCTAAGCCTTCGAGATATTGTTCCACTGTATAGGGGGGAATCACATCAGAGACTAGATCCATCGCCGTTTCGCGCAAGGTGCCAGTCGGATTTCCGCTGGCATCTCTTTCGATGATCCCCCCTTCAGGGTCGGGAGTTGCTCTGTCGATACCTGCCAATTCGAGGGTTTTGCTATTGACCCAAATGCTGTGATAATCCTCCGAATACAGGACGGCGGGAATATTGGGGACAATTTCGTCCAGCATTGCTGTTGTTGGCCCCTTCGCTCCAAAGACGTTATTCACCCATCCGGCGCCTTGAAGGGCTTTCAAATCTGGATTTTCGGTGAGAAAATCGCGGATGGCTTGTTGAATTTTCTCTACAGAGTCAATTCCATAAAGAGACACTTCATACAGGTCGGAAACGCCGGAGGTTGCATGGGCATGACTATCCACGAACGCCGGCAAGACCATGCGTCCTTGAAGGTCGATGACTTTTGTTCCTTCTCCGATTTTGGCTTTAACTCCTTCGTTATTTCCTACGTAGATGAACCCGCCATCTTTGATGGCAACCGCTTCGGCGATGGAACGGTTTTGGTCAACGGTATAAATAAAACCGTTGTGTAAAACGACATCGGCTGCCTCGGCCATCTTAGCGCCGCCGAGGGGGGTAGGAGTTAAAGTGACAAGAGGTTTCGTGGGGATGGTTTCGGTGGGTGAGGGGGGCTGGGTGGCTTCGGTTGAGGGGGAGGGTAGTGTTGGTGTGGCGCTTTGGCAGGCAACGACTGTAAGTCCGATGAGAAAACTGATTGTTTGATATATAAACGGTTTCATAGGGTTCTCCTCTCCTAAAAATGTAAGAATCGGCAAATAATATTCAAAATCACCGCCGATAGTGACTTGAATGGTTATATTATAATGTCAATTCCACAGGCGGATTAACAACGGCCGATTTCTTGGAATATTATCTTTGGGT
>FWPU01007580.1_pt1 | contig 19433 bp, 19 predicted proteins | sample 2228361 | NCBI WGS metagenome assembly FWPU01 (sample SAMEA103939777, study PRJEB20133) | metagenome
AGGCAAATCCTCTCGCCCCGACACGATCACCGCCGACCCTCTCAGGCCGGCGGTTTCCCTTCTCAGGGACAGGCAAATCCTTATCATCCGACCATCAACCGCTTACCAGTCATCTTGTTTTTCCTTTTCACCCTTGACTCCACTGCAAAAAATTTGGCTCTTTGGGAATCGCCTTGATACAACCCCGTTCTGGCGGCCCTGGCGTTTTTCCAGGGTACTGCCGCCCCCCAGCAGTGCATTTTGCAGGGACTCATCCTTGCCAATCCTGGCGCCTTCGGGTATGCTTGTAGTGGGAGTGGTTAGGTCCCGGTGGGCTTCCCGGTCTTCAAAACCGGCGGCGGGTCGCGTTGCGAGCCGCGGTGGGTTCGACCCCCATCCACTCCCGCCTTACTTTGAACCCCAGATAAACACCCATAGCAAAAGGTTTCCCACCCGTTCTTGTTGGTGTTTCTCCATCGGTGGTTAGGAGTACCATGCCTCTTCCTGAACCCGAAGTTCTCACCGCTCTGGTCTCTCGCGTTTTCCACATCGAAGACGTGACGGCGCTCGACCCTGTTAAGGGAGCCTTCTTGCGCTATCGTGGCCATTTGCTGAGCGAAGATTCCGCCTCGGCTTACGACCAATTGGCCGATTCTGTTTCCCGCTATGGCCTCACCCCCCTCTTCCGCCTGGAACAGGGACAACAGGTCATCTACCTGATGGCCACCCCTCCCGCCCAAAAGCCGGCCAACCCCTGGATCAACGGCATCTTGTTTGCCGTTACTGTGTTGAGCGTCATGCTGGCCGGCGCCACCCCGCAGGGTCCCCTGCCTCCCGACCCGCTGGGACAAATACTGGTCCTACTGAGAAGCATCTTCACCGGCTGGCCGTTTGCACTGGCGATGTTGGGCATTCTGCTCTCGCATGAATTCGGTCACTATCTGGTCAGCCGTTACCACAAGACGCCCTCCACCCTGCCTTACTTCATTCCCCTGCCCTTCAGCCCGCTGGGGACGATGGGCGCAGCCATCTTGATGAAAGGCGTCCCTAAGAACAAACGCATCTTGTTCGACATCGGCGTGGCCGGGCCATTGGCCGGCATAGTGGTTGCCATTCCTGTTCTCCTGCTGGGACTATCGCTTTCGCAGTTAGGCACAGTAGGGGCCTCGGGCAGCAGTTTCATGGAGGGTAACTCTATCCTATACCTGCTGGCTAAATATGCCGTGTTCGGCAAATTCCTGCCCGAGCCGGCCTCCTTTGGCGGACTTTCACCCCTGCAATACTGGCTGCGATACTTCTTTACCGGTCAGCCCGCCCCCATTGGCGCAACGGACGTGTTCATCCACCCGGTTGCCTTTGCGGGCTGGGCCGGGTTGCTGGTGACGGCCATGAATCTCATCCCGGCCGGCACGTTGGACGGCGGGCATGTGGTCTATGCCCTGTTTGGCGAGCGCGCCCGCAAAGCCTTCCCATACCTCATTGGGCTATTGGTCTACCTGGGCTTCTCATGGAATGGCTGGTGGCTGTGGGCCGCTCTGCTGTTCTGGCTGGGACGGGTGAACGCCGAAACACTCGACCAGATCACGCCGCTCGACCCTAAACGGCGGTTGATGGCGGCCTTCGTCATTGTGCTGTTCTTGCTGGTCTTCACCCCGGTACCGTTCTCGCTCATCCAGGCATGACGTCCCGCTGGCTGCGCCTCTTGCTCATTCTTGCACTGCTACTGCCGGCTTGCCAGCCTCCCCCAAACAGGGAAACGCCGGCGACTACCCCGTCGGCGACGGCCACTCCGCTCCCAACTGCGACGAAAACTCCGGCCCCGGTCAGCAGGCTGGGGGTCCGAGAAGAAGCGCTGGTTGGGCTAACGATCGACGTCTGGTATCCCTGGTACGGCACGCCGGCCAGTCTGTTCGAGTCGCAGATCGAAGAGTTCAATCGCGCCAACCCCTGGGGCATCCTGGTGCGCGCCGAAAGTTTACAAAATTATGCCGAGTTGTTCGAGCAGGCCAACGCCGCCGTGCATGGCCCCAACCGCCCTGACCTGGTCATTGGCCTGCCAGAACATGCTCTAGCATGGAACGAACAGCAAGCCGTCATTGACCTGACGCCCTACGTGACCGATCCGCTCTACGGCCTGGATGCCGTTGCGGTCTCCGATTTTCCCTCTGTCTTCTGGAAACAAGACCTGCTGGGTAAGGTGCGGCTGGGGATGCCGGCGCAGCGCACGGCGCGCTTTCTGGTCTATAATCGAACCTGGGCTGAAGAATTGGGCTTCGTGGCCCCGCCGGCAAACGCCGATGACTTCGAGCAGCAAGCCTGCGCAGCCAATCAAGCCATGCGCGCAGACCAGGATGCGCGCAACGACGGCATGGGCGGCTGGCTGATAGACACGCATTGGGCGACCGCGCTTTCGTGGCTGCTGGCCTTTGGCGGCGGCGCACAAGAGGCGCAAGGTTTTCGCTTTTTGACCCCCCAGAACATTGCCGCCCTGCAATTCGTCAAAGGGCTGGCCGAAAAGAGGTGCGCCTGGCAGTCTGAGGGCGAAGACTCGCTTCAGGATTTCGTGGCGCGCCGGGCCTTGTTTGCCGTTGCTGGCCTGGAGGATTTGCCCGACCTGGCGCGCGCTTTTGCCTCTGCTGGCAGCCGCGACCAATGGACAGTGCTGCCCTTCCCTGGCCCGGAAGAGGAGGCCCTGGTGGTGTATGGTTCGTCCTACGTTCTGTTCGAAACGGACCAGGCCTCGCAATTGGCCGCCTGGCTGTTCGTGCGCTGGCTGCTGGAGGCAGAGAATCAGGCCGATTGGGTCAACAGCGCTGGACTCTTTCCGCTTCAGGCCTCGGCCCTGAGCCTGCTGACCGATTACCGGGCCGGGCACCCGCAATGGGAGCAGGCCATCAACCTGCTGCCGCAAGGGCGCCCCACCCCACAATTGGCAGCCTGGCGCACCATGCGCACGGCATTGGGCGATGGCTTCACCTTCATGTTTCGCGTGGACACACCCGTTGGCCGCGTGCCGGAAATCCTGGCACAACTGGATACCCTAGCAACAGAGTTGATCGAAAAATAACAGCCTGGAGGTCCTATGCCTGTATACGAGTATGTTTGTATGGACTGCAAGCAAGAATACGAAGTCCTGCGCTCATTCAACGAAGCAGACAAACCCCTTACCTGTGAAAAATGCGGTGGGGAAAATGTGAAACGCAAGTTGTCGGTGTTCTTTGCCTACAGCGGCGGTCACGCTGTCAGCGGCGCAGGAGGAGGGGGATGCGCCTCATGCGCAGGCGGCAATTGTAGTTCGTGCGGGGGATGAAAAGCGCTGTATAGAGGGGGAGGCTGCGTCATTCCCGTTGGCCGTATGGGCGTTCATTATCGTCTTCCCTTCCCTGTCATTGCCTCTGTAGCAGGCGACGCCTGCCTGGGCCGTAAGCGCAGTTTTCGCGCAGATGCCCTGACATGCGTGAAACAATTACAATCGCCGCTGTTGACGCTTGGCCGCGAACACATTCCAACCGGCGGCCCTTGCGTGGTGACGGTCAATCATTACTCCCGGCCGGGCTTTGGCGCCTGGTGGCTGGCGTTATCCATTGCGGCGCTCGTGCCGGTAGAAATGCACTGGGTAATGACAGGGGAACTGTTGTATCTGGGCAAACTGGGCGGCCCCATTTCGCGCTGGGCGCTGCGGCGCATTGGGCGGGTCTATGATTTCACCGTCATGCCACCCATGCCGCCACGTCCGCAAGATGTGGAAGCGCGCGCCAGAGCCGTTGCGGCCGTGGTGAGACGAATGCAGCGAAAAGGGGACCTGACGCTTGGCCTGGCTCCCGAAGGCTCGGATCAGCCGGGCGGACAATTGGCCTATCCCCCCTCTGGCGCAGGAAGGTTTGGATTGCTGCTGGCAGGTTTGGGGTGCATGTTCGTGCCGGTGGGCGCTTACGAAACGGAGGCAGCCTTTTGTCTGCATTTTGGACCCGCTTATCACTTGCAAGTTCCATCGGGCCTGTCTGCCGAAGAAAAGGATCGCGCCGCCGCCAGGATCATCATGCAGCGCATTGCCGCCCTCCTGCCAAAGAGTTTGCGAGGAGAGTTTGCATGAAGAAATTATCTCCCGTCCACCTGTTGACCCTCAACGCTTATTGGGTGGGTCTATCGTTCAAATGGAATGCCTTGCATCCCATCATCCTGCCGGCTGTTTTGTTGAATTATGTGCCAGACGCGCGCAAGAACACCTATCTTGGGCTGTTGACCTTCGCGGGGCTGTTGCTGGCTATGGTCATCCAACCGCTGTCGGGCGCGCTTTCGGACAGTTGGACTTCGCGCTGGGGACGCCGCCGTCCACTGATGGTCCTCGGCACGCTGTTCGATTTCGTCTTCCTGGCGCTGCTGGCCTGGACCGGCAGCCTGACCTGGCTGATCATCGGCTACATCGGCTTGCAAATCAGTTCCAACATCGCGCAGGGTCCCGCTCAAGGCTTGCTACCCGACCGCGTCCCGCCAGAACAATTGGGAGCGGCCAGTTCCTGGAAGAACCTCATGGACATGACCAGTTTGATCATCGCCTCGCTGTTGGCAGGGCGGCTGCTCGCCCCCGAAACGCGCGACCCCACATTGATCATGCTGGTTGTGATGGGGACGGTAGCCGTTTCGACAGCCATCACAATCTTTGGCACGCCCGAAGAACCCCGCATCGCTTCCTCCTCGTCGAGCAAGGGAGGAACGACGAGAGGGCCTTTTGCCCTGGGCAGCCCCCTTTTCCACCTCGACCTGCGCTCGAACACGGCCTATGCGTGGCTGATTGCCGAGCGCGGATTGTTCTTGCTGGGCATTTACGGCGTGCAGGCCTTTGCCCAATATTATCTGCAAGATGTCATCCGCGTGGCCGACCCGCCCAAACAGACCGGTGACTTGCTGGCCGTCTTGACACTGTCGCTGGTAGCCCTGGTGTTGATAGGCGGCTGGCTGACGGACACCTTTGGAGCCAAACGCACTCTGTATCTCGCCAGCTTGCTGGCGGCCAGCGGAATGCTCTCCATGCTCGTCCCGCGCCACATGCCGGGTTTGATGCTCTTTGGCGGCGTGCTGGGAGCGGGTATCGGCCTCTTCCTGACGGCCAACTGGGCGCTGGCTAACCGCCTGGCGCCCCGCGAGGAAGCCGGCAAGTTTCTGGGCCTTACCAACCTGGCAACTGCCGGTTCAAGCGCCCTGGCGCGGCTCGAAGGCCCCGCGCTGGATTGGCTGAACGGTCTATGGCCCGGTCAGTGGGTGGGATATATCTGCCTGTTCGTTTTTGGGTCGGTTTGCATTCTGCTCAGCATGGCTTTGCTGCAAAAAATCCCTTCACCGTAGTAGCGACTTCACTCGCCCTAAGCGGCTAAAGCCTCCACTACGAAAGCCGCCACTACGAAAACTGGTATGATTGGGGGCATGAAAAAGAGTGCGCTTTCGAACATCTTCCCCTTCTTGCTGCTGGCAGGTGTGCTGGCGGCCTTCATCTCCTTACCTTACTTCTCGCAAGTGCAACTGCCGGTGGCGACCATGTCGGCCTTTGGCTCGGAAACCGTGCGCGCCAAAGTGACGGACATCCTGGAAGACGGCGAGATTGACCTGGGCGGCGTCACCCAACGCTATCAACTGGCGCGCGTAGAAATTACGGAGGGAGATTATCAGGGTATCCTGATGGAAATTGACTACGGTAAGCGGCAGGTGCTTTCAGGCAACGCTTACTTGCGGACCGGGGATACCATCCTGGTCACGCTGGGCAAACGCCCCGATGGAGTCATCACGGCCTATTTCGTGGACTTCATCCGCACTCGCCCGCTGTTGTGGCTGTTGACCGCCTTCGTAGTCGCCATTGCGCTCATCAGCCAATGGAAGGGCGTGCGCGCCCTGTTTAGCATGGCTTTCAGCCTGTATGTCATCATCGGCTACATCATCCCGCACATCCTGGTCGGAGAAGATCCGGTGCGCGTGAGCATCATTGGCTCGGCCATTCTGCTGGCGGTGACGCTCTACCTCACCTACGGCTGGACGTGGAAATCTCATGCGGCGGTAGCAAGTATGATCCTGGTTCTGATGCTGACCGGCGCGCTGGCCTGGCTGTTCGTGGTCTTTGCTCGTCTGACCGGCACGGGCGACGAAAACGCCATGTTCTTGATGCAAATGCTGGATACGCCGCTTGATTTGCGCGGCCTGCTGCTAGGCGGCATGATCATCGGCGCGCTAGGCGTGCTGGACGATTTGGTGATGACGCAAGCCTCAGCCACCTTCGAACTCCATGACGCCAACCCGGAGATGGGCCTCCGCGCCTTGACCGCTTCTGCCATACGCATCGGTCAGGACCATGTGGCGGCCACGGTCAACACGCTGGTGCTGGCCTACGCCGGAGCCTCTCTCCCCATGCTGCTGCTGTTCTCGCTAGGACGAGGCAACTTAGGCTACCTGGTGAACATCTCCTTCGTAGCTGAGGAGGTGGTGCGCACGCTGGTCGGGTCGCTGGGGCTGATTGCGGCGGTGCCGCTCACGACGGTCATCGCGGCGGGAATCGCCGTCCACCGGCAGCGGCTCGAGGCGCGGGAGCAGGCGTCGGGTGCGCTCTGAGCGAAGGGATCAGGATGCAGCGGCGCAAGCCTCCCTTAGTCCGCAACCTTTTTCATCCTTCTGCGTATGGTAAGTGCAGCAAGTCACAAGGAGCAACGTGAACGAGGAACAGGCCTGGGTGCTCCAGGCACAAAACGGAAGCGACGAAGCCTTTACACAGATTGTCGAGACCTACCAAACGCCGGTCTACAACCTGTGTTACCGCATGTTGGGTGAACCGGAGGCCGCCGAAGACGCCGCCCAGGAGACCTTCCTGCGCGCCTATCAGCACATCCACCGCTACGACAGCCAGCGCCCGTTTGCCACCTGGCTGCTTTCGATTGCGGCGCATTATTGCATTGACCGGCTGCGGCGGCGCAAATTGCCGGTCTTTTCGGTAGATGAGGATGAGGAAAGCAATTTCGAGATTCCAGACGCTGAAGCGCCTCATCCAGAGCAAGAGATGGTGCATAGCGAACAACGCGAACAAATCCATGCCCTGGTGAGTTCATTGGAAGCGACCGACCGGGCTGCCATCGTGATGCGTTACTGGTACGATTTTTCGGAAGCTGAGATTGCCGAGGCGCTGCATCTCACCGTCAGCGCAGTCAAGAGTCGTCTGCACCGGGCGCGCAAACAACTCGGCAAACTCTGGCAAGAAACTTCCACAACTGCCCGTGTGGAAAGGAGAGTCTATGAATCACCGGCCTTTTGAAGACTGGCTGTTGGACGACCTGGTTCTCAGCCCGGAACAAAAGCGGGAATTGAACGTTCACCTGCGCACGTGTAAGTCTTGTACGGCGCTCGCCGAGGCCAATCTCGCCCTGCGCTCGGCGCGCGTGGCGCCGCCGCCGCCAGGTTTCACCGCCCGCTGGCAAGAACGCCTGGTGCTGGCGCGCCAGGCGCAACGCCGCCGCACGTTGATCGGTACGCTGCTGTTCTCAATTAGCGGCTTGCTCCTGCTGGCCCTGCTGACAGGACCAGCCATCGCGGCTGTCATGGCTTCACCAGCAACCTGGATTTCGAACCTGGTGCGAGGCGGGCTGTTCTTATATACGATTTTAATGACCGCCAAGGAGGCGGGCGTGGTTCTCTTGCGCATCATGCCAGACTTTTTACCGCCCTTTGCCTGGCTGGTCATTCTTTCGACCATAAGCGGCCTGGGACTGTTGTGGTCGGTCTCCATCTGGCGGCTGACGCGCGCCCCGCAAGGAGTAAAAGCATGAAAATGATTCCCAAACTGTCAGTCCTATTGCTCCTTTTCCTGGCTATTCTGCTGCAAGCATGTGATGTTCAGGCCAGCGGCTTGCGAGACCGGGTCGTCGTTGGCGAAAATTACACCCTGGCCAGCGACCAAACTCTGCCAGGCGCTCTGGTTGTGATCGGCGGTAATGTCCTCCTCGAGGACGGCGCTGTGGTTCAGGGCGATGCAGTCGTCATAGGCGGCAATGTCACAGTGCAGGGGACGATCGAGGGCTCGGCTGTTGTCATTGGCGGGGCGGTCACATTGGATGAGACCTCGGTCATCGAAAAAGACCTGATCAGCGTCGGCGGCGCCCTGAGCCGCGCTGAAGGGGCGCAGGTGAAAGGGCAGATCGTGACCAACCTCCCCGCTCCGGACATCGAAATCCCGGCCGTTCCCTCGCCCAATGCGCCCACGCTTCCTACTCCCCCCGCGCCGGCCCGGCCGGGCTTCAGCCTGAACTTCGACCCGCTGGGGAAACTCATCCGCCTGTTCGTCACCACACTGGCCATTTCCTTGCTGGCCATGTTGGTCAGTTTGTTCCTTCAGCCGCAGATGGAACGTGTGGCGCAGGCAATCGTGGGGCAAGCGGTCATTGTCGGTAGCGTGGGCCTGTTGGTCCTTGTGCTTTCGCCGCTGGCGCTGCTCATCCTGTCTATCACCCTCATCCTCATCCCAGTGGCAATGCTGGCAGCGGCGGCGCTGGCGCTGGCCTGGCTGTTCGGCGTCATTGCCATCGGCATGGAGGTAGGCGAACGTTTCACCCATGCCATTCACCAAACCTGGGCGCCGCCGCTGACGGCCGGCTTTGGGACTTTCTTGACTCTGCTCATCGTCAACGGCATCGGCATGATCCCCTGCCTGGGTTGGTTGCTGCCTGCCATGCTACTGACTTTGAGCATTGGCGGCGTGACTTTGACCATCTTCGGCTCGCATCCTTATCCACGCCAGGCCATGCCGCCCACGGCTGCCCCACAAGCGCCGGTGGGGTGATGGCCAAAAGTCGCAAATCGATGTGCCAGAGCGCGGCAAGTCGCAACCCAGGTAGGATAACTCTTCAAGAGTTGTCCTACAGGCTATTTCGATGTGCCAGAGCGCGGCAAATCGCAACCAAATGTACCGCCGACCAGGGTCGGCACCAAGCGCAGCCTGGCAATACGACAAGCACGTTACAGAATTTTCGCGATTGTGAAAATGTTACTTTGTCGTAACTGCTTACCCTGTCAAACAGGATGGAGAGGATAGAAAGGATGGTCCTTCAATGAAGGACAAAAATATCCTTCATCCTTGAAATCCTGTTGAACGCTCCTTCCGCCAGGCTTGATTTCACCCAATCGCTGCCTGATAAGCAGTTACACTTTGTCAAGGTAATCACCGGGCGCACGATTAGCCTGTATGGCTGGGCCCATACTCACATCAGTTGCATTTTGACATGAAACAAGAGGGTAATCGGAGTTTGCGGGGTGTAATTAGCATATTTTTCGAGCGCCAAACAGTGACATTTGTCATATTTATTTAAGTAATTTGTCACGATTGTATTTTGAGAGCAGTCTTATATACTATATCTTAATTCGCCTGTTTTCATCAACTTTGTCGTAATTAGTGACATTTTTCACAAAACAAAGGAGGCATCCATGCAAGATCTCAGCATACGAGAAGAGATTAGTCGAAAGGGGATTTCGCGGCGGGACTTTCTCAAATTCTGCTCGCTCATGGCTGGCGTTCTCGCCATGCCGCAATCCATTACCCCTCAAATCGTCAAAGCCCTCGAGTCGCCAAAGCGCACGCCGCTGATCTGGCTGGAATTCCAGGATTGCGCCGGCAACAGCGAGGCTTTCCTGCGCGCCTCCCGTCCCACCGCCGCCGAAGTGATTCTCGACATCCTCTCGGTGGATTACCACGAGACCATCATGGCCGCGGCCGGCAATCTGGCCGAAGAAGCCAAAGAGGCCACTCTCAAACAGGGCGGCTATCTGCTGGTTGTGGAAGGCTCGATTCCGATGGGAGAGGACGGCGCGTACTGCTGTGTGGCGGGGCACTCTGCCAAAGACCTGCTGGAAGAGGCGGCAGCCGGGGCAGTGGCAATCGTCGCCATCGGCTCATGCGCCGCGTTTGGCGGACTCCCCCAAGCCAGCCCCAATCCGACCGGCGCGGTGGGCGTGATGGACCTCATCAAGGATAAACCGGTCCTCAACCTGCCAGGCTGCCCCTGCAACCCGGTCAACCTGACGGCGACCGTCGTTCACTTCCTGACCTTCGGCGAATTGCCCGCCATGGATGACCTGCACCGCCCGCTGTTTGCCTACGGCGCGCGCATTCATGACAACTGCCCGCGCCGCGGCCATTTTGACGCCGGCGAGTTCGTGGTGGCATGGGGAGACGAAGGCCATCGCAAGGGCTGGTGCCTCTACAAGATGGGCTGCAAAGGCCCGGTCACCTTCCACAACTGCCCGGCCGTGGAATACAACGATGGCACCTCCTGGCCGATCAAATCGGGTCACGGCTGTATCGCCTGCTCGGAGCCGGGCTTCTGGGATTTGGGCCTCTACAACCAGGCCGACCTGACCGCCTACGGTTTCGCGCCGCCCACCACTTACGCTCCGGCTCAGCAACCGATCGCGCAGATGGACCCGGTCAGCGCGGGGTTGATCGGCGCGGCGGCGGGCATCGCCATCGGCGCGGCGGCCGTGGGCGCCTATCAGGCGCTCTCCAAACCCGACGAGGAAGAACCCGCTCAAAAGGAGAGGTGAGGCGATGTCACAACCCATTTCCCGCAGAGATTTCCTCAAAGCGGCGGGGTTGGCAGTCGGGTGGGCGCTGGCGGGAGCCAATCCCGTCCGCGCGCTGGAAAAAGCCGCAGCAAATCCCGATGAGTATATCGGGATGCTCTATGACGCCACCATCTGCGTCGGCTGTAACGCCTGCACCAACGCCTGCCGTCAATGGAACAAGACCAAAGCGGAGACAGACGCCCGTCAGTTGTACGACGCACCGCGCGACCTTTCTGCCGATACGTGGACACTCATCCAGTTATACAAAGAAAGCGATTCCGAATATTCATTCGTGAAACGCCAGTGCATGCACTGTGTGGACCCGGCCTGCGTCAGCGGCTGCCCCGTCCATGCCCTGCAAAAGGACATCAGCGGCGCGGTGACCTATGATCCCGACCGCTGTATCGGCTGCCGCTACTGCATGTACACCTGCCCGTTCCACGTACCGCGCTTCGAGTGGGATAAAGCCCAAATGCCGGTGGTCGCTAAATGTACACTGTGCGTGGATCGCCTGCGCCAGGGGCTGGGACCCGCCTGTGCAGAACGCTGCCCGACCGGCGCGCTCATCTGGGGCAAGCGCGGCGACCTGATCGCCGAAGCGAAGCGCCGCATCGAGGCCGAACCGGGCCGCTACGTGAATCACATTTACGGTGAGACCGACGCCGGCGGCACGGGCGTTCTCTACCTCTCCGGCGTCCCCTTCGAAAAACTCGGCCTGGAAGACCTGGGCAGTGAGCCGGTTCCGAAGTTGAGTGAAGATACAGCCAATGTCGTCCTGCCGACCGTGTTGATTGGCGGGCCGATTGCGCTGGCGTTGATTCGCTACGCCTCGAACAAAGGCGCATGGGAGGAAACATGGCCCGTCTAACCAAATCCATCCGACCAATTCCGGTCAGTTTCTGGCCGCTGGCCGCGTTGACCTTGCTGGCGGTCATCCTCTCCATTTATCGCCTCGTCGTAGGACTTGGCCCGACCACCAATCTGGACGACCACTATCCCTGGGGCATCTGGATCACGATTGACCTGTTCCTCATCCCGGTGGCCGGCGCGGCCTTCACCATCGCGCTCATCAGTTACTTCTTCAAGCGCGAACGCTACGACGCGGTGGTTCGTCCCGCCGTGATCGCCGGCTTGATCTGGTACGGTGTGGTCGGCGTGCTACTCTTCCTCGACATCGGACGCTGGCCGCAGTTCTACAATATCTTCGTGCCGGGCTATGTGAACCTGCACTCCTTCCTGGAGGAGGTCAGCCTGAGCATCACGCTCTACACGCTGATTCTCATCCTCGAAGCCGCGCCCATTTTCCTGGAGCGCTGGAACATCCGGAAGCCCATCTGCTGGATCGAGGGAAGTATTTACGTCATCTCCGGCATCGGCATTCTCATCTCTAGCATCCATCAATCCTCGCTCGGCTCCATGTTCATCATCATGAGCCACAAACTGCATCCGCTGTGGTGGACGCCTGCCCTGCCCGTCTTGTTCTTCCTGCAGGCGGGCTATGCTGGCCTGAGCGTGACCGCCATTGCGGTTACGCTCGTGTGGCGAGCGATGAAACTGCCGCTCGACCGCGAACTCTTTCGCCGCCTGGGGCAGGCCATGGCCATCAACCTGCTGCTCTACGGCGCGGTGCGCCTCGGCGACTGGATGGGCGCGGGGGAGGTGCCATTGCTCCTGAAACCCGACGCCTTCGGCATCGTCGCCTGGGTGGAACTGATCATCGGCCTGTTCATCCCGTTGGCCATCCTGATCTCCAAACTGGTGCGCCACAGTGCAGGGCCGTTCTGGGCGGGCGTCTTTGCCCTGATGGGCATGTTCATCAACCGCCTGGTCATCTCGTGGGTAGGACTCTCCCAGCGCGGACCGACGGTGTATATGCCCTCCTGGATCGAATGGACCATCACCATCGGCGTCATCGCCGGCGGCTTCCTGCTCTACGGCGTCATTGCCCGTTTCTTCAACCTGCATCCACACTCTCACGAGGCTCGCTCGTAATCACGGAGGAATGAATTATGACACGTATTGCCATTGACCCCATCACCCGCATCGAAGGCCACCTGCGCATCGAAGTCCAGGTGGATAACGGCGCAGTCGCGGACGCCTGGGCCTCCAGCACCATGTTTCGCGGCATCGAAATCATCCTGAAGGGACGCGATCCGCGCGACGCCTGGGCCATCACCCAGCGCGCCTGTGGCGTCTGCACCACCGTTCACGCCTTTGCCTCCGTGCGCGCCGTGGAAGACGCCCTCGGCATTCAAATCCCCGATAACGCTCGTATCCTGCGCAACCTCATCGAGGGCATTCAGTTCGTGCAAGACCACGTCATCCACTTCTATCATTTGCACGCGCTCGACTGGGTGGACGTGGTCAGCGCGCTGGACGCCGACCCGGCCACCACCTCTGCGCTGGCGCAATCCATTTCCGATTGGCCTAAATCCAGCCCGACCTACTTCAAGGCGGTGAAAGACAAACTGGCGGCCTTCGTTGGGAGCGGACAACTCGGCCCGTTCGCCAACGCCTATTGGGGCCACCCCGCCTACAAGTTGCCGCCCGAAGCCAACCTGATGGCGGTGGCACACTACCTCGAAGCCCTGGAATGGCAGCGGGATGTCATCCGCGCCCACGCGCTACTCGGCGCGAAGAACCCGCACCTGCAAACCTACCTGGTCGGCGGCATGGCCACCCCGATCGACCCGTCCAGCCAGGCGGCCATCAACGCCGATACGATTGCCATGCTCAAAGGCCTCTTCCAAACCGCCAAAGAGTTCGTGGACAAGGTCTATTTGCCCGACCTGCTGGCAATTGCTCCGTTCTACCTGGACTGGGCGGGAATTGGCGCGGGCGTAGGCAACTACCTGGCCTACGGCGAATACCCCGATAAAGACGGCAACTACTTCTTCCCGCAGGGCTACATCCTCGGCAAGGACTTGAGCAAGGTCCATCCACTCGACCATCAAAAAATCACCGAGCATGTGGCGCACTCCTGGTACGAATACGACGACGAGAGCAAGGGCAAGCACCCCTGGGACGGCGTGACCAATCCGAAGTTCACCGGCCCGAAGCCGCCGTATAAGTTCCTGGAAACCGACCAGAAGTATTCGTGGATGAAGGCCCCGCGCCTCAACGAAACCCCCATGGAAGTTGGCCCGCTGGCACGTATGCTGGTGGCTTACGCCAGTGGACAGCCGCAGGTCAAGAAGACGGTGGACTACGTCCTGAAGACGCTCGGCGCGGGACCCGAAGCGCTCTTCTCCACGCTCGGACGCACCGCTGCCCGCTGCATCGAGACCGTCGTTCTGGCCGACCAACTCGGCGCGTGGACCGACGAACTGGCCGCCAACATCAAGGGCGGCGACATCGCCATTCACGCCGGCGCCGAAGCGTGGGACCCGAAAAACTGGCCGGCCGAGGCCCAGGGCTGGGGTCACATCGAAGCGCCGCGCGGCGCGCTCGGTCACTGGATCAAGATCAAAGACCAGAAAATCTACAATTACCAGATGGTCGTCCCCAGCACCTGGAACTGCTCGCCGCGCGACATGAAGGGACAGCAAGGCCCCTACGAAGCCGCGCTGATGGGTACGCCCATCGCCGACGAGGCCAAGCCGCTCGAAGTGCTGCGCACCATCCACTCGTTTGATCCGTGTATGGCGTGCGGCGTCCACCTGCTAGATGCCGACGGCAACGAACTGACCGAAGTGCGCTTCGACCCGGCCGAGGGGATGAGCGCTCCGATCTTGCGCATCGCCCCGCCGCAATAGTGTTCGAGTTTCCGACCTACCAGACGCTCGTCCTCGGCGTGGGCAACACGCTGCTCTCCGATGAGGGCTTTGGCGTTCACGTCATCGAGCATCTGGTCAAACGCTATGCGCTGCCGAAGGAGGTCCGCGCCCTGGATGGGGGAACGCTGGGCATGGACCTCCTCTACTACCTGGAAGGGGTGGAAAACCTGCTGATTGTGGACGCCGTGGAAGCACGCTGCGAACCCGGCACTCTCATCCGCCTGAACGGAGACGAGGTACCGGCGTTCCTTTCTTTGAAAGTTTCCCCGCATCAGATGGGCATCCCCGACATGCTGGCGGCAGCCAGACTCAAGGGCTGCTTCCCCAAGAACATCGTCTTGTGGGGCGTTCAGCCTGCCAGCCTGGAGGTGGGCCTGGAACTATCCGAGACCGTCGCGCCGCTGGTGGATGTGGTGGTGGAACACCTCGTGAAGGAATTACGCGCCTGGGGGCATACAATATCTTGAGCCTGTTGCAAAAACAGACGGGATACCACAACTTGCGCCACGCGCTGTAAGCGTTCTCCCAACGGCCTCCAAAGGGGATGCTTTGCACGGCGAGGGTGATAGCGCCCTGGCTAACACCAGTACAGGCAACTGCTGCCAGAACCAGCAAGTTCGATAGTGATTTTTTCGACATTCACGCTATAATAAAATACGACTCCACTGCAAAAATCTTGCATTCTCATCATCAAGACACGGAGGCGCGGCGTTTCTCATTCCCGCCCTCAGCGTCTCCGAGGTAAAATTTTTGCTGTGGACGTCAAGATACATCCAGCGTAACTGCCTACCCTGTCGAACAGGATTATGCAGGATAGTCTTTCAACGGGAACAAAGAACATCCTTCTATCCTTATTCATCCTGTTGGACGCCCTTTCCGCCAGACTTGCTTTCATACGAAGCGCTGCCCGGCAGGTAGTTACCAACTATCCAGCATTTGCCAAGGAGAAACCCATGAGCAAGGAAAATGAAGCCGTCATTCTTTCCGCCGCGCGTACGCCGATTGCTCGCTTTCAGGGAGGGCTAAGCAGTGTGCCAGCAACGAAATTGGGGGCAGTGGCCATCCAGGCAGCCATAGAACGAGCAGGCATCCAGAACAAAGAAGAGATTGATGAAGTTTTGATGGGGATGGTCGTCCCGGCCGGGCAGGGACAGGCACCCGCCCGTCAGGCGGCTATTTTTGCCGGCCTGCCGGTCACGGTGGGGGCAACCACCCTCAACAAAGTATGCGGCTCGGCCATGAAAACTGTGATGCTGGCAGCCCAGGCTATCAAGGCCGGCGATGGGCAACTGTTCGTAGCGGGCGGCATGGAATCCATGACTCGCGCCCCATACCTCGTCCCGGCCCGCACCGGCGAAATCCGTTACGGCCATGTCGAGTTGAAAGATTCCCTGTTGCACGATGGCCTGTGGGACCCTTTCGAGAATTGGGCGATGGGCAACGCGGCTGATTTCATTGCCGAAGAATTCGGAGTCACACGCGAGGCAATGGATGAATTTGCTTTCGAAAGCCATCGAAAAGCAATCGCCGCTATCGAGAGCGGCAAATTCAAAGCCGAGATCGTGCCAGTGCAAATCCCTGCCCGAAAAGGGGAAGTGACCACATTCGACACCGATGAGTGTCCACGTCGCGATACCTCCATGGAATCTTTGGCAAAACTCAAGCCCGTCTTCCGCACCGAGGGACGGGTAACGGCAGGGAACTCGCCCGGCTTGTGCGATGGGGCTGCGGCTACCGTCATTGCCAGCCGCGCCTATGCGGAAGTGCACGGCCTGAAACCCGTGGCGCGCATCGTTGCGTATGGACAGGCCGCTCTCGAACCCAAACGCTTGTTTGCTGCGCCAGCCCAAGCCATGCCCAAGGTGCTGGCCAAAGCCGGCTGGACGCTGGCCGACGTGGACCTCATCGAACTGAACGAGGCCTTTGCCGCCCAAGTGTTGGCCGATGGCTATGCTCTTGCCGATCAAGGCTGGGATTGGAACAAGGTCAACGTCAACGGCGGGGCCATTGCATTAGGGCATCCCATTGGCGCCTCTGGCGCGCGCATCCTCGCCACGCTGATCTACGCCCTCGAAGATCGCGGCCTGAAGCGCGGCCTGGCCAGTTTGTGCCTGGGCGGCGGCGAGGCAGTTGCCATGGCTATTGAGTTGGAAGGGTAGAGGTCAGCATGAGCATCGAACATATCTTCGTCGTCGGCGCGGGAACAATGGGCAACGGCATCGCCCAGACAGCAGCCGTCTCTGGCTACCGCGTCACCTGCATGGACGTCTTGCCGGCGGCCCTCGAAAAGGCCAGGGCCACCATTGCGAAGTCCACCGCCAAACTGCTCGAAAAAGGCAGCCTCACCCCAGAACAGAAGGCGGCGGCCGAAGCGATTGCCTTCGTTTCCGACCTGACGGGCGTAGGAGAAGCCGACCTGGTCATCGAGGCCGCCAGCGAGAACCCGGAACTGAAATTCAAAATTTTCAAAGAACTGGACGAGAAAGCGCGTCCAGACGTGATACTGGCAAGCAATACCTCCTCCATCAGCATCACCAAACTGGCCGCTGTCACCTCCCGCCCTGACAAAGTCATTGGGATGCACTTCATGAACCCGGTGCCGCTGATGAAACTGGTAGAGGTCATTCGCGGGCTGGTCACCAGCAATGAAACGCGCGATGTTACCTTCGAGGCTTGTCAGCGCATGGGCAAGACTCCCATCGAAGCCAACGATGCGCCGGGCTTCATCTCCAACCGTATCCTTTGCCCCATGATCAATGAGGCCATCTTTGCTCTGCAAGAAGGCATCGGTACCCCGGAGGCAATTGACCAGGTGATGAAACTGGGCATGAACCACCCCATGGGGCCGTTGACGCTGGCCGACCTGATTGGCCTGGACGTGGTGCTGAACGTGATGGAAATCTTACAACGTGATCTGGGCGATGACAAGTATCGGCCGGCCTATCTGTTGAGAAAAATGGTAGATGCGGGCTACCTGGGCAGGAAAACGGGAAAAGGGTTTTACACCTACAGTTAGTATCACAGCCCGAGGTTGGGCCCTTTTCAGTTTGTGAGCAGTGGAACTGCGAGCAAGATTGCCTCCCTAACTTGGCCCAAAGAGCCACTTCGTAATGACCTACCCTCACCCCAACTCTCTCCCAAAGGGAGAGGGGAACAGCGCCGTTTTCAAGACACTCCCCCCTCTCCCCCTGGGAGTCCCCTACGGGGATGATAAGGGGCCGGGGGTGAGGGAAAAGCAGGCAACTCTTCGAATGTGACATTGTCAAAGCAGTTACAATTCTTGTCAATTGGAGGGCAGGATGAGGGTCGAATTACGTGAAATGAGCATCAATGACTACGATGTCGTCTATGCACTCTGGAAGGAAAGCGAAGGTTTGAAACTCAACAGCGAAGACGACTCGCGCGAGAGCATCAAACGCTTTCTAGAGCATAACCCTGACTTGAGTTTCGTCGCACTGGACAAGGGAGAAATCGTCGGCGCAGCCTTATGCGGCAGCGATGGACGGCATGGCTATATCCATAACCTTGCGGTGCGTAAATCGCACCGGCGGCAGGGCATTGGCAAATCACTGGTCGGCCGCTGCATGTTTGCCCTCATGCGCCAGGGCATTCATCGTTGTCACCTGTTCGTCCTGGGCGACAATCAAGCCGGACTGCAATTCTGGAAAAGCCTGGGCTGGCAGCAGCGCGTAGAATTGATTACCATGTCACAGCCGCTCCAAATGTAAAACAGGCTTTCAACCGGCCGAGAACAGACCAAAGAGCATTGCTGAGCATAAACCTTTACCGTAACTGCTTACCCTGTCGAACAGGATGGCAAGGATCGAAAGGCTAGCCGTTCGATGAAGGACAAAAATATCCTTTCATCCTTGAAATCCTGTCGAACGCTCCTTCCGCCAGGCTCGCTTCCAACCCAATGGCTGCCTGGTAAGCAGCGGCTGAAGCGCCTGCTCAGCACATGAAAGTCCCTCAAGGGGACTGGGAGTCGGCTGAAGCCGACTCCCACACTCTGAGGCGGGACTTGAGTCCCTGCTAGCCCGCGCCAGGATGTGGGTAATCACCAATTACCCTTTACCGTTGATTTTCTTGGTCAAGTCAGGTAAACTGTAAGTACCGGAGGCAGCCATGGACGAAAAGAGAAGACTAGCCCGCAAGCACCTGATCATCTATTCGCGCGTCTTCGAACGCAATCTAGGCAAGATGCTCGGCTATTTGAGCGATCTCAGCCCCATCGGCGCCATGATCATCAGTGAACAACCCCAAGAGGTGGATGTCATCCTGTCGCTGCGCTTCGATTTGCCCGGTACCGGCCTCTTCGCGAGCAACAAACTCGACGTCGAAGCCCGCGTCGTGCGCTGTGACCCGGATATCAACCCCGCTTTCTACAACATTGGCTTCGAGTTCCAGGATTTGAAACCCGAACAATTGCCCATCATCGAGAGAATGATGGAAACCTACGAGTTCCGCCGTAACGCAGGGCGTTACCCGGAAGTCCCCCTCGACGCCTGACGGTATCGGCGCAGCAGAAGCCCTCTCGAAACAGAAACAGGCTCCGGGCCAGAGAGACCGGAGCCTGCTCATGTCGAAACAGAAGACTATGGACGCGTAACCACGAAGTTATCGAACAAAACGTCCACGCCGCTTTCCTCATAAGAACCGGCAATCAGCCCAACATCGCCATCCGTCAGAGTGGAATCGGTCACACGATCTACCTGCACGCCGTTGACATATAGCGTCAAGGTGTTACCAACACACTCAGCCGCAAGATGATTGGTGGCCTCGCCCTGTTGCACGGCATCGTGAGGCTGAAGCAGGTTGTCCTTGGAAAGTACGGTCTGGTGATTGTCCATGACCAACACAATGCCCACATAGCCATCATTGGTGGCCACGAACTGATAGAAACTGGCTGCGCCATCCCCCTCACTAGACCTCTTGCATAAGTCATGATTTGGCCTGAAGCTCGAGGTTGTAAATCGCAGCGATCAGGTTGAACCGCAACCCAAAGCGCTTGCGCCGGTTGCGATACCGTTCACTCAGGATGCGAAACACTTTCAGTTGCCGGATGACATGCTCACAGTAAATCCGTTGCCG
>FWPU01007702.1_pt1 | contig 19431 bp, 14 predicted proteins | sample 2228361 | NCBI WGS metagenome assembly FWPU01 (sample SAMEA103939777, study PRJEB20133) | metagenome
AGGGCGGCGCGGGGACGGCCGAGCCGGGGCGGGGCGCGCCGGACGCGCAGGAGCGGGACGTCGGGCCCGACGCGACGGTCGCGGAGGTCGAGGCGTGGCTCGCGGCGGTCGCCGCGCCGGTGAGCGCGGTTTCGGGGGTCGGGCCGGCGCGCGCGCGGGAGATCGAGCGCTTCGGGCTCCACACCGTCGACGACCTGCTCTACCACCTGCCGTTCCGCTACGAGGACCGCCGGTCGCTCCGCCGGGTCGCGGACCTCGTGCCGGGCGAGGCCGCGACGGTCGTCCTCGAGATCCGCCGGGTCGACGAGCGGCACGTCGGCAAGGGCGGGCGGCGCTCCGTGCTGTCGGCGGTCGCCGGCGACGAAACCGGCTCCGTCGAGCTCGTGTTCTTCAACCAGATCCGCTGGTTCCGCTCGCGGCTCAAGGCCGGCAGCCGCTGGCTCGCGCACGGCCGCGTCGAGCGCGGCTACGGCTTCGGCCTGCGCATCGTGCACCCCGAGCTCGAGCCCTTCGACGAGGCGGAGGGCGCCTCTGCCGCCGCGCCGCGCGTCCTGCCGGTGTACGAGAAGCCGACCGCCATGCCCGCCGCCACCATGCGGCGCATCGTCCACGCCGCGGTCGACGCCTACGCGGGGCGCGCCCCGGACGTCGTGCCGCGCGCCGCGCGGGCCCGCTACCGGCTCCTGCCGCTCTCCGCGGCGCTGCGCGGCGTCCACCGGCCCGGCCCGGACGCCGACGTCAAGGCGCTCGGCGCCGCGCGCTCCACGGAGCACCGGAGCATCGTGTTCGACGAGCTCTTCTTCGTCCAGCTCGGGCTCCTCCTGCGCAAGGCGCAGGTCGCGCGCGAGACTGGCATCGCGTTCGACGGCCCGGCGACGCTCGTCGAGCGCATGATCGCGGGGCTGCCGTTCCCGCTGACCGGAGCGCAGCGGCGCGTGATCGAGGAGATCGCTCGCGACCAGGCGGCGCCGCACCCGATGCACCGCCTCCTGCAGGGCGACGTCGGGAGCGGCAAGACGGTGGTCGCGGTCGCGGCGGCGCTGCGGGTGATCGAGCACGGCTGGCAGGCGGCGATCATGGCGCCCACCGAGCTTCTCGCCGAGCAGCACTGGAGCACCGTCCAGCGGGTCGCGGGCGGCCTCGGCGTGAACCTCTGGTACTTGACCGGCGAGGCGACCGCGGCCGACCGGCGGGCGGGGCTGCCACAGCTCGCGCGCGGCGAGCCCGGGCTCGTCGTCGGCACCCACGCGCTCATCCAGGAGGACGTGCAGATCGCGCGCCTCGGCCTCGCCGTGGTCGACGAGCAGCACCGCTTTGGCGTCCTGCAGCGTGCGGCGCTGTCGCGGCGGACGGGCGAGGGCGCCGCACCCGACGTCCTGCTCATGACCGCGACCCCGATTCCCCGCACGCTCGCGCTGAGCGTCTACGGCGACCTCGACCTGTCGTACCTCGACGAGCTGCCGCCCGGCCGGAAGCCGGTGACGACGCGCGTGCTGGGGATCGGCCAGCGCAGGCGCGCCTACGAGCTCGTGAAGCGCGAGGTCGCGGCGGGCCGCCAGGCGTACGTCGTCTACCCGCTCATCGAGGAGTCCGAGGCGAGCGACCTGCGCGACGCGACCTCCGGCGCCGCCGAGCTGGCGAACGAGATCCTGCCCGGGCTGCGGATCGCGCTCGTCCACGGGCGGCTGTCCGCCGCCGAGCGCGAGTCGACGATGCGCGCGTTCAAGGGGGGAAAGTACGACGTCCTGGTCGCGACCACCGTGATCGAGGTCGGCATCGACGTGCCGAACGCGTCCGTGATGGTCGTCGAGCACGCGGAGCGCTTCGGGCTCGCGCAGCTCCACCAGCTCCGCGGCCGGGTCGGGCGCGGCAGCGACGCCGCGTACTGCGTGCTGATCGCCGACTACGCGCAGTCGAACGAGGCGCGCGAGCGGCTGCGCGTCATGACCGAGACGCGCGACGGGCTCAAGATCGCCGAGGCCGACCTCGCGATCCGGGGCCCCGGGGCGCTGCTCGGCACGCGGCAGGCCGGCATCCCGGACTTCCGCGTCGCGAACCTGCTGCGCGACGCCGCCATCCTGCGCGAGGCGCGCGCCGCCGCCGAGGAGGTGCTCGAGCGGGACCCGACGCTGTCGCGGCCCGAGTCCGCGGCGCTGGTCCGGGTCCTCGAGGCGCGCTGGGCGGGGCGGCTGGGGCTCGCGCGGGTCGGGTAGGGACGTCCGCGGGGGACGTCCCTACCGCGCGACCTGCGAGAGGCTCGGCGGCCCTCAGGCGGCCTGCGCCGCCCGCGCCCCCGTCGCGTCCTTCTGCATCTCGATCCGCATCCCGTAGAACGAGCGGTGCGCGAAGTAGAGCGAGACGACGAAGAAGGCGGCCGCGAGCAGGTGGCTCACCGTCTGCCCTGCCGGCGTCACGCTCATCTCGAGGGCGAGCTGCACGGCGAGGAGCCCGAACAGGGTCGTGAACTTGATGACCGGGTTCATCGCCACCGAGGACGTGTCCTTGAACGGGTCGCCCACCGTGTCGCCGACCACCGTCGCGGCGTGCAGCTCGGTGCCCTTCTCCTTGAGCTCGACCTCGACGAGCTTCTTCGCGTTGTCCCACGCGCCGCCGGCGTTCGCCATGAACAGCGCCTGGTAGAGGCCGAAGGTCGCGATCGAGATCAGGTAGCCGACGAAGAAGAAGGGGTCGAGGCAGGCGAACGCGAGGGTCGAGAAGAACACCGTCAAGAAGATGTTCAGCATGCCCTTCTGCGCGTACTGCGTGCAGATCTCGACGACCTTCTTCGAGTCGGAGATCGACGCCTTCTCCGTGCCGTCGAGCTTGATGTTTCTCTTGATGAACTCGACCGCGCGGTAGGCTCCGGTCACGACGGCCTGGATCGTGGCGCCCGTGAACCAGTAGATCACCGCGCCGCCGACGATCAGCCCGAGAAGGAACGGCGCGTTCAGGATCGAGAGCTGGGCGACGCGCGACGTGTCCTGGAGCCCGTTGGTGAGCACCATGATGATCGAGAAGATCATCGTCGTGGCGCCGACCACCGCGGTGCCGATCAGCACCGGCTTGGCGGTCGCCTTGAATGTGTTGCCGGCGCCGTCGTTCTCCTCGAGGTAGTGCTTGGCGCGGTCGAAGTTGGGCTCGAAGCCGAACTCCCGCTTCACGTCCTGCTTGATGTTGGGCAGGGTCTCGATGACGCTCAGCTCGTAGACCGACTGCGCGTTGTCGGTCACCGGGCCGTACGAGTCGACGGCGATCGTCACCGGCCCCATGCCGAGGAAGCCGAAGGCGACGAGGCCGAAGGCGAACACCGGGGCTGCGACGTGCGCCGCCTGCTCGAGGAACAGCGGGGCGAGCCCGTCGTACGCCACCAGGTAGGCGATTGCCATGAGCGAGGCGATGACGAGCCCCATCCAGTAGGCGCTGAAGTTGCCCGCGACCAGGCCGGAGAGCACGTTCAGCGAGGCGCCGCCCTCGCGCGACGAGACCACGACCTCCTTCACGTGCGCCGACTCGGTCGAGGTGAAGATCTTGATCACCTCGGGGATGATCGCGCCCGCGAGCGTGCCGCAGGTGATGATCGTCGAGAGGATCCACCAGAGCGACGTGTCGCCGTTGATCTCGGGGATCAGGATCCTCGACACGATGTAGGTGAGCACGACGCTGACGATCGAGGTCAGCCACACCAGGAAGGTCAGCGGCTGCTCGAAGTTCATCTTGTCGACCGTCCCGTAGCGCGACGTCTGGATGGCCTCGTTGATCAGGTACGAGAGCCCGCTCGCGAGCAGCATCACGATGCGGATCGCGAAGATCCAGACCAGGAGCTGCACCTGGACGGCCGGCTGGTGGGCGATCGCGAGGACGATGAACGTGATCAGCGCGACGCCGGTCACGCCGTAGGTCTCGAAGCCGTCGGCGCTGGGGCCGATCGAGTCGCCCGCGTTGTCGCCCGTGCAGTCGGCGATCACGCCGGGGTTACGGGCGTCGTCCTCCTTGATGTTGAAGACGATCTTCATCAGGTCGGAGCCGATGTCGGCGATCTTGGTGAAGATGCCGCCCGCGATGCGCAGGGCGGACGCGCCGAGCGACTCGCCGATCGCGAACCCGATGAAGCACGGCCCCGCGCTCTCCGAGGGGACGAAGAGCAGGATGACGAGCATGATCAGCAGCTCGGTGCTGATCAGCACCATGCCGATGCTCATGCCGGCCTTGAGCGGGATCTCGTAGGTCGGGAACGGCTTGCCCTTGAGCGCGGCGAACGCGGTGCGCGAGTTGGCGAAGGTGTTGATCCGGATGCCGAACCAGGCGACGCCGCAGCTCCCCGCGATGCCGATCAGGCTGAAGATCAGGATCGTGACGACCTTCGAGACCTCGAGGTCCCGCAGCCAGCCGAAGTAGGCGACGATGATGACGCCGATGAACAGCTCGAGCAGCAGGATGAACTTGAACTGCGTGATCAGGTAGGTCTTGCAGGTCTCGTAGATCAGCTCCGAGATCTCCCGCATCGAGCGGTGGACCGGCAGCTTCTGGAGCTGCGAGTACATCACGATGCCGAAGACGAAGCCGATCAGGCTGATCAGCATCCCGACCAGCAGCACGGTGTGACCGTCGCTGCCGCCGACGAAGGTGACCGAGCGGAAGTCCGGCAGGACGATCCGAGACTCGTCTGCGTACGCGACGCCCGCGCCTGCGAGCATCGCGAGGACCGCGCACAGGAGCGCTACGAGCCCCCGCGCCACAGGCGCGAAGCAGGCAGGCTTGCGCCGAGGAGATGCATCCAAGAACACGACTCGCCTCCTTCCAAAATCGCCGGCCGCCCCGCGAACTGCCGGGAGGGGCCAGAAAGTGATTTTCGAGGGGTTGGCCGCCCGCCGGCAGGACTCGACCAGGGGATGGTTTCGAGAGTCCGGCGAACGCTTCAGCGCAGCCTCGCGCTCGGGCACAAACGACCGCCCGAAGGCAGCCCGGTCATACCATCCCGACGGGCCGTCGTCGAGGCTGCCCACGGGCGAAATCGTCGCCCCATGACGCATCGCGCGATGAGACCGGCCCCGCCAGGATTCCGGGGACGCGGCCTCAGATCTGGTAGGTCAGGCCGCGCTCGAGGGCGACGATCTCACGTCGCGGGCAGGTTGCGCACTTCTCGTCGATCAGGCCGTAGGCGTGGCGGACCGCGAGCATGGTGCTCGTCTGGCGGACCGGCTGCTCGAGGAAGACGTTCTCGAGGCCGAGCTTCTCGACCAGGCCGCAGCGCTGCATGCACTCGAACATGCCGAGGCGGACGCCACAGAGCACCACGTTCACCCCGCGCGCACGCACCCGGTCGGTCCAGCGGTCGAGGAGCGACATCCCGACCGCGTCGGGGTTGCGCGCCCGCTTGACGCGCAGCACGACCACCCGGGTCTGCGGGGTGAGGCGCGACTCGATCGTCTCGAGGTGCTGCTCGAGGCTCGCCCCCGACCCGAAGTACATCTCGCCCTCGAGCCCGAAGATCAGCAGCCGGTCGCACGCCCGGTCCGAGGCGAGGCGCTCGTGGATCAGGCCGTTCGGCGCGACCACGAACTCCGTGAGCAGCATCTGCCCGGTCCGCGGCACGGCGAGCATGAACGACATGAACACGCCGATCAGGACGCAGAACTCGATCGAGATCGCGACCGCCGAGACCGCGGTGACCGCCACGATCGCCGCGTCGAAGCGCGAGGCGCGCATGTGGTAGCGGAGGTCGTGCAGGCTCACCATGCGGGCCGCCGTCAGCATGAGGAGCGCGGCGAGCGCCGAGCGCGGGATGAAGCGCGCGTAGGGCGCGAAGATCAGCATGATGAGCGCCACGGCGAGCGCCGAGACCACGCCCGACCACTGCGTCCTCGCCCCCGCCTGCTGGTTGATCGCCGAGCGCGTGAGCGAGCCCGAGCCCGGCATGCACTGGAAGAAGCTGCCGGCGAAGTTCGCGAAGCCCTCGCTCAGGCACTGCTGGTTCAGGTCGAGCTTCTGCCCGGTCCGCGCGGCGATCGCCTTGGCCATCGAGATCGCCTCGAGGAGCCCCAACAGCGCGATCGCGAGCGCGCTGCTCGACAGCTCGCGCATCAGCGTCACGTCGAGCGTCGGCAGGCGCGGCGCGGGCAGCTTCGCCGGGATGTCGCCGACCACCGCCACGCCCCGGGCGTCGAGGCCGAGGGCCGCCGTCGTGGCGGCGGCGAGGATCACGACCACCAGGAACTCGGGGAACAGCGGCCAGCGAAGCTTCGCCTTCGCCCAGCGCAGCAGGAGCACCATGGCGAGCGATCCGAGGCCGATCGCGACCGTCGGCAGGTGGGCGGCGGCGCCGTTGCTGATCGTCAGCCAGAAGCGGACCAGAAAGTGGTCGTGCGCGCCGCCCACGGCGGGCAGGCCGAGCAGGTTCTTCGTCTGGTCGAGGACGAGGAGCACGCTCGCCCCGGCCGTGAAGCCGACGATCACCGAGTGCGAGATGTAGCGCGTCAGGTCGCCGAGCCCGAGGAAGCTGATCCCGAGCTGGATCGCCCCGATCATGAAGGCGATCATCGCGGTCGCCTCGAGCGGGTCCATCCGGCCGGCGACGAAGCCGAGCGTGCTCAGGAGCGCGATCGACACGGCGTTGGTCGGCCCGTTGATGAGCTGGCGCGACGAGTCGAGGAGCGCCCCGACGGCCGTCATGACGATCGCCGTGTAGAGCCCGTACTCGGCGGACAGCCCGGCGATCATCGCGTACGCCATGGCCTGCGGAACGGCGACGGCGGCGACCGACAGCCCGGCCAGCGTGTCGGCCCGGGCGTCCCCCCAGGTGTAGTCACGCAGGGCGTCGATCGCCGGGACGCGGCGGAGAAGCACGCGTCTCAGCTTGGCTGGCAGATCGGTCATGCTTTCATGGGCGCGGCGCCGAGGAGGCTAGCAGACGGCCCGGGTCTTGACAGGGCGCGGCCCGTCCACACGATCGAGGACTTCGCGTGGGCCGCCATTTCTGCGCGACAAACGTTGTGCTAACCAACTCGACCCAGGAGGGCCCATGGAATTTCCCCGGATCAAGCGGCTGCCGCCATACGTCTTCAACGTCGTCGGAGACCTCAAGGTCGCGGCCCGGGCCCGGGGCGAGGACATCATCGACCTCGGCATGGGCAACCCGGACCACCCGACCCCGCCGCACATCGTCGCGAAGCTGCTCGAGGCGGCGCAGAAGCCGGCGAACCACCGTTACTCGGTGTCGCGCGGCATCTACAAGCTCCGGCTTGCGATCTGCGACTGGTACCGCCGGCGCTACGGCGTCGAGCTCGACGCGGACCGCGAGGCGATCGTCACGATCGGCTCGAAGGAGGGCATCGCCCACCTCGCGCTCGCCATGCTCGGCTCGGGGGATGTCGTCCTGTGCCCGACACCGACCTACCCGATCCACCAGTACTCGGTGATCATCGCGGGCGGCGACCTGCGCTCGGTGCCGCTCGTCCCCGGGCAGGATTTCTTCGAGAACCTGGTCGAGGCGACCCGCCAGACCTGGCCCAAGCCGAAGCTGCTGATCCTCAACTTCCCGCACAACCCGACCACCGAGGTGGTCGACCTCGCGTTCTTCGAGCGCATCGTCGACTTCGCGCGCGAGCACGAGATGCTGGTCATCCACGACCTCGCCTACGCGGACCTCGTGTTCGACGGCTACGAGCCGCCGAGCTTCCTGCAGGTGAAGGGCGCCAAGGACATCGGCGTCGAGTTCTTCACCCTGTCGAAGAGCTACAGCATGCCGGGCTGGCGCGTCGGCTTCGCGGTCGGCAACCCGGAGATGATCGCGGCGCTGTCGCGCATGAAGAGCTACCTCGACTACGGCATCTTCCAGCCGGTGCAGATCGCCGCGATCGCGGCGCTGAACGGCCCGCAGGACTGCGTCGACGAGATCCGCGAGATCTACCGGCTGCGGCGCAACGCCTTGTGCGACGGGCTCACGCGCGCCGGGTGGAACGTGCCGCGTCCCAGGGCGACGATGTTCGTCTGGGCCGAGATCCCCGACGAGTACAAGGCGATGGGATCGGTCGAGTTCTCGAAGTTCCTGCTCAAGGAGGCGAAGGTCGCGGTCTCGCCGGGGATCGGCTTCGGGGAGTACGGCGACCACTACGTGCGGCTCGCCCTCATCGAGAACGAGCACCGGATCCGGCAGGCCGTGCGCGGGATCCGCAAGGCGCTCTCCCTCGGTGGCTCGGCCGCGCGGCCCTCGCGCCGGGTGGCCGGTGGCCCGGCCGGCGAGCAGGCGCCGCTGCGCCGTGTGACGAGCGGGCGGCGTGAAGGCTAGCGCGCGGGCGAAAGCCGAGCCGCAGGCGCCGGCGCCGCGCGCCGCGCGCGTGCCGCGCAAGGGCGAGGTGCGCCTCGGGCTCATCGGCTGGGGAACGATCGGCTCGGGCGTGATCCGCCTGCTGCGCGAGCGCGGCTCCGAGCTCGACGCACGGCTGGGCGCGCGGCTCCGCCTCGCCCGCGTTGCCGACATCGACCTCCAGCGGCGGCGCGAGGTGCAGGTGTCGCGCGACATCCTGACCACGCGCGCGGCGGACATCCTCGGCGATCCGGCGATCGACGTGGTGATCGAGCTCATGGGCGGCCTCGAGCCGGCGCGACGCTTCGTCCTCGAGGCGATCGCCGCGGGCAAGGCCGTGGTCACGGCGAACAAGGCGCTGCTTGCGCACCACGGCACCGAGATCCTCGCGGCCGCCGAGAAGCACGGCGTCGGCTTCGCCTTCGAGGCGAGCGTCGGCGGCGGCATCCCGATCATCCGCACGCTGCGCGAGGCGCTGGGCTCGGACCGGCACAGCGCGGTGTTCGGCATCGTCAACGGGACCTCGAACTACATCCTCAGCACGATGGCCGAGCAGGGCCGGAGCTTCGCCGAGGTGCTCGGCGCCGCGCAGCAGGCCGGTCTCGCCGAGGCGGACCCGAGCTACGACGTCGACGGCATCGACGCCGCGCACAAGCTGACGATCCTCGTGCAGCTCGCCTTCGGCGCGCGTATCGCGCTGAGCGACGTGCACACCGAGGGCATCCGCAACCTCGACGCGAGCGACATGGCCTACGCCCGTGAGCTCGGATACACGATCAAGCTGCTCGCCATCGCGAAGGACCACGGCGACACGATCGAGGCGCGCGTCCACCCGACGATGATCCCGGTAGGAGACCCGCTGGCTGCGGTCAGCGGCGCGTTCAACGCCGTGTGCGTGCACGGCGACGCGCTCGGACGCTCGATGTACTACGGGCAGGGCGCCGGCATGATGCCCACGGCCACCGCCGTGCTGTCCGACGTCCTCGACGTGGCGCGCGACCGGCGCGAGCTCGGCCGGCCGCGTCTCCCACCGCTCGGCTACCCGATCGCCGCACAGCGCGTGGCGCGGGTGCGGCCGATCGGCGACGTGGTCAGCGAGTTCTACCTGCGCGTCCACGCGAAGGACGAGCCCGGCGTCCTCGGCAGCATCGCGAGCTTGCTCGGCCGGCAGGGCATCTCGATCGCCTCGGTCGTGCAGCGCGCGCGCTCGAACGGCGGCACCGTGCCGATCGTGATCCGGACGCACGAGACCCGCGAGCGGGAGCTGCGCCGCGCCCTCGACCGGGTCGCGAAGCTGCCCACCGTGAGCGGCCGCCCGGTCGCGATCCGCATCGAGGAGAACCCGGGCTGACGCGGCGCGCGCGATTTCGAGTTCGGAAGCGGGAGAGAAGAGATGGATCGAAACCTCGCGCTCGAAGTCGTCCGGGTGACCGAGGCGGCGGCGCTCGAGTCGGCGCGCCTCATGGGGCGCGGCGACGCCGCGGCCGCGGACCGGGCAGCGGCGAGCGCCATGTACCGGGCCTTCGGCGCGATCAGCGTCGACGCGGTGGTCGCGATCGGCGAGGGCCGCGAGGGTGAGGTCGATTTCCTGTACTTCGGCCAGCGCATCGGCGCGGGTGGCGATCCGATCGACGTCGCGGTCGACGCCCTCGAGGGCGCGACGGTGTGCGCAACGGGCGGCGCAAACGCGCTGTCGATCATCCTGATCTCGGAGCGCGGGCGGATCCTCGCCTGTCCCGAGACGTACATGGACAAGATCGCGGTCGGGCCGGAAGGGAAGGGTGTCGTGAGCCTCGACCGCTCGCCGCAGGAGAACCTGCGCGCGCTCGCCGAGGCGAAGGGCGTCTACGTCGAGGACTTGACGGTCGTGATCCTCGACCGGCCGCGGCACGACGCGCTGATCGCCGCGGTGCGCGCCGCCGGCGCGCGGGTGCAGCTCCTCGCCGACGGCGACCTCGCGGCGGCGATCGCGACCGCGCGGCCGGGAAGCGGGATCGACATCGTCATGGGGATCGGCGGGGCGCAGCAGGGCGTCCTTGCGGCGGGCGCGCTCGTCGCGATGGGCGGCGACTTCCAGGGTCGCTTCAAGCCGCGCAACGACGACGAGCTCGGTCGCCTGCGCGACGCCGGGATCACCGACCTGACCCGGCTCTACACGCCGGTCGACCTGGTCGGCGACAACGTGATGTTCGCCGCGACCGGCGTGACCAACGGCGCGCTCCTCTCCGGCGTGCGCTACTTCCGCGGCGGTGCGATGACCAACTCCGTGGTGATGCGCTCGCGAACGCGCACCGTACGCTGGATCGAGGCCTACCACCACTTCGACTTCAAGCCGGAGTACTGAGCCGTGTCTCTCGTGACCTTGACCCGCGAGGCGGGGATCGCCCGCCTGACGATCGACCGCGCCGACAAGCTGAACGCCCTCGACCGCGACACCCTGCTCGCGCTCCGCGCGTGGATCGACGAGCTCGCGCGTGCCCCGGAGCGCGTCGTCCTGGTCACCAGCGCCGGCGAGCGGGTCTTCGTCTCCGGCGCCGACATCGCGGCCATGTCGCAGATGTCGGTCGAGGAGGCGCGGCGCTTCGCCGAGCTCGGGCACGAGACGTTCGATGCGCTCGAGGCGCTGCCGAGCCTCGTCGTCGCGGTGGTGCAGGGCGCGGCGCTCGGCGGCGGCTGCGAGCTGCTCCTCGCCTGCGATCTCGCGATCGGCGGCGAGAAGGCGCGCGTCGGGCAGCCCGAGACGAACCTCGGCCTGATCCCGGGCTTCGGCGGCTCGGCGCGCCTCACGCGGCGGGTCGGGCCGGGGCTCGCGCGGGAGCTGATCTTCACCGGGCGGCTGCTCAACGCCGAGGAGGCGCGGCAGGTGGGGCTCCTCCACCGCGTCGTCCCGCAGGCCGAGCTGCGCGCCGCGGCGGACGCCTGGGTGGCGGAGCTCGCCGCTCGCCCGCCGCTCGCGATCGCGCGCGCCAAGGCGGCGCTGCACGCGGCCGAGAGCAGCGACGCCCGCACCGCCGCGCGGGTCGAGATCGAGGCGTTCGCGAGCCTGTTCGCGGCGGACGACACGCGCGAGGGGCTGCGCGCCTTTCTCGAGAAGCGTCGCCCGGAGTTCCAGGGACGATAGGCCGGGGCGCGGCCGGACGCCGACTTGCCGAGCGGACGGGCGCGCCGTTATAGGAACCGGGTCGCATGGACCGCCCCATCCGCATCCTCGTCGCCAAGCCCGGTCTCGACGGCCACGACCGCGGCGCCAAGATCATCGCCCGCGCGCTCCGCGACGCGGGCTTCGAGGTCATCTACACCGGGCTCCACCAGACGCCCGAGATGATCGTCGAGGCGGCGCTGCAGGAGGACGTCGACGCGATCGGGCTGTCGATCCTCTCGGGCGCCCACCTCGTGCAGTTCCCGGCGGTGATCGAGCTCCTGCGCGAGCGCAACGCGAGCGACATCCGCGTCTTCGGCGGCGGGATCATCCCCGAGGAGGACATCGCGACCCTGACCCAGAAGGGCGTCGCCAAGGTCTTCACCCCCGGCGCGACGACGCAAGAGATCATCGACTGGGTGAAGCAGAACATCACGCCGCGCTCCGGCGGCTGACAACCCCGCGCCCGAGCTCGCCCGCGGCCCGCGGGTGCGGAGCACACACCGGCAAGCACACACCGGATGGACGAGCGGAGGGATCTGGTGATCGTCGGCGGCGGCCCCGCCGGCAGCGCGACGGCGCTCGCGCTCGCGAAGCTCGACCCCGCGCTCGCCAGCCGCACGCTGCTCCTCGACCGTGCCGCCTTCCCGCGCGACAAGACCTGCGCCGGCGGCCTGATCCCACACGCCCGCGAGCTGCTGGACGCGCTCGGCGTCGGGCTCGTGGTGCCTGCCGTGCGGGTCGACCGGGCGCTGGTGGACGTGGCGGGGGAGCGGATCGAGATCGACAGCCCGGGCTGCTGCTGGGTGGTCCGGAGGCGCGAGCTCGACGCCTCGCTGCTCGACGCGGCCCGCGAGCGCGGCGTCGAGGTGCGCGAGTCCGTGCGGGTCACGGACGTCCGGCGCGAGGGCGAGAGCCTGCGGCTCGAGACGAGCGCGGGGCCGATCGTCGCGCGCGCCGTGGTCGGCGCGGACGGCGCAGGGAGCATCGTGCGGCGGAGCCTGGTGAGCCGCGACGAGGGCTTCCTCGCCCGCGCCGTGATGTGCGACGTGCCGATCGACGCCGCGAGCCCGCCCCCGCGCTACGAGTTCGACTTCCGCGAGACCGTCTCGGGGCTTGCGGGCTACGCCTGGTCGTTCCCTTGCCTGATCGACGGCCGGCCGCACTGGAACGTCGGCGCATACTCGATCGAGCGGCGCGGCGAGGGCGCGCGGCTCGCGCGTCTGGTCGATGCGCGAGCGCGGGATGCGAGCGCGCCACGCAAGGCCCACCCGATCCGCGTGCACCGCCGCGGCCTGCCGATCTCGGCTCCGGGCGTCGTGCTGGTGGGCGACGCGGCGGGCGTCGACCCGCTCCTCGGCGAGGGGATCTCGTTCGCGCTGCAGTACGGGATGCTCGCGGCGGAGTCGGTGGCCCGGGGCTTCGCGCGCGGCGACCTCCGCTTCGCCGACTATCCGGTCGCGGTGCGCCGCTCGCCCATGGGGCGCAAGCTCGGCCGCCTCGCCCTCATGGCACGGCTCCTCTACGGGCCCACGGGGCCGTTCTGGTTCCGGGTTGCGCGCCTGAGCCGCCGCCTGCAGATAACGGGTATGAACTGGTACAACGGGGTGGCACAGTGACGGTACGCGAGCAGCGTCGCGCCCGCGCGCTCCCCTGAGAGAAGCCCGATCCACGGAGGAAATCATGGCAGAAGCAGTCATCGTATCGGCGACACGAACCGCGATCGGGTCGATGGGGGGATCCCTCTCGAGCCTGCCGGCGACGACCCTCGGCGCGGTCGCGATCCGCGAGGCGCTCAAGCGCGCGGGCGTCGAGGGCAAGGAGGTCGGCGAGGTCATCCTGGGCAACGTCCTCGCCGCCGGCCTCGGTTTGAACGCGGCGCGCGTCGCGTACCTCGAGGCGGGGATCCCGAAGGAGGTCCCGGGCTACGGGGTCAACAAGGCGTGCGGGTCGGGCCTCAAGGCGGTCGCCAACGCCGCCGCGGGCATCCTGCTCGGCGAGTACGACATCGCGGTCGCGGGCGGCATGGAGAGCATGTCGAACGCGCCCTACCTGCTGAAGAAGGCGCGCTTCGGCTACCGGCTCGGGCACGCGGAGCTGCTCGACTCGATGATCGCGGACGGCCTCTCGTGCCCGATCACGCTCGTGCACATGGGCGTCACCGCGGAGAACATCGCGCGGAAGTACGAGATCAGCCGCAAGGAGCAGGACGAGTTCGCGGCGCAGAGCCAGGCGAAGGCCGCGGCCGCGCAGAGCAGCGGGAAGTTCCGCGCCGAGATCGTGCCGGTCGACGTTCCGGGCAAGAAGAAGGGCGAGACCGTGCAGTTCGCGGTCGACGAGTTCCCGCGCCCCGACACGACGGTCGAGAAGCTCGGTGGTCTGCGCCCGGCGTTCCAGACCGACGGCTCGGTCACCGCGGGCAACGCGTCGGGGATCAACGACGGCGCGGCGGCGCTGGTCTTGATGAGCGACGCGGCGGCGAAGGCCCGCGGGCTCAAGCCGCTCGCCCGCATCCGCGGCTGGGCGGCGGCCGGCGTCGACCCGTCGATCATGGGCATGGGCCCCTGGCCGGCCGTCGAGAAGGTCCTCGCCAAGACCGGGCTCCGCAAGGAGGAGATCGACCTCTGGGAGCTCAACGAGGCGTTCGCGGCGCAGTCGCTCGGCGTTCTGCGTGAGCTCAAGCTCGACCCGAACAAGGTGAACGTGCACGGCGGGGCGATCGCGCTCGGTCACCCGATCGGCGCGAGCGGCGCGCGCATCCTGGTCACGCTCCTGCACGCGATGCAGGACCGCGACGCGCACCTGGGCGTCGCGTCGCTGTGCATCGGCGGCGGCCAGGGCATCGCCATGGTCGTCGAGCGGTAGCGGGAGGCGCTTGCTGGAAGGCGGCGGCGAGCGGGCGGGGGCGGGTGGCGCACCCGCCCGCGCTCACCCGGACGGGGAGGGGCGGGACGAGCGCGGCGCTCGTGTGCGAGGCAAGCCGGCGGCCTTCTTCGACATCGACGGCACGCTGCTGTCGGTCAACACGGCGCCGCTCTACGCACGCTACCTCCGAAAGCACGGGCGCGCGCGGCGTCGCGACCTGCTGCGCACGGCGTACTACCTCCTGCAGTACCGCCTGAACCTGCTCGACATCGAGCGCGCAATGGAGCGTGCGAGCAGCTTGATCGCGGGGCAGCGTGAGAGCGACGTCGCGAGCTTCTGCGAGCGCTGGTACCGCGACGTGGTGCGCGACTACCTCGTGCCGCAGATGGTGGACCTGCTCGAGCAGCACCGCGCGGCGGGGCACGAGCTCGCGCTGCTGTCGAGCAGCACCGACTACCTCGCGCGGCCGCTCGGGCGCGATCTCGGCGTCGAGCACCTGCTGGTCACCCGCCTCGAGGTCGTCGACGGCCGCTTCACCGGACGCGCCGTCCCGCCCGTGTGCTACGGCGCCGGCAAGGTGCACTGGGCGCGCCAGTTCGCCGAGCGGAACGGGATCGACCTCGCGCAGAGCTTCTTCTACACCGACTCCGTGACGGATGTCCCGGTGCTCGAGCTGGTCGGGCATCCGCGGGTGGTGAACCCGGATCGTCTGCTCCGGCGCCTGGCGCGCAAGCGGGGCTGGGAGGTGCTGACCATGGGGAAGGGGCGCGATGGCGCGAGGTCGTGACGGGCGAGGGCGGTGGTGGATCGCGCCACCGTTGATCGGCGTCGCGGCATACCTGGGTTTCGAGGCGACGCTCAACTTCATCGCGCCCGAGGACGAGAAGGCGCGCGTCGCCGGGCCGCGCGTGCCGCCGGCGCCGGCCGCCGCGCCCGAAGGGGCGCAGGCCGTGGCTGCGCCGGCGGTGGATCTCCTGCCGGCCTTGCCCGCGCCGAGCGCGACGATGGCGCCCGAGCGCGCCGCTGCGGCGGTCGCCCAGCCACGCGGCGGCGCGAAGCGCGAGCTGCCGCGCGAGAGCTTGACGGAGGCGGACCGTCGCGCGCTTGACGCCGTCGTCGAGCGTGCGACCCGAAACGGGCGAAACGAGTGAACGAGAGCGTCGTCGTCGATCGTACGGGGGGCGACTTGCCGAGCGACCCTCGGCGGGGCTATAGGGCGATCCCTTTACAAATCCGCAACACCTTGCGCGATCCGTCGCGCAGCGAAACGGGGAGACGTCTGCGGTGAGTCGTGAGTCGAACGTCATGGGTCGCGTTCCGCCGCACAGCATTGAAGCGGAGGAGGCGGTTCTTGGCGCGATTCTGCTCGACAATCGCGCGCTCGACCGGGCGAATGAGATCCTCGAGGCCGACGACTTCTACCGCGAGGCGCACCGCCGCATCTTCCGCGCGCTGCACGAGCTCGACGACCGGCGCGAGCGCGCCGACGTGATCACGCTCACCGAGTGCCTCAAGCGACGCGGCGATCTCGAGGCGGTGGGCGGCGCGGCGGCGATTGCGGAGCTCGCCGAGCGCACGTCGACTGCGGCGAACGTCGACCTCTACGCGCAGATCGTCAAGGACAAGGCGATCCTCCGCGCGCTGATGGAGGCGTCGACCGACATCGCGCAGCGGGCGGCGAGCGGCACGGGCGACGTCTCGGAGTTCCTCGACGACGCGGAGCGCATGATCTTCGAGATCAGCCAGCGCAAGCTGCGCCAGCCCTACGCGCGGCTCGAGTCGATCATCGTCCAGTCGATCAAGACGATCGAGGCGCTCTACGAGAAGAAGGAGGCGGTCACCGGCGTCCCGACCGGCTTCTACGAGCTCGACAAGCTCACCTCCGGCCTGCAGCCGTCGGATCTGATCATCATCGCCGGCCGGCCGTCGATGGGAAAGAGCGCGCTCGCGACGAACATCGCGCAGTACGCGGCGGCGAACTGCGGCGGCCGCGCCGTGGTCATGTTCTCCCTCGAGATGTCGAAGGAGTCGCTGGTGATGCGCATGCTGTGCGGCGAGGCGCGCGTCGACGGCACCAAGGTGCGCACCGGCTACCTCGGAGACCGCGACTTCCCGCGTCTCGCCATGGCCGCCGGGCGGCTCGCCGACCTGCCGTTCTACATCGACGACACGCCGGCCCTCTCGGTCCTCGAGCTGCGCGCGAAGGCGCGCCGCCTGCAGCGCGAGCACGAGCGCGACGGCGGTCTCGCGCTGATCGTCGTCGACTACCTGCAGCTCATGCGCGCGCACAAGGACGTCGACAATCGCGAGCAGGAGATCTCGCTGATCTCGCGGTCGCTGAAGGCGCTCGCCAAGGAGCTCAACGTTCCGGTGATCGCGCTCTCGCAGCTCAACCGGGCGGTCGAGGCACGTGCCGACAAGCGGCCGATGATGTCCGACCTGCGGGAATCCGGCGCGATCGAGCAGGACGCCGACGTGATCGCCTTCGTCTACCGCGACGACTTCTACAACAAGGCGTCGCCGGACGAGGGCATCGCCGAGGTGATCGTCGCCAAGCAGCGCAATGGTCCGCAGGGCACGGTGCGGCTCGTGTTCCGCAAGGAGTTCACGACCTTCGAGAACCTGAGCACGCGCGACGACGACGAGGACGCGCTGCAGTACGACGAAGCCGAGGTCTGAGCCCGAAGCGGCCGGGTCAGCGGCGCGGCGTGCGGGCGAGGAGCTGCCGGGCGAGCGCCGCGGGATCGGGTGCTTCCTCGAGGGCACGGATCATCGCCACCGCGTCGGCGCCCGCGTCGAGCACCGCGGGGGCACGCTCGGGCGTGATCCCGCCGATCGCGACGATCGGGATCCGGATCGCGGCGCGGACCGCGCGGAGCGCGTCGAGGGTGCGCGGCGTGAGCGCGTCGGGCTTGCTTGTGGTCTCGAACATCGGCCCGAAGCCGACGTAGTCGGCGCCGTCGCGCTCGGCCGCGCGCGCCTCGGCCTCGTCGTGCGTCGAGACGCCGATCACCAGCGCGTCGCCCGCGACGCGACGGGCCGCGACGAGCGGCAGGTCGTCCTGCCCGAGGTGGACGCCGGCCGCGCCGCTCGCGAGCGCGACGTCCAGACGGTCGTTGACGATGAGCTTCACGCCGTGCTCGGCCGCGAGCCGCACGAGCTCGCGTGCGAGCGCGTGCAGCGGCCCGGCAGGCATGCCCTTGGCGCGGAGCTGCAGCCAGGGGACACCGGCCGCGAGGAGCGTCCGTGCGAGTGGGGGAAGCGCCCCTTCGGCGCCGCGCACGTCGATGATCGGGTAGAGCGGCGCCGGGCGGAAGCGACCGGGGGACCCGCGCTCGGGTCCCCCGGTGCTCGGCTGCATCAGTAGCGGCGGAGCGGCATCTTCATCGCCGGGGCTCCCCTCCCGCCGCGCGAGAGATTCGCGTTCGGCACGAACGGGAACATACGGCCCCACGGCTTCTTGCGCCACGACGCAGGCGTCGGCGGGACGAACGGGTTGGTCGCGCTCGGCGTCGGCGGCACGATGCCCGTCGGCGTCGGCGTGACGAGCGGAGGCGTGGCCGTCACCATGGGCGGCGTCGGTGTCGGGGTCGGCGTCGGCGGCACGAACGGCGGCGTGACGGTCACCGTCGGGGGCGTCGGTGTCGGTGTCGGTGTGGGCATCGGAGTAGGCGTCGGAGTAGGCGTCGGAGTCGGAGTAGGAGTCGGGGTCGGAGTACGCGTCCGAGTCGGAGTCGGGGTCGGGGTCGGGGTCGGACTCGGAGTACGCGTCGGGGTCGGAGTCGGAGTCGGAGTACGCGTCGGGGTCGGCGTCGGGGTCGGCGTCGGGGTCGGCGTCGGAGTTGGAGTCGGCGTCGGAGTAGGAGTCGGGGTCGGCGTCGGAGTTGGGGTCAGCGTCGGGGTTGGCGTGGGCGTCGGCGTCGGCGTCGGTGTGAGCGACGGCGACGGCGTCGGCGTCGGCGTGGGGCTCGGGGTGCGGAACTGGTGCACGCCGAAGATACGGATGTTCTTCGCAAAGGCGTTGGCCACCACGACCGCGCTGACGCCGAACTCGAACATCACGGTGTTCGGCGCGTTGACCTGCCCGATGAAGAAGGACTCGTTGCCGACGCCCATCTCCTGGCTGCCCTTGATGTTGAACAACAGGTCACCGGGCATGCCGCTCTCGGCGAACACCAGGGTGCGCGCCTCGGCACGGAAGAACTCCTGCACGTTCACGACCGACGGGGCGACCGCGATGAGCTGGGCGCCCTGCTGGTTGGAGGAGAAGCCGTTCACGATGATCCGGCGAAAGATGTAGTTGCCACCGGTCAGCTCGGCGATCGCGCCGGCCTGCACCATGAGGACGTCGTAGCAGCCCGCGTCGATCTGGCGCGGCGACATCGCCACCGTCACGGTGATGTTCGGCGCCGGGACGACGCACGGATCGTCCACGTCGGGCGGCAGCGGCGGCACGCTGATCGCGAGCGGGAAGGGGAAGGGATTGGTGATCGTCCCGTTCACCTTGGCCGTCGGGTGCGCCGTGAGGTTGTTGGTGAAGATGTCGTTCACCTCGGCCATCGCCTCGAGGGCGACGCGATCACCCGCGATGAACGGATCCGGGACGATGTCGGTCCGCTGCAGCGTGTTGAAGTTCACGCGGAGCTCGCCGCCCTGACCGATGACGGCGAAGTTGCCGACCACCTCGATGTTGCCGCCGATCTCGAGGAAGTCCTGGGCGACGGCCGTGTAGTCGAGCCAGCTCGGGGGAAGCTGGGCCTCCGCCGCGCGTCCCGCGACCAGGACGACCGCCACTGCAACGACGCCCGCTGCCCAGCTCCTGCCTCGTGAACGCTCCCTGCTCTCCGGAGCCCCCTCAGCCTGCCGAAACGTCATCTCCGCGGATCCTCTCTGGAGTCCCTCATGTCGGATGCCCATGCGAGATCTGGTTCAAGGGCCGTAGCAGTCATCATGTGGCGCGAACGAAGCAAACTTGCAAGGGAGCGAGGCGCTCCGCGCCGACCCTGCGTCTGCGCAAAGTAACTGATCGCGCTGCCCCGCCTGGCGCGGACCTGATCGCCGTGCGACGACCGTGCGTTTGTGGAGGAGCGCACGAATGGAGCACGGAGCCCGACTTCGACGCCGC
>FWPU01007703.1_pt1 | contig 19429 bp, 14 predicted proteins | sample 2228361 | NCBI WGS metagenome assembly FWPU01 (sample SAMEA103939777, study PRJEB20133) | metagenome
GCGATGACCCATCGGATGGTGAGGCGCTTGGGACGTGCGAGCACTACTAGCCCGTGACAGAATTTTTAGACACGCTCTCAGAATCGTGGAGTCCTGTCCCGTCGCAACGATGTCCTCTCTCACCTCACCCTTTTGCGCAACCACATGATCACGCAAGCAATGCCTCACCCCCGCATGATCTTCTTCCATAGGAATCATGGCATTGCCCGCCCTTAGAGCCTGCTTTGGCTATGAGGTTCGTCCCTGCCTTTTCGTTTCTTCCCCCATGCCAAAAAGTTTCAAAATTTTGGTAGCGATAAAGACCGATGGGAGAGCAAGGCCCCTGTCGCGTCCCATACCGCAGGTTCGGCGAGAGCCCCACTTCCCCTTTCCCATCACTTTTTATCGCTAAGAAATCTTCTGCGATGAGCGAAACGTGAATCGTATGGCGTATTGCGTAAGACGCCCAACGCACGACGTAAGACGCACGGTGCATCACGTTTCACCCTGCCTGTTATTCTGCTTCCGTGTTTTCCATGGCTGCCCCAAACAGTTGGATGCCTTTACTGGAGATGAGCGAAGCGACGTAGCCCAGCACGAACAGACATAACACCTGCGCGATTTGCCTGCCCATGACCATCCCCAAATCCAGCGCCGTCGGACCTGTTTGGGCAGCGTCTGCTGCTGGTTTTGCCCAATTGGGCTGGGGCTTTGCCAGCGCGTCAAACAGTGTGTGCGTTTTGCCAAAGACCTGCCACAGCAGGTAAATGCCGACGAAGAAAACGACCAAGCCAATAACCTTTGCCGTAAGGGTTAGACTGCGATGGCTCCGACGAATTGCGACCTCGCGCGCGGCGGGAAGTTCGACAACCGCACGGTCAACTCCCGCGAGCCGGACGTCCTCAACTTCCTCCGCCCGCTGAATCGGAACGGCTTCAACTTGACCACGCATTGCCACGGTGACACCACCTTAACTTGACATCCACTTGTGCGGTTATTTTACCCTGAGGCGAAGGTTGTTGTCAAGATTGGCGCGGCTATTCGCAAGGAAGTTGGGAAGGGGCGGCGAAACGGAGAGCGTAAAGCGTGATGCAGGGATGCAGGGATACAAGCCGTTGCCTCTTTGCCTCCTTGTATCTTTGTATCGCATTTGACGTTTCACGCTTCACATCATGTTATCCGTCTCCGACTACATCGCACAACTCCGCCATAGCGATTGGACTGTCCGGCGACACGCCGCCGAGATGTTAGGGCAGAGGGGCGACGCGCGGGCGGTGGAGCCGCTGATGGGCGCGCTCAACGACTGGGACCACGAGGTGCGGGCGCAGGTGGCGGTGGCGTTGGGAAGGCTGGGCGACGTGCGCGCCGTTGAGCCGATGCTGCGCTTGATGCAGGACGAGTATCCTGTCGTGCGCGAGCGCGCGGCGGCGGCGTTGGGGTGGCTGGGGGACGCGCGGGCGACGCCCGCCTTGATTGACGCGCTGCGCGATGACGACTGGCGTGTGCGCCGTCAGGCGGCGATGGCGTTGGGCAACGTTGCCGACAGCGAAGCCGTGCCCGCCCTCATCGCCGCCTTGCAGGACCAGGACGCCAAAGTGCGCCGCCGCGCCGCGCAAGCGTTGGGCAACATCGGGCATCCCGCCGCGCTGCCCATGCTGAAAACGTTGGTGCGCTACGAACCGGGCACGGCGGTTGAGGAGGACTTTCTGGAAGCCATTCGACGCATTGAAGAGAAAGTCGAGGCGACCCGCGCCCTGCCGCGCCCCGCCGCCCCACCGGAAACGCTCGTAACGGACATGCCCATTCCAGCGCGCCCCCCGCAGATCTCCTCCAAAATGCTACCGCGCCCTGCTGCTCCGCCCGAACCTGCCCCGCCGTCGTGGGTGCAACGGTTGGCGGAGGCAGTCAGAGAGAGGCTGAGGAGGAAGAGATGACGGTTAATGGTTGATGGATGTGTCAAGGTGAGAGACCATTGACACATCGAGTGGACAAGGCATGGCGGTCGTTCCCTACCTCAGCACGATGAACCCCGCATTTTCCACCTGCCAACTGTATCCACCTGTCCCCCGCCACATCAACCACAGCGGCGTGGCGGTTTTGCGCACGGTGAGGTTGAATTCAAATCGCGTGTGCTTCGCGGGGTCAATGCCCAGCGAGGCAAACGGGATTTGAAACTCCGCCGTCCAGCGGTCAGCGGCAACGACTTTCGCGGCGAACTTCACGCCTTCGCTGGCTTTGCGGGCGACGCTGGCGGGCGCGCCTGCTTCGGGGCTGCTTTCAAAGAAACCGTTCGGGTAACCGCGCAGGACGATGATGGGCGCGTTCTTTCCCGCCGCTGGGTTGCGCAGCGCGATTTCTACGGCGTCATCCTGTCCCCACGTCTGTCCTTTGCGCAAAGGCTTGGAGAGGTCAACGAGATTGTCAATCGCCACGAACAGGTGCGCGCCATCGTGCATCAGCCACGCGAGGCTGCGCGGGGTTTCTTTCTCGCCTTCTATGCCTTGCTCAATGAGCATGGCGCGGGCGGGGTCTGCGCCGTTCCATTCTTCAGGCATGATTGCCCCGTCCACTTTCGGAACGGCACGGAGTCCGTTCCCTACGCTCGGCACATTGAACACGGGCGGCGGTCCGGCTTGTCGCTTCGGCTGCGGGGTCGGTGGCGGCGCGGAGGTGGCGCGAACGGGATGCGACACGGGATACGAGGCACGGCGGTCGTCTTTGTAGAGTCCGATTTTTTCGATGGGGATGCGCTTGAAGCCCAACTTGTAAGCCGGCGAATCGTCGCGCAGTTGTAGGGACGAAGCAAATTGCTTCGCCCCTACGGCGGCGTCTACGAAGTGCGGGTCTTCGCCCACTAAGTTGTCCTTGAACTCAATCATCGGTCGCGCTCTGCCTTCAATCTCGTCCCAGCGCCCGCCGACGCAGATGTTGCGCGCGATGACGTTCCCTCGCGGCGCCGCCGGGGCTTCGTTCAGAATGTTCGGCAACTGGGGATATTTCGTGCTGTAAGGCGGTTCGTTGTAGCGCGTCCCCGACAGCGTGCCCTTTTCTTTGCCCTCTTGAATCCACATCTGCGCATGATAGCCCGCCCAGCCCAACGCGCGGGCGTCCACGTGAACGGCGGGGTTGCAGTCTACGAAGATGTTGTTCTCAATCGTGCAATCGCGCCCGCCGCCGATGAACGCCGCCCGCGTCACCTGATAGAACACGTTGCCGTAAATCTCCGTGCCGCACAGCATGTCGTCGAGGTAAACGCCGACGCAGCCGCGCCCTTCAAAACCGGTGATGTGGTGGAAGTAGTTGTAGCGGATGACCGTGCCGCGCCATGTCCAGTCGCGCCCGCTGTAAATCGCGCCTGCGTCGTTTGACTCGGTGCAGACGTTGTGGATTTCGTTGAACTCTATCAGATGGTCGTTGCCGCTGAACGCAATCGCCTGATGCGGCGCGTCGTGAATCAGGTTGTGCGCGGCGCGGTTGCCCACGCCGTTCAGCGAAATCGCGGGCGTGTACATTCGATTCCATCGTCCGTAATCGTGAATGTGGTTGTTCTCCGCGAGGTGACCCGCAGGGGTGAGCGTCTTCCTGTCGCCGCCGCTCAACACGATGCCACCGTCTCCTGTGGCGTAGATGTCGCAGCCAATGACAGCGTTTTGCGTCCCGCCGTCCACGCGCACGGCGAGGCTGCCGACGTTGCGTATCGTGCAGCTGACAATCTGATTTTGCGTGCCTCCCCCCACAGTGATTGCCGTTCCTCGCGCCGCTTCCAGCGTGAACCCGCGCAGCATGACGTGCGAAGGGTTCTTCATCGTCACCAGCGTCGGAATGATGGAAACCACTGCTTTGCCCTTCTCAATCGGCGCGGGCGGGTAGAAGTAGAGCATGCCCGTCTCTCGGTCCAGATACCACTCGCCCGGCGCGTCCAATTCCGCGAGAACATTGAAGGCGTAAAACCACTGCCCCTTGCGGTAGCCGTAATGATGATAGGGCGGAGCGATGGAAATGATGCGCTTCTCAACGTCAATGGACTGCACTTTCTGCCGCTGGTCTGCCCAGTCCCAGAACCAGTAGCCGTGAACCCAGAGGTCCTTTTCACCCACCCATCGTTTCGGGCGGTCGCCGTCGTAGGTGAAGACGCCTTCCACCGTGCCCTTCGTGCCCCGAATATCTACCGGCGTTTTGCCCAGCACGTCCATGATGCGCACAAATCCCTCGTTGGGATACCGCGCCAGCGTCATCGGCTTATCCTGAAAGAACAATTCCAGCCTATCCGTTGTCACCTGTCCAAAGTTCGTAATGCCTAAAGCGCGCAGGTCGGCTTGCAGCACTTTCCCGCGCACGGATTCATCCAGGCGGTTCAACACCGCCGGGTCGGTGACAGGTTTCCATCCCGTCACCACCTTGCCACCGACGAGGAGGGGCGAAGCAAATTGCTTCGCCCCTCCTTTCTGCCGCGCGCGATACACGATAGGCGCGTCAGCGGTCCCTGAGTCCTCCGCCGTCAACTCAAACGGCTGTTGCCGCTCATACACGCCGCCGCGCACTTCCACCGTCACGCCGCCCTTGGGCAGCGCGTTCGCTTTCTTCAACTTCCGAACCTCATCCCGCGCTCGTTCTAATGTCGCAAACGGACCGTCCGTTTTCGCCCGATTCGACGAGGGAAGTTTGCCAGACCAGGAATCGTTACCGTCGGGGGCGACGTAAAAATCCGCCGCTGTCGCAGCGGCGCACATTGCGCTGGTGATTGTGAGTGCCAAGAGGAATGTCCTCCCTTTCTCCAAACTCATTTTCATCAGTGATCCTCCGTACTTTCATCATTTTTCTTCTTCCTTCTTTCTCCCTTTCGCCTTTCCTCTGATTCGGGCGTTTTCACCCACAACCATCCGCGAGGCGGAAAGTAAAATGATGTGGAGAAATAGTGGACAGAAAGGACGGCAAGACACGATGAGGCAAATACTTTTCCTCGTTCTGCTGATTCTCTGTCTGAGTCGCAGTGCGACGGCAGCGACGGAGCCAATCAGCGTCTCGTTCTACGAATGTCGCCGTTGCCCATCGCTGCCAACTCTGGATGGACGATTGGACGATGACTGTTGGCAGAACCTTCCGCTGATGGAAGGCTTCTATCAGTATTGGAGTCCCACTCCGAAACCGCCCCCGCTCAGAACCGTCGCCAGACTTTGCTACGACGACAACGCGCTTTACGTCGGCATCATTCTCTACGATGAGCAAGTTGAGAAAATCAAGGCGACCATCGGCAACCGAGACAACCCGGAGACATGGAAGGACGACTGCGTTGAGATGATGATTGACCCGCACCACAGCGGCACGGGTTACTTCAAGTTCACCACCAACTTCCTCGCCGCACGCTACGACGAAAAGGTGACGAACATGGTCATTGACGCTGGCTGGAACGCGGAGGGCTGGCAGGTGAAAACGTCGAAGGATGAAACGGCTTGGTTCATCGAACTCTTCTTGCCCTGGAGCGACTTGGGCGCAAAGCCCAAGGACGGCGACCTCTGGTCGTTTGACCTGGTGCGCTACGGCTACTCAACGGGCGCGTTTCGGGGAGTCACATGGTCGCTCGGCGGTTCTTACGCTGCACCACAGAACTTCGGCTATCTCGGCTTTGGGCAGTTCACGCCGCTCACCGATGAGAAACTTCAACGCATCGCGCAGGTTGTTTCCAAAACGAAGGGACAGCGATTTCGCCTGCTGCGGCCTGACATGGTTTTGACGCACGAGCCGTCAGGCTGGACGAAGCAGACGTTGCGCTCATGGGTCGCAGAGGCGTTCAGCGAAGTGGAGAAAACGCTGCGCGAGGCAGCGGCGGCGATTGAAAACATTCCCGCTGGTGAGCAGCGCAAACGCCTTGAGATCAAAGCGAAAGAAGCGCGGGTGAAGTTCAGCGAACTGGCGGCGCGGCAGGCACAGTCTCTTTCTCCGTCGGCTGCTTCCGTTCTGCGCGAGAACGCGCTTACGTTGCACCGTGAGGTCGCGGAGCTGAAGTGGGAGGGGCTGCTGTGGGCGTTGGTGGGGTCGCAGTGAAGCCACAATCATCGTCATCCTCGTCGTCGTTCTCGTCGTCGGTTGTTTGTGATTGGGATAACATCCTCTAAACGACCGAGAACGAGAACGACGACGAGGACGACGACGATTCGACAAGGAGCAACATGAACTCACCTGTAAACTATCGCAGGCTGCTGTTTGTCATCATCGTTTCGCTTCTGCCCAGCGCGGTGTTCAGCGCGCGGCACAATGGCGACTATCTGAACAAAGTCACTACCAAACTCCAGACGCCGCACATCCAGTGGGCGAAGCCGTATGCGCGCGGCAAACTCAAAGTGCTGTTCGTCGTGCCGCGCACGGTCGCGCCCAGAGAAATCGTGGAACTGTGGCAGCGGTTCGACGTGGAGTTTGAGACGTTCACCATCGCCCACTCGGGGCTGCTGTCGTTTGAGTCCGTCGCTGGCGCTGCGCCCTACGATTTGGCGGTGGAAGGGACGAGCATTGAGGAGAAGACGGACGAAATCGTGTCCAAACTCAACCGCGACTACGACGCCTTCGTGTTCGCCAACGCCTCGTTGGACGTGCTGCCCAAAGAGGCGCAATACAAAATCCTGCGCCGCGTCGCCGACGGCGCAGGGCTGTTGTTCACCTACGGGCGTCACACGCGGCTGCCCATCTTCCAAAAACCGACGGATGAAGACCGGGAGCGAATCTTTTCAGGCATCCCGCTGGCGGGGTTGGATTTCTTCAATGCTCCTGAAACTCTGAAGGCGTTCGGCGTCCAGAAGGTTTCCGAGTTGCCCGCGAAGATGGTTGAGTGCTACCGTTTCAAGCAAGGCAGAATTGCCGTCCTCAACTTCGGCGCGGGCAGCAGCACCTACTACGGCGGACATGGACTGACTCCTCCTGAACGTTACAGCCTGAACTGGCACGCCAACTATGAGTATTATCTTTCGCTCGTGTTCAAGGCGTTGCTCTGGACGGTTCCCGCGAAGCAACCGCGCGTCGTCTTCACCAGTTTGCCCCATAACGGTTTTTACAGCCAAGTTATGTGGCTTCCGCCAAATCCGTCGGTGGGTCTCTCCTGCGCCAACGCGGACGGACTGAAAGGCAAACTTCTCGTGATGGTGCGGGACAAGACAAATGCGGAGGAATTTAGGCAGACTCTTCCAATAAACCTCAAAGAGGGCGATAACACGCTGTCTTTGCATCTTCCCCAACTGAAGGCGGGCGGGCACTTTCTCGACCTCGTCGTGCGCTCCGACGCGGGCACGGAGGCATGGAGTTCTGTCTTTTGCGTTGTGAAGTCGCCGTTCGTAATCTCTGAGTTCCGAACGGAAAAAGAGTTTTACGAGAAAGGCGAAGCCGCTCGCGTCATCGCGTCCCTCTCCGCCCCCGCGCCCTCCAAAGCAAAACTGCGCGTGTCGCTCACCGACACAGCGGACAGGCTTTATTATCGGCAGGAAGTTCCCGTTCCCGTGGGACAGAAACAAATCACGCTCGCGTGCAAACTGGACAACGCTCGCACTATCGCCTCGCGGCTGCACGGGGAGTTGGTCGTAGGCAACGAGGTTGTGGACGCGAAAGACCAGTTCGTCTTTGTGCCGCGCCGCGAGAGCGATGAGTTTCGCTCCGTTCTGTGGGGCTTGGGGTTGAACACCGGTTTGGGGTGGTTGGCGAACCAGCAACTTCGACAGGCGGGGTTCAATGCCATCTTAGCGCATCCATCGAGCGATGCCAGTCAGGAGCGTGTCCTCGCGTTGTGCGATTTGCCGCTGGTGTCGTATTCCTATCGCATCATGGGCGGAGCCGATGAAAAGGGCTGGCGCAAAGACCACTGGCTGCGCGACGTGGAGGACGGTTGCTTCTACAATCCAGAGTTGCAGCAGAAAGTCAAGCAGGTTGTCCTTGACCGCATCCGCAATGTGATTCCTTACGGACCGACGCTTTACACTTTGGGCGATGAGAACTACTACGATTACAAATGCGGCTTTTCGCCCATCGGTCAACAGGCGTTTCGGGAGTATCTCAAGAAGCACTACGGTTCGCTGGCATCACTGAACCAATCGTGGGGCACAAATTATGCGGACTGGTCGCAGATTGCACTGCTGCCCCGCGACGAAGCCCTCAAGCGCGGACTGTGGCAGATGGTTCACGAGCACATGTCTTTCTGCGAGAGCGAGTATGCTGACTACCATCACTTCCTGTCCGACGCCATCAAGGGCGTTGACCGCTTTGCGCGGGTGGGCGCAGAAGGCTCGGAGCCGGGCGATTTGGAAAAGACAATTGAGGGACTGGAAATCTGGGGACCTTATGCCGACAAGCGCGGCAACGAGTTGCTGCGCTCGCTGGCATCTGCAAGGCGTAGCGCCGACATCCTGTCGGCGGGCAGGCAGGATGCCCGCCCTACGTTGGTGCGCGGCAACTGGTGGGGCGGCTACGTCGGTTCGCACGGCGCGCGGGCGGGCGCCGTTATCCTGTGGAACCAATTGTTCAGCGGCGCGGTGAACACCAGTTTGTTTTTCTCCGCCATCGGCTCGGAAGGTTTGTTCGCAACGGACTTGAGTTTCGCTGAATACTTCGAGAAGATGCTGCCCGATTTGCGCGAAATCTACGGCGGCATCGGGCAACTCATCGCCGCCAGCGACGTGCCGCACGACGGCATCGCCGTGCACTGGTCGCAAGCGAACGAGCACGCCGCCACCCTCTTCAGCGCATTAGGCAGCCCCACGCAATCGCAGGGCAACCTGCTCGGTTTACTTGACCGCTGCGGCTTCGGCTACCGCTACCTGACGACGCGCATGATTGAAAACGGCGAACTTGTGAAAGGCAAATACTGCGTGCTCTTCCTCGCCTGCTCGCAGGCGGTTTCGGACAAAGAGGCGCAGGCGATTCGTGAGTTCGTCGCCAACGGCGGCACGGTCATCGCCGATGTGGCGACGGGCATCATGGACGGACACTGCAAACCATTGTGGAGAGAGGGAGAATGGCACGGGCAACTGGATGACGTGCTTGGAATTGCGAGGACAGGAGAGCCGAAGTCGAAGCAAGCAAGGGGGAGTCTTTCGGTGAGTTCTGGCGGCGTTAGTCTGTCGCTCTCCGATTTTCCTTTTCGGATGGACACCTCCGTTGCCTCACCGCGAGCGCTGGCATCGGTGGACAGCGTTCCCACGTTTGCCGTCAACAGGACTGGCAAAGGCGGAGCGGTCTTTTTGAACTTCCCCTTCCCCAACCCAGAGCATCCGCAAGGCACGGCATTGATGAAGTCGCTGCTGGCGGGCGCAGGGATAAAACCGTCCTGTGAACTCCTCAACGGCAAGGGCTACGCCTTTCGTCGTTTCCAAAATGGTAAACTCACTCTCATCGGCGTCGTGCGGGAGTCGGAGACCGCCGGCGACGCCACGCTCAAACTCTCGCAGCCTGCCTACGTTTATGACGTTCGCGCGGGCAAACTGCTGGGAAAAGTCGCTTCAGTTTCCATCCCCAAAGATGGGCAACGCGCGCGATTGTTCGCTGCGCTGCCCGCGCCCACGCGGCATGGAACGGCACAGCATCCGTTCCCTACACTTTCCGTTCAGGTCGGAAAACAGTATCGTCGTGGCGAAGTCATGCGGGCGCGGCTGCGGTTGGAGGCAGGGGGCGTCAAACCGACGGGACGCATTGTGCGCGTGAAGTTACTCCGTCCCGATGGCGTTGAGGCGATGGTTTATCGTTCCTACATCACGCTTCAAAGTGCGGAGGCAGAGGTCACGATTCCGTTTGCGTTCAATGACCCCGCGGGGACATGGACCTTGGTAGCGACGGACGTGGCGACGGGCGTTGCGGGGAAGGCGTCGTTTGCTTTACGATAAGTGAACTGGTATAATCAGTTCGGACAACGGAAAGGAGTAACTCACCATGGCGAAATCTGTTCGGAGCGAAGCCGAACGCGAGGAAGCCCGCCGCCGCAAACTGGAAAAGATGGCGCAGCAGCCGGATGGCCACTATCCGTGACTTCACTAAGAGCACCTACCAAAACCCCGATACATCCCGATACATCCCGATACATCGGGATACATCGGGATTCATCGGGGCTTTGTGAAAGTAGCCCACGATTTCAATCGTGGGACAAAAGGGAGCGAAGCAGGTTTTGTGAGGCATTCTAACTCTCCGTTGCCTGACGCCTTGCTGTTCGACACCGACTTCCTGATTCGCGCCATGTGGAATGGACAGCCCTCGCCACTTTGACCACGCGCCGCATCTGGTCATCTGGCGGAAACGTTAGAGAGACCTTCGGTCTGACGTTTCGGCGCGGTCGGGAGACCGGCGCCGAGCGGAGCCTGTCTACTGTCAACGAATGAACATAACGAATTAACGAATAGGAGGCTGCATAGACCACCGGGTCATTCGTTTATTCGTTCTCTATTCGTTGGCAGAAATCCACTGACCCTTTTCTCCCTTCTCCTGCACCTATGAAGGTAGAAGGCGAGAGGAGTCTGCTATGAAACCGTCAGACGCGGAACTGGTGCAGCAAACATTGGGCGGCGAGCGCGAGGCGTTCGGGGCGCTGGTGGAGCGATACCGCGACATGGTTTACGGGCTTTGCTACCACCACCTCGGCGATTTTGAGGACGCCCGCGATATGGCGCAGGAGGCGTTCGTCGCTGCCTTTTGCGACTTGTCGCAACTGCGCGACCCCGCGAAGTTCGCGCCGTGGCTGCGGCAGGTGGCGACGCACCGCTGCCAGTCGTGGCTGCGCGGGCGAAGAGCGAACACCGTCCCGCTGGAGGAAGCGGCGCAAGAGACGGATGGGGGCGAAGACGCGCTGGAGCGCAAAGCCATGCAACTCGTCGTGCGCGAATCCCTCAGCCACCTCTCCGAGCGCACGCGCCTCGCGCTCACGCTGCGCTACATTGACGGCTACTCCTGCGGTGAAATTGCTGACTTCCTCGAGGTTCCCGTCCAGACGGTCAAAAGTAGACTCCGCCTCGCCAAAGCGCAGATGAGAGAGGAGTTGATGGAGATGGTCAAAGGCACGATGCGGCAGCAGAAGTTGCCCGCCGACTTCACGCGCAAGGTGATGGCGGGGCTTTACAAGCACGAGCAACCGATTGACGTAACGATGGACGTTGCGAAGGACGGGGTCGTTTTCGTCTACTGGCATCTGACGAACAACCCGACGGTGAAAATCAGCGGCGGGGCGAAGAAGGCGATGCGCGTCACGGGACGCAAGGTGTTGTTCGACGTGTGCTGTGAGGAGGCGACGCAGCGGCTGGAGCAGGTGAAGGTGATGTTGGAGACGGCAGAGAACGTTTGGGAAACAGGACCCGCTGAGGGGAAAGCGTTCGCAGGGATGCAGACACCTGAAGGTGTCATGCAAGGGCGACGCGAACCCGTCTATGCCTCGCTCTCGCACGGATGGAAGTCGCTCAAGCAGGCGTTGAACGACGCGCCAGAGTTGCGCGACAGGTTGGCGACAGCGTTGAGCGGGCGCGTGATGAAGTTGGCGGCGTTCACCGACGAACTCGCGCCGATGGAAATGCCCGGCGAGAAGATGAAGAAAGAGGTGTGGCGTTTCTTCTCTTTTGGCGGCTCGGTCAAAGGCATCATGTTTGGCGGCGCGGGCGGCGCGGAGTTTTCCGTCTCGCTGCCTGCGTGTCAGACACTGGTCGTGGTCGCGCAGGGCGGTCACGTCGTCCTGTCCAACGTCGAAGCCGACGCCATCATTATCAACCCCGACGGCGAACTGCGGTTGACGGCCCAGCACCTCAAGGGCAACCTGCACGCCTTCGGCACGACGCCTGACGACATCGCCGACGTGGCGGCGACGTTTATCTCTGCAATCCCTACCGCATGGGTAAAGGAGGAAGCTGGAGTGGCGAGATGGTGGAGCGCCCGGACAAGGAGTATCCCCGCGTGACGCTGCGCAACGTGCGCGGCAACGTCACCGCCCGCGTGGGCTACCTTCATCTTGACCTGCAGGGCACGCGCGCGGGTGTGGATGTCACGGACTCCTTCGGCAACGTCACGGCGCACGTCGAAACCGTCAAGGACGGCGCGCCCCTCCGCTTCCAGACGGTGACGGGCGCGGTGAACCTTTCGCTCGGAAAATCCCTTGTCTCCCGTCTCAGCGTCGCGTTGCAGACGGAGGGAGGCGACATCCATTATGGAGACTGGCAGAAGAAACGCGGGGTAAGCAGCATCTATTACCTCAGCAACCACCAGTGGCTCTACGTCGGCACGCACGGGTTCCACCTCGCCGACCGCGCGCAGTTGCAGGTGCAGACGGCGTGCGGGGATATTACGATTCGGCAGGTAAATCCACCAAGCGATTGATGCTCTTTGCCGATTCGCTTCGTCATTCGCAACACGAGCGTAGGGCGGTGTCTCCGTCCCCGCCTTTGTGTCGTTTTCCCTCACCGTTGCGGTCAACGGAACGGAGGCAGGGACGGAGACTCTGCCCTCCGAAAGCGCGGCGCAGGCGCGATACCGATTACCGAAACAAATCGGCAAAGAGCATCAACGTCCGCTGAACGAGGTGAAACGTGACTTGGCAATTGTCCATCGCAATCCTGCTTCTTTCGTCCTGCCGCTGGGCAACTGGCGCAGATGAGAACATCGCAGTTGCTCTGAAAGAAAAGCGCGCGCCCGTCACCGATGACCTCAGGCGACAGGGGATGGAAGCCGTAGACCGTCGCCTGCGGATGGGGAATTTAGACATTCGGTATCACCTCGTCGTTGACCCCAAACAAGGCGACCGCCCGGTGATTGAACGTTACGGCGATTACCTCCTCGCCTGCGAATTTCCCGTCGGCGTGTGGAACTGGGACCGCGAATACTTTCTGGATGTGAGCGTGTCCCGACCGGGCGGCAGTCCGTTCGTCGTCAACCGCGCCTCGCTGCAAGAGGGCTTCTATGTGCTGGAACAGGGCAAACGCGGCGTCGCCGATTTGGTCTGGCGCATTCAAGACGCAACACGCAGGACGCAAGACGCAGGGCATCTCGCTGTGCGCCTCGTCAAACCCGCCGCTGTCCCCCACTGGTTCTATATGGAAATCGCTCTGGATGGCGAACCATCAGCGCAGATTTCTCAGGTGCGTCTCAGAGCCTATCCGTTCATCACCACCGGTCCACCGGAGCGGCAGCGGTGGGCGAGCACTTTGACCAATGCCTACTGCCTCACCGACGCGCTGACTCCATTCCAACCCGCAACCGAATGGGGCATCGCGCTGCACAACAAGCACGCGCACGAAGAGGGCGGCTGCCTGCTGGTGTTCGACCCCGACGAAGTGCAATCCGCCAGCGTGGGCGGGACTTACGGCGTGTCCGTCTATCTCACCCCCAAGCCGGGCAGCCGAACGGTTCACCTTGCGTTGGGATATTTCTGGGACACGCACTACGAGCGAGCGGTGGCGCAGTTTCGCAAAGAAGCGGCAAGCATTTTACAGCGATTGCGGCAGACGGTTTGGGCGACAGAGCTGAACAAGGCGCAGTGGCAGCGCGAGCGACTGGAAATTGAGCGGATGCTGTCGCACGAAGAAGTAAAAGCGCGATTCGGAAAGCAATGGGAATTGCTCGTCACCGAGGCGGAAAGCATCCTCAAAAATACTTCCACCCAAGCCCCTAACCGAGAAACGGAACGCCGCTTTGCTGTGCTATTGAAGCAAGTGCAGCAACTTCGGGGTCAACTCTACGAGGTCGCGTTGCAGGCGTTGGTTAGGGAGGCGATGAAATGAGGTGCCGCTTCCTTGGCTGCATGAAAATCGTCCTCGTCCTCGTCCTCGTCCTCGTCGTCGGTCGTTTTTCAGGTTCGAGAACGAGGACGACGACGACGACGAGGACGATTCTCGGAGGAGGCAAGGTCATGTTGAAAGCAGGCGCAGCGCAACTGGACATCACACCGCCGCTGGGCGCGACTTTGCGGGGCTACTTTGAACCGCGTCGGGCGGAACGAGTTCACGACCCGCTTTACGTGCGCGCCTTCGTGCTGGAGCGCGACGGGGCGGCGGTCGCCGTCGCCGTGTGCGACCTGATTGGAGTGAGCCGCAAGTATCTGGATAAGGCGAAGGCGAAGATAGCCGAAACGACCGGGCTGGCGCCCGAACAGGTGCTCATCAGTTGCACGCACACCCACACGGGACCGGAGACGGGCGATGACGCTTACACTGAGTTTCTCATCGGTCGCATTGCGGACGCGGTGCTACTCGCCTGGCGTCGCCGTGAACCGGCGGAGGTCGGATGGGGACGGGCAGAGGAGCGCCGCGTGGTGTTCAACCGCCGCTACCGCATGAGGGACGGAACGGTGCAGACCAACCCCGGCATCGGCAACCCGAACGTGGTCGAACCCGTCGGACCGGTTGACCCTGAAGTGGGCGTCCTCTGCCTGCGGCATCTGTCGGGCGGCGTAATGGGGCTGCTGGCGAACTACGCCCTTCACTACGTCGGCGTCCCCGATGACAGGGACTCCATTTCAGCGGACTACTTCGGCTTCTTCTCCGAGATGATTCAGCGGATGAAAGGCGAAGCGTTTGTTGCCGCGCTGTCCAACGGCGCGTCGGGAGACATCAACAACCTCGACGTGCTGGGCGGCGCGCGACCCAAAAACGACCGCTACCAGCACACCGAGCGCGTCGCGGGATTGATTGCGGCGGTGGCGCTGTGGGCGTGCAACGGCGCGGCGTTCCAGGGCGACGCGCCGATAGGGTGGGCAATGGAGGAAGTGAAGTTGAAACGTCGTCCGCTGCCGACCGAGGAGGAGCGCCAGCGCGCCCTTGAAATTCAGGAGCGCGTGAAAGCAGGCAAGCCGGTGCTGATGGGCGAGCGCTCCTTTGCCCGCCGCGTGCTGGGGAGCATGGAGAACGTGCCCGAAGAGACCCCAACCTGGGTGCAGGCGATTCGCGTGGGGGACCTGACTCTGGTGGGCGTGCCCGGCGAACTCTTTGTCGAACTGGGGCTGGACATCAAGCGCCGCTCGCCATTCGCCCAAACCATCGTGATTGAACTGGCGAATGACTCCATCGGCTACATTCCGACCCGTCGGGCGTTTGAGGAAGGCGCCTACGAACCCGAGTCCTGCCGCTTCGCGCCGGGCTTAGGGGAGCAGATGGCGGACGTTGCCGTGCGGCTGCTGAACCGCCTGCACGCCGGGTGAGTGATGTCTCGCTGTCGGAACATCCTAATTCTGTGGTAGTGCGGCAACGTCCATCAGTTGTTGTGAACGCAGCAGTTTCACGCATACCGCCTTCGCATCACCCGGCAGTTTGGACAGGTCAAGGCGATTCTTTCCTTCTTTTGCTGGCTGCGACAGAAGTTCATCCCCGACCGCGTTGCACACCACCAGCCGACAATCTTTTGTGGGTGACTTGACGTTGACCTCAATCGCGTCGCCTTGCTTGACCACGGAAAGTCGTTGCGGCAAACGCACGAGGCAAGCGACGTCATCGCGCTCCAGGTAGAGCCGAATGTGCGCTGCGTTGCCGCGCTTTTCAACTTCACATGGGCGATTGTTGAGCAAGTCGAAGACCCGCTCTCCGGGCTTCAAGGTCAGAGCCAGCGCCGCGCCGTCGAAGGTGTGTCCCCTTGCGTTGTAAACCGTGTAAATGGTTTTCTCGCCCTGCGTGAAGCGGTTGGCGTAAACGTATTGAGCAAGGGTGGGAATCAGCGGCTCGCAGTCGCGGCTGGCGAAGGCTTCGCTGTTCTCCTGCCAGATGTGATACATGTTGACGGGATAGTATCGCCCAAATGACGCCACGCCGTTCCAGAGTTTCTTCTTGCTCTGCGGGTCCGCGCCCTGATGGTCTAATTCGTAAGCCTTGCACTCCGGGAAGTAGAACCGCTGCAAGTTGCACTCCAACGGGCGCAGGGGGGAGGCTTGCACGGTCAGGTCGTAGGTGATGCAGCCTTCGAGGAACTGCATCTCATAATCGTAGCCGGGATGCTCCGTCGTCAGCACGGAGCCGGGCGCGACTTCATCCATTGCTTTTCGCACGAGGCGACAGGTTTCAGCAATACTCTTCTGCCACTGACTCACGCCCCACTCGGCGAACGAGTGTTGATGGAGTTTGCTGAAGCACGCCCAGCCCTTGTGTCCATACTCGTCGAGACGGATGCCGTCCGCGCCGGTCTCGCGCAGGACACGCTTCATCGTGTCCGCCACCCACTGCCGATATTCCGCCACGTCGTGACACGGATTCCAGACCTCATAAGCCTTGCTGTGTTCGCCGTTGAGTTTCACCACGCCCCAGAGTTTGCCGAACTTCTGTCCCGCCTTGCTGTTATCATCGCAGCGAATGGGGTCGGTGTAAAGCGTAACAAGCGCGCCCATCTGCTTGTAAGTTTGAATCGCCTGACGAAACGCGGGCAGTCCGCCGAATCGTTCATTGTAGCCGTCGTAGTCGCCGGGCTGGTTGTTCCACATCATCTGTCCTGTCACTGGGTCTTTGACGAAGTAGGACAGCCACGTTCGATAAGTCGCTTCGCCGAGAACGTCCTTCACCTTGTCAATCGGCGTGCGCCATGGACCGAGCGGTGACCAGTCCCACCACGACATGAGTTCAATGCAGTCGGTCATCGGTCGGATGAAATCCGTGCGATACTTCCCATCGCGAAACAGAATGTCCTGTCCCCACCCGGTCGCAATCATGTTGTGAACGTCTTTCAGCCGCGAAGGATACGGGCGAAACTTCCAGACCTTGTGCGCCCAATCCGCGTAAGCCTTCATCGCCACACGCCAGTCACCCGGATGCGCCGCAAGCACCGCCGACGCGGGCGCGAAACTCTTCCCCGGCTCTCGTGTGCGCCGCAGGTATTCGTAGGTGAAACCGATGCCCACCACTGCCTCCAGCGGATTCGTCCACTTGTATTCTTCTGCCGTTTCCAGATAAGTCCTCTCGGCGTTCTCTTCTCTCGCGCCGGGAACGTATTTGCGCAGCGCGAGCGTCTTGTGCCAACCTTCGGCGTCATCGGCTCGCACATAAAGTCCCCCGCCGCGTGATGGACTGAAAACGTCCGTGACCTGATAAATCGCCTCATGGTCGCCGTAGCCGCGTCGGATGATTGCCGGAACGTCCGCGAAGATGCCACCGCCCCACGGGAAGAAGTAGTAATCCTCAGCGGGTTTGCCCGAAGCCGTCAGCCCCGCCAGATGAGGAAACGCCAACTTGAAGTCCACCGGTTTTTGCCCAGTATTGGTCAGATTCAGACCGAGTCGCAGACCTTCGTTGTCAATGCTCACCGTCAGCGCTGCCTTCAATGCGGGTGCGGCGAGAAGCAGTTCAGCGGTGAAACCGTTCTGGAGGGACTTCACCGCAGCACAGCGAAAATCGCGGCTGCCTGCGTAACGCTTTCCATCCACTTCAACGAGAAACAAGTCAACTTTGGAAGCGTCCGTCACCATCTCGCAGGCGGTGTATGCGTTGTAAAGCGAGGTCAGTTGCAGTCGCTCGCTCGTAGCGCCGACATCCTGTCGGCGGGCAGGCGTCCCCGACTCGTCGGGGCGGAAGCCTGCGCTACATGTGAACCGACAGCGCAACCCGCTGTTTTCAAGGCTGATTTGCCCTCCGTTCACTCGGCAAGCGGGCGAACGCTTGACCACCTTGCCTTTCGGCTGTGCGATGCGCGGACACATGTCAATCCGCTTGGGGAGAGGATGATAGGACATTCCTGCTTCCGCGATGATGCGCTTCAATATCACCGGCGTTTCCGTCGCTGTCACGATGAGTCCCGACGATTTCCACGTTCGGTTGGCAGGGAGCGTTTAACTCAGGGGCGAGGTGGCTTTCACCACCAGTTCCGGCTTGCCGTTCTCGTCCAGCCACGCAAACTGCGCGGTGCCTGAGAACTCAATCGTCACCGTCACCGGCTCAAGCAAATCCAGGGCGAGCGGCGACCATTCCATTCGTGCGCTGTCGCCCGCAGTCAGCCTGAGTCCTTCATGCGTCGCTTTGCCTTGTCGTGAACCGACGTAAGCAACTAACTTCGCCGCATCATCAAGGCGCGGCGTCCGTCCGGGCTGCCACTCCACGCGCACGCGGGTTTCTTTCGTCAGCAAGTAAAGCCGCACCATGTATTCGCCGCTGCCGCCGGGCACGGTGAGCGCGTCTTGCCGCCACGTCTTGCCGTCGAAGGTCACAAAACTATTGCCGCGCTTCACGGAGTTGTCAATGCCCAAGTAGAGATAGTCGTCATTCTTCTCGCTGGGCGCTTTGCGGAGGATGATTTCGTTGCGTCCCCGCGTGAACTGCTCTTTGGGCAGCGCGAAATCATACCAGGCGATAGTCGGCGGCTTGCTCTCGCCGAACACCGGCGCGCCGCAGTTGGTGGGGTAGCGATGCGCGTTGCCATTGACGACAACCTCAATTGCCTCATCCAGTCCATTCGCCGGCGGGTGGTCGTGCCACGAATAATCGCGCACCATGAAGTAAGCGGACAGACGCACCGCTTTCGTTTGCGCCCACACCTCCGCGGGCACGTCGCTCAAGTCCAGCACTTTTTTCGCCTGATAGTTTGCGCGGCTCTGGTGCGTAATGCTGTTGCTCATGTGTCCGCCCCACTGCCCGCTGTCGTCGCGGACGACGTAGACGCCCTCCCTCACCCGTTCGACGATGGACGGAATCGCCACGGCGGGGACGGGCAACACAAGCAGGAAAAGGAACGTAAGGATATATCGTAGAGGCATGGCCCCCCCTCTGTAACATCTGGGATTGCTACTTGGTCACTCGGTAGAACTCTCCGGGCTGCACAGTGGGCAAAAGCGCCTCCACGTCGGGGATAAGGAGCCTGAGAGTCTCAAACCTGTTGTTGATACCCGTCAGGATGATCACAGCAAGTGGACGCCCCTTCAGGTTCTGCTCATACTGCATACTCCGGTCAACGGTCAAAAGAACGTCAAATTCTCCCTGGGCTTGGTCCAAAAGGTCTCCGTTCCTCAGGGTCGCCCACCCCATCTCATGGGTCGTTTTGACCTCGTGTCCAGACAGCTCTCGCCTCAACCGTCTTGGCACGCAGTGATCAAGCAGTATCTTCATTGTGGTGCACTGGCAACCCTTCAAGCAACCGCTGGAATGCTAATTGGAGCACCCCTATCGCTTGCTCGCGTGAGACACCCTCAAAGTCATCCAGGAACTCGCCGAGGTTATCCCCGCCCTCCAAATAGTCCCACAGGTGACTGATCGGCACGCGCGTGCCGACAAAACAGGGCGTGCCGCTCATCCTCTCCGGGTCAATGGAGATAAAGCGCGCGCGGGGGTCTGACGGAGGAACTAACTCCGTGTCCCTGTCCAACAGTTGAGATGTTCCGTCTGGCTTTGTCGTCTGTCGCATGGCTTCCTCCTTCCGTCGCACAAAATTTGGCTGGATCCCCCGTTTTTCCTGCGAAATGGTCAAGATTCCAACCGGCTGGAGTATTTAGAATGAGGGGTGTGCATAAATCGCATCAGGTCATCACCGCCATCAGGTGCGAGATTTCACG
>FWPU01007704.1_pt1 | contig 19428 bp, 15 predicted proteins | sample 2228361 | NCBI WGS metagenome assembly FWPU01 (sample SAMEA103939777, study PRJEB20133) | metagenome
GCACGCATCGCGGACTTGGCTGGGGTCGTCGCCGCGCCACTTATCGCCGACTTATCTCTCGGCAGCGCCGCGCCACTTATCGCCGACTTATCTCTCGTTGAGGTCCGCGTCGAGGACGTAGCCGCCGGGGACGGCAGCGCCGCGCCACTTATCGCCGACTTATCTCTCGGCAGCGCCGCGCCACTTATCGCCGACTTACTCGCTGAGGCACGTCGTGGCCCGGGACGCGGAGATAGCGGCCTCCCCCTTGCGCCACTTATCACCGACTTACTCACCGGGCAGGAGGAAGCCGTAGCGGTCGAGGACCGCCCGGCCCTCGGGCCCCAGGACGAAGTCGAGGACGGCCCGAGCCGCCGCCGCCCGGTCCGTCTCGGCGAGGACGACCGCTCCCTGCTCGAGGCGCGGGTAGGCATCGAGCGGGATGAGGACGAAGCGGCCCCGGCCGGCGAGGGTCGGAGCTCGGGCGAGGGAGAGGGCAATGATCCCGGCGTCGGCATTCCCCGAGTCGACGAACTGGGCAGCCTGGGCGACGTTCTCGCCGAAGACGAGCTTCGGTCCGACGACCTCGAGGAGACCAAGGTGCTCCAGAGCAGCCATCGCCGCCCGGCCGTAGGGGGCGTGCTCGGGGTTCGCGATGGCGACCCGTCGGACCGAGGGATCCGCCAGGACCCTCGGACCGACGGCCTCGACATCGAGGGCTGAGCCTCTCGGAACCCAGACGACGAGCTGGCCGACGGCATAGAGCCGGAGGGTCGAGCCGTCGGCGAGGCCCGCCTCGACGAGGCGGCGCGGGTAGTCGACGTCGGCCGAGAAGAAGAGGTCGAAGGGGGCGCCCTGGCCGATCTGGGCGAAGAAGCTCCCCGACGAACCGTAGGTTGGTTCGACCGGCGTCTCGGGGTGGGCGGTCGTCCAGGCAGCGACGAGCTCGTCGAGGGCGTAGCGGAGGTCGGCAGCGGCGGCGACCCGAAGGGGAGGGGCAGGGGAGGGAGGCGAATCGGTCGTCCCGCCCGAGCGGGCCGGAGCGCAGCCGGCGAGGAGGGCGACGAGGAGCCCGAGGACGACGACCTGGCCCCGATCGGCCCCCTCCCTCCGCCGACCCATCAGGCGCTCGGGCGGTGACCGCGCCCGGCCGGGACCTCGACGACGACGTTCGTCGCCTTCACCGAGCAGACGACCTCGTCGCCGACCCGGAGGTGGAGCTCGGCGGCGGCCTCGGCGGTCATGAGACTGACGAGCCGGTGCGGCCCCGCCTGGACCTCGACGACGGCCGCGACCCGGTCGGCCTCGACTCGAGTGACGATCCCCGGGAAGCGGTTCCGTGCCGAGCGGGCCGCGATCGGCCGCTCCCGGACCGTCCGGCGGCGCTCGGCGAGGAGGCGAGCGACCTCGGCGAGGGGGACTCGGCGCCGGCCACCGGTCGTTCGCTCGACAGCGATCCGCCCTTCGGTCTCCCAACGACGGAGGGTCTCGACGGAGACGCCGAGCATCTCGGCGGCGAGGCCGAGGCGGACGGCGGCCTGGCCTGGGCTCGGGGGCGCATCGGGCGTTGCTCGAACCATAGATAGGCATTCTAGCCCCAGATGTGGGTTGTAGCTAAGTACCGGCCAAGAGACCCAGGGACGCCGGGAGCCCCGCCCCTTCGGTGAACACGGCTCGCGGCCAACTCCCGTGCCACCGTAGCTGACACGCCGCGGTCCGAGGATGGACGAGTGAACAGAATGGAGATCGATCGTCGTCGGGAGGAGGCAGACGGGGTCGTGGTCACGAAGAGCACAACTTCGATGGGCGTCCAGGACCACTTGCATTCGTGTCCGCCGTCTGGCATAGTGCCCCGTAGCGCGCGACCTCTCGTCGCCCCCCGGAGAGATCGCCGACGACAGTCTCGAGTGCGTGGGTATCGGCCGAAGCGGGAGGAGTTCGGTCCGTGAGCGTCGGCTTCGATGAGCTGTTCCGGCGGGCGACGGGGCACGACCCGTTCCCGTACCAACGCCTTCTCTCCGAGCGTCCGAGCCTCCCCCGTCTCCTTCGGGCTCCCACGGGGGCCGGCAAGACGGCCGCTGCAGTCCTGACCTGGCTCTATCGCCGCCGGTTCCACCCCGATCCGGCCGTCCGCCGATCCACGCCGCGCCGACTCCTTTACACCCTTCCGCTCCGAACCCTCGTGGAGCAGACGGCGGAGTCGGCCCGAAGGTGGCTAGAACGGCTTGAGTTGAACGGTGACGTCGCCGTCCACCTCGTCATGGGCGGCGACGTGGACCAAGACTGGGTTCGCGAGCCGACCGCCGACGCGGTCATCGTCGGCACCATGGACATGCTCCTCTCTCGTGCCATGAACCGGGGTTTCGCCTCCTCCCGATTCCGATGGCCCATCGAGTTCGGGCTCCTCAACAACGACACTTTCTGGGTCTTGGACGAGGTCCAGCTCATGGGCAACGGTGCGAGCGCGAGCGCCCAACTCCAGGGCTTGCGCGAGCTGCTCGGCACGCTCCGGCCGACTCACTCGATGTGGATGTCCGCGACGGTCGAGCCGTCATGGATTTCGGGACCTGATCTGCCTGCGCCATCTGAAGCGGAAGTCCTCGAACTCAGCCGGGAGGACTGGGACGTGCCGTCGCTCGCCCCTCGATTGCACGCCCGAAAGGTGCTGAAGCGGCTTGAGGTGACAGCCGATCGCGGCTCGGTTGGCATCCTCGCGGATGCCGTCGCCGACTTCCATCGACCGGCGACCCGGACGCTCGTTGTCTTGAACACCGTTGAGCGGGCGACGGAGCTCTACCGCGAGCTGGCGCGTCGCCGTCTCGACCCCGACATCCTCCTCGTCCATTCTCGATTCCGGCCGCCGGAGCGACTCGACAAGGCGGCACGGCTCCTCGCCGATCCGCCCGAGGCCGGTTTGATCGTCGTTGCAACCCAGGTCGTCGAGGCGGGACTCGACGTGTCCTCGGCGACCCTCGTCACGGATGTGGCGCCGTGGGCAAACATCGTCCAGCGACTGGGGCGGTGTAACCGGTACGGGGAGCTCGGCGAAGCTGCGGTCTTCTGGCTCGACGGACCGGACTCAGCCCCCTACGAACGAGAGGACTGGGAGCAGGGACGTAAGCTCCTACTGGCGCTCGAGGGCCAATCCGTCGGCCCGCGGGAACTCGAAGGTCTCCCTCGCGGGGACCCTCCGAGGACGACGTACGTCCTCCGGCGCTCCGACCTCCTCGACCTCTTCGATACCGAGCCCGATCTGTCGGGGAACGACGTCGACGTATCACGCTTCATTCGCGATGATGCCGACGTCGACGTGCACCTCTTCTGGCGGCACATCGATGACTCCACCCCGTCGCCGGACACGCGGCGACCGCATCGCGATGAGCTTTGCGGCGTGCCTGTGTGGCGAGCCCGGGAGCTGATCCGGAGGATCCGGCGAACTGGACCCCCAGCGGCGTTCATCTGGGATCATCTCGACGGGCAGTGGCGAGCGGCGGACGAAGGCGACCTGCGGCCGGGTGTGATCGTCCTGGTGGACTCGCGAGCCGGAGGATACAGCCCGGAGTACGGCTTCGACCCTCGCTCGCCCGCCGTCGAGCCAGTGCCGCTTCCGGAGCCTCCGGAGCGACTGGAAGGCTTCGATTCGGAGGGGCGAGCCGAAGCCGACGGCGGATGGGTGACCATCGAGCAGCACGGGCTGGAGACCGCCGAGATCGCAAGGCGCTTCGCAGCCGAGCTCCTCGAGGACGCAACGGGGACCGACTGGGTTCGCGAGGCCGTCACGTTTGCTGCCAGGTGGCACGACGTTGGCAAGGCTCATCCGGTCTTCCAAGACGCTCTTCTAGCGAACTTGCCACCAGATGAAGCCGCCCGGCGGAAGGGCGAGCTCTGGGCGAAGTCAAGTCACGGGCTCGCGAGGCCTGCCCGTCCCCGGTTCCGGCACGAGCTCGTCAGCGCCCTCGTTCTTCTGGGATTGGCCAGAGACGACTCACCCGGCCTGGTCTCGGTGTCGGCAGGAGGCGACGAGCGATACCTCGATCTGGCCGCCTATCTCGTGGCGAGCCACCACGGCAAGATCCGCCTCGCCATCCGCTCGCTTCCTGGCGATCGGATGGCCAGCGCCCCGTCAGGTGCAGCACCGTCGTTTGCTGCCCGGGGTGTCCAGGACGGGGATGAGCTGCCGCCCTTCTCCTTCGCCGGCATCGACCTACCCGCTCTTCACCTCGATCTCTCGGTGATGGCCATCGGCGCTTCTGACGACGGATGGCCGTCCTGGCTTGAACGGACTCTCCGCCTTCGCGATGAGCTCGGACCTTTCCGGCTCGCCTTCCTAGAAGCCCTCGTCCGCGTCGCGGACTGGCAGGCCAGCGCGGGCCATGGCGGACTCGAGTGAGGTGAGCGATGGCTGAGGTCGTCCTTGGTGGCTGCAGTCCCGAGCCGTTGCAGGCCTACGGCAAGGGGATCGGGGTGCTCAGGCTGATCGCGGAGCAACGTGATGCCACCGCACGGGCCTTCTGGCGCGGCGAGCGCTTCGTCCTTCGAACCCAGCTCGACGAGGCGGCGATCCTCCGCTTCTTCCTCGAGGAGTATCGACCGACCCCCATCCTCAGCCCCTGGAACCTGGACGGCGGGTTTTTCGGTGGGCGCCAGAGCCTCGCTCAGCTCGAGCGCATAAACGACCGTCGTCTCGATCCGTACCGGAACGCCATCGCTGTGGCCCGGAGAATCCTCGAGGAGCTCGGACTCGGTCGACGAGTAGCCAAAGAGGAGATCAAGAAGCGATTGAAAGAGCGCAAGGCTGCGCTCATCGGCCGACTCAGGGGAGGGCTCCCCGATGAGGCGATGCGGTGGCTCGATGCCACGGTCGTCCTCGCCCGGAGTGACCTCGCCTTCCCGCCTGTCTTTGGCGCCGGAGGGAGTGATGGCCGCTTCGAGCTGAGCGACGCCTTCATGAAGGCCCTCGTCATCATCCTGGAGCATCCGAACCGGCGCGCCGACGGCCTCGAGAGCGCGCTCTTCGGTCTGCCGCGGCCGTCCGTCGATGATAGGCTGACTCCTGGTCTCTTCGCGCCCGGCGGAGTGGGTGGCCCGAACTCCGCAGAAGGGTTCGGCGGCGGCGGAGGGACGAATCCGTGGGACATCGTTCTCGCCTTCGAGGGGCTGCTCCTCCTCGCCGCGTCAGCCAACCGTCGGTTCGGCTCGCAGACGGAGCTACGGGCGACCTTCCCCTTCGTCGTCAGAGCTGTGGCGGCGGGGCATCCAACGGCAACGAAGGAGGAGGCCCGGGGCGAGGTGTGGTTGCCGCTCTGGGAGCGCCCGGCGACGGTCGCCGAGCTCCGCCACGTCTTCCGAGAGGGCCGCGCCGAGTGGAACGGGCGACCGGCGGCCTCCGGGCTCGACATTGCCAGGGCGCTGGTGAGTCTCGGAGTCGACCGTGGTCTCAGCGAGTTTCGACGTTACGGGATCCAGAAGCGGAGCGGCCGCTCCTTCCTGGCGACGCCCCTCGGTCGATTTCGGGTGGCGTGGCGCCCGGAAGCGCAGCTCATGGCGGAGATCGATGCCTTCCTCGATGGCCTCCGACCCCTCCGGGATGCCAAGGAGACTCCCGCTGCGGTCCTCCGTCTCCTCCGGCGCCTCGACGATGCGGTCTTCGCCTACTGCGCCGAGGGCGATCGCGCCAGGCTGCTCGACCTCCTCGTTGCCATGGCGCAGCTCGATCGAGCCATCGGGGCCCGAGCGTCGAAGCGCCCGCCGGGCCTCCTGCCGGCGCCGCCGCTGTCGAAGCGCTGGGTCTTCGCGACCCATGACCGCAGCCCCGAGTTCTCGATCGCGGCGGCACTGGCCTCGCTCCAACCCGTTTCAGGTGGCGTGCCGGGCACCACGCGACAACACCTCGTGCCCGTAGAGCGGCGGGGCAGGACGTGGCGCTGGGCGAGCGACGGGTCTCGGACCGTTGTCTGGACTGGCCGGAACGTCCTGGCCGATCTCACCGCGATCGTCGAGCGGCGCCTACTGGAGGCCGAGCGTGTCGGAGGAGCAGATCCATTCCACGCGGCATGGTTTGCGACGCCGACGGAGCTTGCCGCCTTCCTTCGGGGGGACGTGGACCTGCGCCGGCTCAGCAGTCTCGTCGAAGCCCTCTCCTTGATCGATTGGTCCAGCCCTGCGGAGGAGGAACGACCCGCGCCGTCGCGCGCCCGCCTGGCTCCGATCCCGGTGACCTTCGCGCTCATCAAGCTAACGGTCGTCAGGGATCCACGTCTCTTCGCCGAGCTGGGCGCGCGGGATCTCCCTCGGCTGGATCCGGCAACCGTCCCCCTTCTCCGGTCCGGCCAGGTCTGGGAGGCGAGTCGGCGGGCCGCCCGTCGGCTCCGTGCCGTTGGGCTCGCGCCCGTCGGCTGGGAGCGTCTCGCGACCGATGCGGCGGCTATCAAGCCCGATGTCCAGCTCGGACGCCGGTTCGCAGCGGCCCTGCCGATCCGTGTTGAGCCGGTCAACAGCCTCGTCGAGCTCGTCCTCGAACGCGAGCCCGCGGCGGACACTCCGGAACCTGCAGTTGTGTGAGGAGGTATCCAGATGGCCAGCCTCATCGACGCTCATGCTCCGCGGATCCTCCTGGAGGCGGACCTACGGCCCATCCAGGGTGATCGGTTCCAGCCGACCGGCTTTCCAGATCTGGGACCGGCTACGTACACCCTGCCCGACGGGACCGAGAAGCTCCTCGTCGAGTCGACCCAATCGATGGCAAACCGGCTCGAGGAGGTCTGCTGGGATGTCAGCCGCGACGACCTCGTTGAGCCACTCCAGGGACTCCCGTATGTGAAGATCGATCTCGGTCCCTTCGGAACGACCTCGACCATCCTCGAGTTCCATCGGCTGAACTCGCCCTACCTCTGGGAGCTCGACGGAGACGAGACCCTCCGTCTGTGGCGCGAGGACGTCTATCGGGAGCTCGGTGTTGCTACTCGGCGCGCCCGGCGTGCTCAACGGGAAGCGGGCGGGGGTGACGAGGTGCCCGGCGTCGTCGACAGCCGGCGGCTCGCCAGGCTGGCCCTGAAGTACGACCCGAACTCCATTGTCCATGGTCTCTTCCTCGAGAAGATCGCCGGGCGGTACCGGTTGCCTCGGATCCTCTCGGCCTTCATCGAGGCAACGAATGCCCGGCCAGCCGAGTCCGGCGGTGTGAAGTTCGACCGAGTCTTCCCTGAGGCGGATCGTGATCGGGGTATCAGCGCGAACGACGGCTTCACGAATGTGCCCTTCCCGCGGACGGAGTTCGTCGCCGAGGCGGTCACCGCCTTCTTCAACATCGACCGGGCCCTTCTTGGCTCGTACGGTCTTGCGCCGGAGGCCGAACGCCTCATCGTCACCCTTGCCCTGTGGAAGATCCGGCGCTTCCTCGAGACTGGCCTCCGCCTTCGGACGGCCTGTGACTTTGAGTGCACGGCGATCCGCGTGACTCGTCCCGAGGACGGCACTCTGCCGTCGCGGACCGAGCTCGATGGTCTCGTGAGCGAAGCGATCGCCGCTGCTCGATCCCACTTTGCCACTCCTCCGGTGACCACGGTCCAGGTCACCGTGCCCGAGCGAGGAGCTCGGCGAGCGGCCGCCGAGTCGACCCCGCCAGGCGAGGACGGCTCCTAGCGAGCTCGAGGCAGATTGGCCATGACCGTCGCCATCGCGTTGAGGTTCCTCGGGTACGGATTCCACGCCACCCCCTGGGGCCACCACGTCAATGAGGGGGCAATCGAATGGCCGCCGTCGCCCTGGCGGCTCGTTCGGGCCATCGCGGCCGGTCGCGCTCGAAGTAGCCCGGAGCTCGATCATGGCGGGTTGGCAGCCTGGCTCCGCCCCCTCCTGCAGGCGCCGACGTATTGGGTCCCGAGGGCATCCGCGGCCCATAGCCGGCACTACATGCCGGGCCAGGGCGGGCGCGACCTCGTCCTCGACACGTTCGTCGTCCCCGAGCGTAACGAGCCAGTCGTCGTGATGTGGCCTGCCGCGGCCGATGAGCTCCAGGGCCTGCCCGACGCTCTCCGGCTCATCCCCTATCTCGGCCGATCCCAATCCTGGGTCGTCGCCGAGGTGGCCGAGCCGAGGGATGACGCCAATGCGACCCCCCTGAGCGAGGGAGCTGCCCTCGACCCAGATCAACAGGAGATCGTTCGGCTTCTCGCACCCGATCCGCTGGCTGCGGATGAGGCGCTCGAGGGTCTCCTCTCCACCACGACCGACGTTCGCAACCGACGTCTCGTCGTGCCTCCCGGCAGTCGCTGGGTGGACTACGTCCGCCCGGCTCTCATCCCCGACCCTCTGCCGCGTCGACGGCCGGTCCGCTCCTCGAGTGGTGCTCTTCCCACGGTTGCCCGCTTCGTGATCGACTCAGCCGCCCCGCCCCCACTCACCGAGGTAATTTCCATCGCTGACCTCGCCCGTCGCTCGGTGATGGCCTGGTATGGGCGGCTCAACAAGGGCGCGGCATCACCGACCCTCGCGGGAAAGGATCGCGAGGGCCGCCCCCTTGAAGGTCATCGGCACGCCTTCTATCTCGCGACAGACGAGGACGGCGATCGTCGCCTCGATCACTTCACCATCGTGGCGCCGGAGGGATTCTCCCGAGCCGAGCAAGATGCCCTCGCTGCCGTCCGCGTCCTTGAGCCCGGGCGTGGGCGTCCGCCGATCCGGCTCGTCCTCGTCGGCTTTGGGTCTCCCGAGGCGTTCCGCTCGCCGCTGTTCGCTGCCTCGAAGGTCTGGCGTTCGCACACGCCATTCATCCCGGTCCGACACCCGAAGCTGCGTGGCGGCGAGGGAGAAAAGCGCCTCGTCGATGGTCCCATCGACCAGCTTGTCCTCGAGCTCGAGCGCCGCGGTCTCCCGCGGCCGGCTCGGATCAGGCCACTCCGCGGGGCACGCTGGCTGGAGTTCCGTCTCCATCGTCCTGGTCATGAGCCGCCGGGCGGAGCCCACGGCTTCGAGATCGAGTTCGACCGCGAGGTCCGCGGCCCGATCGCGCTGGGTCGGTCGAGTCACTTCGGCCTCGGCGTCTTCCTGCCAGTCTCATGACCGCAGAGCTCCCCGACGGCCGACGGCCGCTAATGATCACAGTTCTGGGAGTGCGATCGGACGAGACCACGTACCGTCTCGGTGACCGGACCATTACGGCTCCACTGTCCGCAGTCGCTCTCGCTCGGCTCCTCGACGAGCCGCCCGAAGCTGTCCTCGCGATCTGCACCGCCGAGGCGGAGGCGACTTTCCGTGTCCTAGAGAGGGAGCTTGCCGATGCGGCTGGGCTCGAGCCGCTCGAGACGAAGATGCTCCGCGTCCCCTCGGTCGACAGCGAGGAGGCTGCGCTGAGGCTCGTCGACGATCTTGGGCATCGCCTTGCCGACGGTCGACCCATCATCGTCGACCTTACCCACGGGCCTCGCCACCTCGCCTTCCTCGCCTTCGCGACGACCCTGCTCGCCGCCGCCCTTGGCAACACCGACATTCGGGGCGTCTACTACGCCTGGGCCGAGAGCGGGAAGCTGGTCGATCTCCGGAGCCTCGTGAGGGTCCTCGATGTCATCCACGCGGCGCGCATCTACAAAGAAACCGGCTCCGCCAGGACCCTGGCTGGGTTCTTGGAGAGCGTGACATCCCGCGAAAGCGAGAGCCTGCGGCGTCTCCTCCGGCGGGCGTCGTTGGCCCGTCTGGCGGGGTTGCCTCTCGAGCTGGGCAAGTGGGCTTCGGAGCTCGGCTCGCGCCGGAGGTCACTCAAGAGGGTTCTCACACAAGCGGGTCTTCCCCTCGCCGACTCGATTGCCACGACAGTCGTCGATGCTCTGGACGGAGTTCAACTGTCGGTTGTCGGAGAGGGCTGGAAGCGGAAGCTCCGGCTCGATGGGACGGAGCTCGCCCGCCAGCGAAAGGTCATCGACGATCGCCTGGCGCTCGGAGACACGAGCACGGCCGTCCTCATGATGGAGGAGTGGCTCGTCTCGTGGGCGCTGTGGCAGGGAGGTCGGGAGAATGGCTGGCTCGACACGTCACCTCGCAAGCAAGCGACCGATCGGCTGCATCATCTCCGCCTCCTTCTGCAAAGGGATAAGACTCGTCTGACCGAAGACCAGCAGCGCGTTGCGAGGCTCTGGGGCGCCCTCAGTGAGGCTCGCAACGCCTTCGCCCACGCCGGGATGCAGGGTGGAGAGATTGATCTCGAGAGTTCCCAATTGCGAAGGGCGATAGACCTCGTACTCGACGGCTGGAGCTGGCTCGCTGGAGCGCAAGGAGTCGAGCTTTCGACCGCCGGGCCCAGTCCGCTCATGGTGTCTCCTCTTGGTCAGCTCCCGGGTGCCCTCTACACCGCTCTCCGGAAATGCCGCGAGGTGGAGCGCTGTGTCGTCGTCTGCTCTCCTGAGTCACGGAACCACCTTCCGACGGTCGCCAGGGCCCTCGGCCGTTCTCCAAAGGCCTTCGTGGAGCTCGTCCTCGAGGACCCGCTCGGAGGGGCTGACGAGGTGGACGGCCTCGTGAAGATTGCCGAGCCCCACCTCCTCGATGCTTCGGAGGTGTACGTCCATCTCACCGGCGGTTCCACGCTCATGGGCTATGTCTGTCACCGGATCGGCGAGTGTGCCGAACGCTTGGATCGACCGGTCCACCACTTCCTGACCCTTGATCGCCGCAACAGGACCGAGCAGGAGCGCGACCCCTTCGTCGAAGGCGAGCTGGTGGAGCTTTCCAAGCGCGAACGCGATCAGAGAGGGGAGAGAAGATGACGGCCGAAGGACGAGTCATCGGTTTCGACATCCCGGGGCTGCAGCGATACGTGTTCGCCCCGGTGCGGCCCCTCGATGTCATGGGGGGGTCGCGATTGCTCGAGCGATTCGCCCGCGAGGCAAGTGAGTCCGCGCGGGATCTCGGAGCCGAGGAGATCTACTGCGGGGGCGGCCACGGTGTCTTCATCGTCGGTGAGGCCAGATCCAGTGGCGACGCAACCTCCATCGTGGCCAGCTGGAGGCGCACACTGAGTGATCTCACCGGAGGGGCCGTGGAGCTGGCGGCTGCTTCCGTCCCTCTAGTGAGCGACTTTTCCGCGAGTCGCCAACGCCTTAGCCTTGCCCTCCAACACGAGCGTGCCTCGATGCTCCTGGACGAACCGAGCAGGGAGCTGCTCCCCGCAGGGATTCGTCCGAGCGAGGTCTGCAGGGCCTGTGGGATGGAGCGGGCCACGCACCTGGATCGGGTCGGCGGCGCCGATGAGGCGATTGGTCCCCAGTGCGAGGCTCGAAGGCGTCAAGGGCGTCGGGAGGGGTCGGTCGTTCTCAGGGACCTGTTCGACGGTCGACACCGGGTCTCCGAGGACGCCGAGGCTGACGAAGATCCCGATCGGCCCCCGCCCGGTTCGGTCCTCGCTGTCCTCTACCTGGACGCCGATGGCCTCGGCCGTCGCTTCTCCGGACTCGACGTCGACGCGGTTCGAGATCTGTCGACGGAAGTGCGCGAGCGAGGAGTGAGGGCCGTCAAGGCTGCCCGGTCGATCACCGAGGAGCAGGGCCGCAAGATCCTCGCCCCGATCGTGGGAGGCGACGACATCCTCCTCTTTGCCGACGCCAGGCTGGTGCTCTCGCTGCTCCGGGCTGTCCTCCGCGAGGTGGGCGACGCGTCTCGCGGTCGGGCCGACAACAACGGGGCGGGCCTTCGGTTCTCGGGATCCGTCGTGTTTGCCGATCCGTACACGCCGCTTCGCCACCTCTTCGAAGTCGCCAGGCGCAGCATGAAGGAGGCGAAGTCCTTGGCCCATCGGGGCGGGGTGTCGTATCTCGCCTTCCGAAGTCTCCTGACAAGGAGACTCCATCCGGGGGCCGAGCACCTCTTCGGCGGCCCGCTTCCGACGGGTCTCGCCGAGTCCGTCGGCGGGAGGGAGAGTCAACTCGAGACGCTCGTGGAGGCGATCGTGTCGATCGCCGACCAGTCCCAGCGAGTCGGGCTCTCCCGCGACCTCCTCGGATCGGCGAGCCGCGAGGAGCGTCGCCTGGCGGTGGACGATCGCCTCGCCAGACTGGGCAACACGGCGTTGAGACGGGCCGTCGACCAAGCCCGGCGGTGGTCGGCCCAGCTCGATCGGGACGAGAGCGAGATCCTCCTTGGTGGCCTCGTCCTCGCTGAGCTTTGGGAGGGATTCTCCGATGACGCGCTGGCAGATCCTGCTCGAGCCTAAAACGGGCTTCCTCGTTGGTGGAATCGGGGAGCCTCCCCGCGGGGTTCATGCCGCTGCCGGCTTCGTCGCTGATGCCGAGGGCGGTACCGGGCGAGTTATCTTGCCGGGAACGAGCATCAAGGGCGTTCTTCGCGAGGCGTTCCGGCGCTTCTCGGAGGCTCGCATTGGTGCTGCCTGCCAGCTGGCCCCGGACGCGCCGGACTGCTCGTGCCCGGCCTGCCGAGTCTTCGGTACGCCGGAGCGCTCAGGCCAGCTGGCAGTGCGTTCCGCTCTCGTGCCAGCCGAGACTCATTTCAGGAGCCGGGTCGCGATCGAGCGGACCTCGCGCACGGCGGCTCGGGAGGAGCGGGCGCTGTGGGGTGAGCAGCGGGCCTGGGTCGCGGACGATGTTCGTCTCGATGTCGAGACCACGGGCGAGCTCGATCCTGAGGCGGCAGATCTGCTCGAGACCTTCTGGGCATGGCTCACGGCCGTTGGGCTCTCAGTGGGGCGAGGCAAGTCGACGGGGAGCGGCGCGTTCCGCGTCCGTTCGATCGATCGCCCGACAACCCCAGCCCGGCCGCCGAGGCGCACGCCTTCGGGCGATGCCGGGATCGGACGCTATCGCCTCGTTGTCGAGATCCTCGAGCCGGCGCGTCTCGTGGGGCTGCGGCAGCGAGAGTTTTTCCGAGATGCCCTCGACACCCTTCCGGCGGCGACGCTGCGTGGTGCGATTGGCTGGGCCCTCGTCCGGAGCGGTCTGCCGGACGTCGCCACGGACCTCTTCCGCTCGCCGGAAGCCGTGAAGCTCGGCACAGGGTTCGCTCTCCCGACGAACATTGGCGCCCAGAGTCCGGATGGGTTCGTCCCGTGGCTCTCGGTCAAGGCGTGCCGGGGCCCAGATCGCCATCGTGTCGACCTCACCCTGCCCAGGATTGCCGTCGATCTCGACGCCGGCCGGGCCGTACCCGTCCCCATGGTCTGCCCGCGTTGCGGAGGCGACCTCGATGATCTGGAGGCTCCTCATCCTCCCACGCTCGTCATCGGTCGAACGGCGATCGAGCCGAGAGTCGGCCGTGTTCTGCCGGGAAACCTGTTCTACGAGGTCGCCGTAGCCCCTGGTGCTCGGTTCGGAGCCCATCTCGTTGCCCGGCCCGACCAGGCGGCCGCCATCGCCAATCTCGAAGAGATCTGGGTCGGAGGCCGCAAGCGAGCGGGTCAAGGGCGAGCTCGGCTGTCCGTGGAGCCGCTTTCGCCTGAACCGCTTGTGGAGCGGCTGGCGAAGACAGCGGCTGCCCTCTCGCACTGGGGGATCCACAGTCGGAGCATCGCGATCCTCGGACTGCTTGGCGACGCGGCGTTCCAACGATCCCTGAGGAGTGAACTGGAGAGCCGGGGTCTTCGGATCATCACCGCCGAGGTACGGGGTCAGCTCCGCGGCGGCTGGGACGAGGAGAAGAACATCCCACGCCCGCTTCGCCAGGTCATCCGGGCCGGATCCTGGGTAGCCGTGGAGCTACCCCAGGCCGATGGCCGGGCAGTCCTTGAGGAGCTCGAGCAGGCGGGCATCGAGGACCCGCTGGGAACCGAGCCTGCCCTCTTCTGGGTGCGCAGCGATTGGGAGGTGATGGGAATGGCTGATCACGCCACTTCGGCGCGGGCGACGGTGGTGGAAGTCGATGAGCAGATCCGTGAAGTGCGAAGCCTGTGCGAGCGGCACCAGGCAGGGCAGGTCCTGCCCGATCCGTCGCAGCTCCGGACACTGCTCCGATTCGCCCAGGCGACAGACTCCGTTCAGGAGCTTGTCCTCTTCATCCAATACCAGGCCTCACGAGACCAGCTGAAGCGATATCGAGGCTTCCTGACGGAGCTCGCGGACCTCGTCAAGCGGAGGTTTGCCGACGACATCGAGGGAGCCCGGCGGTACCTCGGATGGGTCGTCAGGGCCGGGAACGTCGCCCGTGCCGCGTGGGCAGTCCAAGGAGGGCAGTCCCGTGGCCGCTGACTGGGTTGTGACCTTCATCGACCTCGAGCTTGAAGCCGTCTCGGGGATCCGCGTCGGCATGGGCCGCGGGGGACCGGCGGAGGCGACCGACCTGCCGCTCCTTCGTGACCCGGCGGGACGACCGCTCATTCCCGGATCGAGCTTCAAGGGGGTCCTGAGGAGTGCGGCCGAGCGGCTCCTCAGGGGCACCCGGGACAAGCTCACCTGCGACGTCCTTTCGACATCCAACCGCTGCCTCGCAGGGCGACGGAAGGCGAATCCGGGAGACCTCGAGGAACTTTGCTGGACCTGTCGCGTCTTCGGCAATCCATTCAAGGCCGGGCGGCTCGTCGTGTTCGACCTGATCGCGGACTCCACGGGCACAGTCGTCCGGGACGGCGTGGCAATCGATCGGGCCGAGTTGAAGGCGAAGGACGGAGCGAAGTACGACTACGAGGTTGCCCCTCCCGGCACGATCTTCCAGGGCCGACTCCGGCTCGATGACCCCGAGCCCGGTGATCTCGGGCTCGTGCTTACGCTCCTCGACCTCATCGACGCCGGCATCGTTACCGTCGGTGGCGGGGCCAGCCGTGGCCTCGGCCGTGTGCGGCACCGGACGCCGCCAGCTGTCACGCAACTTCGGGCCTCCTCCTTCGTCCCTGGCACAGAACCCTCGCCGGTCGACGTAGCGGCCGAACGGGCAGCCTACGCCGCCCGCCTCGGAGGCTGAGCCATGGAAGCTTCTGGCCGATTCCTTGCCATCAGCGGCCACATCGACATCGGACTCGAGATCCGCGCCACGGGCGCGATCCTCATCCGCGGTCCGGAAGCGTTCACGGCAGACGCCCCGGACATGGCGTTCGTCCGCTATCCAATCGGGGATGATCAGGTTCCCTTCCTGCCGGGCTCATCGCTGAAGGGCGTCCTTCGATCAGGGGCGGAGGCGCTACTCCGAAGCCTCGGGCGAGCGGCATGCGAGACCCGGAGCGACCGATGTCTTGCCTGCCTCACCTTTGGCTCGACCCAGGGTGCGGCGGTCGTCCTCGTCGAGGACGGCTTGCCGTGGCCCTCGGAGGCGACCCCAGAGGAACGCACGCAAGCCTTGGAACGGCTCGAGCGGGCCCGAACGGTCCGAACGAGCGTTGCCATCGACCGGCAGGCGGGAGCCGTGGCGCACGGCCCCTTCGACTACGAGGCCCTCGTTCAGACGAGCTTCTTCCCGACCGTCCGACTCCGCAACCCGGCTCCCTGGCAGGCCGGGCTCGTGGCGGCCGCCCTTGCTCTCCTCGACGATGGCTACATCCGCATTGGCGGCATGACCTCACGCGGGCTCGGCCGGGTGAAGGTTGAGTGTCGGAGTCTCGAGATCGTCACCATCCGGGACTCCCTCCGCCGGCTTTGGGACCCGTCTTGGCCCGCCACACCCATCCCAGCTCCCCTCGTCCGCCGGCAAGCGCCCGCTCCTACGGAGGCCCTCCGATCCTGGCGTGACAGCCTCGAGGCGTGGCTGAAGGAGGCAGAGCGATGAGGGGCCAGCCCGGGTGGTCGCGACCGGCCTACTTCCTTGTCGATGTCCCCAGCCCAGAACGAGCACGACCACCATCGAGGGATCGGGGCCTCTATGGGAGGCTGAGCATGACGCTTACCTGTCAGACGCCCCTCCATATCGGCTCCGGGAGCCCGATCCTCATCCAGAACCGGCTCGTTGCGGGAGTCGCGGCCGTCCGCGCGGCCGGAAGGCTCGTGCCCATCATCCCCGGTTCGAGCCTGAAGGGGGCGGTCCGAGCCGTGGTCGAGGCCATCACGCCCTCGTGCGAGCGGGTCGCCATCACCAAAGTGGATGCCTGTCGTGGTTCGGATGCTCTCTGTCCTGCCTGCCGGGTCTTCGGTGCTCCAGGTTGGAAGGCCTTGATCGGCTTCGGTGATCTCGCGCCTGAGGGGGCCGACTGGCTCCGGCCGCAGCGGGTCGCCCAGCGCTACAGCCACCGGAACGCCCCTCGCCGCGGGCGACGTCTCTATGGATCCGAACCCGAAGACCCGCTCCCAGACAAGGACGAGGACCTTGTGGTGGTCGAACCGGGCACACGCTTTCGAGGCGCCCTCTATCTCGATGGGATCGATCGGGTCGGTCTCGGCCTGGTCCTCCTGGCCCTCGGAGCGACAGCCGACGGCTTGCCGCATCTCCGGATCGGGGGTGGCAAGAACCGCGGGCTGGGGATCGTCCACGTCGAGATCGGCAGCCAGAAGATCTACCCCTCTCTGGCGAAGTGGCTTGCCAACGAACCGCTCACGGACGCTGGCGAGTTTCTCGTCCAAGCAGCCCGAGAGGCCCTGAACGCCCATCCGCGAACCTCCGAGCGACTGGCAAGGATCCGGAGCGGCTATGCGGGATCGGGAGGTTCGCGATGACGAGCCTAGGTCGCGCCGATCGAGAGCGCCTCCTCAGCGACGCGCAGACCCACGCCCGCGGGGCATCTCAGGCAGCACTTCGACAGGCCGCCCTGGCTCTCTCCATCCTCCGTCAGCAGGGACCCGAAGCCCTCCAGAAGGCCCTCGACCCGAGGGTGCGTCTCAGCGTCGAGGCACTCGGCTCCAGCTGGTCCGAGTTTCAAACCAAGATCGGGCCGCGCGTCACGACGCTCCTCCGCGAGGACCCGAGGGCGGCTGCCTACTTCCTTGGCTGGTTGAAGCGTCTGGCGATGATCTCGAACGAGCCTGGTCCACGGCCGTCCCGACCACGCTAGAGGCGGCGACGTTGCGCCGGCGCAGGCGCGCAGCTCGAGGCCGTCGCGCCCCTCAGCAGGAGCCCTGACCGGCCACCGAGGAGTTGCGCCGGACGAGCGGGCAGGACGGCGAGCTGGACCGGCTCACCGCTCCGCCGCTGCCGCTGCCCGAAGGTCCCATGCCCGAGCCCGTACCTTCAGATGGGTGGTCGTTCCGGTCCGGCCCTGCCACGCTCGCCGACGCGTCAGAGTGGACGCGTCGCGCCAGTATGCCCGGGGGCCACGACGACTAAGCCCCTCCGATCTCAAGAGCGAGCTGATTGGCCCCATGCCACCCGGTCACCCCATCGCGGCGAGCAACGAGTCCGATCCCGAGGCCACGCCCGAGCTACTCCCAGCGGCCATGCTTCGGAAGCACGCCTACTGTCCACGACTCTTCCATCTCGAGTGGGTCCAACGGGAGTGGGCGGACACGGAGGACACCGTCCGCGGAGAGTTGGCACACCGGCGCGTCGATGAAGAGACGGGAGCGCTTCCCGACCCCGATCTCCTCGATCCCGCTGACCGAGTCGCCGCGCGGGCTGTCCTGCTGTCTGCTCCTCGGCTCGGTCTCATCGCGAAACTCGACCTCGTTGAGGGAGCCGACGGCCGTGTTCGCCCCGTGGATTACAAGAAGGGCGCTCCCGGACCGCATGGTCCCTGGGAGCCCGAGCGGGTCCAGCTCTGCGCCCAGGGGCTCGTCCTTCGGGAGAACGGTTACGAGTGCGACGAGGGGGTCATCTACTACGCCGAGCCTCGTTCGCGCCATGTGGTCGTGTTCGACGAGGAGCTCGTGGCTCGGACTCTCGAGCTCGTGGCGGAAATGCGAGCGGTGGCCGCCGAACCGATCCCACCACCTCCGCTCGTCGACAGCCCGAAGTGTCCGAGGTGCGCGCTCGTCGGCATCTGCCTGCCCGACGAGACAAACCTCCTCCGCGAGGAACCCTTGGTCGAGGTCCGCCGCCTCATCCCCGCTCGCGACGACGCGGGGCCCGTCTACGTCCTCGATCAGGGGGCGACGGTCGGGAAGGACGGCGAGCGCATCGTCGTCCGGCCGCGAGAGGGCGAGGCAGTTGCCGTTCGGCTCATCGACATCTCTCACCTCGCTCTCTACGGTAGCGTCCAGATCAGCGCACAGGCGATACGAAGTGTTGCCGAGCGCGAGATCCCAATCTTCCACCACACCTACGGCGGTTGGCTGTTCGCCGTCACCGCTGGCCTGCCGCATCGAAACGTCGAGCTCCGAGTTCGACAGCATCGGCTCGCCGATGATGAGAGAAGCAGCCTCCGGGTTGCGCGACTCATGGTGACCGCAAAGATTCGGAACCAGCGCGTCCTCCTCCGGCGAAACGGAGGAGCGGAGGCGCGCCTGGCCGTCGAGGAGCTCGCCCGCCTTGCCGCTGCCGCAAGTCGAGCTGGTTCATCGGACCTCCTACTTGGTATCGAGGGTCTTGCCGCCCGGGCCTACTTCGCCACCTTCGGGAAGCTCCTCCGCGATGGTCTGCCGTTCCGCTTCGAGCTTCGGAACCGTCGACCCCCGACGGATCCCGTCAATGCAGTCCTCTCCTTTCTCTACAGTCTCCTCGTCAAGGAATGCGTCACCGCCCTTCTCGCGGTCGGTCTCGATCCCTACCGCGGCTTCTACCATCGTCTCCGTTACGGGCGGCCGTCCCTCGCCCTCGACCTCGCCGAGGAGTTCCGGCCGCTCCTGGCCGACTCCGTAGTGCTGACGCTCTTCAACAACCGGATGATTGGCGAGGGCGATTTCATTCGTCGTGGTCCAGCCTGTGCTCTCACCCAGGATGGGCGGCGGCGGGTCATCGATGGCTTTGAGGGTCGACTGGACACGCTGATCCGCCATCCGCTCTTCGGTTACTCAGTCAGCTACCGGCGTGTCCTCGAACTGCAGGCCCGACTACTGGCACGATGGGTGTCTGGGGAACTACCGCGTTATCGTCCCTTCACGACGCGATGACGACATGGGCCGGCCATGAGTAGCGTCGCCCGCCATCGGCTTCTCGTCGCCTACGACATTCGGGACCCAGTTCGTCTCCGACGGACCCACGCCACGATGCTTGGCTACGGGGACCCGCTCCAGTACTCCGTCTTCCTCTGCGACCTGTCCCCAACAGAGCAGGCGCTCATGGAGATGGCCTTGCTTCGCGTCGTCCGCCCCAGCGTCGACTCGATTCTCATCGTCGACCTCGGACCGTCCGGCGGGATTGCGGCAAACCGGATCAGAGCCATTGGTGCGCGGAGCCTGCCCTCGCGCGAGCGCTATCGCGTCGTGTAACATCGTGCTAGATCGGCCAGCGAGCGCCTCGGTGGTTGGACGTCCACGCGGGGGCGTTCGCAAAGGAGCGTTGCACATTGACAACAGAGACGCCCCGTGCGGCCATGCGTCGCTAGGACGCGGTGATCTGTCCTGCGATCTTCGCGGCGCTCCATTATCATCACAGCGAACCTCGCGGTCACTGGCGCCATTTCCGCGGCCGGACGGCCGCGGCCCCATTGAAGCTCGGTGT
>FWPU01006360.1_pt1 | contig 19410 bp, 11 predicted proteins | sample 2228361 | NCBI WGS metagenome assembly FWPU01 (sample SAMEA103939777, study PRJEB20133) | metagenome
CATGCCGCGGACGCCGGCGATGCGCGACGCACGGCCGCCTGCCGGGCGCTCGCTTCCGACCGGCACCGGGCCTGTAGCCACCCCAGCGAGGTCGTGGCTCGAGGCGAAGGGTCAATTGGTCAAATTGTGTCTTGATTGGACAATATTGTCAGACCGCTGAAGTCACGTCAAGAGCAACATTTTGTTACACCCTGGCGAGGCGGAGGCGCCCGGCCGGACCGTCTCACTGCACGGGGGCCGCACGAGTCCGCGGTGGTCGTCGAGCAACGCGCATAGCTCCGCCGCACCCCGCTCGACCGGTTCGTGCGCCTCCATTCCTACTCCGGCGCAAGCGGACTCCGGGCCGCGCTCGCGCCGCTGCGCGGCGTGCTCGGGTGCGCGGGCCGCGGCGGCCGAGTTGAGCGAGCGGGATTCGTGGACGCCCAATCCGTCCGAGCGCCGATCGACAGCCGGAACGACGCATCGTTCGCGTGCGCGGCGTTCTCGCGGCAGGCACCCCCACTCTCACCGCCGTGCTCTGCACGCGTCGCCTTCGCGCCGCCAGCCACGCGCCCAACGACCCCGCCGACCCGGCGACCCTACAGGCGCCGCGCGGACGAAGCGTCAGAGCTCGTACCCGAGCTCCCTCGCGACCCTCTCGACCTGCCGCCTCACCATTTCGCGATCCTCGGCGCTCCACTCCGACGGTGCGGGGAAGCTGCCGCGCTGCGCGGCGTTGAGCTTCTGGCCGAGCACCTCCTCGACCAGCTCCCGCGGCGGAAAGTCGACGCCGACGAAGGAGAAGATCCGGCGCAGCGTCGGCTCGTCGCCGGCGAACAGCAGATCCGCGCGCAGGTCGAGGGCGCGCTCGGGCGGCAGGGTGCGCATGAACGCCCTCGCCTCCTCGTTGATCCGGGCCCAGAACCAGCCGCACTTCTCGAGGCGCGGCAGCTCGTCCCAGCGCGCCGCGAGCTCCTCGCCGGGGCGCGGGCGTACCCGCGCGAAGTCCCAGTTGTGGCTCTGGTAGTAGCCGCGGCGCATCGCCGAGCGCACCACCTCGTACGGATGGCGGTGCAGGTGGATGAACTTGCTCGCGGGGAAGCAGGCGGCGAGCACGGGGGCGAGGTAGGTCAGGCGGTTGTTGGTCTCGACGTAGATCTTGCCGCGGCGGCTCGCCTCGCAGACCAGGTCGTCGCGCGCCGCGTAGACCGCGGTGCGCCATCGCTCGCTCGCCGCTAGGTCGCCGCCCTCGAGGTAGGCGTCGAACGACGTCTTGACCAGCCGGGGGAACGGCTCGTGCTCCGCGACCACCGCCGGCGACAGCGCGAGCAGCGCGGTGAGCGTCTGGCTTCCGACCCGCCCGGTCGAGAGGACGAAGACGCACGGGCAGCCCGCGAAGCCGCGCTCGTAGGCCTCGGCGAGCCGCGCCACGTACGGCTCGCGGCGTCCCGCGTCGCCGGTCAGCAGCCGGTCGATCGTGCGCTGGACGCGCGTCAGCCCTTCCTGGGTCGCCTTGAGCGCCTGTCTCGCAAAGCTCTGCATGCCCTCGGTCCTCGCTCGTGCGCGAGCGGCAAGCCGCGCGCGCGGGCGACGCTTTAGCCGATCGCGGTCCGTACATCGACCGGCAATCGTGCGCCCTTGACCGACGACGCCGCGCGAGCCGCCGCAACCCCTTGCCTTGGCTCCCGCACCTGGACGAAGATAAGGCGAAGATGTCGACGCCCGAGCTTCCCGGCCGCGGCACGGAAGAGAGCCCGCCGAACCGCTTCGAGGAGCTGCGCTTCGAGCCCGACCCGGACCTCGAGCCCGATCCCGACGCCGCCGACCGCGCGCCCGAGCCGACCCGCTACTACCGCGACGCGTCGCGCTCGATCCTCGCCGAGAACTCGAGCCCGGACGTCGGCTTCCGCTGGAGCGTGAACCCCTACCGCGGCTGCGAGCACGGCTGCGTCTACTGCTACGCCCGGCCGAGCCACGAGTACCTCGGCTGGAGCGCGGGGCTCGACTTCGAGCGCCGGCTGCTGATCAAGATGGACGCGCCGCAGCTCCTGCGCCGCGCGCTCACCGCGAAGCGCTGGCAGCCGGAGGTGATCGCGCTCTCGGGCAACACCGACTGCTACCAGCCGATCGAGCGCCGTTTGCGCTTGACGCGCGGCTGCCTCGAGGTGCTGCACGAGCTCCGCAACCCGGTGAGCGTCATCACCAAGTCGGCGCTCGTCGCGCGCGACGTCGACCTGCTGGCGGGGCTCGCCCGCCACCGCGCGGTGCACGTGCGGATCTCCGTCACGACGCTCGACCCGGAGCTCGCGCGGCGCATGGAGCCGCGCGCCGCGACGCCCGAGCGACGGCTCGACGCGATCGCGCGGCTCGCCGAGGCCGGCGTGCCGGTCGGGGTCATGGTGGCGCCGATCATCCCGGGGCTGAACGACGCCGAGATCCCGCGCATCCTCCAGGCCGCGGCCGCGGCGGGCGCGAGCAACGCGGCGTGGGTGCTGCTTCGCCTCGCCGCGCCGCTCGACCAGATCTTCACCCACTGGCTCGACCGCCACTACCCCGAGCGGCGCGACAAGGTCCTGCACCGGATCCGCGAGACGCGCGCCGGGCGCCTCTCCGACTCCACCTTCGGCAAGCGCATGCGCGGCGAGGGCCAGTACGCGCGGCAGATCGCGGCGCTGTTCGAGGCGAGCGCGCGCAAGAACGGGCTCGCGGAGCCGCTGCCGCCGCTCGAGAGCGCGGCGTTCCGCCGCCCGGGACCGCACGGCGAGCAGCTCTCGCTGCTCTGACGAACGACTCAGTCGGCGGTCGCGACGACCGCGACCGAGCCCGACGGCACGTAGACGCGCCGCTCGCTGCCGCCCGCGCGGCGGGCGAGGCTCTCGAGCCTGGAGGCGAGCCGCGGGTGGCCGCGCGCCACGCGGGAGGCGAGGAAGTCGAGCCGCGCGTACTGCCCGGCCGCGGTCATGCTCTCGATCCGGAAGCCGTGGCTCTCGAGGGCGCGGCGCAGCGTGTCGCGCGAGTAGAGCACGACGTGCTCGGGGAACTTGAGCGACACCCAGTTGTCGCGCTGCAGGCGCGCGAGCCAGCTCCGGACGTCCGGCGTCACCGCGAACAGCGCGCCGCCGGGACGCAGCAGGCGGCGCAGCTTGTCGAGCACGGCGCCGGGCTCCGGCAGGTGCTCGAGACAGTCCTGCAGGCTCACGACGTCGAAGTAGCGCTGCGGCAGCTCGACCGACTCGATCGGTCCCACGACCACGCGGTGCGCCGAGGACACCCGGCGCGCCGCCTCCGGGCTCATCTCGACCACCCAGCGCTCGGCGAAGCGTCCCGCCGCGGCGTCGGCGAGGTAGCCGAAGCCGGCGCCGACGTCGAGCAGGCGGCCGGCGCCGACGTGCCGCTCGACGAGCGCGAGCCTCCGCCGGAAGGTGTCGCGATGGTCGTCGGCCATCGCGGCGTAGTCGGCGTAGCCGCCCGAGCACGGGTCCTCGCTCGCGAAGTAGCCACCGTCGTACAGCGCCGCGAGCGCGGCGCGCGTCGGCATCGGGTTGAGGTACCAGAGGCCGCAGGACGAGCACTCGACCATGCGGAAGCCGGCGTGCGCGACCCGCGGCACGAACTCGTCGCCGCCGCACAGCGGACAGGGCTTCGCCTCCGACTCGACCGCCGGGAAGTCGTACGCGTGGCGGTGCAGGTTGCGCCGCACGCGCAGCAGATCGCGCAGCATGCGGGCGCTGTCGCGCACCAGGTCGATGCGCGAGTCGTCGTTGTGCGTGAGGCGGACGGGGAAGCGCTCGACCGTGAGGCCGTTCGCGAGCGCCGCGGCGAGGATCTCGAAGTCGAAGCCGAAGCCGTCGATCGTGCGCATCGCGAAGAGCTTGCGCGCGACGTCGGTGCGGAACGCCTTGATGCCGCACTGCGAGTCGCGAAACGGCAGCCGGATCGCGAGCCACGTCAAGAGCGAGAACGACCGCCCCGATACCTGACGCAGCACGCCGTAGCCGCGGTTCACCTCCGAGCCGGGCAGGTCGCGCGAGCCGATCGCCACGTCGCAGCGGCCAGCCTCGATCGCCTCGAGCATCGGGCGGAGCGAGTCGAGGTCGTACGGCGAGTCGGCGTCGGTGAAGGCGACGAGCGGGTACCGCGCCTCCGTGATCCCCGCCGCCACCGCGACGCCCTTGCCGCGGTTGCGCGGCAGGCGGACGACGCGCACCGGGAGCGCGCCAGACGCCCGCTCGGCGATCGCCGCCGTCTCGTCGCGGCTGCCGTCGTCGACCACGATGACCTCGGCGGGCGAGGCCACGTGCGGCAGCGCCCGGGCGAGCGTCGCGAGCGTCGCCGGCAGGCGCGCGGCCTCGTCGTAGGCCGGGATGACGAGCGACAGCGCGCTCATTCGCCCCGCTTCACGCCGAGCGTCGGCGAGAGCTTCTCCGCGCCGCCCGCCCCGCGGCGCACCGCGCCCGCCCCGAAACGCTCGTGGATCGCGTCGAGCGCACGGTTCAGCTCGCGCGTGCACCTCGCTCCGAACATCGGCATCTGCGTACCAATGGACGGCGACGCCGGCTCGATCCCAGCGACGGCGACGCCGACCAGGCGCACCGGACGCGGCAGGTCGCCTCGCGCGAGAAGCGCCCGCGCCGTGCGGGCGATGAGCGCGCCGTCGTCGGTCGGCGCGGCGAGCGTCGTCTGCCGCGTGTAGAGCTTGTACTTGCCCGGCTGGGCGAGCTTCTCGGTCGACTTGACCTTGAGGCGCACGACCGAGCCCACGACTCCGTCGCGCCGCAGGCGGCGCGCGACCGCCTCGGCGTGCTGCACGATCGCGTCGCCGATCGTGCGGACGTCGGACACGTCGTGCGGGAAGGTGTTCTCCTCGCCGTACGAGCGGGCGTCGCGCTCGGGCTCGACGGCGCGCGAGTCCTCGCCGCGCGCGAGCCGCCAGAGCCGCTCGAGCTGCGCCGGCGACAGGTCGCCGCGCGCCGCGCGCTCGGCGAGCCCGGGGACGTCGAGGCGCGCGAGGTCGCCGATCGTGTGCAGGCCGACCGCGACGAGCGCCCGCTCGGTCACCGGCCCCACGCCCCAGAGGCGCGAGATCGGCAGAGGAGCGAGGAAGTCGCGCACCTCGGCGGGCTTGACCTCGAGCAGCCCGTCGGGCTTCGAGAGGTCGCTCGCGATCTTCGCCACCATCTTGACGGGCGCGATCCCGACCGAGACGCGAAGCCCGGTCTCGCACAGCACGTCGGCCTTGAGCCGCCGGCCGATCTCGAGCGGCTCGGCCGCGAGCGCCCGGAGGCAGCTCGTGACGTCGATGAACGCCTCGTCGAGCGACAGCGGCTCCACGTCCGGCGAGTAGCGCGCGAAGATCTCGAAGATCTTCTTCGACTCGCGGCCGTACTTCGCCATGTTCCCGGGGAGGAAGACGACGTCGGGACAGCGGCGCAACGCCTCGACCGACGGCATCGCCGAGTGGATGCCGAAGCGCCGCGCCTCGTACGAGGCCGCCGCGATCACGCCGCGCGGCGGGCGCCCGCCGACCACCACGGGCACGCCGCGCAGCTCGGGGCGGTCGCGCTGCTCGATCGCGGCGTAGAAGGCGTCCATGTCGGCGTGCAGGATCACGCGCGCAGGAGACGTCACGACGCGAGTTTGTACGTCGGCACGGGGGCCGCTGCCACCCGAGCGGCGGGCGAGCGCGCGGCCCGGCGCGGCGCGCGCCTTCGTCTTCGCGACCGATCGCTCGATGCGCGTCCATGCGCTGCTCCTCCGCCTGATCGCCGCCTACCGTGCGCACGCGCTCGTCGCCCCCGTCCTGCCCGACGCCGCGAGCCGGGCGCTCCTCGACCTGCTGCACGAGCTCGGCGCCCAGGACGTGCGGGGCACCGTGCTCGCGCTGCGCGGCGCGCTGCTCAAGGTCGCGCAGCTCCTCGCGACGCGCGCCGACCTGCTGCCCGAGGCCTACACCCGCGCGCTCGCGCCGCTCCAGGACCGGGTGCCGCCCCGGCCGTTCGCCGAGGTCGCCGCAACGCTCGGGCGCGAGCTCGGCGGGCGGCTTGCCGCCTTCGAGTGGATCGACCCGCGACCGGTCGCCGCGGCGTCGATCGCGCAGGTGCACCGGGCGCGCCTCACCTCGGGACGGGACGTCGTGCTCAAGGTGCAGCACCGGAGCGTCCGCCGGCTGCTCGGCGCCGATCTCGCGGCGCTGCTGCGCGGCGCCTGGCTCGTGGACCGCGCCTTCCCGCCGAGCCGCCAGGCGCCGCTCGCCGAGGAGCTCGCGGCGCACGTCGCGGGCGAGGTCGACTTCGTCGCCGAGGCGCGGGCCGCGCGCCGCATGCGCGCGCTCTTCGCGCACGGCGCGGTGCCGGGGGTGCGCGTCCCCGAGGTCGTCGAGGAGCTCTGCACCGCGAAGGTGCTGACCATGGAGCACGTCGCGGGCGAGCGGCTCGGCGACGTCCTCGAGCGGTGCCGTGCGTCGGGCGACACCGCCGCGGCCGAGCGGCTCCTCACGCGCCTCGTGCAGGCCTACTGCCACCAGATCGCGCGCTGCGGCTTCTTCCAGGCCGATCCGCACCCGGGCAACTTCCTGGTCGAGCCGGACGGCGGGCTCGCGCTGCTCGACTTCGGCTGCTGCAAGGAGCTGCCCCGCGAGCGACGGCTCGCGTTCCTCAACCTCGGCGCGGCGCTGGCGCTCGGGCACGCGCCGACCGTGCGCCACTGGCTGCGCGAGGTTCGACGACGAGCTCACGCTCGAGCGCGCGTTCGGCGACTTCGTCGCGAACCTCGGCATCCACCCGCCGGCCGACGCGGCGTTGCTCGGCCGTGTCTTCCTCGGCCTCGGCGGCCTGCTCCGCACCTACGCGCCGCGCCTCGACCTGGTCACGATCGTCTCGCCGTACATCCTCGCCGCGGTGCTCGACGTGCGGCCGGCTGCGGCGGGCGCCTGACGGTCGCGCGTCGCGCCGCGCGGGCGATGCGTTCGCGTTGCGCGGCTCGCGCTCAGATCCGCGGCCAGCGCGGCGGCCGCTTCTCGACGAACGCCGCGAACCCCTCGCGGCACTCCTCGCCGGTGAGCGAGTCCTGGAACATGCCGAAGTCGAGCGGCGGCAGGCTGCGGTTCAGGTCGCGCTTCAGCGCGCGGCGCGCCGCGGGCCCGGTGAGGCGCACCTGGGCGATCGTCTCGGCAACCGCCGCGTCGAGGTCGTCGTGCGGCACGACGCGCGAGATCAGGCCCATGTCGTAGGCTTGCTGCGCATCGAAGTACTGCGCCGTGTAGAGCAGGTACTTCGCGCGCGCGACGCCGATCCGCGGCGCAAGCCGCGCACCCAGGTAGCAGTCCGCGACGCCTCGAAGGAGCTCGGGGACGCGGAACTTCGCCCGGTCCGACGCGATCGACAGATCGCTCATGAGCGTCATCACGAGCCCGCCGCCCTGGCACATGCCGTTGATCCGCACGAGCACGAGCTTCGGGCAGCGCTCGATCTGGACGAACGGCGTGAGATCGAGCCCGTCGGTGTAGCGGTCGATCGGCGCCCCGCCCTCGTGCTGGCCACCCATCTCGCCGCCGACGCAGAAGTAGTCGCCCGTGCCGGTGAGGACGAGGAGGTCGATCTCGGGGTCGCGCTCGGCGATGACGCAGGCCTTCTTGATGCCGTGGTACATCTCGATGGTGCACGCGTTGCGCCGCTCGGGCCGGTCGATGCGCACCTCGAGGACGCCGTCCGCCTTGTGCGCGACCAGGTAGCGCGAGTCGAGATCGATCCGCTCGGCCATGGCGGCGCGCTACCAGGCCGGCCCCGGTCGGGTCAACGAGCTTGCGCGGACGGCCGCCGAGGGGGTACGAAGGCGCGCCGCCCGCGGGCGGAAAGCGACACTCTCAGGACGTTTCCCGGATGGACTTCGACCTCACCGACGCCGAGCGGCGCTTCCGCGACGAGCTCCGCGCCTGGCTCGACGAGAACCTGCCGGCCGAGTGGCGCAGCGCGCACCCCAAGGAGCCGTGGACCGACGAACGGCGCGACCTCGCCCGGCGCTGGCAGGCGCGGCTCGCCGCCGGGCGCTACGTGGCGCTCGACTGGCCGCGCGAGTGGGGCGGCCGCGAGGCGACGCTCGGTGAGCGCATCATCCTCCAGACGGAGCTGATCCGCGCCCGCGCCCCGCGGCTCCTCGGCCACGTCGGCCTCGACCTGGTCGGCCCGGCGCTCATCGCCCACGGCAGCGAGGAGCAGAAGCGGCGCCACCTCGAGAAGATCCGCACCGCGGAGGAGCTCTGGTGCCAGGGCTTCTCCGAGCCCGGCGCGGGCTCCGACCTGGGCGGGCTGCGCACCCGCGCGGTGCTCGACGGCGACCACTACGTGGTCTCGGGGCAGAAGGTGTGGACCAGCGTCGCGGAGGTCGCCGACTGGTGCTTCCTGCTCGCGCGCACCGACCCCGACGCGAAGAAGCACGCCGGCATCTCGGCGCTGCTCGTCGACATGAAGCAGCCCGGCATCGAGGTGCGCCCGCTCCGCCAGATCACCGGCGAGGCGGAGTTCAATGAGGTCTTCTTCGACAACGTCCGCGTGCCGCGCGCCAACCTGGTCGGCAAGCCCGGCGACGGCTGGAAGATCGCGATGAGCATCCTCGCGCACGAGCGCGGGCCGATGTGGGCGTTCATGTTCCACGGCTACATGACCGAGGACCTGACGCAGCTCCTCGAGCTCGCGCGGCGGCGTGGGCTCGCGAGCGACCCGCTCGCGCGCCAGAGGCTCGCGAGCGTGCACATCGACCTCGAGATCATGCGGCTGCTCGGCTGCCGGAGCCTGACCGCCGAGAGCCGCGGCGAGCCGATCGGCCCGAAGACCTCCCTCGAGAAGCTCTTCGGCAGCGAGCTCTCGCAGCGCGTCCGCGAGCTCGCGATGGAGATCCTCGGGCCGCACGCGCTGCTCGGCATGGACGACCCGCGCGCCGAGTGGGAAGGCCGCTGGCTGCGCTTCTACCTCTTCTCCCGCGCCGACACGATCATGGGCGGGACCTCCGAGATCCAGCGTACCGTCATTGCACACCAGCTCCTGGGCTTGCCGCGCTGAGCGCGGCCGATCGCAAAGAGGACGACTCGATGACCCCGAGAACCAGCCCCACCCCGCGCCGCGCGACGCTCGCCCTCGCGCTGCTCGCGTCCCTGCTCCTCGTACCGGCGCTCGGCGAAGCAGCTTCGTTCATCAACTTCGAGTCCGGGCACGTCCGGCCGCTCGCGCTGTCGCCGGACGGCAGCCGGCTGTTCGCCGTCAACACGCCCGACAACCGCCTCGAGATCTTCTCCGTCGGTGCGGGCGGGCTCACGCACACCGAATCGGTGCCGGTCGGGCTCGAGCCGGTCGCCGTCGCGGTGCGCGGCGCCGGCGAGGTGTGGGTGGTCAACCACCTCTCGGACAGCGTGAGCGTGGTCGACGTCGGGACGACGCCGGCGCGCGTCGTCCACACGGTTCTCACCTGCGACGAGCCGCGTGACATCGTCTTCGCGGGGCCGGGCGGCAACCGCGCCTTCGTCACCACCGCGCGCCGCGGCCAGAACTGTCCGGTTCCGGCGGAGCTCACCACGCCCGGCCTCGGGCGCGCCGTCGTGCAGGTCTTCGACGCGACCAACCCGGGCGCCGGGGCGCTCACCAACGTGGTGCTGTTCGGCGACACGCCGCGGGCGCTCGCGGCGAGCGCGGACGGCAGCCGGGTCTACGCGGGCGTCTTCTTCTCGGGCAACCGGACGACGGTGATCTCCGAGGGCGGCGTGTGCAACGGCGGCGCCACGGCCGGGCCGTGCACCATCCACGGCACGACGGTCCCCGGCGGCCTTCCCGCGCCGAACGCGAACTTCCAGGGCAGCAAGGGCCCGGAGACCGGGCTCATCGTCAAGTACAATCCGGTGGCCGGGCAGTGGCAGGACGAGCTCGGGCGCAACTGGAGCAGCGCAGTGCGCTTCAACCTGCCCGACCTCGACGTCTTCGCGATCGACGCGAACGCGACGCCGCCCGTCGAGGTGCAGAGCTGGAACACGGTCGGCACGGTGCTGTTCAACATGGTCGCGAGCCCGGTCGACCCCGACAAGGTGTACGTGACCAACACCGAGGCGCGGAACGAGGTCCGCTTCGAGGGTCCGGGCAACAACTCGACGACCGTCCGCGGCCATTTGCACGAGGCGCGGATCACGGTGATCGACGGCACGAACGTCCTGCCGCGCCACCTCAACAAGCACATCGACTACGACGTCGTGCCGAGCCCGGAGGGGACGATCGACAAGAGCCTGGCGACGCCGCTCGGCATGGCGGTGAGCTCGGACGGCCAGACGCTCTACGTCGCCGCCTTCGGCTCGAGCAAGGTCGGCGTGTTCTCGACCAGCGAGCTCGACGCCGACACCTTCGTCCCCGACCCGGCGAATCACGTGGTCGTCTCGGGCGGCGGCCCCTCGGGCCTCGTGCTCGACGAGGCGCGCGACCGGCTCTACGTCTTCACCCGCTTCGACAACTCGATCTCGATCGTCGACACCAACACGCTCGACGAGATCGGACACGTGCCGGTCTACAATCCTGAGCCGATCGAGGTGGTCACCGGTCGGCCGCTGCTCTACGACGCGGCCTTCAGCTCGAGCAACGGCGAGGCGTCATGCTCGAGCTGCCACGTCTTCGGCGACCTCGACCAGCTCGCCTGGGACCTCGGCAACCCGGACGATCCGGTCACGTCGAACCCGATGAACATCAAGCTCCAGATCGGCGCGCTCACGATCGGTGACGCGCTGAACGGCGACGCCGACGTCGACGAGTTCCACCCGATGAAGGGCCCCATGACGACGCAGACGCTGCGCGGGCTCGCGAACAGCGGCCCGATGCACTGGCGCGGCGATCGCGCGAACGGCTTCTTCGGCATCGGCACCGACGAGGCGCTGTCGTTCGACAACTTCATCGTCGCCTTCGAGGGCCTGCTCGGGCGCGAGGAGCTGATCCCGGCGCAGGACATGCACGACTTCACCGACTTCGCGCTCACCATCACCCTGCCGCCGAACCCGATCCGTGCGCTCGACAACTCGCTCACGCCCGACCAGCAGGCCGGCCGCGACTTCTTCCTCGGTCCCCGGCGCTCGGACGGGCTCAACATCGAGAACCTCGGCTTCACCTGCAACGGCTGCCACACGCTCAACCCGGCGCAGGGCTTCTTCGGGACCAACGGTGACGCGAGCTTCGAGAACGAGATGCAGATCATCAAGATCGCGCACCTGCGGAACCTGTACCAGAAGGTCGGGATGTTCGGGATGATGCGGGTCGACTTTTTGAACCCCGGCGACAACGGTCACAAGGGTGACCAGATCCGCGGCTTCGGCTTCCTGCACGACGGCTCGATCGACACGATCTTCCGCTTCTTCCAGGCGACGGTGTTCAACAACAACAACGGCGTCGGCTTCGACGGCCCGGACAACGGCAACGTCAAGCGCCGGCAGATGGAGCAGTTCATGCTGGCCTTCGACACCGACCTGGCGCCGATCGTCGGCCAGCAGATCACGCTCACCTCGACGAACGGCGCGTTCGCGAACCCGCGCATCGACCTGCTGCTGCAGCGTGCGGTGACGCCGTTCACCTCGAAGATCCTGGGTGGCGCCGTCACCGAGTGCGACGCGGTGGTGAAGGGCACGGTGGACGGCGTGCCGCGCGGCTGGGTCTACACCGCCGGCATGTTCAAGAGCGACAAGGCGTCGGAGCCGCCGCTCACGGACCTGACGCTGCGCTCGCTCGCCTCGACGCCCGGCCAGGAGCTCACCTACACCTGCGTGCCGCCCGGCTCGGGCACGCGGATCGGCACCGACCGCGACGAGGACGGCCACCTCGACCGCGACGAGATCGAGGCGGGAAGCGACCCGGCGGATCCCGGCAGCACGCCCGGCGGCCCGACGCCCACCCCGACTCCGACCGCGACGCCGACCCCGACGCCGACCGGCGGGCCGACGCCGACCCCGACTCCGCCGGGCGCGACCCCGACCCCGACCCCGACGCCGACCCCGGCCGCGACGCCGACGCCCACGCCAGTCGTGACGCCGAGTCCCGCCCCGACGCTCGCCACGACCAACGTCCGCGCGAGCGCGCTCATGCTGCGCGACGACGACCGGCCGCCGATCGACCCCGGCAAGCGGACGTTCAGGTTCCGCGCGGCGTCGTTCAAGGGCGTGCCGAGCGGCGCGATCCCACCGCTCTGGAGCTCGGCGGGCGACCCGACGACGCTCGGCGCCTCGGGTGGCGGCGCGACGCTGACCATCTACGACCCGGACGGCGCCGACAAGGTCGTGCTCCAGCTCCCGGCGCTCCGCTGGACGCGCGCCGGCTCGCTCGCGAATCCGCGCTACATCTACCGCGACCCGAAGCGGGCGAGCGGTCCGGTGACGCAGGTGGCGCTGGTCAACGGCCGGCTCACCATCGCGGCCAAGGGGCCCCAGCTCTACTCGCTCGCCGGCGCGCCGCAGGGCTCGCTCGCCGTGCGGCTCCGGCTCGGCACCGGCGTCGAGTACTGCGCCGTCGCGCCGCCGAAGGCGCCCGCGGAGAAGAACGACACCACGGCGAGGTTCACCGGCGCGCCGAACACGCCGCCGCCGGTCGAGTGCCCGCCGGTGCCGTGAGGCGTGCGCCCGGCTGAAACGAGGACGGGCGCGCGGCGGGGGACGCCCGCAGCGCGCCCGCGGAGCTCGAGGGCCGCGCGTCCGTGCTTGACGGCCAGGCGCCGTCCTGCTGATCGGCCCGCATCCCGGCCGGCCGGCCGCCGGCGCACGCGCTCACGGGGCGAGTCGAAGGACCGACCTCGATGCCCGGGCGCACGCGAGCGGCACCTGGCGACCCGCGTCGCATTCTCCCGGGCCCATACTTGCGGCTCGTGCGGGCGCGAAATATGACTCTGCGGCTTGCAACGCGCGCGTGTCCGGGCCTTCCCGGCCTCGCTCGCCTGACTCGCCCGGCGATGCGGGCGAACGATCCGGCAATGACCAAACAAGAGCAGCTCGCAGAACTCGAACGCCGCAACCGCGCAGCCCTCGCCGGGGGCGGCGAGGAGCGCATCGCCAAGCAGCACCAGGGAGGCCGCCTCACCGCGCGCGAGCGCTGCGAGCAGCTCCTCGATCCCGGCAGCTTCGTCGAGATGGACCGCTTCAAGGTCCACCGCTGCACCGACTTCGGCGCCGACCGGCAGCGGATCCCCGGCGACGGGGTCGTGACCGGCTACGGGACGATCGACGGCCGGACCGTGTTCCTCTTCTCGCAGGACTTCACCGTCTTCGGCGGCAGCCTCTCCGGCGCCTACGCCGAGAAGATCTGCAAGGTGATGGACCTCGCGATGAAGAACGGCTGCCCGATGATCGGCATCAACGACGGCGCGGGCGCGCGCATCCAGGAGGGTGTGGTGAGCCTCGCCGGCTACGCCGACATCTTCCAGCGCAACGTCATGGCGTCGGGCGTGATCCCGCAGATCTCGGCGATCATGGGCCCGTGCGCCGGCGGCGCGGTCTACTCGCCGGTGATGACCGACTTCATCTTCATGGTCCAGAAGACCAGCTACATGGCCATCACCGGGCCGGACGTCATCAAGGCGACGACGCACGAGGAGGTGACGCTCGAGGAGCTCGGCGGCGCGGCCGTGCACAACGAGCGCTCGGGTGTCGCGCACTTCGCCGCGGCGAACGACGTCGAGTGCCTCGCGATGATGCGCGAGCTCCTCTCCTTCCTGCCGTCCAACAACCTCGACGACCCGCCGATCAAGCCGACCTCCGATCCGCCGGACCGGCGCGAGGCCTGGCTCGCCGACCTGATCCCCGAGAGCCCGAACAAGCCGTACGACATGCACCGGCTGATCGAGGGCGTGGTCGACGACGGCTACTTCTTCGAGGTGCACCGCGACTTCGCGCGCAACATCATCGTCGGCTTCGCGCGCATGGGCGGCATGCCGGTCGGCATCGTCGCCAACCAGCCGGACGTGCTCGCCGGCGTGCTCGACCTGCTCTCCTCGGTCAAGGCGGCGCGCTTCGTCCGCTTCTGCGACTGCTTCAACATTCCGATTCTCACCTTCGTCGACGTGCCGGGCTTCCTGCCGGGCACCGACCAGGAGTACCGCGGCATCATCCGCCACGGCGCGAAGCTGCTCTACGCGTTCTGCGAGGCGACGGTCCCGAAGATCACGATCATCACGCGCAAGGGCTACGGCGGCGCCTACGTCGTCATGTCGTCGAAGCACATCCGCGGCGACTTCAACTTCGCCTACCCGACCGCGGAGATCGCCGTGATGGGCCCCGAGGGCGCGGTGAACATCATCTTCCGCAACGAGATCGCGAAGGCGAAGGACCCGGTGGCCGAGAAGGAGCGCCTGGTCGCCGACTACCGGGCGAAGTTCGCGAACCCCTACAAGGCGGCCGAGCTCGGCTACATCGACGAGGTGATCCTCCCCGAGGACACCCGCCCGAAGGTGATCCGCTGCCTGCAGGTGCTGCGCAACAAGCGCGACACCAACCCGCCCAAGAAGCACGGGAACATCCCGCTGTGAGCGCCTCGACCATCCGACGGCCGCGAGAGCCGCGCCTGTTCAAGCGCGTGCTGATCGCGAACCGCGGCGAGATCGCCGTGCGGGTGATCCGCGCCTGCCGCGACCTCGGCATCGAGACGGTCGCCGTGTTCTCGGACGCGGACCGCACCGCCCTGCACGTCCGGCTCGCCGACTACGCGGTGCACATCGGCCCCGCGCCTGCGCTCGAGAGCTACCTCGTGAAGGAGAAGATCCTCGAGGCGGCGAAGCGCACCGGCGCCGAGGCCGTCCACCCCGGCTACGGCTTCCTCGCCGAGAACACGGAGTTCTCGGCGATGCTCGAGGAGGCGGGCATCGTCTTCATCGGCCCGCCCGCGTCCGCGATCGCCGCGATGGGCGACAAGGTGGCCGCGCGCCAGGCGATGGAGCGCGCCGGCGTGCCGTGCGTCCCCGGCTCACCCGACGTGATCGCCGACGACGCCGAGGTGGTGCGCGTCGCGAAGGAGATCGGCCTCCCGGTGATGATCAAGGCGTCGGCCGGCGGCGGCGGCAAGGGCATGCGCCTCGTGCACCGCGAGGAGGACCTCCTCGGCGCCGTGCGCGGCGTGCGCAGCGAGGCGCGCTCGTCGTTCGGCGACGACCGGCTGTACGTCGAGAAGTTCGTCGAGCGCCCGCGCCACGTCGAGGTGCAGGTGATGGCGGACGTGTACGGCAACACCGTGCACGTCTTCGAGCGCGAGTGCACGCTGCAGCGCCGCAACCAGAAGGTGATCGAGGAGTCGCCCTCCCCCGTCCTGCGCGACGACGTGCGGCAGAAGATGGGCGCGATCGCGGTGCGTGCGGCCGAGGCCGTCGGCTACGTCGGCGCCGGCACGGTCGAGTTCCTGGTCGATCCGAAGCAGAGCTTCTACTTCCTCGAGATGAACACCCGCATCCAGGTCGAGCACCCGATCACGGAGGAGGTGACGCGCACCGACCTCGTGCGGGCGCAGATCGAGATCGCGGCGGGCTTCCCGCTCCCCTGGAAGCAGGAGGACATCCGCCAGCACGGCCACGCGATCGAGTGCCGGATCTACGCCGAGGACCCGTTCAACAACTTCCTGCCGTCGCCGGGCAAGATCGAGCTGCTGCGCGTGCCGAACGGCCCCGGCATCCGCGACGACGGCGGCGTCTACGAGGGCGCCACGGTGTCGCGCTTCTACGACCCGATGATCTCGAAGCTCGTCGCGTGGGGCCCGGACCGCCCGACCGCGATCGCCCGGATGAAGCGCGCGCTCGCCGAGTACCAGGTGCGGGGCCTCACGACCAACCTCGCCTTCCACCGCTGGGTGCTCGAGCACGAGGGCTTCCTCGCCGGCGACTTCGACACCGGCTTCATCGAGCGCGAGTGGAAGCCCGCGGCTGCGCGGCAGTCGCTCAGCGAGGCGGAGCGCGACCTGTTGCTCGCCGCCGCGGCGCTGGCCGAGACCGAGGCGACGGCCGCAGCAGCGCAGGCGCTCGCCGCCGGGCCCACGAGCAGCACGGCAGGCACGAGCCGCTGGGTGCAGGTCGCGCGACGGGAGGCGCTCCGTGGCTGAGGATCGGAAGCTGCCACCGGGCTCGTACGTCGCGGAGCTGCCCGACGTCGAGGGCGGCCTGCAGGTCGAGATCATGTCCACGGACCAGGGCCGGATTTGCGCGGTCGTCGGCGGGCGCACGCTCGAGCTCGACGCCGAGCGCGTCGGCCCGAGCACCTACTCGGTGCTGATCGACGACCGCGTGCACGAGATCACCGTGCTGCGGCGCAAGGAAGGCACGGTCGTCCACGACGGCCTCGCCGAGCTCGAGGTGCAGCTCGTCGACCGGCGCCGCTACCGCGCCGGCACGGCGACGAGCGGCTCGGGCGGCCGCGAGGTGAAGGCCGTCATGCCGGGCAAGGTCGTGACCATCTACGTCTCCGTCGGCGACCCGGTCGAGCGCGACCAGCCGCTCCTCGTCCTCGAGGCGATGAAGATGGAGAACGACGTCAAGTCGCCGCGCAAGGGGACGGTGAAGGAGATCCACGTGACGGCGGGGCAAGCGGTCGAGACCGGCGAGCTGATGGTGACGCTCGAGTAGCGCGCCGGCGCCGCGTCACCGCCTCACATCCATCCCGTCCAGGCCTCGCGCTCCTCCCGGCCCGGATCCTCGATCACGCGCGACTCCGCGTCGAGCACCATCGTCGCGCGCCGTCCGCGCTCGTACGCGGGCCACGGTCCGAGCCCCGGCGCCGCAGGCACGCCGTCGTGGGCAAACGCGAGCCAGGCGCCCATCACCTGCTCCGAGAGCCGCTCGGCGGCGGGCCCGCTGCCGGAGAAGCGCTCCATGTGCGGCGCGCCGAGCGTGCCGAAGACGAAGGGCAGCTCGATCGCGTGGCAGGCGCCGAGCCGGCCGCCGGCGGCCGGCGACGGCCAGGCGAAGAGGTACATGAAGGTCGCCGGCTGGTGCGCGCCGTGCGCCTCGGCGAGGCGGATCGCCGGGATGCGGAACATGCGGTCCGACTCGATCGCGTCGAAGAGCTGCCAGGGCGGCGCGCCCGGGCGCGCGCGCCGGTAGAGCTCGATCAGCGACCCGGCGCCGTCAGCCTGCCCGAGGCGCCCGAGCCGTCGCGCGATGCGCTTCACGAGCGCCGCCTCGTCCATCGTGCGGTGGCCGGGTGCCGCGAAGGTGAAGAGCCGCCACTCGTCCGCGGTCGTGCCGGTCATGAGCGCGACGTCGCGCGCCGCGCCCGCGCGGAGCGCGTCGAGCGGGTGCACGGGCAGCGCGGTGCCGTCGACGAGCGGCGCGAAGGCGAGGAAGAGCTCGCCGGTGAGGCGCGTCGTCACGCGCTGCCCGGCCTGCACGAGCTGCTCCACCGGCACGTCGCGCAGCCGCGCGGCCTCGGCGGGGGAGAGTCCGAGCTCCTCGAGCAGCGCGTGCGCGGTCCGCGCCGCCGACTCGCGGTCGAGCGTCGCCTGCGCAGCACCGCTCTGCGCGATCGCGCGGCGCACGATCCCGCGCGCCGCCGGGCAGGTGATGAGCGTCGTCACCGACATCCCGCCTGCGGACTCGCCGAAGATCGTCACGTTGCCCGGGTCGCCGCCGAAGGCCGCGGCGTTGTCGCGCACCCAGGCGAGCGCCGCGAGCTGGTCGAGCAAGCCCGGGTTGTCGACCGCCCCGGGGACGTCCACGCCGAGCGCCGGGAGGTGGAGGAAGCCGAGCGGCCCGAGCCGGTAATTGACGATGACGACGACGGCGTCGCCGCGCGTCGCGAGCGGGCCGCCGTCGTAGATCGCCTGCGCCGCCGAGCCGGCGCTGAAGCCGCCGCCGTGGAACCACACCAGGACCGGCCTGCGGCTGCCGCCGCCGCGCGGCACGTAGACGTTCAGGAAGAGGCAGTCCTCGCCCTGCGGGCCGGGCTCCATGCCCGGCAGCACGCTCGGCGGCTGCGGGCACGCGAGCCCGAAGCCGCTCGCCTCCTGGACGCCCGCCCAGGGCTCCGGTGCGACGGGTGCCGCGAAGCGGCGCGTGCCGGTCGGCGGCTGCGCGTAGAGCAGGCCGAGAAACGCGACGTGGCTCCCGCGGACGACGCCGCGCACGCGGCCATGGGCGGTCTCGACGACGTTCTCGCTCATCGTTGCTCGTGCCTCCGTGCCTCCGAGCCTCCCTGCCGGCGGCAAGGACGACGATGCCTGCAACGCGGGCGCACCGCCAGCGCGGCGCGCCGTGCGAGGCGAGCGCCGCGCCTTCAGCGGTGCGGCGCCGGGCCGCGCGCCGCGCGCGACGGCATGAAGCCGAGTCGGGCGTCGCGGCATCTGAAACTCGCACCGGCAGGCGCAGGTGGAAGTCGGCGTCCCGGCCCGGCACCTTGAGCGCCGCGACGAACGGCGCCGAGACGCGCAGGGTCCGACGAACGACTGCGATGGCGCCGGCACCTCGTCGCCGTGGATCAGGCGAGGCGGCGTCGGCACCACGTGTCCACGTCGCGCAGGATTGCTCGCGACAGCCCCCTCGGTGGCGTGGAGTCCCGCCGTCTCACCCTGTCGCTCGCGCGGCGCCGCGCCGCCGCATCCGCCCCTCCCACGCACAGTCGGGGCGGCGCCGCCGCCGGCCCCCGCCCGGGGAGGCGCATAAGTGCCTGAATTCCTGAGTGCCGGGAGGGGGACTCGAACCCCCACGGGCGTCAACCCAGCGGATTTTAAGTCCGCCGCGGCTGCCAGTTTCGCCATCCCGGCGTGCAGTCGACCTAGCACGGCGGAGGGGGCGGCGCCCACCGGCGAGCGGCGGTCGGTGTGACGCCGCGGTGCGGCGAGCCTCCAGGGAGAGGGGTGGGACCGAAGCCGCGGCGGCTTCCAGGCACGGAGCGTAGTGGATCGCACCCTGCGGGCGACCGCGAGGACGTCCACACCGGTCTCCTTCAGTCCCTGCAGGAGCGCATCCGGAACCATCGTCAGGGCGGCACCCGCCGGGAGCGGGGGTCAGGGCAACGTCGCGGCGTCGTCGCGCTCCAGGAGCGCCTGCAGGGCCTCGACGCCGGTCGGCTTGACGAGGTGGTGGTCGAAGCCGGCCTCGCGGGCGAGCTGGCGGTCCTTGTCGAAGGGCTGGCCCGTGAACCGCGTCCGGCCGGGGCTGTCCTCGACCGCCGCCCCCTCGGCGCCGGTCGGCCAGAAGACAACCTGCGCTGTCGCGCTCGCGAGGGAGCGGAAGCGCTCCTCGCTGCGGCGGCGGGCGCGCTCCGCCGCCGCCCACGCCTCGGCGCCCGCCGTGTCGGGACGCAGCACGGCTCCCCACGCGAGGGCGCCGGCGGCGAAGGCGAGCGCCAGGGAGGGCACGGCGGCGCCCGGGTCGCGACCGCGATCGCCAGCGCCACGAGCGTCGCGCCGACTCCCAGCCGCCACGCCGACCGGCGGGGCGGGGGCGCGCTGCCCGACG
>FWPU01007710.1_pt1 | contig 19408 bp, 19 predicted proteins | sample 2228361 | NCBI WGS metagenome assembly FWPU01 (sample SAMEA103939777, study PRJEB20133) | metagenome
TCCCAGAGGCTTAATGAATATTCTCAATATTATTAAAATACTCTTGATAAAACCATTAAGGTGTTCTAGGTTATGAGCCAGGACACCCCTTGACAAAAGAATTTAATTTTGATATAATGAAAAGACTTGTGATATACTTTAAATTAAGGGAGTCAATAATATGACCAATCATCAAGACAACCAAGACCAAGTAGAAAAAGCTCCAGAAAAAGGAGTTTCCCCAAAGCCCGAAGCTCCAGAAAAATCAGCTGCTGAGCTTTATTTGGAGCAATTACAAGAGAGATTAACCAGGGGCCCTGAGGGAAAACCAACTGAGATACCTTCTATCACCCCCAAAAAGGAAAAGGAAGAAAAAGAACCCCAAAAACCCGAAATTAAAGAGGAGACACCAGAAGAAGAATTTAAAAAATTAACCGGAACTGAGATAGGAGAACTAACAGAGGGTAAAAAGATCACTGAAATGAATAATCCTGAAAAAAGCATGACTGTTCAAAAGCTTACTAAATTTCCTCCCTATCCTGAAGAGGTAGGCAAGCAGATTATTAAAGAACCCCTTATTGAAGAAGTCAAAAAGAGAAGAGAAGAAACATAATGCTAACAACTATCCTCCAAAGCCCTATATTTCAAATCATAGTAGCCACTCTAATTTTTGGCAGTCTACTCACAGCGACTGCCCGTTTTTACTTAATAAGAGTTGTTCGGCGCTACAATCTGGCTCAGTCTTGGGAGATAGTTCTCTTAAAATTAAGGGTGCCCAAAGAATCAACTGGAGTAGAAAAAATCTCAGATCCCAGAGAAGAGGCTAAAATCTACGCTGGGAAGGCAGAACAATTCTTTGCAAGCATCTATGCTATTTACGAAAAGGGCCTAAGGCGACTTATCTTGGGCCAAGACTATCTCACCTTGGAAATTGTAGCCAGCAAAAATGAAATTAATTTCTATATTGGTTGCCCTAAGAGTCTTGTTTCCTTAATCCAAAAACAGATTCATTCTTTTTGGCCAGAAGCTCAACTGGAAATCGCAAAAGATTATAATATCTTCTGCCCTTCTTGCTCTACTGCTTCAAGTTACTTAACCCTGGCTAAAAAATTTATCTATCCTATCAAGACTTACAAACAACTGGACTCAGAAGCCCTTTCGGCTATTACCAATACATTTTCCAATCTCCAGGAAAACGAAGGAGCAGCAATTCAAATTCTCATCAGGCCCCTTTCTACTGGGTGGCATCGAGTCTCCAGAAGTACTGCCAAGGCTCTTAAAGAGGGTAAGAAAACTAAACTATTCTGGGGAGTTGGGGGAATTTCCAAGGCTTTGTGGGGAATAGTTCGCCCTCAAGAGCCTGCAACTAAGCCAGTAGAAGAAATTAAACCCCTAACCCCTGCTCAAGAGGCAGAAATTGAGGCCATAGAGACAAAAGCCTCTAAGGTTGGCTTTGAAACTATCATTAGAATTGTTGCCTCTTCTCCTGACCCTCAAAGACCGGGGGTAATTTTAGAAGATGTTACCTCCCCCTTTTCCCAGTTTCATCACCCCAACTTCAATAGATTTAAAGTCAAGAAAGCCAAAAAGAAATCAGAAGTAATTGACCCTTTTATATTTAGATTGTTTGACAGAAAAGCAATGATTCTAAATACAGAAGAATTAGCCAGCATCTTTCATCCCCCAAACAGATTAGTAGAAACCCCCAATATCAACTGGCTTTGGTCTCGAAAGGCTGCTCCCCCAACCACCTTGCCCGAAGAAGGTCTGATGCTTGGTGAAGCCGTCTTCAGGGGTATTACCAAGCCAGTAAGAATTAAAAGAGCAGACAGACGCCGCCACATCTATATTCTGGGTAAAACCGGCACTGGTAAAACTACTCTTCTGGAGTATATGATTGTCCAAGATATAAAAAATGGAGAAGGTCTTTGTGTTATTGACCCTCATGGAGATTTGGCTGAAAAACTTTTAACAAAAATTCCCCAAGAGAGAATTAAAGATGTAATCTATTTTGACCCCTCTGATATTAAACATCCCCTGGGATTAAATCTTTTTGAATATGAAAGAGAGGACCAAAAACATTTCCTGATTAGTGAAGCAATTAACATGTTTTACAAGCTTTATGATCCCCATCATACTGGTATTGTAGGTCCCCGCTTTGAAAGATGGTTTAGAAATGCCGCCTTAACAGCTATGGCTGATCCCCAAGGGGCAGTGCTCTTCGACCCGGTGAAAATTTTTATTGATAATGATTTTCTCAAAGAAAAATTAAAATATGTAAAAGAACTAACTGTTCAAGATTTTTGGCAAAAAGAAATGGCCCAGACTTCCGAATTTCATAAATCTGAAGTTTTGGGTTGGTTTACAGCTAAATTTGATGCTTTTATGACTGATACGATGATGAGAAATATTCTCGGCCAGACAAAGTCTGCTTTTGATTTTAGAGAAATTATGGATTCTGGAAAAATCCTCATTGTCAATCTCTCTAAAGGAAAATTGGGAGAAATGAATCAAAGGCTTTTGGGTATGATTTTTGTCATTAGAATCCAAGCAGCCGCTATGAGTCGGGTGGATATTCCTGAAAAAGAAAGAAGAGATTTCTATCTTTATGTAGATGAGTTTCAAAACTTTGCTGTCGACAGCTTTGCTGCCACTCTTTCTGAGGCCAGAAAATACCGCCTTTCTCTTATAACCGCCAATCAATATATAGCCCAATTGCCTGAGATAATTAGAGAAGCCATCTTTGGAAATGTGGGAACAATGATGTGTTTTGTAATGGGCCCTGATGATGCTGAATTCTTAGTTAAAGAATTCGCCCCAGTGCTTACTACAGAAGACCTAGTTAATATGGACCGCTTTCATACTGCTACCAAGCTCTTAATCGACAACACAACTTCTAAGCCTTTTACCATGAGAACGATCCTTGATACCACCCCTCAAAATTCTCAAACAGCTGAACTGATAAAAGAATTCACCCGAACCCGATACAGCCGACCAAAAGCAGTAGTAGAACAAGAGATAGTAGAAAGATTGTCTATAAAACCCGAAGAAAAAGATTTATCTAAAGAATTTGAGGAGATTTTAAAAGAAGAAAAGGAAGAATAAAAACTAAATCCCAACCCTTAATAACAGATAATTTCCAAAATTCGAATTCTTGAAACTTCACCGCTTTACCGGGAATCTCAAAATTTCAACAAGAATTCTCTTTGACAATGCTCTTTTTCTATGCTAAACTAAACCCTTCAAGTGAAGTTTAAAAATTAAATTATTTGAAAGGAAGTGATTTGGGTGAAGGACACATATAGATCTTTGTTCCTAGTTATTATAATAATTTCAATAATCATTGCTGCTGATATTGCTTTTGATCAACACCCTTATAAACCCTATAAAGACAGGGACAAGATCTCAATAGAAGATGTGGGTGAAGAGGAAGGTGTGGGAAAAGAAATTTATAATGCTATGATTAGACAAAACCACCTTGTTGAGACCACGATAAAATATGAAACAACCAATTGGATAGATTTTGGAGTAATAGATGTATATCTAATGAGTCTGGATGAGGATAAAACCATCCGATATGGGATATCTGTAGCCGCATTAGGAAGCGGCGAAAAAAATATTAAAGCCAACCTATTGGTTCCAACAGGAAGATACATCGCCAAAGTAGATACAAAAATACTAGATCTTGAAGCTTTGTTCGGACCCCACACCCTGCGGGGCCTAAGTGAAGAGATTATTGTAGCTGGTAAAAACAATATAAAAATTGAAGCCGCAGCTGCGACGGCTGATTAAAGGGTGGATTAAAGATATAAAAGAGCATTGTCTCAAACTTCCCTTGACAATGCTCTTTTTTTTATGCTAAACCAACCCTTCAAGTGAAGTTTAAAAATTAAATTATTTGAAAGGAGGTGATTTGGGTGAGGCCAAAGAAGGGATATCTGTACCTTATTGGTTTTGGTGTTTTAATTCTTCTCCTACTAGTTATAATAACTATCTTCTTCGGGCGGAAGACAGACACAATTAATGAACAAAGAACAAAAATCATAAACAGCCACGAGAAAGGTGCCAAGGACCCTCTAATAGCTATCCAAAATTTCTTAAAAGAGCAACAAAATCAAAAAGAAACTGCTTTAATAATTATAGAACCTATTAACGAGAAAAGGCTCTACGATTATTACATAAAAATTTGCCAAGAAAGAGGTTTTGGTGAAGAAGATATAGAAATAATTGTTGAAGCTTTCAGAGAAGATATGGTAGAAGAATTAAAGGAAAAGTATGAAAAGGTGTTGTTTTTCAAGATCACAGACCCCCAAGACCCCAATGAAATATGGCTTATCTTTGTCTGTAAAACAGAAGGGGACAAATGGGCAGCTGGTACTGACCCATTTACCTTGTTAGAATATTAAATACTAATTAATCTGGTAGGGCATTGCCGCCAACTTGACAATGCCCTATTTTTTTGATATAATAAAGTAATTTAAAATTCACTTCTCTTGTGTTATAATAAAAACAAAGAAAAGATGTGGGAAACTATTATGAAAAAATTTATAAGAAAAATCTCTAAAAAACAACTTGTAATTTCTCTGTTATTAATTGTTTTCTTATCTATTAATTTAATAGCCATAATCTCAATACCTCCCAAAACCTCAAAAGCAGCCCCAAGCCTTCCTAAATATTGGGACCAAAAACACCCATTTACAGCAGATCAGGCTAAAGAGTTGCTAAATGTTTTTGAGAATAAAGCAACTTTTTATGAACTTCCTCAAAAGGAGGGGTGGGGTCTAGTTATATTAGCTGAGTGGTATGATGGCGCGCATAAACCTCAATCATTTATGTTGCTTAAATATGAACCTGAAGATGGAGAAGAGGTTTATCGTAAGGACGGATTGGCAATTTTTGAAGGGACAAGTTTTTGGATCCATCAAATTAAAGTTAGAAAAAGACCAGGGAACAAAGCTATTGTGGGTATTTTGTATAAATACTGGCCCAAGAAGGGAATGGAGGTGCAAGACATTTACAGGGTTGCTGAGGTGAGTGTAAAAAGAGGGCTCACTCAAGGAGCAATAAAGGGTGATGTGATATTTAGACGGGCTGCAGACCCTAATCCTGATTATAAAGGTAATGATGTAAAATCTGATTGGACAGTAAAATTAAGATATGAGGGTGAGGAAATTGATGACCGTAAACTAGAAGCTTGTCCTGGTGATCCAGGTTGTTTTGGTTTTACTTTATCAGAAATTAAAAAAGATTGGTGGAAAAATATTTGGGGGCTAGACCCGGCACCATTTGAAGGGTGTTTACCACCCGGACAATATACCCTGACAATAAGAGCTGAAGACAAATATCAGGGGGAATATGGCGAAGATACTTATATTTATGCTGGTGAAACTAAATTTGAACTCAAAGAGAATGGTGATGTTATCCCTATGACTTCAGATCCAGAAGAGAAGGTCGGCACTAAAAATATTAACACAATGACTTATAAAGATGGCTTAAAAATAGTTGTTAGAGAAAGAAAGTATAATGTTTTTGAAGCTGCTTTGCAATGGGTTGTGGAAATAATCCAAAAATTTTTGGAAAAAACTATGGAGATTGCTCTGTGGTTTGTTGAGAAGTTTGTCATTATTCCTTCAGCCCAATTAAGTGATAAGGGTATAGGAGTGAAAGACACTTGGCAGGCTGTGGTAAATATCTGTAATACACTTTTTGTCTTGGGTCTTTTAATTATTGTCTTTGCTAATATCCTTCGCATCCAACTTGACTACTATGCTATTAAAATTCTCCTTCCTCGTCTAATTATCGCTATGATATTAATTAATTTCTCTCTTCTAATATGCATGGCGATTTTAGATCTTGCAAATATTCTATCAAAAACTATTATTAATGAAGTCCCAGCATCTCTTGCTGAAAAAGCATCATATGCTCCAAAAGTGGGAGCTGAAGACTCCATAGAGGAGATAACAGTTCAGGAAGCTGCAGGTATAACTGGAGCAGCGAGTACAGTTTTAGTGGGGGCAGTAATTGTTGGAGCTCTGGGAGGATATTCAGCCCTAGGATTTGCTCTTTTAGCCTTGGTTGTTGCATTTATAGGAGTAATTGCCGGGGTAATACTGGCCCTAATGTTAATTGTTAGGGTCTTGATGATTTGGTTTTTGGCTATTATATCCCCCCTGCCTTTCCTCTTTATGGTTTTGCCTTTTACTCGAGGTCTTTCCTCCCGCTGGTGGAACGAATGGGTAAGGTGGGTTTTTATGGGTCCAGTGACAGTGTTGATTTTGACAATCGGCATGAGCATGGCCTCTCATATGAGTGACCCAAGCAATTTGGAAACAGGAAATGTTGGTTGGCTGAAGGTGTTTTTTGTCATTGTTATGCTTTTTGCAGCTTCGGCTGTGCCTACAATGTTAGGAGGCCAAGTTATGGCTGCCTTTAGAGGTTTGGCTGGTCGAGCCTGGGGAGGGCTAATGGGCCTGCCAGCAATATCTCTGCTCCGACAAAGAGCCCAAGCTGCTCGTTTTGAAAGAGCTGGAGCAAGATGGGGGGCTTTGGGCAGAGCTATAGGTAGTGAGGAATTAGAGACTATAGGCTTAGAAGCAACTGCATCAGCCAGCAAAGCCTATGATATGGCCAACAGAAGCCCAGAAGAACTGGGAAGGTTCTTAAACTCCAGAAATCGGGCTGTTAGACAAGCAGCCAGAGAAGAACTACTAAGAAGGGGGTTGGGAGATGAGTTTGGCATCACCCCCCAAACTGAGAGAGAAAGAGGGTTGGCTTTCTCCCGAGCCCCAATTAATGCTGTGGCTCAAGAAGGAATGAGCAATGAGGAAATTGGAAGACAATTGTATAATGAGATGGCTCGAGGAAGAACATTAGATGTAGCCAACATGCGCCTTGATAACCTCACCCACGAGGGTTTTGGCTATGCTATGAGGGAGGCTTTAAACTCTGACAGTGAGGAGATGAGAAATAGAGCCAGAAGCATCATCAGCCAAGGCCTTTCTAATGAAGCCACCAGAGAAGCAATGATCAGCAATCCTCAAATTAGAGCCTTAATCAAACACCCCAATATTGGTGGACCTGCCCAGGAAAAAATAGTCCAGGCTGCTTTAAGTTCAACCAATCCCCAATATTTTTCTGAAATTTCTGGCATTGGATACAATACAATCAACAAGATAATTTCTAACTTGGGACGTGATCGAGATAATATTAAACAGTGGAATACAGATATAATCGATAATCCTACATTTGGAGGAAGAGACAGATTTAGAAGCCAGCTCCCCCCAGGAAATCAGGGCCTTCTTTAAATTAAAAATCTATGCCTAAAGATAAACACCTAGAAAAAATTTATGTCTTGCCCCTGGAAAAACAAAGAGAAGAATTGGAAAAAATTTATAGAGATAGGATTGAGGAATTAAAAAAAAGAGCCCGGATGGAAAAGGCAAGATATGGAATCTCAGCTTCAGAAATCGAAGAAGCTAGATACATCCTTTTTATTTTGGGAGAAAGCTGGGAACCTCTTGAAGATATAGAGACCGAAGGACAAATCGAGGAGGCAATTGAAGAGAGGGCTGAAAGAAGAAACAATATTATAGACGACTTTAAAGATAAAAACTCTTCCAAAGTAGATTTTGAAATCTCGGCGAATATCTCTGCTATTTACAATATTTGGAAGGAGTCCGGAGGTAATAAAGAAAAAGCCCAAGCAATTATTGAAGAAAAAATCAAAAACGAAAAAAATGAAGAAAAAAAGAGAGAATATGAGAAGCTTAAAAATTGTTATAAAGATTTGGAGGGACTGGAGAATTTCAATACAATAAGGTCTTTAGAGAGAGATATTGAAAGACTAAAAGAAAAAAGGGATAACCTTTCTATCCAAAAAGTTAAAAATTTAAAACTAACCGAAAGAGAAAGATACATTTTAGAACAAGCGGGCCGGCTTGATTTGGCTTATGGCGACAATCCCGGAAGGCTAATGCAGAGGGTAAGAGAAGCTCACAACCGAGGCGAAGACATCAGCCGCTGGCGACCTGAGGTTTGGAAAAACAAATATGCAGTGATAGCTATGAGCTACCCCCAAGTTTTAAGCATCCCTAGTAAGTTCGGTATGGAAGCTGCTTGGAACGTGCGAGAAACCATTATGAGAAATCCGGAAATTTTCTCGCCAGGTATAGACTGGAGACCAGAATGGGGCAAGAAGTTGGTAGAAAAAGAAAAAACCTTTGACAGAGCCCCTACCTGGGCCAACATTCCTGGCCTGATCAACAAAATTTTGGTTGCTGGCTTAGAAGTGGACCCAGTAAGACACATTGAAAGTGTATATAAAAATGCTCGCCTTGAAGATAGGGATAATTTGGCTAAAATAATGGAGGCTTGTATAGCTAAGAAGATGAAGTCCTCGGATATGCTGGGGATAGATGGCGGCTGTGTGGAGATGAGGATTAGTAAAAAATACGAAGCAATCTACAAGTTTGATGAAGGCGGCAACCTGGTTAATAAAAACACCAAAGAAGAATATATTTATAATCCAGAAAAAAACTGCTTTATCAATAAAAAAACAGGAGGGGTATTAAATAAAACCCTGGAACAAATTGTCGACACCAACTGTGCTTTTTGGTTAGTCATCCGCCACGCCAAACCTATCCATGTTGGCTCTCCTTACACCGAAGAATCACTTTTCCATATGGGCAAGCCAGAAATTGTTGAAGGGTTTATTGCCTTGAGAAACTACTTTGTTAGGGAAAAGACAAGAGAAAGAATCAATAAGTTAGATGAATATGTCAACAGGATAGAAAAAACCCCCCAAGATGAAGAAAGGCTCCTTAATCAAATATCTGAATTTAAAGCCAAATTAACCGAAGCTCAAATAAAAGATTACGAGCAAGACATTGACTTAATTTTATCTAAAGTTTATCCGATTGAAACTTATAATAACTGGAGTTTTGAAAGAAGGTTTTTGGAGGCTGAAATTCTAAAAACTAAACTCTCCCACCAAGAAGCAGTTAAAAAACTTCTTAAAGATAAGGTAATTGAAAATTTGGGAGAAGAAAACAAAGCTGTTGAAAAATTAAAAACAATCCTTGGGGCTGACCAAAAATACAGAAGTGCCTTAGAGGCCTATTTTCTTTTAAAAAAACCGCCCCTTGATAAGATTTTTGGGTTTGAAATAAGAAGAGCGCGCTTTGGAGACCTGCTTTTAGCTTTTTACGGCGAGCGCCGAAAGATGGGAATCAAAAATATAAATGATAAAAATAAAATTATTCAATTTATTAACAAAAGCGAAGCTTATGGAAGTTAAAATTCCTCAGCAAATTGAATCTGAAGATAAGCTAATTGGTCCTTTAACCTTAAGGCAGTTTTTAAAATTGGCTATAATGTTTGGTATTCTTTACTTACTTTATAGCTATCTGGTGGTGCATTTGAAACTAAAACTATCTTTCTTTATCTTTGGCTTAATCGCCCTGCCCATTACCATATTCTTTTTGCTTCTAACTTTTTATAAAGTCAATGAACAGCCTTTTGAAAAATTCCTTCTGGCTGCCCTTGCTTACTATACCCAACCCCAAAAAAGAGTCTGGGGCAAAATTCCTTCTGTTCCAAAAAAAATTATAGTCAAAAAAAAGGAACCACCCCCAAGGCCCATTAAAAAAGTTACCCGAAGCAAAATAGAAGAATTGGCTTATATTTTAGATACCAGAGGCCATATTGAGGAGATTGGGGCAGCTGAGAAATCAGAAATAGAAAGTGTTGTTGAGGAGATGAAAAAGGAACTGGTAGAAAAAAGATCTGGAGGAGAGATTACAACTTATAAAAGCATTGAAGATTTTCTTCCTCCCCAAGTCATTATTCCTAAAAGTATTGAAACCAAAGCTCAGAAAGAGGCTGTCCCTCCTGAAGAAATAACGGCTCCTCCCCCAGTTCCTCCAAGTCCCCTGCCCCCTAAGCCACCAGGGCCCAAGAAGGAAGAGCCAGGGCCCCAAAAAGAAGCTCTTCCTAAATCTCCTCCATATGCTAAAATAAAACTGCCAAAAGAGCCAGAGAAGATCCCTCCTTCTCCAACAGCCAGGGAGGCTAAAATCGCCAAAGAAGTTTTGGCTGTAGAAAGAGAAAAAGAAAAACCCCAAATCATTATTGAGGCTCCAACCAAAAAAGCCCAAAAGCCCTTTATTCAACGAATTATTATCACTATGCAAGACCATATAAAGGAACTTAGGGAAAGGTAATAAAATGGCAGAATCTAAAAAAACCAAAAAATCTTTCAAGTTTGCTTCTACTCAAGCTTACCTGCCCATTGAAGAAATAAGAGAAAATCTAGTTGTCCTAAGAAACAACAAGCTTGTTGGGGTGCTCTTGGTAAGAGGGGCGGACTTTGGCTTAAAGTCGGAAGCTGAGCAAAATGCTATCATTAATTCTTATAAAAATTTCCTCAATTCCTTAGAGTTTCCTATTCAAATTCTGGTGCGGTCTAAAAAAATAGACCTGGACTCCTACTTGAAGCGAATTGAATCTCTTCAAAAATCCCAAACCAATGAACTGCTAAGATTTCAAACCCTTGAGTATCTTAATTTCCTTACAAGATTAATTGAGTCAGCCAATGTGGTGACTAAGGAATTTTATGTTGTTGTTTCCTACACCCCAGCCCCCTTGCCTAGTGAGGGTCTGGGCATTAAACTGATAGAACTATTTTCCAAAATCGCCAAGCAAAGAGAAGAAGAACAATTCTTCGAAAAAAATAAGGCCACTCTAGAACAAAGAATAAAGATAGTTAAAGAAGGTTTGGAGGGGTTGGGTTTAAAAGTAGTCCAACTAAGAACCGAAGAGTTAATTGAACTTTTTTACAATATCTATAACCCTGGCCTTGCCTATCAACAAAAACTAACCGATATTCAGAGCCTAACTTCAGCAGAAATAATAGAAAAATTAGAATAGGAGAACTATGTCAGCTTTATTCAGAAAAAAAACAGAAGAAGAACTGAAAGAAGAAAAAGCCCAAAGGATTTTTGAAGAGGGTCTGCTCTCTGTCAAAGATATCATTGCTCCTGCCGCTTTTGATGTTCGGGCTGATTTTCTAAAAGTTGGTGAGAAGTATTGTCGTATTCTTTTTACTTATGGTTATCCAGGCTTTGTGTATACTAATTGGCTTTCACCAATTATAGATCTTCCTGAAATTTTGGACATCTCTATGTTTATCTATCCCATAGATTCCCGAAGGGTTTTAGAAAACCTCAAACGGAGAGTGGCTCAAATGCAGGCCTCAATGAGAATTGAGGCTGAAAAGGGACAAGTAAGAGACCCGGCCCTGGAAGCAGCCTATAGAGATGCTGAAGAGCTTCGAAACAAACTAGCCACTGGCATAGAAAGATTCTTTCAATTCGCTCTCTATTTTACTCTTTGGGCAGATTCTAAAAAAGACCTAGACGACTTAACCGAAAGATTAGAAACCATGCTTGGGGGTCGCCTCATCTATACCAAACCAGCCATCTTACAAATGGAACAAAGTTTTAATTCTGCCCTGCCTATTGCCCAAGACGAGCTTTATATTACCCGAAACATGGATACTTCTTCGGTAGCCACCACCTTTCCCTTTACCTCTACTGAACTTACTCAAAATGAGGGAGTGTTTTACGGGATAAATCGCCATAATAACACCCTAATTATCTTTGACAGATTCTCGTTGGAAAATTATAATTCTTGTGTTTTTGCCAAGGCCGGAGCAGGTAAGTCTTATGCTGTAAAATTAGAGGCTCTACGCTCTCTAATGTTGGGCACAGAAATCATCATCATTGATCCTGAAAATGAATATCAAACTCTTTGTGAGGCAGTAGGAGGAAGCTTTTTTAATATCTCTCTGCGCTCTGCTCAAACAATTAACCCTTTTGACCTGCCCAAGGTTTTTGAAGAGGAAGAGACAAATGCCCTCCAAGCCAATATCATTGCTCTTAATGGTTTAATGAAGATAATGCTGGGGAAAATAACCCCCGAAGAAGAAGCTATTATTGAAAAAGCTTTGTTTGAAGCCTACGCCCTAAAGGATATTACCCAAGATCCTAGAAGTTGGGGCAATCCCCCGCCACTCATGGAGGATTTTTATAACGTGCTTTCCAATATGAGGGGGGCTGAGAGTTTAGTGGCCAGATTAGAGAAATACGTTAAGGGAACTTTTTCTGGCCTCTTCAATCAACCAACCAATATTGATTTAGATAATCCCTTTATCGTCTTCTCTCTCCGCGAGCTTGAAGAACAACTGAGGCCTATTGCTATGTATATTATCGCTGATTTTATCTGGAATAGGGTAAAGTCCGAGCTTAAAAAAAGAATTCTTATTATAGATGAAGCTTGGTTTTTAATGCAACATGAAAGCTCGGCTAAATTTCTTTTCGGCTTGGCTAAACGAGCCAGAAAATACTATCTGGGCCTAACCACTATCACTCAAGATGTTGAGGATTTTCTGAGCTCTAGGTGGGGTCGGTCGATTGTCACCAACTCTTCGCTTCAAATACTTCTTAAGCAATCACCAGCAGCTATTGATTTAGTGGCTGAAGTCTTTAAGCTCACCCAAGGAGAACGCTCTCTTCTTCTAACAGCAGAGGTGGGTGATGGACTTTTCTTTGCCGGGCTTCACCATGTAGCTATTCATATTATTGCCTCCTATGCCGAGGATCAGCTAATTACTACCTCTCCTAAAGAGCTTTTAGAAATCGAAGCAGCGAAAACAGAATTAGGAGAAATTAAAACTGGGGCCTCTCAAGAAACTCCGGCAGAAGCTCCAGCTCAAGAAGTAGAGGCTCCAGCCCAAGAAATAGAAACTCCGGCTCAAGAAGCTTCCCCGTCTCAGATACCTCCCCAGGCCATCCCATCTCCGCCTGAAGAACATAAAATACCTCAAGAGCTTGGTGAAATCCAGCCAGAAGAAACGCTAGGGCCCCAAGCGCCAGAAGAAAGCCAAAAGTAGCTTATGAAAAAAACCAAACCATCTTCCAAAAATGAAAAGGGATTAATCTGGTTTTGCCTGCCAATTGTTGTTGCTCTTATTTTGGGTATTTTTTTAATTATCTTTATTCCAGCAGCTGGCTGGGGAATAGGACAGGAAGAAGAAGGAACCATAACACAAACCCCAACAACTCAATTAACCGGTATCCCTACTGGTTGGAACCAGATTATTCAAGAAGCAGCTAAAGAAATCGATGTTCCTCCGCTCATAGTAGCAGCAATTTATTTAACTGAGCATCACACAACAACTTTCGGCGGAGATATTAACCCAGCTAAGGAAGACCCTAATTGCGAAATAAGTTATGCTGGCGCTCGAGGGCCTTGGCAATTAATGCCTAATTGGTGGTACGGAGATGATGCTCCTTTGGTAAAAAATGCTTCAAAATGGAAACTTAAAATTGAACACGAAAAAGTGGGGCTTAAATTTATTCCTTATGTAAATGTTTGTTATTACCGAGAGGCTGCTTTCGGTGGGGCTTATGTTATAAGAGCAAAGATGAACAATGCAAACATTTACAAAAAATATAATGATTCTTTGACTGATGAAAAAGTAAAAGAAATAGCTAAAAGATATTGTGGTGGTTGCACTGATAGAGGATGTGGGAACGCTAACTTTAATTATTGCGAATTTGCTTTAGAAAGATATAAAGAGTTAGTAGTTGCCCAATAAAGAAGGTAATTTATGAGTAACCAATTAAAAAGAATAAAAATTTTAATGGCGGTTATTGCAGTTTCTTTAACTGCTCTGGTGATATTTTCTCTCTATTTTATCAATTGTCTTAACCCCAGAATATCTATTACAGAGACTAGTCCATTAGATGGAGCTTCGGTTGTCTCGCCTAATACAGATGTTGTTTTTCATTTCTCTGATATTGCAAACACAAATGAATTTACAATTGAAGTGTCTCCTTATTTTGAATATGAAAGTAGTTTCAACAAAGAAAATTTAACTTTGACTATTACTCCCAAAGCTCCTCTTCAAGAAAAAACTGATTATAAAATTGTTCTCAAAAAGAAGGGGAAATGCACAAAAATAAAAGAGCTTAAAGATAAGGATTATATTCTTTCTTTTAAAACAAGCTATTCAATTTCCAACCCTAATTGGCAAAGGGCAAAAGAAAGTCTTTTAAAATCTACTGCCTGGCCAGTTGAAACTAAAAATTTTAATATTGATTATTGGGACTCGAAGGACACTTTTCTAGTCTTTATTAAAACAGACTCTTGTGAGGAGAACAAAAAGGCGGTTCTAAATTGGTTTAAAGAGAAAAAAATTAATCCTGACAAGTTAAATATTGTCTGGACTATAGGTAAAAATGTTACAAATGAATGTTTTTAAGGAATTTTTATGCCTAATGGAGAAGAACAACAAGAACAGGGCCCTTCAATTGGCCAAGAAGTTGCCAGCAAAGTTGCCAAAGGCCTATTAAAAAAAGCGGTTCTGCCCCAACTTTTGGCTGGTTGTGGAGTGAGCGCTGTTATTTTATTTATTGTTTTAATCTTTGTTGGGGTTGTTGCTCTTGTTTTTATTAATCCTGAGGAGTCTCCAGCGACACCACAAACCACTGAACCCCCAACAGCTTACAGTGAAAAATGTGCAATTCAAGTGCCCCTTTTTAAACAAAGCGACCCTCATTGGGGTAATGTAAGTTACGGCTGTGGAGGAACAACAATTAGTAGCTCTGGATGTGGGCCAACTTCAGCAGCAATGGTCTTAAGTTTTTATGGCTTTGGGGTAACGCCGGCGGACATGGCGAAACATTCCTTAGAAAATGGAGGTAGGGTCTGTGGTAATGGCACAAGCCATGCTTGGTTTAAAAAATTAGCTGAGGATTATAAAATGGAGTTTGAACAAGAGTTATCTTGGGATAAAATTCTTGGTTATCTAAATAAAGGTGTCCCTGTTATTGTTTCGGGCCAAGGCCCCGAGCCATTCACCAACACCAATAGTAGCCATTATGTTGTCCTTGTCTGTAGAGGGATTGATGATAATGACAACCCAATAATTTATGTTAATGATCCTGCAAGAATGCATATTGATTATACTAAAGCTTATCCTGAAAAACTGATTAAAGATCGCTATCGTTCATCTAGGGTGCTATATAAAATGTAGTTTTTATCTAAGTAAGATGGGGAGTTATCAATGGAGAAAAAACAAATTAAAATAATACTTGTTATCTTAATAATAATTCTTTTGTTTGGCTTTATTGTTTGGTTTATTTTAAAAAGTAAAAAAGCTTCCAAGCTTACAATTAACAGTAATCTAGAAGGTGTAATAGTTTATCTTAATAATCAAGAATATAAAGCACCTATTGCTTTAGAATTAAGCCCTGGCAATTACACCTTGTGGGCTTTAAAGGAAGGATACAGGGAATATAATACCCAATTAGAACTCCAGCCGGGTGAAGAAAAAAGTATAAATATCGAATTAGAATTAGATAAAGACGTTCCCCCTGAGGGAGCACCCACAGATTAATTTTTTATAATATCTATAATAAAAGGGGTTCTTATGAAACTTATAATCGCTATTTGTCATTCTGAAGATGCTGATAAATTGACCGATGAATTGGTGGCTAAAAAATATCAAGTGACCAAAGTTAATTCTTTTGGCGGATATCTAAAAGAAGCCAATGCCACTCTTTTGATTGGCACTGAAGAAAAAAAGGTTGATGAGGTCTTGAAATTAATCAAAAAGAACTGCCAATCGCGACAGCAGTTCCTAACTCCCACTCCTCCCACAATTGAACCAGGAGAGACCTTTATCCCTGAATCAATAGAAGTTCGGGTTGGGGGAGCAATAGTGTTTGTCCTCGATGTAGAAAAATTTAAACAAATATAGTTTCAAGTTTAGGTTTTAGGTTTTATTATAATTCTTCTGTTGGGCTCTTGGCCTACGCTTTTGGTGGTGATATCTTTCTCTTCAGCTAGAGCCAAATGAATGATTCTTCTCTCCCAGGAAGACATAGGAGCCATAACTTCTGGCCTTTTTGTGCGCCTTACTTTGGTGGCTAGAGCCAGGGCTCTTTTTTTGAGAAATGTCTCCTGCCTCTGCCTATATTCGCCAATATTTAAAATAAGAGGGGTGTATCCATCCTTGGCAGCAAATTGTCTTAAAAGGCATTGAAGAGCCTCTAAGTTTTCACCATGGCTACCTATCAACGCTCCTGATTCTTCAGACTTAATATCTATAAAAATTATTCCTTCCTTTTCTCCTGCCTCCACCTGCCCAGAAAAACCCATTACCCTCAAAAGGCCCAAGGTGAATTCTTTAATTTGTTTAATTTTGTCCTGTGTCATTTGAATGGTCCTCTAGGTTTTTTAAAGCGATTTTTTGGGCAATAATCATAAAGATGGTAGTTACAATCCAGGAAAGGGGAAGTCCGGCTGGCAAGGTGAGAGAAATAAAAATAACCAACACTGGAAAAATATAGGCAATTTGCCAAGATGCGGCTAAAGATTTTGCTTGACTTTTGGCTTGGGGCATCAACAGCTTAGATTGATAGAATTGCAAGCCGCCGGTCAAGCCCGCTAAAACAACATTCCATTTGTAGGCAAGGGCTGCCGCCAGAGAGGTAATTTTAGGAACTTCAATCAGATTAATAAGACCAAGAAAATTAGGATTTAGGGCCTCTGGTTGATGAATAAAGGTGTATAAAAGCCAATAGTCCTGGCTTGGCAGGTGTCTGGCTAAAACAACAAAAAGAGCAATAAGAAAGGGGAACTGAATTAAGGTTGGCAGACAAGAAGCAAAGGGATTAATTCTATTCTTCTTGTAAAACTCCATAATAGCCCTGTTTTGGTCCTGGGGATTTTTATATTGCCTTTTAATTTTCTCAATTTCTGGCTGTAATTTCTGTAATGCTTGCTGAGCTCTTTGGGTCTTGAGTGATGGAAACCAGAGGACCAACCTAATTAAAACAGTGAGGAGAATAATGGCCACCCCCAAATCATGACCAGGAATAATATTATGAAAAAAAATCAAAAGATTAAATATGGGCCTGATAAATAACTCCTGCCAGATGAAACTCACAACAAACTCCCTAAACTAAATGCTAAAAAATATAAAACAATAATATATAAAACAAGAAGAAAAAGGCCCCAGAGGGCTGGTCTTTTCATATAAGGAGGATTGGGCGGTAAATCTATTCCCCCCTTGGCGAAGGGATGGCAGCGGTTAATGCGCCAAAACCCTATAAGCCCGCCCACAATTAAACCATATCTATCGATGGCCTGGTAGGTGTACTCAGAACAAGTTGGCCTAAAACGACAAAAAGATTCTGAATACAAAAAAGATAGAGGACCATGGTCTGGAGAAAGTGTTTTCTGATAAAATCGAATAAGTTTTAAGGCTACTTTTTTCATTTTAAAATCTTTGCTCTTTGAAATAGACCAATTAATTCTTTCAAAACTTCTTGGTGTTTTTTGCCTTCTATATTGCTTTGGGCTATAACTATAATATCAAGACCTAACTGAATTTTGTTAAAATTGGAGCGAGCAATTTCTCTAAGCTGTCTTTTAATCTTATTCCTTTCAACAACACCAGAAACACGTTTTAGAGGAACAATAAATCCAACCCGAGTATGGGGAAGTTTGTTTTTCAAAATTTTTAAACTGAGGGTTTTTCCTCTTATCAATTCTCCTTGTTTGAAAACTTTTTCCAGGTCTTTTGGTTTGGTTAGGCGAAATTTTCTGGCAAGCATAATCTAAAAAGCAAGCCTGGTTCTCTTTTTGACCCTTCTTCTTTTTAAAATTCGGCGGCCAGGCTTGGTCCTCATCCTTACTCTAAAGCCGCTTTTTCTCTTTCGTTTTCTTTTTTTGGGTTGGTAGGTTCTTTTAGGCATAACTCTTTTGGTTAACACAACTATCTTATAAAATTTTCCCCAAATGGTCAACCTTTTTGACAAATATGTTAAAATAATACTTGCAACCTGTGGATAACTTTGTTAAGATAAGTTTACTTGTGGAAAACTCCACTTAATTAGTTGGGGTGAACAAATGAAAGAAAAAGAAATTTGGCAAGCTGCTTTGGGTGAGTTAGAATTAAGTCTTTCAAAGGCTAATTTTACCACCTGGTTTAAAAACACCGCCCTAAAAGAGGCTAAAGACGGTGTCTTTGTAATCACTGTCCCCAATGCTTTCACAAAAGAATGGCTTAAAAATAAATATCATGACCAAATTTTAGATGCCCTAACTAATGTTACTAAAGGAGTAAAAGAAATTAGATACGAGGTGGGATATCTAAAGCCCCAAAACCAACCAGTAATTTTAACAAAAGAGCTTAAGCCTCAAAAGGTATCAAATGGCCAACTGAACCCCAAATACACCTTTGAAAGTTTTATTATTGGAAATTCAAATAAATTAGCCGCCGCTGCTTGTCAGGCAGTAGCCAAATCTCCGGGAGAAACTTATAATCCTCTTTTTATCTATGGAGGGGTAGGTCTGGGCAAAACCCATCTCATGCAAGCAATTGGCAATGAGATCTTAAAAAGAACCTCTAAAAAGAGAGTGGTTTATGTTTCCTGTGAAAGATTTACCGGTGATTTTATTCAAGCCATCTCCTCGGGCGAGGTTGATAAATTTAAAGAAACTTATAGAAATATTGATATATTTTTAATTGATGATATCCAGTTTTTGGCTGGCAAGGAAGGCACCCAAGAAGAATTTTTCCATACCTTCAATGCTCTTCATCAAGCAGATAAACAAATTGTTATTTCTTCAGACAGGCCCCCAAAAGCAATCCCCACCCTGGAAGAGAGGTTGCGCTCAAGATTTGAATGGGGAATGATTGTGGACATCCAACCACCAGATTTTGAAACAAGAATAGCTATCTTAGAAGCTAAATCAAAAGAAAAGGGTTATAAGGTTAATCCAGAGGTTTTAAAATATATTGCTAAAAATATTCAATATAATATCAGAGAACTTGAAGGCGCCCTTAATAGAATTATGGTTTATTGCCAGTTTAATAATTTAACACCCACCTTAGAGACAGCAACAAAAGCTTTGGGAGAGATTTTAAATGTTCCCAGAAGGCACTCTGTTAATTGTGAAGAGGTCCTCCAGGTTGTAGCTTCATTTTATGGTATTAAAATTAAGGACTTAAAAAGCCAAAAAAGAAACAAAGAATTAGTGCTCCCTCGACAAGTATCAATGTTTATAATGAGAGAAGAGGTAGGACAATCTTATCCAAAAATTGCTCAGGTTTTGGGAGGAAAAGACCATACTACAGTCATCTATGGATATAAAAAATTAAAAAAAGAACTTGCTAAAAATGAAAATTTAAGGCAAGAAATTAATCTAATTAAACAAAGAATTTATTCTTAATAATTTGGGGAAAAAATGTGGATAAATTGTTAAAAAATTTAATTATTTAAAAGTTTATGATAGTGACGAGCCCAAACAGAAAAAAATTGCTACCCTCTTGACTATCCACAACCTGGCCAATCAG
>FWPU01007716.1_pt1 | contig 19398 bp, 17 predicted proteins | sample 2228361 | NCBI WGS metagenome assembly FWPU01 (sample SAMEA103939777, study PRJEB20133) | metagenome
CACCCGCCCTCGGTACGCTACCCCACCCGGCCCCGCCATCTGACGGGGCCGGGTGAACGGGCGGGAAAGGCACCCTTTGCCTTACAGAGCTGGCCAGAGCCCCGCACTCAAATTCCTCCGGCAGGTGGCGCGACGCGAGGAATGGGCAGGCCGCCAGGCTGTAGCGATTGACGACAGCACCAGCAAACGCGTAGTATTCGATAAACGCAAAGCAGGAATGCGGGCGCGGGAAGCGCCAGGAGCACGAGGAGAGGGTATGAAGACCATCGCAGCTATCCACCTAACCTATGGCCAGCCCCTTGTCGTTGACGAGCTGGAGGTGCCAGACCCCAAGCCCGACCAGGTGCTGGTCAGGCTCTTTTCCAGCGGCATCTGCCATTCGCAGCTTCACCAGATGCATAACCCCGAGCTGAAGCGCCCCATGGTGCTGGGCCACGAGGGGACTGGCGTTGTCACCAAGGTCGGACGCAATGTGAAGCACCTCAAGGAAGGCGACCACGCCATTGTCACCTGGGTACCGCGGACGCCTATCAAGGGCAGGCCCGCCCCGCAGCCGACGGGCGTCACCTACCATGAAGAGGTAGTCCATGGCAACGTCTACACCTGGGGCCAGGACGTGCTCACCAGCGCCGAGTACGTCATCCCCATCTCCAAGGACGACCCCACCGACGTCAGCTCCATCGTCGGCTGCGCGGTGCTGACCGGGGCGGGCGCTGTCCTCAACACGGCCAGGGTGCGCCCTGGCAACTCGGTCGCCGTATTCGGCGTGGGCGGCGTGGGACTCTCGGCCATTTGCATGGCTTCCATATTGCAGGCTTACCCTATCATCGCCGTGGACCTGAAGGACGACAAGCTGGAGTTTGCGAAACAGTTCGGGGCGACGCACGGCGTCAACGCCTCCAGAGAAGACCCCGTGAAGGCCATTCACGAGATCACCAATGGTGGTGTGGACTTCGCCTTTGACGCCATCGGCGTCCGCAAGACCACGGAGCAGATCCTCCCGGCCACTCGCGGCGGCGGCCCGGGCGCCGATAACCACGGCGGCATGGCCGTTCTCATCGGCATGCCTGGCAAGGAGCTGACCATAGACCCGGGCCTGTTCATGTTCCACCAGCGGCAGTACCGTGGCAGCCTGGGCGCGACCTACCCGGACAAGGACTTCCCCATGTTCCTGCGCTGGCACAGGGAGGGCAAGTTCCCGCTGGACAAGCTGGTGACCCGCCGCTACAAGCTGGAGGACATCAACGAAGCCTGCGACGCCCTCCAGTCGGGCGAAATCCTGGGCCGCGCCATCATCGAGTACTAGCGCCGCGCCTGTCTCGCCTCAGTGGCCCACGGCACGACGTTGCTTGAGTAGCTGCGGCAGGCGTGGCCGGGCTGACCTCACCCCCGGTGTTCAAGGGCAGGGCGTCGGCAGAGCTATGGCCCACTCTCCACCCGTGGAGAGGAGGCCATAGATAGACCAACGCTGCGCCCTTGAATACCGGGGGTGAGGTCGTGCCTCTGGTGCCGCCTGCCTCCAGCATGGCGCCCGTACGGTTGGGCCTGCCAGGGCTACTGGCCCTGCGCCAGGTGTTCCTGGACGGTCCTGGTGTAGGCGTCATAGGCGGCCCGTCCAAAGCAGACAAACAGCACCTTTTGAATGGACTCGTTGCTCTGGAGAAAGCCCAGCGTCTCCGCCACGGCGATGCCCGTGGCCCGCTCCAGGGGGAAGCCGTAGGCGCCGGTGCTGATGGCCGGGAAGGCTATGGTGCGGATGCCATGCTGCACGGCCAGCTCCAGGGAGCGCCGGTAGCAGCTTGCCAGCAACCGGTCCTCGTCGTGGCCTCCGCCGCGCCAGACCGGGCCGACGGTGTGTATGACCCAGCGGGCCGGCAGCCGGTAGCCCCTGGTGAGCTTCGCCTCGCCGGTGGGGCAGCCGCCCAGCTTGCGGCACTCCTCCAGCAACTCGGGGCCGGCCGCCCTGTGGATGGCGCCATCCACGCCCCCGCCGCCCAGCAACGACGTGTTGGCGGCGTTGACGATGGCATCCACCCTCTGCCTGGTGATGTCGCCTTCAACGACTTCTATTCTGTCGCGCATGGACGATGCAGCCACCCTAAATCAGTGACTTGCTCTGACCGCCGTCAATGTTGATGCAGGCGCCCGTGATCAGGCTGGCGCGTTCCGAGGCCAGGAAGGCCACCAGGTCGCCCACAGGCTCGGGCCAGCCGAAGCGGCCCATGGGCAGGTTGTGTTTGATGAAGTCCTGTACCACCTCCGGCGGGTTCTGCTGCTGGAACCGCTCCCATGACCCGCCCGGGTGGGCGATGGAGCCGGGCGCGATGCTGTTGACCAGTATGCCGTCGCTGGCCAGGGAGAGGGCCGCGTGCTTGGTGGCGGCGATGAGCGCGGCCTTGGCCGCCATGTAGCTAATGTTGCCGCCGTGCTCCCTGCCCCAGATGGACGCAATGTTGATGATGCGCCCCCACTTCTGCTGGCGCATGTGGGGAATGACCAGCTTCATAAGCTGGAAGCTGCCGAAGAGGTTGAGGTCGAAGGTGCCCTTGAAGTCCTCCAGGGAGGTGCCCAGGATGTCCGCCCTGGCGCGGCTGCCGCCCACGTTGTTCACCAGGATGTCCACGGGGCCGAGGCCGCCCACCACCTGCCGGTGCAGCGTCTCAAGGCCGGCCACGTCGGACACGTCGGCCACAACGCTTATGGCCTTGACGCCCCGGCCCTCGATCTCCTTCACCGCGCTGTCCAGGGTCTCGCGGGTGCGTCCGCAGATAGCCACGTTGGCCCCTTCGGCGGCCAGGGACAGCGCGGCCTGTCGCCCCAGGCCCCGGCTGCCGCCCGTTACCAGCGCCACCTTGCCCTTGATTCCCAGGTCCATGCTGCAAGCCCTCCATCTTGATTGCCGGCCATAGGCTAGCACGCGTCGGCAACGGCGGCAAGCCTTGACGTGGCCTCAGCCGTGGCCTACCATTCAGGCTGATGTTGCTGGACCTGCATGCCCACTCGGTATCTTCCGACGACTCCCGGGCCACGGTGGAGCAGTACGCCAGGTGGGTCGGCGTGCTGCGGCGCAAGGGCTACCGGGTTGATGGCTTCGTGCTCACCGAGCACCGCAAGTTCGACCTGGACAGGGACTACTCGGCCCTGGCGCGGGAGCATGGGCTGGCCATCCTCAAAGGCTCCGAGGTGGACACCGACTGCGGCCACTTCCTGGTCTATGGCATCACGCCGGAGATGACGAGGCACATTGACCTGGGGCACGTGGGCATGGACGCGGTGAGACTGATGAGCGTCGCCCAGGAGCACGGGGCCATCGCCATCCCGGCCCACCCGGGGCGTTTAGGCATCGGCCTGTGCGAGTTCCTGGAGGGCCGGGCCGACCTGGGGGCTGTCCGAATAGTGGAGCTTCTGAACGGGGGCAACCGGCCGGCGGAGCAAAAGCGGGCCGAGGAGCTAGCCCAGAAGTACGGCTTCCTGGGCACTGGCGGCAGCGACGCCCACCTGCCCAGCGCCATCGCCACGTGTCTCACCGAGTTCCAGGGCCCCATTACCAGCGAGCAGGACCTGGTGCGGGAGCTGAAGGCCGGCCGCTTTCGCGCCCTGCGTCTTGAGCAGACGGCCGCCCTTCCGGCGTAGCCGGCACCGGCAAGGCATATGCCAGCAGATAACGAGGTCCAGTTCGACCGCAGCCTCCTGGGCGTGGAGCACCACGTCGGCACCTTCCACGTCACCAGAGAGATGCTGCTGAGCTTTGCCCGCTGCACTGGCGAGACCAGCCCCCTCTTCACCGACGAGGAGAAGGCCAGGCAAGGCCCCTACGGAGGGCTGGTGGCGCCGCCCACCTTCTGCAACGTCCTGACCTCGGCCAGCACGCGCCCGGACATCAAGCTGGAGTTTGGCAACGCCAGCCTGTTCGCCGGCCAGTCCATCCAGTGCCTGGCGCCCGTGCGGCCCGGCGACACGCTGGTGGTGAAGACCAGGCTCAAGGACGTGTACGCCAAGACCGGGCGCTCGGGCAAGATGGTGTTCATCGTGTGGGAGACGACCTTCACCAACCAGCGCGGCGAGGCCGTGGCGCTGGTCCAGGAGTCCTACGTGCGGAGGAACGCGGGCAGGGCCAATGACTGAGGGCGAGGTCTACTTCGAGGACGTGGAGGTAGGGGACAGTATCGGCCCCCTGGAGCGGACTGTCACCACGGAGCAGGTGCGGGAGTTCCTGGGCATCTGGAGGCGGGAGCGCAACGATGCCCGCTTCATTGACGCCGAGGCCGCCCGGCGCGAGGGCCTGCCTGGCCCCATGGTGCCGGGGGCCATCAACATGGCGCTGCTGTCCCAGCTCATCACCTCCTGGTCGCCTTCGGCGAGGCTGAAGAAGCTGGACGTAGTCTTCCGCCAGGTGGTGCTCCACAACACGCCGCTGCTGGTCACGGGCCTCGTGACTGACAAGGACGTGGTGGACGGCGAGCGCCTGCTATACTGCGACGTCTTCATCCAGGACGCCCAGGGCGGCAGGCTGGTCATTGGCCAGGCGACGGTATCCCTGCCCTCCCGCCGCACCTGACCGGCCGGGGAAGGGCAATGCCTCAGCAGAAGGTGCTCCAGGTCATGAAGATGGCCCCGCCTACCGAGCAGGAAGTCCCGAAATCGGACCACATCAGTAGCGGCGAGGCGATCAGCGCCAGAAGGGCGCCGACGGTGAAGGCAAGGCTATGGGCAAGGTGCGCCCTCAGGTGCAGAGCAGTGACCACCGAGGCCAGCAGGCCCGCCATGGCAGGCAGCAGGTAGACAAGCCTCCCCACTGTCCGGGCATGTCCCATGAACTCCTCAAAGCTACCAGGGTACGAGGTCCTGATGGCCCCCTCGTAGCCGTAGAAGCTCCAGAACCACAGGGACGCGCCCGCCAGGAGCAGCATGGCTACGGCTATCCCCACGAGCACAGTCGTCCTGGAAGCCCTGCCAAACCACCTGGCCCTGATGTGCCCCAGGGCCATGCCCAGCCATATGCCGTAGAGGGCCAGGACTCCGTACAGGCCAGCAAAGAAGATGACTCCGCTCAGCAGGGCAAGCAGGAACAGGACAGGGCGCATATAGCCACTGGCGAAGAGCCGGGCAGGCAGCGTCCCCACGGACAGCCACATGACCAGTCCGTGGAACACAACCAGGGGCGCTACCGCTAACAGCATCTCCCACAGGGCCATTGCCAGCGCCTCGTCACGGCCCCGGTGCCGGGCTGATGGCCAGAGTGTAGGGGGCGGGCTGGAAGGTGCCCGGTGTGACCGGCGATATCACCACCACGGCGGTCTCTACCCTGGTGCCCAGGCCCTCTATGACCATGCTGCCCTGGTTCTGGCTGTCCAGGGGCATGTCGCGCACCTGGGCGCTGCCATCGGCGGCCTGCTCTATGACCTGGACGGCGTAGGCCTGGGCAAGCCTGTTGTCGGTGCGCAGGAAGCCCTCGGCCTGCCAGCCCCGGTCTTCCTCGGCATCGTCGAAGAAGCCCAGCTCGGGGATGGCGATGTCGTCCACCACGAAGCCGTCCAGGGACACGGCGTCGTCGGTGACGTACTCGAAGCGGACCAGTACCTTCTTGCCGGCGAAGGACGACAGGTCAACGGTCTCCCGCACCCAGTCGCCGGAACTGCCGGTGTAGCCGTAGCCGAAGTTATTCCCGATGGGGTTTTCAGACGTGGTGCGGGTGCCCGGAAGCGTCTGCCAGGTGGCGCCGCCGTCGGTGGACACCTCGACGTAGGCGTAGTCCCAGTCCTCCTCTATCTGGTACCACGTCCAGAACTCCAGGGTCGCCCTGTCCAGTCCCGAAAGGTCGAACTCCCGCGTCAGCGTGGAGTCTATGGAGTCGCCCAGGTTGCTCCACCAGCAGCGCTGGCTGCTATGGCACTGCGTACCGAACCGGGAGACCTCCGGGCCGCCCTGGAACCGCACCAGGACATCGCCCTGGCCCGGTCTCAGGTTGATGTAGCGCGCCGCGAACTGGGGGACTGTGCCCGACTTCTCGCCGTAGACGAAGAGCATCTCCTGGTCCAGCACCCGCACTTCCCTGTCCGGGTAGCCGTAGGGGCCTTGCGGCTCGTCCAGGTAGTTGGCCACCACCCAGTCCTCGAAGACCTCGCGGAAGGTCTTGCCGTAGCGCTCCAGGTAGGCGTTTACGCCGTTGATGCCATCGCCCTGCTCCTGGACCAGGGACTTGAGGTTGTCGAAGCCACCGTAGTGCTGGACAACGTAGGAGAGGAAAAGCGTCGAGGCCCCGTAGTGGGCCGGGCTGTTCCTCAGGTCATCGGGCCAGAAGTTGAGCTGGACATCGGTGTTTTGCAGATAGGCGTTGATGAAGGAGCCGCGGTACCCCGCCATTTCCTTGACCACCTCGGACATGCCCTCGTTGACCCAGGCGTCCTCGCCCGAGTCCAGGTTCCAGTGGACGGCATGCTGGAACTCGTGGGCCAGCACGCCCAGGTAGGACTGGCTGCCTGGCCTCTGCCTTCTGCCGTCCATGTAGATGATCTCGCGCTGGTTGCTGTGAGGGTGGACTTCACGGGGGTACTCGTCCTGGGAGCCAAAGTAGCCGTCGGCGGCCTTGATGGCGGTGTGCAGTATAGTAAGGCGGGGGTCGTTGTCCACGCCAGGGTCCCAGATGTCACCGACGGCGCTGGTAATGCGCGGGTGTATCTGGCCCTCGAAGGTCTCAGCCGCCTTCCGCAGGTCTTCCATGGACACTTCCAGGCTGTCATCCACGTACCAGTAGGCATGCTCGCTGACCAGCTTGAGCGTGGCCTGTATGGTATAGGCCCCGCCCTCCACCAGGTCAGATACCCAGAAGGTCTCCCTGTGGCCTTCCTGGTAGGACACCGGCGCCTGGTTGACTATGCGCGACAGAGAGCCTGCCAGGCCGGGCCGCAGCCTGAGGGCCAGCTCGAAGGGGTCGCGCTCCGGCGGCTCCGGCAGGACGACCTCGCTCACCAGGGGCACCCCTCCCGGGCGTGCCGGCGTCGGCACTGGAGCAGGAACGGGTGTGGGCGTGGCGGTGGGCGGGGCGACGGTCGCGGTAGGCTGCGCTTGTGGCGTCGGTGGGGCCGGCGTAGGCGTCGCGGTGGCTACGGCTACTGTTGCCGTGGCCGTCGCCGTGGGCGCCGGCGTCGGCGTGGACACCTCCGGCGCTGGCCTGCTACACGCGGCCAGGAGCAACACCATTAGCAGCATTGAAAGGTGCGTCGTGGCTGTCCGAGCATGCAAAGGGCCTACTCCTCCCATTAAGACTATGGCTCCAGCATAGCAGAGTCTGACAGACACGTTGAACATGGTCCAGAAGTCGCTTCACACCAGGGCAGGGCGAAAGAGTTAGAGCCACAGCTATGCCGGAAGATGGCGTGGCGTCACAAGTTCTTGACCCCCATTATACATCCTGCTATTATTGGCGTTCACCAAGCTACTGCTCTTGCATTAGTCATTTTAGACTAGCAAGACGCGCATATTTTGCTCAGCCTGCACCTGTCTTCTTAACATCGGCGAGTATGTTGTCTCAAGGAGATGTGACGATGAAGAGCATGGCGCTTGTGGGACTGATGGCCATATTGCTGGCGGTACTGCTTTTTGACGGTGCAAGGACAGTGGTCGCCCAGGGGCCTGCTCCGACGCGCACGCTGGAGCGGGCCGTGGCCCCAGACGGGCCTGGCCCTTCCGGTCTGCGCCGGCCGGCCAGCGCCGTGGGCCGGGAGACGGTAGATGTCATCGTGGAGCTGCAGGACAACTCGCTGGCCGCGGAGCGCGTCTCCAGGCGCGGCCGTGGCCTGCCAGACCTGGACGATGTCCAGCAGAAGGAGTACGTCCGCGCCCTCAAGGGCAAGCAGGAGGACGTCAAGGGCAGGCTGGAGCGCCTGGGCGCACGGGTAGTCCACAGCTACCAGAAGGCCTTCAATGGCCTGTCGGTCAGGGCCGCTGCCTCCAGGCTGGCAGAAATTGAGTCCCTGCCCGGCGTCAAGGCTGTCTATCCCGTGAGGCTGGTGACCCTGGACCTGGACAACAGCGTGCCCTTTATCTTCGGCGGCCAGACCCACGAGGACCTGGGCGTGGACGGCACGGGCGTCACCATTGCGGTGATAGACACGGGCATTGATTACACGCATGCGGCGCTGGGCGGCAGCGGCGACCCCGACGACTATGCCGACAACGACCCGCTGGTGGTCGAGCCGGGGACTTTCCCCACCGCCAAGGTGGTCGGTGGAATAGACCTGGTGGGCGAGTTCTTCGATGCCCGCTGCCCGGACCCGGATGCTCTGCCCACCTGTACCGACGTGCCCAAGCCCGACGCCGATCCCCTGGACACCAACGGCCACGGCACCCACGTGGCGGGCATCGCCGCCAGCATCGGCGCGGGCGACGTGCCCGTCGGCGTCGCCCCTGGCGCGTCCCTCTTCGCCATCAAGGTCTTCAGCGACGCCTTCGGGGATGGCAACGCCTCCACCACCAATGCCATCGTGGTAGCCGCCATCGAGGCCGCCGTTGACCCCAACGGCGACGGCGATACCTCGGACGCGGTTGATGTCATTAACATGTCCCTGGGATCAGAGTTTGGGCGGGACACGGAGCCTGACGCCGTGGCCGCCAACGCCGCCGCGGACCTGGGGGTCATGGTGGTGGCCTCGGCGGGCAACGCCGGCGACATACCCTACATCACCGGCTCGCCGGCAGCCGCCAGCAAGGCCATCAGCGTCGCCGCCGGCAACGACCCGGGCGTGCTGGTCCAGCTACTGGAGGTCTCTGGCTCCAACGGCGCCGATGGGAGCTACGAGTCCGTGGAGTTGTCCTTCACGCCGCCGCTCAGCACTGTTGGCCCTGTGAGCGGGCCGACGGCCTTCGTCGGCCTGGCCTGCGACCAGGGCGGCCCCGGCGGCCCGGACCCCTTCCCTCCGGGGTCGCTGGCCGGCCAGGTACCCCTTATCGCTCGCGGCGTGTGTCGCTTCGATGAGAAGGTCCAGAACGTGGAGCAGGCCGGGGCCATCGCAGCAGTGATATACAACAACGTACCCGGCGGCGGGCCTTTCGCCGGAGGTGGCGACCCCATCGTCAACATCCCGGCCGTCATGGTCGGCAACGCCGACGGCCTGGCCATCCGGGCGGCGCTGCAAGCTGGCACCACCTTCACCCTGGACCCCGCCAACGTGCTGTCCGTACCCGACCGGCTCCAGGACTTCACGTCCCGCGGCCCAAGGTCCAATGACTCGGCGCTGAAGCCCGATATCACGGCGCCGGGCGGCAGCATCCTGTCAGCCGCCGTCGGCACGGGCACCGGCGCCGTCAGCCTGTCCGGGACATCCATGGCGTCGCCACACATCGCCGGCGTGGCCGCCCTTCTGCGCCAGCTCCATCCCGACTGGAGCGTGGAGGAGACCAAGGCGCTTATGATGAACACCACCACCAACGCCTCGCCCAACGGCGAGCCGTACCCTGTGTCCCGCATGGGTTCAGGCCGTGTCCAGGTTGACGTGGCCGTGGACACCGAGTCGGTGGCGGTGCCCGGTAGCCTCTCCTTTGGCGTTGTGCAGCGGGACAAGCCCGGGAAGGTCGCCCTCAACAAGAAGGTGACGGTCATCAACAAGTCCGACAGGCAGAAGCGGTTCGACCTCAGCACCGCCTTCCTGTTCCCCAGCGACGATGAAGGCAGCATCAGCTTCCAGCATCCAGGTTCTCTAACTGTGCCGGCGGGCAAGTCCCGCGACTTCACCATAACGGCACGCATAGACCCGCAGGCGCTGTCGCCTGAGTCCGCCTTCGAGGAGTACGACGGCTTCCTCACCCTGGTCGAGACCACGGCCGGCGGCGATGTGCTGCGGGTGCCCTTCCACGTGGTGCCCATCGCCAGGGCCGACGCCCGGGCCAGAGGCAAGGACAGCGCCATCGAGCTGCGGAACACCGGCCTGACATCCACGCTGGCCGACATCTACCAGCTTGGCGTGGCCGATGCCAATGAAGACCTTATATCCGAGCCTGCTGGCGCACCCCAAGAGCCGGACGACTGGTTCGACATTCGCTACGCAGGCGCCCACGCCTTCACTGTGCCGGACCTGGGCAGGATAGTGGAGTTCGGCGTCTCGGTCCACGGCAACCGCAGCGCCGCCAACCCTATGGTCACCGATGTCCTGCTGGACGTGGACAAGGATGGCACACCTGACTACGACGTGGTGGCCGCGGACCTGGGCCTGTTCACCACCGGCAACTTCGACGGCCGCATTGCCACCGCCATCTTCGAGCTGGAGACTGGTGCTGGCGTGCTGGAGTTCCTGACCTCCAACGACCGCAACGTGTCCTGGCAGACCATCCCCATTCTGCTGGAGGACCTGAACAGCCTGGGCGAGGCGACGGGCGCACCCACCATAAGCCCGGACAACCCGGACTTCGACTACCTCGTGGTCACCACTGACCTGGGCTCGGAGGCCTTCGACCTCGCTGGCGCGGCCCGCTTCAACGCCGTTGCGCCGGAGTTGGAGGCGGTGGTCAGCCTGGTGGAAGTGGCGCCGGGGGACCGCTTCGCGGTGCCCGTGGTGGGCACTGTAGAGGAGGGTGAGCTACTGGTGCTCTTCTACAACAACATTTCCGGCAAGCCCCAGAGCGCGGCGGTAGAGGTAGGACTGGACTAGCCCTGTCAGCCTGCGGCGGAGAGCTTCCTCTCCGCCGCAGGCTTTCTATTGCCTCAGTTGAACCTGTTCATGGCGGCGGCGACGCCCTCGGTCAGAACGCTGACGACAGCCTGGGCCGCTCGTGCCACGGCCTCTTCCGCGAGCTTCCGCTCCTCGGGCGACATCTGGCCCAGCACATAGTCCTTCCAGTCCTGGCCCTCGGCCGGCCGGCCGATGCCGATCCTCAGGCGGGGGAACTCCTGGGTGCCCGTGGCCTCGATGATGGACTTGATGCCATTGTGCCCGCCGGCGCTGCCCCTGGGCCGCAGGCGTAGCTTGCCCGGCGGCAGGTCCATGTCGTCGTAGATGACCAGCAACTCCTGGGGCGTGACCCCGTAGCGGTCCAGCAGGTACTTGACGGCCTGGCCGCTGAGGTTGACGTAGGTCCGGGGCTTGGCCAGCGCCACCTGGCGGCCCTCGATGACTCCCTCACCAATTTGGGCTAGCCGTTGGCGCCGCGTGAAGGCGATGGAGTAGGCCCTGGCCAGGTAGTCCACGCACCAGAAGCCCACGTTGTGCCGGGTGTCGGCGTACTGGCTGCCGGGGTTCCCCAGGCCCACGACGACCAGCGCGGGCCTCTGCGGGCGGCCAGCGCCGCGGCCCATGAGGGTGCCCAGGATGGGCCAGCGGGGCTCCCTCATGCGCCCCTCTCCTGCCCCCGCAGGAACCGGCGCAGGAAGGCCACCACCTCCTGGTCCAGCACGTTGCCCAGGGCGGACGGGTCGGCAACGTGCAGGAGCTGGATGAACTTCTCCAGTTGCTCCCCCGATGGCCCGGCCAGGACCTGGTGCGCGGCGTAGGAGCCAAGCCGGCGGTTGTACTCCCGCAAGGCCGCGTCCAGGTCAGCCAGCAGTTGCTCCACGGCGCTGGCAGGGACTTCCTCGTCCAGGGGGAGCAGGCACGCCTGACAGTAAGGCACATCCTCCAGGGCCAGCCCGTGCTCCGACAGTCTGCATGCCCTGAGGGATGCGCCCACTTCCTTGGACCTTTCGGGGATATCGGCGCCAAAGGGCCCGCCCAGCTCCGGGACGTCCTGGGGCCTGATAAGGGCCTCCAGTTGCAGCCGTCCCTGCTCCAGCCTGCTCCTCAGCCTCTGGGCCTCTGCATGGTAGCTGGCATGGTGGGCCGAATAGGCGGCAACGTACCTGCGGCGCAGGCCGTGGAACCCCTGCTCGATGCTGCCCCACAGCGAAGGGTTGAACTCCAGGCTGTCCACGTCCACCCTGGCGGCCAGGGCGTCGCGCTCCAGCGCCAGGGCCTCGTGGCCCCAGCCAAAGGTCATGCCGCCCAGGTAGCGCCTGACCCTGGCTATGGACGGCGCCAGCGCTCCCAGTTGCTGGAGGTATGCGAAGGTGCCCAGGGCCTCCCTCAGCGCCGCCGGCCCGCCAAAGTGTTGCAGCGCCAGGGAATGGGACTCCAGATAGCCGCGGGCCGCGAAGAGGGAGCGCAGGCGCTCCAGGTCTTCCCTGGCAGTCGCCAGGGCTGTGGCCGCGCCCTCCAGCAGCGGCGCCAGGGCAATAGCGGTGGCCTCGGCCTGCCGCGCCAGGGAAGCGAGGGAGTCCAGCAAGCGCCTTTCCTGTTCGGCGATGACCTGGGCGTCGTGGGCTGGCCCCCGGCCCGGCGCTAGCAGGGCCAAATAGGGCAGGGCCGCGTTCCACGTAGGCGACGCTCGCAGCCTGAGCAGCGCCAGGTCGCCCGCCAGGGCGGCGGAGAAGTCCACCTCCGGGACCAGGTCCCAGGTGATGGTGTCGCTGAGGAACCGCTCGCCATTCACTGACCTGACCTGGTGCCCGGCGTCCAGGGTGACCTCAGCGCGGGCGTGGCGCACAAAGGCGAGGATGTACAGCAGCGCCAGCGGCCTGGTAAGGCCATGGACTCGGGTGAGGGCGTCCAGCAGGTCCCGTGCTGGCACCTGGCCGCTGCGACGCTCCAGCTCGCCCTGTACTATGGCGAAGACTCGGCACCCCTGGGGGTTGAACACGGCGGGCGCCTCAGGCCGAGTCAGGCCAAGGCCGGGCCCGAAGGCCCGCGCCGCCTCTGTCCCATGCGGGTTGCCCTGGAAGAGGCCCCGGTACAGTGACTGCACCCCGCTGGCTTCCAGGGCCCTGGGGAACTGGGCGAAGTCCAGGGGCACCGATGGGTGCGCCTGGGCCAGGATGGCGGCGGCCAGGCGGTCGGCCCATGCCTCGATGACATCATCGGCGAAGATGTCTTCAGGTGGTATGGTGAGGCCCTGGCTAGTATAGATGCGCCCCTGGGCGTAGAGGGCCGCGTAGCGACGGGCCAACTCTCTCAGCAGGTGCTGCTCGCGCCCCTCCAAGGAGCGGGCCAGCGCCTGCATGGCGACGTCTTGCGCGGTCAGGTAGCGTGCCTGGGCCTCGCGGACGGCCTGGACCTCGTGGCTAAGGCCGTCGGCCTGCTCCAGGGGACGCCGGGGCACAGCCATGGCGACGCGCGTGTCCTGTACCTGGCCCACGGGAATGCGCCGTGGGGTAGTGAAGAACACCAGCCGGAAGTCCCGGCTTTCCGGCAGGGGCATCCCCAGCGCCGGCCTGAAGGCCTGGGCGACAATGACCTCACCGCGGTACTCCAACCCTCGAAAATGGGCCGTCCACTCCTGGGGCTGGTCCAGGACTTCCGCGCCAAAACGCAAGCTAGGCATGGTCCTCTGGTAGGTCGCCTCCTGCTACAGGGCCTTCAGCGCCTGCTCCATGTCGCTGACTATGTCGCTGGCTGCCTCGATGCCGCAGGACAGCCGTACCAGGCCGTCGCCAATGCCCGCGGCCTGACGCTCCGCTGGCGACAGCGAGCGGTGGGACGTCCTGGCCGGGTGCGAGAGGGTCGTCCTGATGTCGCCCAGGCTGGGGGCAAACCTGACCAGCTTGACCGACTTGACGAAGGCCGAGGCCGCCTCGTCGCCGCCGGCAAGCTCGAAGGAGACCATGTGGCCGAAGCCGCCACTGAGCAGCCTGCTGGCCAGGGAGTGCTGCGGGTGGCCTGGCAGGCCAGGATAGAAGACCTGCCTCACAGCAGGCTGGTCCGACAGGAAGCGCGCGACCTCCAGGGCGTTGGCGCACGCCCGCTCCATGCGCAGCGACAGGGTGCGCACGCCCCGGACAGTCAGCCAGGCGGCGAAGGGGTCCAGCGTGGCGCCCCACAGGCGCACCGCCTGGCGGATGGACGCGGCCAGCCCGGCGCTCGCCACGGCCACACCGCCGGTAACGTCCGAGTGGCCGCCCAGGAACTTGGTGGCGCTGTGGATGACCACGTCGGCGCCCAGGCCCAGGGGCCTCAGGAGCAGCGGCGTCGCCAGGGTGTTGTCCACCACCAGCCTTGCCCCTGCCCGGCGGGCCATCTGGCCGATAGCCTCCAGGTCGGTGACCTTCAGCAGGGGGTTGGAGATGGACTCTACGAAGAGCATGGCCGGCCGCCTGTCCAGCGCCCTCTGGACGGCACCAAGGTCGGTGATGTCCACAAGCTCGGTGGTGACGCTGTACCTGGTCAGGTGGCGCCGGAGGAGCGTGCTGGTGCCGCCGTAAAGCTCGCTGGCAGCGACCACGTGGTCGCCAGCTTTGAGGAGCGCCAGCAGCGTCATACCGATGGCGGCCATGCCCGAGGCGCAGGCCACGGCATCCTCGCCGCCTTCCAGGCGCGCCATCACCTGCTCCAAGATGGCCACGTTGGGGTTGGCGTCGCGGGAGTAGATGTAGCCCTGCGCCCTGCCCTCGTACAGCTCGTCCACCAGCTCCAGGCTTTCCACGTCGAAGACAGAGGTCTGGTATATGGGTGCGACCAGCGGCCTGGTGGCCGAGGGCACGTCCTCGCCAGCGGTGGCGCATATGGAGTCAAAAGAGGGCCTGGTGTCCATGGGGCCTACTCCTCCAGCACGATATCGCCGCTCTTGCCGCCAGTCTTCTTGACCAGCCTGACCGCCTCGATGCGCATGGCGCGGTCAACGGCCTTGCACATGTCGTAGATGGTCAGCGCGGCCACGCACACCGCCGTCAGGGCCTCCATCTCCACGCCGGTCTTGGCCGTGGTGCGGGCGGTGGCGGTGATTTCCACGGCGCTGCGCTTCTCATCTAGCTGGAACTCCACGGCCACATGGTCCAGGGGCAGAGGGTGGCATAGGGGAACAAGCTGGGACGTGTTCTTGGCGCCCATTATGCCAGCGACCCGCGCCACGCCCAGCACGTCGCCCTTCTCCAGGCCGTTGGCCTTGATGAGGGCCAGCGTCTCTGGCTTCATCACCACTGAGCCTCTGGCCACGGCCAGGCGCTGGGTGTCGGGCTTCCAGCCCACGTCCACCATCTTCGCCTTTCCGGACTCGTCAACGTGGGTCAAGCCGGGACCGGCTGCTCCTGTGGACTCCATGTCTTGCCTCCTGGTTGGCCAGCCTGTCTACCATCTCGTTCATCGGGTGCCCTGCGTGGCCCTGGACCCACTGCCAGGCCACCTTGCGTTTGCTCACCAGGTCGTCCAGAATTGTCCACAGGTCCTGGTTGCGGTTGCGCTTCCAGCTCCTGGTCATGGTGAAGACCACGTACTGGCTATCGCTGAACACGGTGACGTCCGAAGACTCAGGCACAGCCTTCAGCCCTTCTATGACAGCGGTGATCTCCATGCGGTTATTGGTTGTGCTCCTGTGCCTGCCATGAAGCACCCTGGAAGTACCGTCCGATACCACGATGGCTGCCCATCCACCCGGCCCCGGGTTGCCTATGCAAGCGCCATCTGTATATACCTGGTACATGCCAGCCCCCTCTTCGTAGGCGGTCTGGGCCAATTGTACCGCATGACCCACGGGTTGATAAACCTGTTTATATCCGACTCTGCCGGGGGCCTGTGCCCGATTCCTCTTGGCCCCCTGTGGTCCCCCATGGCAAGGGGACAGCAAAAGCGCTTCCCCTGTCCAGCAAAGGGAGGGCCGGCTCTCCCGCTTGCCAAGGGGGAGACCAGGAAGGGGCCGAGGAGCCAGCACCAACCAACTTGTTACAGGCCCCCCTGCTGGGTACCCCTTGACATGTCCTGAAGGGACGCGATTATGATGCTCTCGACTGTCCATCTGGCACTGGCCGGACAGGGCCGCTGGATTTGCCGGGGCCTGCTGGTGTTTATATCTGGCTCTGTGACGCCTGCATAGTGGCTTGGAGTCCTGACAAGACCTGATGCCTGACGCGGCTTTCACCTTCTTTCCCCCCTCGTGGGTGAGCGGTCTTGTTATGCGCTCTTGAGGAGATGAGAGAGATGGCCAGAGTCCTCTTCGTGACTCCGGAGGTTGTGCCGATAGCTCCAGTTGGGGGCATAGCCGAGTATGTGTATGGGCTGGCCTCAGCGCTGCTATGCAGGGGCCACGATGTGCGCGTGGCAATGCCGGCCTATGCCTACCTGCTGTCCCAGGACGACTTGAAGCTGAAGAAGGTCAGGGACCGCCTGGTCGTCCAGCTCGGCGTGGGGGCATCCGAGGTCACGGCTGTCTATGAGACTGTGCTGGAGCCGGCAGGCGACGGCTCACGGCCGCTGCCGGTCGTCCTCGTCGGCGACCACAAGCACTTTGCTACGGTGCACTCCCCCTGGGAAATCTACCAGTGGCCCAATCACGAGCCGTGGATCGCCTTCTCCCGCGCCATCATTGACATGCTGGCTGCTGAAAACTGGCAGCCTGACGTCATCCACTGCCAGGACGCCCTGGCGGCCCTGGTGCCGGTCTACGTCAGGCAGCTACAGGCGCAGGGAGCTGGCGGGTTCGCGTCGTTGGCCAGGACGGTGCTGACCATCCACAACCTGCTGAACCAGGGCACCGGGCCGTCGGGGCTGGTGGCCTACGCCGGCCTGCCGCCCGGCTGGTTCAACATCGAGGCCTTTGAGTTCTTCGGCCAGGCCAACTGCTTCAAGGCTGGCCTGATGTCCGCGGACGTGGTGAATACCGTCAGCAGGACCTATGCCCGCGAGATCTGCGAAAGCGACGATTTCGGCTTCGGGCTGGCTGGCGTGCTGCGCCGGCTCAGGAGCGAGGGCAAGCTCTACGGCATCGTCAACGGCATAGACGCGGGCCGCTGGCGCATGCCTGGCCTGAAGTACGACGGCCATGACTCCGTCGAGGCTGTGACCATTGCCAAAAGGGCAGCGCGCCAGCGGCTATACAGCCAGTGGGGATGGCAGGAGACCGGCGAGCCGGTGATTGGCTTCCGTGGCCGCTGGGACAACCAGAAGGGCGTCGCCCTGCTGGTGGAGTGCATGGAGCGGCTGACGCAGCACGCCAGGGTGGTCCTGTGCGCCTGGGGCACGCCCGGGACGACGCCAGGACTGCGCAGCCAGTGGGCGCGCCTGGCCCAGTTGGCCGAGGCCAGGCCAGACCGGCTGCGCGTCAACCCCGGCAACCTGGACAAGCCAGCGGAGACCGCCACCCACTACACCATCGCCGACTTCATGCTCATGCCGTCGCGGTATGAGCCCTGCGGCCTCGTCCAGATGGAGTGCCAGCGCTTCGGGGCCATCCCCATCGTCCGGCAGACCGGCGGCCTGGCGGATACCGTGTCCGAGTGGCAGGAGCCGGAATTCCCCTCGCCCAACGGCTTCGCCTTCAGGGACATGACGGCGGAGTCCATGCTGGAGGCGGTCCAGCGGGCCATTGACGCCTACCACCAGCCGGGGCGCATGCACCAGCTCATTGCCAACGCCCTGGCGCAGCGCAACTGCTGGGACAGCCGCGTGACGCAGTACGAGGTGCTGTACGGGGTATAGCCAGGACTGGGCTAGCCCCCGATGTGGTACATCTGGACGCGCTGGCGGCCCTGGCGCACAGGCTCGGTCATGAAGGCGCGCTCCTCGGAGTAGCGGTCGGTGCGGTTGGTCCACACGTCGCGGATGATGGACTCCAGCTCCTCGTCGGTGACGCCGGAGCGCAGCGGGCCGCGGAGGTCCAGGCCATTGCTGGCGAACAGGCAGGTGAACAGCCTGCCTTCCGGGGAGAGCCGCAGCCTGGTGCAGTCGCCGCAGAAGGGCTTTGTCACCGAGGCGATGATGCCTATCTCGCCGCCGTCCCTGTAGCGGTAGCGCAGTGCGACCTCGCCCTGATAGTTGCTCTCGATGGGTTCCAGGGGCATCTCAGCGTTGATCCGCGCCACGATCTCTTCGGCGGGCACCACGTGCTCCATGCGCCAGCCGTTGAGCGTGCCTACGTCCATGTACTCGATGAACCGGACGATGTAGCCCCGCTCCTTGCAGAACCTGGCCAGGTCCACGATGGTGTGGTCGTTGACGCCGCGCTGGACGACGGCGTTGACCTTGATGGGCCTGAGGCCGACTCTCTCGGCGGCCTCAATGCCCTCCAGCACGCGCTGAGTCCCGAAGCCGCGCCCGTTCATCTTCTTGAAAATCTCGTCGTCCAGGGTGTCCAGGCTCACGGTCACCCTGTGCAGGCCGGCATCCTTGAGGGCCTGGGCCTTCTGGGCCAGCAGGTAGCCGTTGGTGGTCATGGTCAGGTCCTGGATGCCCTCGACGCCAGACAGTCCCTCTACAAGCTTCTCGATCTCGTTGCGCACCAGCGGCTCGCCGCCGGTCAGGCGCACCTTGACGGCGCCCAGCTTCACGAAAGTCCTGGCCAGTCTGGTGATTTCCTCGAAGGTCAGCAGCTCGGCCTTGGGCAGGAAGTGGTAGCGCTCGCCGAAGATTTCGGCCGGCATGCAGTAGGTGCAGCGGAAGTTGCACCGGTCGGTGACGGATATTCTCAGGTCTCTGAAGGGCCTGCGGAACCTGTCAAGCATCATGATTGTCGTCCCTGCCGCGGGGCTTGCGGGCGCTGGCCCTGCCTGGCTGCGCGCTGCCGGAGAGCGGCGGCGGCCTTGCGGGCCGCTATGCCCCGGTGGCTGATTCGGTCCTTCTCCTCGGCGGAGAGTTCCGCCATGGTCCTGCCCAGCTCGGGCAGGAGGAACACCGGGTCGTAGCCGAACCCGTTGGTGCCCCTGGGGTGCCGCGTGATCCTGCCGTGGCACTCCCCTGTGTACAGCTCCACAGGCTCCGAGGGCCAGGCCAGGGCGATGACACAGCGGAACCGGGCGGTCCACAACTCCTCAGGGATATTTTGCAGCTTTTTGAGCAGGAAAGCAATTCGCTGGGCATCGGTGGCCCCCTCGCCGGCGTAGCGCGAGGACAGAGGCCCCGGCTCGCCTCCCAGGGCGTCCACCTCCAGCCCCGAGTCGTCGGCCAGCGTCGGCAGGCCGCTGAGGCGGGCGTAGGTGGTGGCCTTCAAGATGGCGTTCTCCTCCAGGGTCGAGCCGGTCTCAGCCACGTCCTCGGCCACGCCCACGTCGTCCAGGGACACCAGATTGAAGGGGCAGCCGGCCAGGAGCGTTTTCAGCTCCCTGAGCTTGCCCCTGTTCCTGGTGGCAATGAGCAGCTTGGGTGAATTCAAGGCGTCTTGCATCCCCTGACTGCGGCGTAGCCTGGCCGGGCGGGAAAAGCGGCGTATGCCTTACGGTATGGGCCAGCGTCCCGCCCTGGAATTCATACCGCTGGCATTATAGCAGCGGCGGCGCTGGCCCGGGCCAGGCCCCTGACAGCCGGCGGCCCGCCGGCCTCAATGGCGGAGGCCAGGCGGGCCGCTGGCCCAGGTCAGCAGACCGTTCGGCCCGGAAGCCGGGCGCCACCAGTACAGTGTCAACTTGGACTTGATGTTTACACAGTACTAGTGGTCTGTCACCCGTGAATTGATGCA
>FWPU01007717.1_pt1 | contig 19397 bp, 22 predicted proteins | sample 2228361 | NCBI WGS metagenome assembly FWPU01 (sample SAMEA103939777, study PRJEB20133) | metagenome
CCCCGCCCCCGCCCCGGCCGCGCCCGCCCGTCCCGCTCGGCCAGGGCGCGGAGGACGGCCGCGGCCTCGGCCACGGCGCGGGCGCGGAGCCTGCGGTGGTCCTCCTCGCTGAGCTTGCCGGTGGCGAGGTCCATGTCGAGCTCCCGGATCTCGTCGAGGAGGCGCTCCTTCTCCCGCAGGAGCGCCGGTTCCTCCTCCTCGGCGGCGGGCGGGCCCTCGGGGACCAGGAACGGCCGGGCGATCAGGTACGCCACCGCCAGGAACAGGAGGAACGCGCCGATCGCCACCGCGGCCACGGTCATCCCTCCCGTCGCACCTCCCGCTCGACCTCCTCCAGCAGCGTCGGGTCGATCGCCGCGGAGGGGACCTCCTCGGGCTCGCCGCCCCGGGGCCGCCAGCTCCTCAGGGCCAGGGCGACCACGAGCCCGCCGCCGGCGAGCACGGCGAACGGGAGGACCCACGCCGTGAGGTTGAAGCCCTCCCTGGTCGGGGCGGCGAGGACGTCCTCGCCGTAGTCGGCGGCGAAGGCCGCCAGGACCTCGTCGGGGGTCATGCCCCGGGCCAGCAGGCGCTCGGCCTGCCGGCGCATCCCGGCCGCGACCTCGCAGGTCATGGTGCCCTCGCAGGCGTAGACCGTGAGGTTGCAGCCGCACTGGCACAGGAGCTGCTCGAGGACCCGCTTCAGCGTCGGTCCGGCCTGGACCTCGGTCGGTGGGTGGGGGGACATGCTGACCTGGGGCGTGGGGGTCGCGCGGGCCAGGGCCGGGGGGGCCCAGGCGAGCGCCGGCGCCGGAGGGGCGGTCCCGTGGCCCTCGTGCGCGACCGTCCCTGCGGCCCGGACGGCGGTGCAGACCCACGCCGGGACCCAGACCGCCCCGGCGGCCGCCGGCCGCTCGTGCGCGACGGTGCGCGCGGACGCGGCCGGGAGGAGGCCGTGGAGGGCGGCCCCGGCCAGGGCCGCGAGGGCGACCCGCCGCGCCCGCCGGCTAGGGGCCGGCCTCGACCGGCACGAGCCCGGAGGCATCCGACACCTCCTCCACGCGGGCCGGGCGCCGCTCGGGCCAGCCGACGATCACGCCGCCGGCCAGGACGACGAGCGCGCCGAACCAGATCCAGAAGACGCCGGGGTTGACCAGGAGGGCCACGGAGGCCACGCGGTCGGTGGGGTCCGCCGACTGCATGATGATGTACAGGTCGGCGGCGGGGGTGGAGTGGATGGCGACCTCCGTGGCCGGCTGCTCCTGGTTCTCGTACTGGCACTTGAGGGCACGGACCGCGCCGAGGCCCTGCCCGCCCCGGTGCAGGCCGAAGCTCCCGACCAGGCAGAAGCGGTCGGCGCCCTGCTCGGTGGTGAGGCTCCGGAGCGTGACCCGGTAGCCGCCCACCGTCGCCGACCCACCGACCGCGAGGCTCGTGCGCACCTCCTGGCGGAAGGCCACGTGGACCGCGATCCCGACGATCACGACCACCACCCCCACGTGGATCAGGTAGCCCCCGTACCGTCGGGGGTTCCGGGAGAAGAGGCCCGCGAGGGCCTTCCCCCACCCCTCCCCCCGGGTGGCCCGCCGGGCCCGGGCGCCCCGCCAGAACTCCTGCACGATGGTGGCCCCCACGAACGCGGAGAGGGACAGGACCAGCACCGTCCCCGGCCGCCCGCGCAGGACCGCCCACAGGGCCGCCGCGCCGACGGCCCCCACCGCGAGCGGGCCCGCGAAGTTCCGGCGGAGGTTGCGGAGCGAGGCCTTCCGCCAGGCGAGGAGCGGGCAGAGGCCGATCAGCGCGAGGAGGAGGACGGCCATCGGGGTCACGACCCCCTCGAAGAAGGGGGGGCCCACCGAGACCTTCACCCCGCGGACCGCCTCCGCGACCAGCGGGAACACGGTCCCCCAGAACACCGCGAAGGCCATGGCCGCGAGGAGCAGGTTGTTCACGAGGAACGAGGACTCGCGCGAGACGATCGCGTCGATCCGGCCCCCGGTCCGCAGCTCGGGGAGCCGCCAGACGATCAGCGCCCCCGAGGCCACGACGACGACGGTCACGAACAGGATCAGGGGAGGGCCGACGTCCGACTGTGCGAACGAGTGGACCGAGGAGACGACGCCGGAGCGGGTGAGGAACGTGCCGAAGATCGAGAGGGCGAAGGTCGCCACCACGAGGAAGACGTTCCAGACCTTCAGCATCCCCCGCTTCTCCTGGATCATCACGGAGTGGAGGTACGCGGTCCCCGCGAGCCAGGGCATGAGGCTCGCGTTCTCCACCGGGTCCCAGCCCCAGTACCCGCCCCAGCCCAGCTCCACGTACGCCCACCGGGCGCCGAACATGATCCCGGCGGTGAGCAGGAGCCAGGCCCAGAGCGTCCACTTCCGGACGGTCCGGACCCACCGGTCGCCGAGGTTCCCGGTGGCGAGGGCGGCGATCGCGAACGCGAAGGGGACGGTGAACCCCACGAACCCCATGTAGAGGGTGAGGGGGTGCACCCACTGCCCGTAGTTCTGGAGCAGGGGGTTCAGGCCCTGGCCGTCGGGCGGGGGGGACGCGAGCTCGGAGAAGGGGTTGGAGCGGAAGGCCACGAGGGAGGTGAAGCCCAGCTGGACGAGGGCCAGCACCGTCACCACCCACGGCATCAGGTCCCGGTTCGCCGTGCGGTTCTGGTGGACGACGACCGCCCCGTACAGCGCGAGGACCCAGGCCCAGAGCAGGAGCGACCCGTCCTGCCCGGCCCAGAACGCGCCGAGCGTGTAGAAGATCGACAGGTCCCGGCTCGTGTACGACGCCACGTACTCGAGCGAGAAGTCCCGGGTGAGCAGGGCGTTGAACAGCGCGGCGCCCGCCACCGAGAGGCAGAGCGCCGTGGCCCGCAGGGCCCCCTCCGCGCTCCGAACCGCGGCCACCCGCCCGGTCCGCGCCCCCACGGACCCGCTCAGGGCGCCCCAGGCCGAGGCGGCGACCGCCAGCAGGAGCGCGAACCTACCGAGGTCGTTCACGGGCCCTCCCCTCGAGCGCGCGCTCCCGGCGGAGCAGGTGGAGCGCGTAGGCCCCGTACAGCAGCGCGGCCCCCAGGTAGGCCGCGATCACGTACCCGACGTCGCCCATCACGGCGCCACCTCCTCCTCGGCCCGGCGGAGCCCCTCCACGCGCAGCCGGACCGAGAGCAGGTAGAGGTAGAGGAGCGTGAAGGCCGCGAGGCCCACGAGCAGGCCCACGAGCATCTGGGGCGGCAGCCCGCCCCGCTCGAACACGAGCTGGGTCGGGTGCTCCGACCGCCACCACCGCACCGACAGGTACACGATGGGGACGTCGATGAACCCCACGATCCCGAGGACCGCGGAGAACCTCGCCCGGCGGGCGGGGTCGGGCACGTAGCCCCGCAGCACGAGGTAGGAGAGGTACAGGAGCCAGAGCATCAGGAAGCTCGTGAGCCGCGGGTCCCAGGTCCAGTACACGCCCCACACCGGTCGCCCCCAGAGGGGGCCGGTCACGAGCACGCCGGTCGTGAACAGCACGCCCACCTCGGCCGAGGCCGCGGCCAGGTCGTCGTAGCGCCGGGCCCCGCTCGCGAGGAACGCGATGCTCGCGGCGAACACCACCCCGAACGCGAGGAAGCCGATCCAGGCCGAGGGGACGTGGATGTAGAAGATCCGCTGCGCCGGGCCCTGCTTCGCGTCCTCCGGTGCGTACAGGAAGGCGGCGGCGAGCAGCACCGGCACCGAGGCCAGCACCGCCGCCCCCAGGGCCCGGCGGTTCGCGCGCCCCGCCCGGGGCCGCCCGTCGGTCCGCGCCGTCGTCTCCAGGTCCACCTCACTCCTCCATCAGGTAGGGGAAGGTCGCCAGCGCCACCAGCAGGAACAGGGCGTCGTACCCGACCAACAGGAGCAGCCAGGAACGGGTGCCCGCGCTCCACGCGCCCCGGAGCGCGGCCTCGGTCGTCTTGACCGCGGCGATCATCACCGGCACCGACACCGGCATCACGAGGAGCGGGAGGATCGCCTCCCGGCCCCTCGTGTGCACCGCCATGGCGGCGAAGAGGGTCCCCACGGTGACCAGGCCCAGGGTCCCGAGGACCGTGCTCGCGAGCAGGAGCGGCACGTCCCCCGCCGGCGTGAGCTGGAGCAGCACCACGAAGATCGGCAGGACCAGCACCTCCACCGCCGAGGTGAACCCCAGGTTCGCCAGGAGCTTCCCGAGGAAGATCGACTCGCGGGGGGCGGGGGAGACCAGGAGGCCCTCGAGGCACCCGCCCTCCTTCTCCAGGGCCATCGACCGGCCCATCCCGAGGAGCGCGGCGAAGAGGAACGCCATCCACAGCACCCCGGCCGCCACGCCCTCCCGCCCCGCGCCGCCCGCGGGGAACGCGAAGCTCGCCGTCACCACGACCAGGAGCGCGAACAGGCCGACCGACGCGACGACGTCGCGGGTCCTGGCCTCGAGCCGGAGGTCCTTCCCGGCGATCGTGAGCGCGGGCGAGAGCCAGCTCACGGTCCCACCTCCGCGCGGAGCAGGGCGAGGTAGGCGGCGGCCGCGCCCCGGTCCCCGGGGTCCAGCTCGCGGTCCAGCGCGACCCTCCCGCCCGAGAGCGCGACCAGCCGCCCGGGCCCGCCCAGGGCCCGGGCCACGTCGTGGAGCGTCACCACGAGCACCCGCTCCGGCGAACGCAGGCCCTCGAGCAGCTCCGAGAGCGAGGCGGCGGCCGCCTCGTCGAGGCCGGTGTAGGGCTCGTCGAGGAGGAGGACGGCGGGCCGGTGGAGGAGGGCCCGGGCCAGCGCCACCCGCTGCCGCGTGCCCCGGGAGAGCGTCCGCACCGGGCGGTCCAGCACCGGCTCGATCCCGAGCCGCGCGGCGACCTCCTCCACCGCCGCCCTCGGCCGGTCCAGCCCGAAGAGCCGCGCGTGGAACGCGAGGTTCTCGCGGGCCGTGAGGTCGGGGTAGAGCATCGGCTCGTGGGACACGAACCCGACCAGGGCCCGGAGCCGCGGCCCCGCGCGCCGCATCTCGACCCCGCCCACGGTCACGCTGCCCCGGGTCGGGACCGCGAGGCCCGCGATCACCTTGAGGAGCGTGGTCTTCCCGGCCCCGTTGGCGCCCATCACGGCGACGAACGAGCCGGGCGGGATGTCGAGGTCCACGCGGTCCAGCGCGAGCTGGGACCCGAAGGCCTTGGTCACGCCCCGTAGGCGGATCGCGAGCTCGAGCGGCGCCCCCACCTCAGCCCCCCGGCTTGGCCTCGAACTTGGAGGGGCACCGCGCGAAGAGTCGTTCGGCGTGGAACACGCCGTCGCGGCCGAGGCGCCCCTCGGCGACGGCCTCGGCCTCGTCCTCGAGGGTGTCGGGGGGCGCGCCCTCGTGGACCACGGCGAGCGTGGTGCGGCCGTCCGTGACCTCGAACCTCACGGTCCCCGCGGCCGGGTCGACCGCGATCGACCCCGGGACGACCGTGCCCGAGAGCCGGACGCGGTCCCCGCCGGCGGAGAGGACCTCCGTGGGCGTGAGGTAGTAGACGACCGAGCGGGTGAACATCGTGTACCCGACCGCGAGGAACGCGCCGACCACCACGAGGCCGAGGAGCAGGAGCGGGGCGCGCCGGGGCCGCCGCTCGAACCCCTCACCGATCCGGGCCCCGCGCTCGGCGATCTCGGACATCGGCGCTCCTTGTCGGTCCGTTCGGGCCGATCTCGACCCCTACCGCCTCTGGATAGTCCGCTTGTCGGGTCTCGCCATGGGCCAGGGGTCCCGCGACGGATGGGCCGCCCGCCGGGTGCCTGGGGGTGGGGCCCGTGCGACCGTGGGCCCCGGTGGACCCCGGGACCCGTATCGTGGAGGAGGTCCCGGCCCCGGAGCGCCCCGCCGGGGCGGGGCGCGGGGGCCGGGCCAGGGGGATCGTGGTCGCCGTGCTGGCGGGCGGCCTCCTGCTCGGCGTGCTCGGCGCCGCCCTCAAGGTGCGGCCGCCCGACCGGCTGGGCCCCGACCCGTCGGGCCGTCCCGCGCCCGACTTCACGCTGCCGCTCCTCGAGGGGGGAGGCTCGCTCACGCTCTCCGAGCTCCGCGGCCGACCGGTGGTGCTGAACTTCTGGGCCTCGTGGTGCGGCCCGTGCAAGGAGGAGGCGCCGGTGCTGGCGGCGGCGTGGCGCCGGTGGGAGCCGCGGGGCGTCGTGTTCCTCGGGGTCGACGCCCAGGACTCCCGGAGCGGCGCGATCGCGTTCCAGCGGCGCTACGGGATCGGCTACCGGAGCGTGGTCGACGAGACGGGGCGCGTGATGGCCATCTACGGGGTCCTCGGGTTCCCCGAGACGTTCTTCATCGACGCCCGGGGCAGGATCGTGGCGAAGTACGTCGGTCCCCTCGACGCGGCCACGCTCGACGCCTACGTCGCGTCGCTCCTCGGAGGCTGACCCGGGGAGGCGCGGTGCACTGCCACGCGAGGGCCGAGGAGCCGGGCGAGGGGCGGCAGGTGGTCCTGGTCGGGCACCCCAACGTCGGGAAGTCGGCGCTGTTCGGTCGGCTCGCCGGTCGCTACGTCACGGTCTCGAACCACCCCGGCACCACGGTCGAGGTGGCCCGCGCGACCCTGGACGGCGACGGGACCCTCGTCGACACCCCGGGGCTCCACACCCTCGTCGCGCGGACCGACGACGAGCGGGTCACGCTGGACCTCCTGCTCCGCGGGGGGCGGGCCACGGTCGTGCAGGTGGCCGACGCGAAGAACCTCCGCCGGGGCCTGCAGCTCAGCCTGGAGCTGGCCGAGGCCGGCCTGCCGTTCGTCCTGGCCCTGAACATGGCCGACGAGGCGGCGTCGCGGGGGATCCTGGTGGACGCCCGGGCCCTGTCGGAGCTCCTGGGGGTCCCGGTGGTGCCGACGGTGGCCGTGCGGGGCGAGGGCGTGGCGGACCTCGTCGCGCGCCTCGGGGACGCCCGGCCGGCGCTGTGGCGGGTCCGCTACCACCCCGCGGTCGAGGAGGCGGTGGACCGGGTGGTCCCCGTCCTGCCCAGGACCGGGCTCGCCCCCTGCGCCCTCGCCCTCCTGCTGCTCGCCGCGGGGGAGGAAGCGGGGCCGGTGCGCCTGGGGCCCCGGGAGCGGGCCGCGGTCCGCCTGGCCCGGGCGGAGGCCGAGGCCCGGCTGGGAGAGCCCTTCGCGGTGGCGGTGGCCAGGGCCCGCCTGGCGGAGGCCGATGCGATCCTGGAAAGGGTGGTCCGGCGCGGGCCGGCCCGGCCGCTGCCCGGGGAGGCGTTCGCCCGGCTGGCGAGCCACCCCGTAGCGGGGTGGCCGATCCTCGCGGCGGTGCTCGCGGGCCTCTTCCTGTTCGTCGGGATCCTGGGGGCCGGGTGGCTCGTGGGCCTGCTCGAGGACGGGCTGTTCGGATCCGTCGTGAACCCGTTCGCCAGGCGGTTCGTGGGCTCGCTGCTGGGGTCGGTGCCCGTCGCGCGGGACTTCCTGGTCGGTCCCTACGGCCTGGTGACGATGGCGCTCACCTACGCGGTCGCGATCGTGCTGCCCATCGTGACCACCTTCTTCCTGGCGTTCGGGGTCCTCGAGGACTCGGGCTACCTCCCCCGCCTCGCGGTGATGCTCGACCGGGCGTTCCGGCTGATGGGGCTGAACGGCCGGGCGGTGATCCCGATGATCCTCGGCCTGGGCTGCGACACGATGGCCACGCTCACGACGCGGACGCTCGACAGCCGGCGGGACCGGGTCCAGGTCACGCTCCTCCTCGCGCTGGCCGTGCCCTGCTCGGCGCAGCTCGGCGTGATCCTCGGGATGATCTCCCGGACCGGGCCGGTGGGCGTCGCGGTCTGGGGGGCGGTGGTGGCGGGGACGCTCCTCTCGGTCGGCCGCCTCTCGGCGCGGCTGCTCCCCGGGCCGCGCTCGGACTTCGTCGTGGAGCTGCCGCCGATGCGGGTCCCCTCCCTCCGGAACATCGCGCTCAAGACCGCCGCGCGGCTCGAGTGGTACGGGAAGGAGGTGGTCCCGGTCTTCGTCCTGGGCACGGCGGCCCTGTTCGTCCTGGACCGGACCGGGCTCCTCGCCGCGATCGAGCGGGCGCTCTCGCCCCTCGTCGTGGGCTGGCTCGGCCTCCCGGCCGGCGCGACCGGGGCGTTCCTCGTGGGCTTCCTCCGCCGGGACTACGGGGCGGCCGGGCTCTTCTCGCTGGCCCGGGCGGGGCAGCTGTCGGCGGCCCAGGTGCTCGTGAGCCTGATCGTGATCACCCTGTTCGTCCCGTGCGTGGCCAACCTCCTCATGATCGTGAAGGAGCACGGGCGGCGCACGGCGGCGGCCGTGGCCGCCTTCGTGTTCCCGTTCGCGTTCCTGGTCGGGGGGCTGGTCCGGCTGGGCATCGCGGCCTCGGGGCTGGGGGTGGGGTAGGTGCGGTGCGAGCTCTGCGGCTACGAGTTCGACCCCGAAGGGCTCGCCTGCCACGCGGAGTGCCCCTTCGGGCCGAGGTGCGGCCTGATCTGCTGCCCGAACTGCGGGTTCCAGGCCGTGGACGCCTCCCGGAGCCTGCTCGCCCGGGGCCTCGGCCGGCTGTGGCCGGGCCGGCGCAGGGCGCCCGCCCGCGGGGCGCGGCCGGCCGACGGGGTGCCGCTCACCCACGTCCCGGCCGGGGCGACCGTCCGGGTCGTGGGGCTCGAGGGGCTCTCCGGCGAGCGCCGGTCCCGCCTGTCGGCCTTCGGCCTCGCGGAGGGCACGGCGGTCGTGGTGGTCCAGCGACGGCCGGTCCCGGTCCTGCGGATCGGGGAGACGGAGCTCGCGCTCGCCGAGGACATCGTGGGCGGGATCCGGGTCCAGCCTGGGGAGGGGGAGCGGTGCACGACCTGACGCTGTTCCTCGTGGGGGTGGCGGTGATCGGCCTGTCCCCGCTCGCGCTGGGCGCCGCCTACGTGCTCCGGCGGGGCGCGACGGCCGAGGGCGTCCCGGCTCGGGCCGGGACCCGGGTGGTCGCGGCCGTCCTCCTCGCCCTGGCCGCGGCGTCGCTCGCGGGGGCGTGGTGGCTGCGAGGCGCGGCCGCGTCGGGGGGCGCGACGGCCCACGTAGGCGCCGCCGGCCCGGGCCCCGCCGATGCCGCGCCCACGAGCCTCCCCGCCTCCCTCGCCGGGCTCCCGCGGACCGCCGCGGTGACCGGCGAGGAGGCGGTGCGGTCGGTGGAGGCGCTCCACGGCCGCGGCCTCCCGGTCGCCACGGCGGAGATCGCCGAGTACGCCGGGGGGCGGGCGACGGTGTGGATGTCCCGCTCGGACCGCCCGGGGGCGGCGCGGGCGCTGGTGGAACGGATGCGGCGCGGGATCGCGGGGGGCGGCTCGCCGTTCTCCGCGCCGAGGGCGGTCGCGGGGCAGCGGGGCGTGTGGGCGACCGAGGGGCTGGGCCAGGTCCACTACTTCTTCGCCCGCGGCGGCGCGGTGTGGTGGCTCTCGGCGGACCGGGCCCTCGCGGGGGCGGCGCTCGCGGCGCTCCTGGAGGTGGCGGGGTGACCCTCCTCCACCTGCTCCTGGGGGCAGCGGTGGTCGTGCTGTGCGCGGTCGCCGGCCTCGCCTCGCTCCGCCGGGGCGGGGCCGAGCCGGCCGTGGCCAGGTGGGCCCTGGGGGCCCTCGCGCTCCAGGTCGCGTCGGGGATGTTCCTGCTGACCGCCGCGGCGCGGGTGAGCCTGGTCCACGTCCTCGTCCCCTCGGCGGGGCTCGCGGCCGTGCTCGTGGCCAGGTCGGTCGAGGGGCCCGGGAGCAGGCTCGCCGGGGCCGCCTACATGGCCGCCGCGGCGGCGGCGGTGGCGGCGTTCGTGACGGGGCTCGGGGCGTGACGGATGGGGAGGGAGGGCGCGCGATGTCGCCGGTGAACTTCGAACAGGCGCCGATCCTGCTGTTCTGGGAGACCACGAAGGCCTGCCGGCTCGCCTGCCGCCACTGCCGGGCCGAGGCCATCCCCGAGCCGCTCCCCGGGGAGCTCTCGACCGAGGAGGGGATGCGCCTGATCGAGGACGCGCGCTCCTTCACGCCGCGCCCGCCCGTGCTGATCTTCACCGGCGGCGACCCGTTCATGCGGGCCGACCTCTTCGAGCTCGCGGAGCACGCCCGCGACCTCGGGGTCCCCGTCGGGTTCGCCCCCTCCGTGACGCCGCTCCTCACGCCGGCCGCGGCCCGGAGGATGCGGGAGGTGGGCGCCAAGACCGTCTCGATCAGCCTCGACGGGGCGCGGCCCGAGACCCACGAGGCGATCCGGGGGGTCCCCGGCCACTTCCGGGCGACCGAGGAGGCCGTGCGGCTCCTGGTCCGCGAGGGCCACACCGTGCAGATCAACACGACGGTGATGCGGCGCAACGCCCCCGAGCTCGCCGACGTGGCCGCCCTGGTCGCGTCGTGGGGCGCCCACATCTGGGAGGTGTTCTTCCTGATCCGGGTGGGGCGGGGCGCCGAGCTCGAGGAGCTGTCCCCGGCGGAGAACGAGGACGTCGCCCACTTCCTCCACGACGCCTCCGGCTACGGCTTCATCGTCCGGACCGTCGAGGCCCCGTTCTTCCGCCGGGTGGTGGCCTGGAGGAAGGACCTCCCGCCCGGCGCCGACCCCGCCAGGTCGTTCGGGCTCGGGCCGCTCTACCGGCGCCTCGCGGCGCGGCTCCGGGAGCGGCTGGGCGAGCCCGGGCCCCCTCGCGCCTCGAGCGTGGGGACCCGGGACGGGAAGGGGATCCTGTTCGTGGCCCACGACGGCGACGTCTACCCGGCGGGCTTCCTCCCCGTGCGCCTGGGCAACGTCCGGGACACGAGCCTGGTCGAGATCTACCGGTCCCACCCGCTGCTGCGGGCCATCAGGGAGGCGCGGTTCTCGGGACGGTGCGGGGCCTGCGCCTTCGCCGACGTCTGCGGGGGATCCCGGGCGCGGGCCTTCGCCGCCTCGGGCGACCCCCTGGACGAGGACCCGGCCTGCGCCTACGCGCCGGACCTCGTTTCCCACCGGAGATAGCAGACCCGTTTGCTCCCGTTAGGGCCCGGAAGGTCCCGGAAGACCCGGGACCCCCGGCCGTTGGGCGGCCTTCCGGGGCGTCGTACGGTTGGCTCGATCCGAGCATCCGGGATGACAACGGGAGGCTCGAGGATCGAGGGAACACCTTCAGGGACACGAGGAAAGGAGGTGATCCATGCGCGCCAGCGGACCCTCGCGGGTGGCCATGGCCGTCGCCATCGCCGGGATCCTCGTGTTCGCCCTCGGGGAGGCCGCGTGGGCCACGACCGGGCTGGACGGGCCGACGCCGCCGAAGGTGGGTGACCCCGTGGGGTCGAACGTCTCGCCACACGGTGGGTACTCCTCCACCACGAACTTCTGCATGCAGTGCCACGAGGTGCACAAGGCGCCCGGCGAGTACGCGCTGCTCTGGAAGGCCAGCGTGACGGCGACCTGCGCCACCTGCCACTCCCTGTTCGGGTCCGCCCCCACGGGCACCCGCGACCCCCTCGGGCCGGGGACGATCGGGACCGCCGCGACCCGGTCCGCCTACGACGTGAGCTCGCCCCTGGCGACGCACGGCATCGGCTCGACGTCGCCCCCCGGGGAGACCGGCATCACGATCACCGAGTCGGGCTGGACCTACGGGTGGACGTACCAGGGAGGCCCGCCGCCCAGCGACTCGACGACGCCCGCGGGCCCTGGCACCGCGTCGGACACCACCGGGGGCCTGTACTGCGGGAGCTGCCACACGCCCCACGGGGAGTACGGCCAGGCCGTGAACACCCGGAAGGTCGTGACCAGCCCCGACGGCAGCTGGTCGGGGCAGACCGTCGTCGACTGGGCCGATGGCACCCAGATCTGGTGGAAGAACCCGAACACCGGGCAATGGGAGCAGAAGTACCTCAACCTCGGCCCGAGCGGGTGGGAGGTGTGCGACGCCGGCGACGTGAACTGCGTGCCGGCGCAGGTGGAGGACTCGGAGGGTCAGCTCGTCTACCTCTACGGGTACAAGCTGCTCTCCGCATACCCGAACCACACCTACTCCGCGGTGAAGAGCTGGGGGGTGGACCGGTACGACCACGACGGTGCGAAGTGGTGCGGCACCTGCCACCCCTCGCGGATCGACGTGGCGGCGGGCGGCCAGTTCCACAACCACCCGACCGGCTGCACCGCGTGCCACGGGAACCCGGCCGACGCCAGCTCGGCGGACTTCCCGCACACGTCGACCTTCGGCGGGTTCCTGATCGACTACCCGGACGCGCTCTGCATCACGTGCCACACGAGCGGGAGCCTGCCGTGACGGAGGTGGCGACGAGCCGGGCGTGGAGGGGGTGAGGCCCGCGGGGGAACCCAGGAGGCCGTTCGACGGATAGGGAGCCGCGGCACCGGATCCTGAGGCTGGCGACCTGGCCGAGGGATCCGGTGTCGTTCTGCGGTCCCACGCGAGGGCCCGACGACGCGTCCGTCGCGGCGCCCGGCCGTCCCGGTCCCCGGCCGTTGGTCCCGCCCGGGCCGGGCCCCTCAACCCTCCCGGTCCCCTCCGAGCGGGGCGAGGATGCCTCGCGGATCCACCGGATGGGAGGGACCGTGGCGAGCGGGACCCGGCGCGGTGAGCGGACGCTTCCCAAGCGGGAGCGGAGGCGGCTCGCTCGGGCAGAGCGGGAACGACGACAGCGGCGCGAGGCCCTGCGGCGGAGGGCCGCGGTGCTCGCGATCTGGCTGGGCGGGGCGGCGGTCCTGGCCGGACTGGGGCTCTGGGTGCGATCGTTGGGCGGCCGGGAGGCGCCCGTCTCCGCGCCCGCCGTGGAACGGGTGGCAGAGGAGTCGTTCCGCGCGAGCGACGGGCGGAGCGTGCGCCTCGCAGACCTGCGCGGTCGGAAGGTCGTCCTGTTCTTCTACGAGGGGGCCGGCTGCGGGGCGTGCCAGACGCAGCTCCAGCAGCTCGAGTCGCAGCTGCCGGAGCTTGAGCGGCTGGGGGCGACGGTGGTGGCCGCCACGACCGACCCGGTCGAGATCTCGGCCTCCGTGGCCCAGCAGCTGGGCCTCTCCTACCCGATCCTCGAGGACCGCGCCCACATCCTCGGCTCCGCCTTCGGCACCTACGTGGAGGGGGGCCACATGGGCTCCGTGGACCAGCACTCCGTCGTGGTCCTCGACGAGGAAGGGCGCGTGGTCTGGCGGCAGATCGCGGCCACCACGATGTGGGTGCCGCCCGGGGCGATCCTGTCCGCGGTGGAGGCGGCGTGAGCGGCGCTCCTTCCCTTGTCTACGTGACGGCCGCCGGTTGCCACCTGTGCGAGGAGGGGAGGGCGGTCGCCCGGCGCATGGCCGCGGAGCGGGGGCTCGCGCTCGAGGAGCTCGACCTGGAGGACCCGCGGGCCCGGGCGCTCGCGGCCCGGGCCGGGCCGGCGTTCCCGCCGGCCCTGTACCTCGGGGAGACCCTCCTGGGCTACGGCCGGCTCTCCGAGCGCGCGCTGCGGCGGCGCCTGGGGAGGCTGCTCCCGTGAGGGGCCTCGTCTACTCCGCCTCCCTCGTCGCCGCGTTCCTCGGTGGCGTGCTCGCGCTCTTCGCCCCCTGCTGCATCGTGACCCTCCTGCCGAACTTCGTCGGGGCCGCGCTCCGCCGCGGGCTGGTCGCGCTCCCGGTGACCGCGCTGCTCTTCGCGGGCGGCCTGGCCGCCGTCCTCCTGCCGATCGTGCTGGGCGTGGGGGGCATCGGGTACCTCGTGGGGCGGATGCACGGCCCCGTGTTCGTGGTCGTCGGGATCTTCCTGATCGGGCTCGGCGTCTCGGTGCTCACCGGCCGTCGGTGGCGCCTGCCGGTCCCGATGCTCCGCTTCGGGGCGGGGGAGGGGGCCGGCTCGACGTTCCTGCTCGGGGTGGCGTCGGGCGTGATGAGCTCGTGCTGCGCGCCCGTGCTCGCCGGCGTGGCGGCGATGTCGGCGCTCTCCGCGGCGCCGCTCGGGGCGCTCGGGCTCGGGGTGGCCTACGTGTTCGGGATGGTGTTCCCGCTGCTCCTCGCCGCGCTGGCCGCCGCCACCCGCGGGGAGCGGACGGCCCGCGTGCGGCCCCCGCGGACCCTCCGCCTCGGGGGACGCGAGGTGGCGTGGACCGAGGCCGCGTCGGGGGCGATGTTCGCCCTGATCGGCCTGGTCACCTTCCTGGTCGGCGCGAGCGGGCGGGGGAGCGTGACCCCGGAGCTGCTCGCGTCCTGGAACCGGTGGGCCGCCGCCAGGTTCGGGGACCTCGCCGTCGTCCTGGGGCGGGCGCCGCTGTGGGCCCAGGCCGCGATGCTCCTGGGGCTCGCCCTGGCGGTCGTGGCACCGCTCGTCCGCGCGGTCCGCCGAGGGGGGTCGGCGCGGAGGCGGGCGGTGCCGGGGGCGGGGATCGCGATCGACCCCGTGTGCGGGATGGCCGTGGACCCGGCCCGGGCCGCGGCCACGTCGGAGTGGGAGGGGGGCCGGCTCCACTTCTGCAGCCCCGCGTGCGCCCGCGCGTTCCTGGACGAACCGGAGCGGTTCGCGGCGGGCGCGCGGCGCTGACCGCGACGGCCCGGATCAGATCGTCATGAACGGGACCACGCGCCCGTCGCGGAACGCGACGACCTCGAAGGGCGCGGCCTTCTCCCCCTCCATCCCCGGCGCCCCGGCCGGCATCCCGGGGAGGGCGATCCCGTCGACCCGGGGCCGCTCGGCGAGCAGCCGCTCGATGGCCTCGACCGGGACGTGCCCTTCGATCACGTAGCGTCCGACGACCGCGGTGTGGCAGCTCCAGGCCTCCTCGGGGACGCCGAGGTCGAGCTTCACCCCGGTCACGTCGTCGGTGCGGACCTCCCGGACCGCGAAGCCGTGGGCGCGGAGGTACGGGATGTACTCGTGGCAGCACCCGCAGGCGGGCGAGGCGTAGACCGTGATCGCGGGGCCGGTGACGGCGGGGGTGCTCGCCGCCGTCGGGGCGGTGCCGCCCGTGTTCGCCGCCGGGGCGGCCTCGGGGCGGGCGGCGCACGCCGCCGCGAGGCCCGCGGCCAGGCCCACCGCCGCCACCCATCGGATCCGTCGCACCATCCGTCTCCTCCCTGGGTGCTCGTCGCTGATGACCCTACCCCGGGCCCGCCGGGTCGGCCCGGGGCATCCGGCCCCGCGCCGGCGGGTCCTCCGCCCGGTGGAGGGCCGTGGCGGACGTCCGATGCTGCCGGCCGATGCGGGCGCGTCGGCTGGTCGTCGTCGGCGGGGGCGTCGCGGGGCTCGCGGCGGCCCGCGCCGCGCGCCTCGCCGCCCTCCGGGAGCGGCTCCCGCTCGAGGTCGTGCTGCTCGAAGCGGAGCCCCGGTTGGGGGGGAAGGTCCTGACCGAGGTCGCGGACGGGGCGGTCCTCGAGTGGGGCCCCGACTCCTTCCTCGGGACCAAGCCGGGCGCCCGGGAGCTCGCCGCGGCGCTCGGCCTGGAGCCGGAGCTCGTGACGGCCGCCTCCGCCCCCGTCTACCTCTGGCTCGGCGGCCGCCTCCGCGCGCTGCCGCCGGGCCTCGCCATGGGGGTGCCGACGGGCCTCCGCGCCCTGCTCGGGACGGTCCGGCACGGGATCGTCGGCCCGTTCGCCGCCCTCCGGGCCGCCGCCGAGCCCCTCCTGCCGCGGACCCCGGGCGGGTCGGTGGGGGAGGTCGCGCGCCGGCGGCTGGGCCGGCGGGCGGCCGTGCGCCTCGTGGAGCCGATCGTCTCGGGGATCTTCGGCGCGCCGGCGGACGAGCTGGACCTCTCGACCTGCCTGCCGCACCTGGCCGAGGCGCGGAGCTGGGTCCTCGCGACCGCCGGACGGCCCTCCGCCCCCGCGTCGTTCCTGGCCCCGCGGCGGGGGATGGGCCGGATCGTCGAGCGGCTCCGCGACGAGCTGGCCGGTGAGGACCTCCGTCCCGGCTGCCCGGCCCGGGCCGTGGGCCGCGACGGACGGCGGTTCCGGGTGGAGACCGACGACGGCGAGGAACGCGCCGACGCCGTCGTGCTCGCGGTCCCCGCGCCGGCCGCCCGGGCCCTCCTCGGGGCCGGCGCCCCAGCCGTGGCGGACGCGCTCGCGGGGATCAGCTCGCGGCCCGCGGCCGTGGTCCACCTCCGGTACCGGCCGGAGGCGGTCCGCCGTCCGCTCCCCGGGGCCGGCTTCCTCGCGGTCCCGGAGGAAGGCGGGACGGTCGCCGCCGGCACCTGGCTGCCGTGGAAGTGGCCCCATCTCGCCGAGGCGGGAGCCCGGCTCCGGGCGATCGTCACCGACCGAGCGGCGCTCGACCTCCCCGACGCCGAACTCCTCGGGCGGGCGGTCGAGGAGGTGGGGAGGGTGCTCGACGCGCCGGCCGGGCCCGAGGAGGTCCGGGTCCGCCGGTGGGCCGACGCGACCCCGGTCTACGCCCCCGGGCACGCCGGGCGGGTGGCGGCGGCCCGGGCCGCGCTCCCCGACCGCCTGGCGCTCGCGGGAGCCTCGTACGAGGGGCCGGGGGTGCCGGACTGCGCCCGCTCGGGGGAGGCCGCGGCCCGGGCCCTGGTGGAGGCGCTGGCCGCCTGGCGCTGACGGGGCCGGCGCCCCTCGTCCCTTCGTCCCCTCGTCCCTTCGCCGGTGGGCCCGCTGGGTCCCGGCGAACGGAGGACCCCCGGCACCTGCGGGGCGGGGCGGACCCGTCCTACGGTCGCCGCGGGATGAGCGCCGGTGCCGACGGACCCGTCCGCGTGCTGATCGTCGACGACCATCCGGCGGTGCGTGCGTCGCTCCGCAGCTTCCTCGAGGCGCACGGCGAGGTCGTGGTGGCGGAGGCCGGCGATCTCCGGGAGGCGGTGGCCGCCGCGCTGGCGGAGCGGCCCGACGTGGTCCTGATGGACGTCCGGCTGCCCGACGGCTCGGGCGTGGAGGCGGCCCGGAGGATCCGCGCCGCGGGCTCCGACGCCCGGGTGCTGATGCTGACGGTCCTCGGCGACGAGGAGGCGCTGCTCGCGGCGCTCCTGGCGGGCGCCGCCGGCTACATCGTGAAGCAGGTGGCCCCCGGGCACCTGATCCGCTGGATCCACGCGGCGGCCAGGGGGGAGCGGATGCTCGACGCCCGCGCGCTCGTCGAGGTGCTCCGGCGGTGGGGCCGGGGCGAGCGGAACGGCGCTCGTGCCGCCCTGTCCGCGCGGGAGGGACGGCTCCTCCGGCTCCTCGCCGAGGGGAGGACGGATCCGGAGATCGCCCGGGACCTCGGCGTCGAGGCCGACGAGGTCGATCGCCTGGTGCGCGGCCTGTGCGCGAAGCTCGGGGTCGGCGGGCCGCCGGGGTCCGGCCCACGGGCCGGGGCGGTCAGAGGTCCTCGGCGCCCTCGGTCCCCCGGCGCTTCGGCGTGAGGCGACGGCCCGCGGCCCCCGCCGCGACCCCGAGGGCGAGCGGGAACGCCGCGGCGAGGAGGACGGACCCGACGACGACGGCGGGGGCGGACATCCCGCCCCCGGTGGCGAGCCGGACGAGCGCGTAGCCGAACAGGAACAGCGCGCCGACGGAAGCCAGGAGGGCGGGGAGCAGCGCGAACCCGACGACCAGGAGCCCCGCCACCGCCGCCGCCGTCGCGCTCCCCTCGCGCATCGGAGGCATCGTACCTGGCGGCCGGGCGGGGGAGAGGCGCCGGTACGCACGGCCGGCGTCGGTGCGCTGGGGGCTGCGGCCCGGCTTGCCGTGTGCCGAGGGCGGCGCGCCCTTCCTGGCGGCCGCTGCGGAAGAGGAGGGGGGCCGGTATGGTCGGGCCGATGTCTGCAGGGGGCGCGGGGGACACCCGGGTCGAGCCGGGCTCGATGGGCGGCGGACGGCGCGGCGCGGGGGGATCGTGGCCCCGGGGCGGCCTCGCGCTCGGCGCGTGGGCCCTCGGGACCGCGGCGGCGGCGGTGGTGGCGGCCGTGCCCGGCTCGCCCCTCCAGCCGCTCCAGCCCCGCGGCACGCGGCCCGGCGGCCCGTTCCGGTGGCTGGCCGGGGCCCTGGGCGTGGACGGCCTGGGCGGGGAGGCGCTCGTCGCCACCGCGGTCGGCGCGGTGTCGCTCGCGGTCCTCGGGTTCCTGCTCGCGCTCCGGGCTGCGTGGCGGGGCGAGGTGGGGGTCCGGGCGGTGCTCGGGCTCGCCGCGGTCGCGCACCTCGCCGTGCTCACGCTCCCGCTCCTCCTCTCGCGGGACGTGTACAGCTACGGGATGTACGGGCGGATCGCGGGGGTGCACGGGGCGAACCCCTACGTCGCGGTCCCCGCCGACTTCCCCGACGATCCCCTGTACGGGCTGGTGGGCCCGAGGTGGATCCGGGCCCCGGCGGTGTACGGGCCGCTGTTCACGCTGATCTCGGCGGGCGTGGCGCGCTCGGCTGGGAGCGTGGGGGGTCTCGTCCTCGCGTTCCGGGCCCTGGCGGCCGCCGCGAGCCTCGCGACCGCGGTCCTCGCCGTCGCCCTCGCCCGTCGGCTCCGCCCCGAGCGGGCCGCTCTCGCCGCGGCGGCCCTCGGGCTCAACCCCGTGGTGCTGTTCCACGCCGTCGGGGGCGGCCACAACGACCTGCTGGTCGCGCTGGCGGTGGCGCTCGCCGCCCTCCTCGCCACGGGCGGGCGGGCCCTCCCCGCCATCGCCGTCCTGGCCCTCGGAACCGCGGTGAAGGCGACGGCCGCGGTCCCGCTCCTGCTCCTCGCGGCCTGGGAGGCGGGGCGTCGGCCGGCGGGGCGGCGGCTCCGGGCGCTCGGCGCGCACCTGGGGGTCGCGGCGGCCGTGTGGCTCGCCGCCGCGCTCCCGTTCCTCCAGGCCGAGGATCCCTCGCTCGGCATGCTCGAGCTCGCGAGCCACGAGGGCTGGCTCGCCCCCTCGCGCTTCGCCCGCCGCGTGCTCGGCGCGCTCGCGCAGGCCGCCTTCGGCGAGGCCGCCGGGGCGGCCGTGGCCATCCTCGTGCGGGTGGCCTTCGCCGCGGCGCTCCTGCTCGGGCTGGCCCTGCTCGCCCGCGAGGCGGCCCGACGGGCCCCGGGCCGGGGGCCGCGGGAGGCCGTCGCCGCCTGGGGGTGGGGCCTCTCGCTCCTCATGCTGCTCGGCCCGGTGCTCCTGCCCTGGTACGCGACGTGGGCGCTCCCGCTCGTCGCGATGCTCCCTCCGGTCACCCGGCGGGCCCTCGTCGGGACGTCGGTGGCCCTCGCGCTCTCCCAGTTCGCCGCGGAGCCGGCGCGCTTCCCCAGGGCCTACGACGCGAACCTCCTGTTCGGCCACTACGTCGTGACGCCCGTCGTGGCAGCGCTCCTCGTCCTGCTCCTGCGCGACCTACGCCGGCGGTCCCGGGACGGCTCCCCGCTCGACGACGCGCCGGAGGAGCTCCCCGCCGAGGCCGACCGCCGCTGAGACGGCCGTGGGGCCGGCGGCGCCGGAGAGCGGCACGCCCAGCCGCTCGGCGAGGACCGCGGCCAGCGTGAGGAGCGCGCCGCCCGCGGCCGGCGCGACCGCCAGGGCGAGCCACGGCGGGC
>FWPU01007718.1_pt1 | contig 19397 bp, 12 predicted proteins | sample 2228361 | NCBI WGS metagenome assembly FWPU01 (sample SAMEA103939777, study PRJEB20133) | metagenome
GACGCGGATCTCGGAGACGACTGACGCTTGGGGGACTGACGCTGGCCGTGACGGCGGTGGCGCTTGCCGTTGGACGGCTGACGCTCGCCGTTCGGCGACTGACGCTTGCCGTAAGGGGACTGACGCTGGCCGTTCGGCGACTGACGCGTGCCGTTCCGCGGGCCGGGCGGGCACGACCAGCAGCCCCAGGGCGACCAGACACGACGCCGCCGTCATGGTCGACTACTCTTCACCTTGATCCGCGACGTCACGTCCGCCTGGCGATAGTCGCTGAACGTCCGGGTATACGTGGCCTCGTACGACCCGGTCGCCAGGGTGACGCCGGCGCGAATGGTGATCGCCTTCGGGAGCCACACGCCCTCGAACGGCTGGCCCATCGTCATCGACGCGCGAAGCTCGTCGACGCGCACGAGCCAGCGCGCCGGCAGAAAGTCGAGCCAGACGTTCTCGAAGGTGTACCGCACGATCTGGTGCTCGGCCGGGTCGACCCAGAGCGTGACGAGCGAGGTCTTGTTCATCTTGCGCTCGATGTCGGCCTCGATCTGACGCTCGCGCTCCGACTCGCGCGGGCGACGCTCCCGGCGTCGGCCGCGCCCGCGCTCCTCGCTCTGGCGCGCCGCCTCCACGTCCCCACGCTTCGGCTCCTCGTCTGCGAACATCCGCGCCGGGTAGTACTCGACGCGCCAGACCTCGCGATGCTCGAGGGTCTCGCGCCCGACGAGGTAGTAGCGACCCGGCTCGAACTTGAAGTCGAGGAAGTACGCCTCGGACACGAAGCGCGGCTCGATGACCTGCCCGACGCCGGGGGCCGCGGCTGACTCGCCGGCGCCGGGCACCGGCGGTCCGCCCGGCGCGCGCTTCTCGGACTCCCGCGCCCGGCGCGCCTGCTCGCGGCGGAACCACTCATCTTCGTAGCGCCGCCGGTCAGCTTCGTCGATGGCGACGCCGTCGAAGCGCACGGGGCTGCGGACGTGGAGGCCCTCGCGCACGTACCAGGTGAACTCCCGACGAAACCGGTAGAGGACGACGCGCCCGGGTCCCATGAGCTCGAACGCCTCGAGCTCGTCCAGGACGTAATCGGTGAGCATCTGGCGGTTGACCTCGCGCCGGTCGAGGACCCGAGCCATGAAGGCATCCAGGTCGCTTGTCGCCTGCCGAGCGGCGACCTGCGTGTCCCGCGCCTCCGGACTCGTCGCTTCCGGCACCGCGTCGACAGGGAGCCCTGCGGCGATCGCCCACACGCCCACGACGCCCACGAACCTGCTGGCGCTCGGTCGGCGCCTCACGACAATCCTCCTGACCCCCTCACCACACTCGACCACGAGACGACAGCCGGAGCGGCCGGGTTCCATCGAGGTGCCGACCGAGGATAGGATCGCACAGCACACGATGAGGAGGCCGACCCCATGATCCGAACGTGTCTGCGCATCACGCCACACTCGATCCTCGCGACGGCCTGGCTGACCACGGGCCTCGCACTCGGCATCCCCCCGGCACAGGCGGACCAGACGCCGCAGCAGACGCCACCCCAGACGCCGCGACCGCGCGTCGAGGTGCAGAGCCCGCGCCTGCAAGTGCCGATGGACCCCGAGCGCGCCCGGCTCTTGTACGTGAGTAAAGACCCGAAGGACCACTCGCCCGGGCGCAACTTCGAGCGCGACATCGAGGCGCGAAAAGAGACCGAGCGGCGGTACGAACAGGCCTGCCGGGGCATCATCGACTACAGCAAGGTGAGCTACCGCAGTCCCGTCGGCGACCTCGATATTCCCGCCTATCTCTTTCAGCCGATCGTCAAGCGCGGGCCCAGGGGCCACGCCGCGATGGTCTGGGTGCACGGCGGCGTCCACGGCAACTGGGGCATCACGATGTTTCCCTTCGTCAAAGAAGCGGTCGAGCGCGGCTACGTCATCATCGCGCCCGAGTACCGCGGGAGCACAGGCTACGGCGAGGCGTTTCACAAAGAGATCGACTACGGCGGCTACGAGGTGGACGATGTGCTGGGCGCCGCCGAGTACCTGAAGACGCTACCGCATGTCGACCCGGACCGGCTGGGCATCATGGGCTGGAGCCACGGCGGCTACATCACGCTCTTCAACGTCTTCCGGGACCAGCACCCCTACAAGGCCGCAGCCGCCATCGTCCCCGTCACGAACCTCGTCTTCCGCCTGTCGTACAAAGGGCCGGGTTATCAGTGGGACTTCTCGACCCAGAAGCGCATCCAGGGGCTGCCCTTCGAGAAGCGCGACATCTACATCCAGCGGTCGCCCCTCTACCACGTGGACAAGCTGAAGGTGCCGCTGCTCGTCCACGTCGCGACGAACGACACCGACGTCGACTTCGTGGAAGATCAGCAGCTCGTCGACGCACTGCGGTCGCGCAAGCCCGATCTGGCCGAGACGCGCATCTACGTGGACCCGCCGCCAGGGCCCGCGGGCGGGGGCCACACCTTCAGCCGCCGCGTCGACCCGAAGACGCTCCAGCGGCAGGACACGCCGGAACAGATCGATTCGTGGAACCGCACGTGGGTGTTCTTCGACTGGTCCCTGCGGCCCTACGAGGACCGCTCGAAACCCGCGAGTCGCTGAGCACACCCACCGGGGCGGGACCACGGCAGCGGGGTGCCAAGGGACAAGAAGGTCGGGAGTACCGCAATGGGTCGCACGGGGGGCTCGACACGGAGCAAACTGGTCAGATTCCTGGTTCCGGCCGTCGTGGCGGCCGTCGCCGTGACGGCCGCGTTCTATGGCCGAGACTGGCTCCGCAGTCGATCGTCGCGGCGCTCGGAACCAGCTCCCGCGGCCGCGCCCGCGCCTCGGCCCAGGCTAGCCCCTGCACCTCCGGCGGATGCAGGGCCTGCGCGTAGAGGGACGCCACCGGCGCGACCTCGCCCCCGGCCCGCCCCGCGACCCGCCGAGACCCCACCGGCCCCGGCGCCGACCGCGCCGGCCGCGACCGCGACGCTGCACGTCGAAAGCGACGTCGCCGGAGCGTCCGTCTTCCTCGACCGCGAGTACGTCGGGACGACACCCTTGACGCTCACGGGCGTCTCGATCGGCGGCCACCGCCTTAACGTGTCCGCTGCGGGCTACGAGGGCTACGCCGAAACGATCGACGTCGAGCCCGGCGAGCGCACCATCACGGTGCGCTTCAAGGAAGTGCGTCTCGACGCCGCCATCGACGTCATCCACAAGCACCGCTTCGGCTCGTGTCGCGGCCGCCTCGTCGCGACGCCGGCCGGCCTCCGCTACGAGACGCGCGATCGGGACGATGCGTTTTCGGTGCCCCTCGACGGGCTCGAGGGGTTCGAGGTGAACTATCTCCAGAAGAACCTGCGCCTCAAGCTGCGCGGCGGCAAGACCTACAACTTCGCCGATCCCGAGGGAAACGCCGACCGTCTGTTCGTCTTCCACCGCGACGTCGAGAAGGCCCGGCAACGGCTGCAGGCCATCCGCGAGGAGGGCCCGTAGCGCGCTCTGCCGGTCGGCGGTAGGGTGCCCAAAGTGACGCGTTCGCCCGAGGCCATCGCCGCCCGCACCGCCGGTGCGGAGCGTTTGGGACCGGTCAGCGCGTCGACCAGAACGGACGTGTCGAGGGTGGACCTCCGATCGCCGCGGATCGCGGTCACCGCACGTACGACTCGCGCCGGGCCGCCTCGGACAACCGGATGAGGTAGCGCTCCGGATCTGCCCAGAACAGCCGCCGAAGCTCCGCCAGGCTGCTCGCGCCGCCGTAACTCACCGCTGAGCACAGGTGACGCACCATTTCCTGGAACACCCTCCGCGCCGACCCTCGCACCGGCACGCTGAACTCCAGCCCCTCGGCCCCGAGCGCCTGGAGGTCCGCCGCCTCGACGTCCTCGACGTCGAGGCGGTCCTTGATGGCGCCGAGCGACGCCATCCCGCGCAGCACCTTGAAGGGTACCTGCACGGGCTTCTGCGACTCGGCAAGCAGCACGGGCTTCTGCACGACCTCGCCGGGCGTCTCGAGCGTGCCCGCGAACGCCGTGCCGAGCATCACCGTGTCGCCGCCGAAGAGCAGGGCCTCCACGAGACTCCCGTCGCGCCGCACGCCGCCGTCGGCGATGAGGGGGATCGGCGAGTCGAAGCCGAGCGCCAGCCGGCACTCGACGAGCGCCTGCACCTGCGGCACGCCGAAGCTCGTGTTGATGCGCGTCGTGCAGCCACCGCCGGGCCCGATCCCGACCTTGATGCCGTTCACCCCGCGCTCCGCCAGAAATGTCGCGCCCTCGGCCGTGGCCACGTTGCCGGCGACCAGCTCGACCTCGTCGCCGAACCGCTTGCGGAACGCCTCCAGCGCCCGAGCCATCACCACCGAATGCCCGTGCGCGATGTCGATCACGATGAGGTCGACGCCGGCCTTGACGAGCTCGGCCGCGCGCTCGAGGTAATCCCCCCGGGCGCCGATGGCGGCACCCACGCGCAATCGCCCCTGCGCGTCGCGCGTGGCGAACGGCTGTCGCCGGTGCTTGAGGATGTCCTTCGCCGTGATGAGGCCCACCAGCACCCCGCGCTCGTCGACGAGGGGCAGCTTCTTCACCTTCTCCTCGACCATCACGCGCTCGGCGGCGTCGATGGAAATCGCGCCGCGCTGCACCACCAGCCGCTCGACCGGCGTCATGCGCTGCCCGACGGTCACGCCAGCGTCGACGAACCTGATGTCGCGCTCGGACAGGATCCCCAGCAGCCGGCGCCCTTCGTCGACGACGACGAGCGTGCCGACGCGCGATCGCTCCATCAGCGCCGCGGCCGCCGCCAGGCTCGCCCGCGGGGAAATGGTGTAGGGGTCGGCGATGATGCCGTGCTGCGTGCGCTTGACGATCTCCACCTCGCGCACCTGGGGCTCGATGTCGCCTTCCTTGAACCCGCGGTCGATGATGCCGATCCCGCCTTCCTCCGCCATGACGATAGCCATCTCGGCCCGCGTCACGGTGTCCATGTTCGCCGACACGATCGGCCGCCTCAGCGTGATGTGCTCCGAGAGCCGGCACGACAGGTCGACCACCTCCGGGTCGCGCCGCTCGACCACCGAGTACTGCGGCGCGAACAGGAAGTCGTCGAACGTGCAGCCCTCGACCAGTGCGCGCAGGTCCATCCGAAAATGCCTCGGCGCCGAGTCTAGCCTTCTGGATCCTGACGCTCAGCGGCGCGCCCGCACCGATCCCTCCGCGTCCCGCTCCTCGATCGCCCCCAACCCGAGGCTCCGAAGCTGCGGCTCGATCGTCGCCCGGTTGCCCACCGCCACCACGACCACCCGCTCCGGCACGAGATAGCGCCGCGCCGCGCGCTGCGCCGCCTCCCGCGTCACCGCCCCGACCTCCGCCGGGTACTTCGTGAAATAGTCAAGTCCGAGGTCGTAGATGAACAGGGTCGCCAAGCTGCCGACCGTCTGGGGGCTCGTCTCGAACAGGCCCGGCAGCGACCGCACGAGCGATTCCCGCGCCAGCCGGAGCTCCTCGTCGGCGAGCGGCTCGTCGACGATGCGCCGGATCTCCTTGAGGATCTCCCCCACCGACGCCCCGGTGACGTCCGGGCGCACGCCGGTGGCGACGAAGAACGGACCAGGGGCCCGCCGATACTGGAAGACCGAGTAGGCTCCGTACGTGTAACCGTGCGTCTCGCGCAGGTTGAGATTGATCCGGCTCGAGAACAGGCCCCCGAGGGCCGCGTTCACCACCTCCAGAGCCGCGTAGTCCGGCGTCGACCGCGGCGCCCCAATCGTGGCGACACGCACCTGCGTCTGCGCCGCACCGGGCTTGTCCACAAGGACGATGCGCGCCCGGGTCGTCTCCGGCTCACCCAGGGGCGTCGTCGCCGCGGCGCCTGGCGCCCACGCGCCGAAGCTCGCCTCGACGAGCGGCCGAAGCTCGTCGGCGCCGATCGCCCCGGCGACGACCAGCGCCGCGTTGTTCGGCACGAAGTGCACCTTCCAGAACGCCACGAGGTCCTCGCGGGTCATCGCCTTGTTGGCCGCCTCGGTGCCGAGCTCCGCGTAGCCGTACGGATGCTTCGGCCCGTAGAGCGCCGCCGCCATCACCTGCGTCGCGACGATCGACGGGTTGTCCCGCTGCTGAACGAGCTGGGTGAGTCGCTGGCCGCGCTGGCGCTCCACCTCCTCCAGCGGAAACGCCGGATTGCGGACGACGTCGGCGAGAATCGCCATCGCCGGGGCCAGATGCCTCTTCAACACCCGCACCCGGACCTGCGAGGCGTCCATGGTCGATATGGTCTCGAGCGTCGCGCCGATCTGCGCCAGGTCGTCGGCGAGCTGGAGCGCGCTGCGCGAGGTCGTGCCTTCGTCCAGCATCGAAACGACGAAGTTAGCGAGCCCGGGTCGATCGAGCGGGTTCGCGTCGCTCCCCGTCTTGACGACGAGTGCCGCCGCGACGATGGGTAGCGTGGGCCGTTCGCTCAGGATCACGGTGAGGCCGTTCGGCAGCCGGAACGAGACGGGCGGGGGCAACGTGACCGACACGGCCGGCCCGGGGGCCGGCGGCTGGCTGCGCCACGGCTCGTCGGCGTTGATCGCTTCGGCGCCAGCGCCCGGCGCCGACTTCGGGGGCGGCGGCGTCGGCACCTGGGGCCCGAGGTCGGGCGTGCCCGGCAGGCCGTAGACGACGACGCGCGCCGGCTTCGCGAGCTGTCTCCCGGCGAATTCCTGCACCGCCTGCGCCGTCGCGGTCCGGTAGCGCTGGAGATCCTGCGCGAGGTAGTCGGGCGTGCCGAGGTAATGGTTGTACAGATTGAGGCGGTCGGCGACGCCGCCGAACCCGCCGAGCGTCTCGAGGCCGCTGACGATGCGCGTCTCGATGGTCGTGCGCGCCCGCTCGATCTCAGCGGCCGTCGGACCCTCGCGCTGGAACCGCTCGAGCTCGGCGTCGATCGCCCGTTCCAGCTCCTGGGCCGTGTGGCCCGACCTCGCCGTCGCCTCGATCGTGAAGACCGACCCGAGCGCGAGCGAGTACTGCTGGGCGCTCACGTCTTGCGCGATCTGCAGCTCGTAGACGAGCTTCTTGTACAGCCGGCTCGACTTGCCGCCGCCGAGGATCTCGGCCGCGAGGTCGGCCTCCGCATCGCCCGGCTTGAAGATGGGCGGTGTGATCCACCCCAGATACACCTTCGGCAGCTCCACGCGGTCGCTGACCACCGCCCGCCGTTCCGCGGTGATCGGCGGGGTCATCACGCTCACCTTCGGCACACTCGGGCCGCGCCTGAGCGACCCGAAGTACTTCTCGACCAGCTTGCGCGCCGCCGCTGGGTCGAAGTCGCCCACGATCGCTAGGCTCGCGTTGTTGGGCGCGTAGTAGGTCTTGAAGAAGCTCTTCACGTCTTCTAGCTTCGCCGCCTGGATGTCGGCGTGCGACCCGATCACAGCCGCATAGTACGGGTGCCCCTTCGGAAAGAGCTGGTGGAAAAGCGCCTCCTCGACGATGCCGTACGGACGGTTCTCGACCGACTGCCGGCGCTCGTTGCGGACGACGTCCTGCTGGTTGGCGAGGTTCGCCTCGTCCAGGACGTCCAGCAAGTAGCCCATGCGGTCCGCTTCGAGCCAGAGCGCCAGCTCGAGCTGGTTCGAGGGCACGGTCTCGAAATAGTTAGTGCGGTCGAAGTCCGTCGTCCCGTTGATGTCGCTCGCACCCGCACCTTCGAGCAGCCGGAAGTGCGAGTCGCCCGGCACGTGCTTCGAGCCCTGGAACATCATGTGCTCGAAGAGATGCGCGAACCCGGTGCGGCCCGCCTCCTCGTTGGCCGGCCCGACGTGGTACCAGAGATTGACGGCCACCATCGGGAGCCGGTGGTCCTCCGACAGGATCACCTCGAGGCCGTTCGGGAGCGTGAACTTCTCGAACGCGATCGTCGGGAGGTCGGCGGCGGGCGAAGGCCGCGGCGGCGCCTGCGTCGAGCAGGCCGCCGACAGCGCGAACGCGAGGGCGGACACGAGGGAAAGGCGTGGCACCATGGCTCGATTCTACTGCACCGGCGCTCGCCGGCCGCACCGTGGGCGACCGGCGGTGTGATTCAATACGCGCGTGCAGCCCCTGCCCCGACTCCGCTCGCCGCTCGGCTCCGCCGCCCTGGTGGCGATCCTCTGCGCGGCGGAGGTGCTCAGCATGGCTGCGTTTTCCGCCTATCCGGCGCTGCTCCCCGAGATTCGCGACGCCTGGAGCCTGAGCAACGCCGCGGCCGGGTTCGTGAGTGGCACGTTCTTCGCCGGCTACATGGGCGGGGTCCTAGTGCTCACGACGCTCACCGACCGCGTGGATGCGCGCCGGGTCTACGTCGGGTCCGCGATGCTGTCGGCCGGCGCGGCGCTGGGCTTCGCCGTGTTCGCGTCGGGGCTCGGCTCCGCGCTCGTCTGGCAGGCGCTCGCGGGCGTCGGGCTCGCCGGCACCTACATGCCCGGCGTGAAGCTCCTCGCCGACCGGACCGCGGGGCGCGGGCAAAGTCGCGCCATCGCCTTCTACACCTCGTCGTTCGGCATCGGCGCGAGCGCGTCGCTCTGGCTAGCGGGCGCGCTGGCCGCGTGGCGGGGGTGGCGCTGGGCCTTCGCGCTCGCCGCCGCCGGCCCCGCCGCCGCGAGCCTCCTCGTCTTGGTGACCGTTCGCCCCACGTCGCTGCCTGCCGCCGGTCCCCACCCCACCACCGACGTCGGGCGCCTCCGGCGCGCGATCCGCAACCCGCGCGCGCGGCGCTTCATGTGGGCGTACGCCGCTCACTGCTGGGAGCTGTTCGGCTTCCGGTCCTGGCTCGTCGCCTTCTTCACCTTTGCGGCGAGCCGGCCGCGCCTCGGCACGTCCCTCGTCGCGCCCGCGACCGCCGCTGCCGCCATCAATCTGATCGGTCCCGTGGCCAGCATCCTGGGCAACGAGGCTGCTTTGGTGGTCGGGCGCGAGCGCTGGATCGCGCGCGCCATGGTCGCCTCGAGCGCCCTCGCGTGCCTGGTGGGCTTCGCCTCGCGGCTGCCGTGGCTCGTCATGGTCGGGGCCGCCGCCGTCTACTTCTTGGCCGTCATGGCCGACTCGGCCACGCTCACGGCGGGTGTCGTGGCCGCCGCCGATCCGGCGGACCGCGGCGCCACCATGGCCGTGTACTCGCTGGCGGGCTTCGCCGCCGCCTCGGTCGCGCCGGTGGTCTACGGCGCGGTGCTCGACCTCGCGGGCGGCGCCGCGAACGAGCTCGCGTGGGTGCTTGCCTTCGCGAGCCTGGCCGCACCCTCGGCGATCCTGCTGTCGGGATCGTTTTGGTCGCCGGTTTCTTGCCGCCGGTCGGCCGATTCAGGGTAGACTCGACGCGCGACCGGCCGGCGTCGCTCCGTCGGTGGAAAGACCGCGATGGCACCCGATCTGCCACACTATCGGCTGCGCGATGTCGACGGCGAGCCCGAGCCAGAACTCGCCGCGCCGCGGCGGACGGCCGCCGCGGTGTGGTGGAGCGGGGCGCTCGTGGCTGCCGCCGCGCTCGGGGCTGTGCTGTACCTCCGCTGGCAGCCGCCGGCGGCGGCCCCTGAGGAGCGCGCGGCGAGCCCCACGCCCGCGACCGTGTCCGAGACGACCGAGGAGGTCGCGCCCGCAGCCGGAGCCCCAGAGCCGCTGCCGCCGCTCGACGCGAGCGACGCGATCGTGCGCCAGCTCGTGGCTGGCCTTTCCTCGCGACCCGAGCTGATTGCGTGGCTCGCCGGCCAGGATCTCGTGCGGGCGTTCGTGGCCGCGGTCGACAACATCGCGCGCGGCACGAGCCCGAAGCCATTTCTGGCGAGCCTGCGGCCGACCGAGCCGTTTCGCGCGACTGACCGCGGCGGACGCCTCGTCGCCGACCCGCACAGCTTCGCGCGCTACGACCGCGCGGCCGACGCGTTCGCCTCGCTCGACCCGGCGGGCGTGGCCGCCGCGTACGCTCGCCTCGCGCCCCTCTGCGAGACGGCGTACCGCGAGCTCGGCGTCGAGGGCACCTTCCAGGGGGCGCTCGAACGCGCGATCGGGCGCCTGCTCGCGGCGCCCGACGCGCCGGAGGAGGCGCCCCTCCTCTGGAACTTCGTCACCTACGAGTACGCCGACCCCGCGCTCGAATCGCTGCCCGAGGCCGAGAAGCAGTTCCTGCGGATGGGACCGCGGAACATGCGCCTCGTCAAGGCCAAGCTCAGGGAGCTGGCCCAGGTGATGGACCTGAGGCCGGTCGTGCCGCAGCGATGAGCCCGCGGCGGCCCCCCGGCGTGCGGCGACGCGGGTGTGGCGGCCGCCGGCCGGTCCGCACGAGCGCGGCGCGCTCGCGACGCGCGGGCAAACGGAGGACACGATGATCGAGACCATCGAACGCTGGAACGCCTGGCTGAACGGCTACGTGTGGGGCCCGCCGATGATCACGCTGCTCATCGGCACGGGACTGCTCCTGACGATCGTGACCGGCGCGGCGCAGTTCCGGTACCTGGGCGTCGCCTTGCGGGAAGTGCTCGGCAAGATGTTCCAGCGCGGCGGGGGCGTCGGCAACGTCAGCCCGTTCCAGGCCGTGGCGACCGCGCTCGCCTCGACGGTCGGGGTCGGCAACGTCGCCGGTGTGGCCACCGCTATCTCAATCGGCGGACCCGGCGCGCTCTTCTGGCTCTGGGTGTCCGGTTTGCTCGGCATGTGTACGAAGTTCGCCGAGATCACGGTCGCGTTGTATTACCGCGAGCCCGACGCGACGGGGACGATGCGTGGCGGGGCGATGTACACGTTGAAGAAAGGCCTCCGCTTGCCCTGGCTCGGCGGGACCTTCGCCCTCCTGACGTCGCTCGCCGCGTTCGGCATCGGCAACATGGTGCAGGCGAACTCCGTGGCCGACTCCCTGCGCGCGTCTTTCGGCGTGCCCGTGGCGGCAACCGGCGCCGTCCTCGTCGTCATCACGGCCATCGTGATCCTCGGCGGGATCACGCGCATCGCCGAGGTCACGTCCGTGCTCGTGCCCTTCATGGCGATCTTCTACCTCGCCGGCGCCTTCGTCGTCCTGGTCACCCACCTGAGCGAGTTGCCAGCCGCGCTGCGCCTGGTTTTCGACGGCGCCTTCACCGGCACGGCGGCGACGGGCGGGTTCGCCGGCGCCACCGTCATGATGGCGCTCCGCTACGGGTTGGCGCGTGGCCTCTTCTCGAACGAAGCGGGCCTCGGCAGCGCGCCCATGGTCCACGCGACGGCCGACACGACTCACCCGGCGCGGCAGGGCCTCTACGGCATCTTCGAGGTCTTCGTCGACACGATCCTCGTCTGCACGGCGACCGGACTCGTCATCCTCGTGACCGGCACGTGGAGCGGCGGCCTGACCGGCGCCGCCTTGTCGGCAAAGGCCTTCGAGACGGGACTCCCCGGCACCTGGGGGCACATCGTCGTCACGACGGGCATCGTGTTGTTCGCGTACTCGACGGTCATCGGGTGGAGCTACTACGGTGAGACCGCCATCGTCTACCTGGCCGGAACGCGCGCGACGCTGCCCTACAGGCTGCTGTGGCTGGCCTTCCTGTACGTTGGCGCCGTCGGGTCGCTCCATCTCGTGTGGGATGTCGCCGACACGCTGAACGGCCTGATGGCGATCCCGAACCTCGTGTCCGTGCTGGGGTCGCTGCCGCTGCTGCTCCGCCTCCAGCGGGAATTCTTCTCCGAGAGGTGATTCGGCTCGCCCTGCTCGCGCCCAGCCCCGTTCAGCTGGCGTGTGTCGTCACCGCCCCCCCCACCGCCCCTACCATTCCGCTGCTGGCCCCGGAAGGTGTGAAGCCCGGTGACGGTCGCAGCTTTTTCTTGGTCAGATAACAGAACTCACGGGCTCGCATCGCGTTCTAGTCTGCCGACCGCCTGCCAGCCCGGCCTGGCACCTTCGGAAAACCAGGTTCTGTTGGGCATCGTCCTAAATTGCGGACAGTCTGGCGGACCGGGTTGCGAGGGTCCACCCCGGGGGCCCAGGATCCGCCCTCGGGTGTGGCCCCCGGCTCCGCACCGAGTGGCAGTGCCGGAAAGGAGGTGACGAGAAGCGATGCGGCGCTCCTTGGTGCTCCTGACGGCAGCCGCGCTGATGCTGCTGCCCGTGGTCGCGTCGGCGCAGCCCTCGGAGTTCGGGGTGAAGGGCGCGCTGGCGTTCGCGACGCTGCCCCAAGTTCAACAGTCGCTCGGCGTCAGCGGCAGCAACTACGAGCCGCAGACGCGCGTCGGGCTCATCCTCGGGGGCTTCAGTGCCTGGGAAGCGAACGGCTGGTTCGCGGTCCAGCCCGAGTTGTTCTATGTCCAGAAGGGCGTGACGCTCGAGGGACCGTCGCCGAACCCGATCTCGTTCGTGGCCAAGGTCGACTACCTCGAGGTGCCGGTGCTGGCGCGCCTGACGCCCCGGGCGTCCGCCGGGACGCATCCCTATCTGCTCGCCGGGCCGACGTTCGGCGTCAAGCTCCGCGGCCGGGTCGAGCGGACGATCGGGGGCGTCCGGGAAAAGGCCGACGCCGAAGCGCTGCTGCGTGACGGCGAGATGGGGTTCGCCCTGGGGGCTGGCGCCCGCTTCGGGCGCTTTCTGGCGGAGACCCGCGTCACGCAGGGGCTGACGCGCGCGAACAAGGACGTGCCCGACTTCCGACGCGACGTCAAGAACCGCACCGTCGCGCTTCTGGCCGGCCTCACCTTCTAGCCGGCCGCGCCGGGGGCGGGGCCGATCCCAGCTCGCCCCGTCTCCCCGGCGCCTCGCATCCTCGCCTGCCCGGCCCGCACGCGCAACCCCCGCGCCTTCGGTCGGGCGAGCCGCACAAGGTCCGGAAAGTCGCACCCGAGCTGGTCGCGGTCAAGCTCGGAAAGCGGGGTAGCATAGGCGGAACCTGATGGAGGGCCGCATGACGCTCACCTCGAAGTTGCGCCGTGTCGTGGAAGGACTTCTCTGCGCCGCGCTCTCGGCGACGCTCTGGGCGGCCGCGGCGAACCGCCTCGAGGCCCAACGCCCCGCGACGCCGCCCAAGCTGCGCGTCGAGATCTCCTTCCCGGCCTCGGCGCACGCCGATCCGATCACCGGCCGCGCCTACGTCATGATCACGCGGAGCCTCGACATCACCGTCGGCGGCCGGGTGCAGACGGTGGAACCGCGCCTGCAGATCGGGCGCACCGGCGTCCCCTTCTTCGGGCGCGACATCGAACGGCTGCCGCCGGGACGACCCGTGGTCATCGACGAGACCGACCTGGGCTCGCCCGTCGAGAGCCTCAGAGACGTCCCCCCGGGCGACTACTTCGTCCAGGCGATGATCAACATCTACTCGGAGTTCCGCCGCGCCGATGGTCACGTGGTGTGGATGCACGACGATCAGTGGGAGGGCCAACGGTGGAACATCTCGCCGGGCAACCTGTACAGCCGGGTCGAGCGCGTCCGGATCGACCCGAAGGCGGGCGGGGTGATCCGCCTCGTCGCGGACCAGGTGATCCCGCCCGTCCAGATCCCGCCCGACACGAATTACGTCAAGCGGTTCAAGTTCCAGAGCCCGATGCTCACGAAGTTCTGGGGTCGCCCGATCTACCTCGGCGCCGTTGTCCTGCTCCCGCGCGACTACGACCGGGAGACGATCAGCTATCCGGTCAACTACGTCCAGGGGCACTTCTCGCTGCGTGCACCGTACGGGTTCGACGAGAAGAACGAGTTCTCGCGGGCGTGGCTGAGCGACGGCTTCCCGCGCTTCATCGCGGTCACGTTCCAGCACCCGAACCCGTATTTCGACGACTCCTACGCGGTCAACTCGGTCAACGTCGGTCCGTACGGCGACGCGATCATGCAGGAGCTCATCCCCGAGGTGGAGAAGCGCTTCCGCATCATCCGGGAGCCGTGGGCGCGCGTGCTCTCCGGCGGGTCGACCGGCGGCTGGATCGCGGCGGCGCTTCAGATCTTCCACCCGGACTTCTTCGGCGGGGCGTGGATCTACTGTCCGGACCCGGTGACCTTCACCGACGTCGAAGGCATCAACATCTACGAGGACAAAAACGCCTTCTACAAGGAGTACGAGTGGCGCCGGGTCCCGACCATCAACAGTCGGTTCGTCAACGGCCAGGCGATCAATACGTCGGAGCAGCGCAACCGCTGGGAGCTCGTGAACGGCACGAAGGGCCGCTCGGGCGAACAGCTCGACATCTGGTCGGCGGTATTCGGTCCCCTCGGCGAGGACGGCTACTTCAAGCCGCTCTTCGACAAGCGCACCGGCGCGATCGACCCAGCGGTGGCACAGTATTGGAAGGAGCACTACGACCTGAAGTACTACCTCGAACGCCACTGGCCGACGGTCGGGCCCAAGCTCGCCGACAAGCTGTTCTTCTACACGGGCACGGCCGACACGTATTTCCTCAACAACTCCACGCGGGAGCTCCAGGAGTGGCTGAAGACAACGGAGAACCCGCACTACGAGGGGTTCTTCATGTACGGCGAGGGCAAGCCGCACTGCTGGAGCGGCCCGGTGACGCCCGCGGAGCGCCTGAAGGAAATGGCGCAGCACATCATGCGCCACGCGCCAGAGGGCACGACGTTTCCGTGGTGGCGGTTCTGACGGAGCGTCGGTCGACTGGCGTCTCCCAGAGCCAGGCGGGCACGTACTCGCGCTCTCCCCGCCGAATCTCCCGGTAGCGTCGGAACACGGTTCGCGCGGCCTCGAGGCCGAGCATCGACCGCCAGGAGCTCCCGCGGAAGACGTGGGCGAACATCTGGACGGCGTGGCGCGTGACCCACACGGGGTCGTGCGCCCACGCCGCCAGGAAGTGCCGCACCTTCATCCACCGCTCCGCGCGCCAGCGCAGGAACTCGACCTCTTCCGCGTCGAGATGCTTCGTCCGCACGACCGCGGTCGTCCCGTCGTACTCCTCGACTCGGTCGCTGACGATGAGGCCACGGGCCTCGAAGTCTTTCGCCATGGGCGTGCCCGGGTAGGGCGTCGGGTGCTGAATGTACGGCCAGTCCACGTAGCGCCGCGCGAACGCCAGGTTGGCCTCGATCGCCTCCCGCGTATCGTCCGGGTTCCCCACGATCAGGCCACCGACGACGTACAGACCGTGTCGGTGCAAAAGGTCGATCGCCCGCGCCGCGGCGAGACCGGCCGGGCGGCCACCCCGGCGGTCAGCGTTCTTGGCTCGCGCTTTCAGGAAACCCAGGTCCGCGTCGAGCACGTTCTCGATCCCGAGGAACACGTAGCGGAACCCCGCTCGGCGCATGAGGGGCACGAGCGTTGTGCCGTGCCCAGCGATGGCCGAGGTCATGGCCTGCACGATGTAATCGAGATGGTGCAAGCCGGCGTCGACGATCGCCCGACACAGCGCCTCGAACCGTCGCACGTCCAGCGTGATGTTGTCGTCGACGAAAAAGATGACCCGTGCGCCCCAGGCCGCCGCGTCGCGGATGTCGTCGATCACCCGCGCGATGGAGAACGTGTGGAAATTACGACCGCGCATCTGGATGATCGAGCAGAAGCTGCAGTCGTACGTGCAGCCGCGCGACGTCTCCACCACGTCGATCGTCCGACCGAGCAGCGTGTAGCCCCGGAGCACCCGCGCCCGCCGGTTCGGCAATCGCAGGGCGTCCAGGTGGCGGAGCACCGGGCGCCCGGGGTTGTGCACGAATCCGTCCGACGTCCGGTACGACAGCCCGGCGATCCCCTCGAACCCCCCGCCCGCCTCGAGGGCGCGCAGGAGCTCGCTGAAGGTCGCTTCGCCTTCGCCGCGGACGATGAAGTCCACGCCAGAGTCGGGACGCACGTACGCCTCCGGCGCCAGCGACGGGTCGTACCCGCCGACGACGACGCGAACGTCTGGCTTGAGGCGCCGGACGAGACGGATGACCCGTCGCGCGGTTTCCCGCTGGAAGGTCATGACCGACAGCCCGACCAGATCGGGCTGGGTCTCGGCCACCAGGCGGGCGAGCGTCTCGGGGACGCGCCGCTGCACCGGGATGAGGTCCGCGATGCTCACCCGATGATGGGGATCCACGTTGCCCGCGAGCGACCCCAGCGCCCCGTTGGGCAGCCGCATCGTGAGGGGGGGCATGTGCTCGAAGGAGTCGGGCATCGCGAGCAGCAGGATGTTCATCGGGTACCTGCCCGCGCCGGGTTGTGCAGGGTGGGCTCAAGATACCACAAGTGCACCGCCCGGCGCGGCCAGAACAGGCCCGCCGACGGCCGACTCAGCGCCCGCCCAGCTTCGGGAGGAGCGCGGGCACGCGGGCGCGGTACTCCTCGTACGCCTGGCCGAAGCGCCCCACGAGCTCGCGCTCTTCGAGCGGAATGAGCACCGCCGTCATGATCACGCTGTACGCCACGAGGATGTACGACGTCAGGTAGTTCGTGACCAACGCCCAGCCGAGCACCGCGACGAGGATCTCCAGATACCGCGGATGCCGGACCCTGGCGTAGATGCCTTCCGTGAGGAGTCGGCTGCCCTGACCGCCGGATGCCAGCTCGGGCAACCCGTGCAGAACCCGCAGGCTCAAGTGCCGCCGCCACTGGCGGCGCAGCACCGAGGCCACGATCAGGCACGCCGAACCGAGGGCGATGGTGACGAGGTTCGTGCCGAGGTCCCCGACGAGCAGGCGATGGCGCCACCGGAAAAGCAGGAGTGCCATGCCCAGGTACTGCGCGTAGGCGACCACCAGCGCCGGCCCAGGTCCTGCCCGCCGCCAGGTGCCCACGAATGGATGCACGACGAGCCAGTACGTGTAGGCGCCGGGAAGCAGGCAGAGCAGACTGAGCGCAACGACGTACCGAAAGGTGTCGACACCGCTCATCGACAGACCGCCCTCGCGGGGCCGTGACGCACAGATCTGACGACAGGCTGGTGCGCCCGGTTCGGCGTCTCGCCTGGCGATCGTGGCCCGTCGGCTCGCTCGACGATCACACGCCGGCCGGCGCGGGGTCGTAGGCAAGATACGGCGCCAGCCAGCGCTCGACCTCGTCGACCGGCATGCTCTTGCGCCGCGCGTAGTCCTCCACTTGGTCGCGATCCACGCGCCCGAGGCTGAAGTAGCGAGCCTCGGGCGCCGACAGATACAGCCCGCTCACCGAAGCGGCCGGGATCATGGCGCAGCGCTCGGTGAGGCGCAGCCCCACGCCCTCGGCCTCGAGCACGGCGAACAGGCGCCGCTTCTCGCTGTGGTCCGGGCACGCTGGATAGCCGAAGGCGGGGCGAATGCCCTGATAGCGCTCGGCGATCAGGTCTTCGATTGAGAGGGCCTCCTGCCGGCCGTAGCCCCAGTCCCGTCGCGCCTGCGCGTGCAGCCACTCGGCGAAGGCCTCGGCCAGCCGGTCGGCGAGGGCTTTCGCCATGATGGCGTGGTAGTCGTCGCGCTCCCGCTCGAGGCGCGCCACGAGCGCGTCGGCCCCGAGGCCTGCCGTGACGGCGAACAGGCCGACGTGGTCGCCGACGCCGCTCGCGCGTGGCGCCACGAAGTCGGCGAGCGACAAATTGGGCATCCCGCTCCCGGGCGCCTCCTGCTGCCGCAGCATCGGGAAGCGGGCGAGCTCGGCGGTCCGCGACGCGTCCCGGTAGAGCACGATGTCGTCGCCCTCGCTGTTGGCCGGCCAGAAGCCGTAGACGCCCCGCGCGACGAGGAGCTTCTCGCGCACCACGCGGTCGAGCAGGGCCCGCCCGTCGGCGTACAGCTCCCGCGCCGCCGGGCCGTGTCGCGGGTGGTCGAGGATCGCGGGGAAGCGGCCCTTGAGTTCCCACACCGTGAAGAAGTACGTCCAGTCGATGTAGCGCGCGATCGTCTCGAGCGGCGGTTCGACCACCCGACGGCCGATGAAGGACGGGATCGGCACGGATCGGCGCGTCCAGTGGATGCGCAAGGCATTGGCCCGCGCCGCTGCGTAGGGCACGAGCCCGCGCTCTCGCCGCGCCGCGAATTTCTCCCGGAGCTCCGCCTGCGAGGCGCGAGTCTGGGCCTCGAACTCCGGCCGGAGTGCAGGGTGGAGGAGGCGCGCCACGACGTCGACCGCGCGCGACGCATCGAGCACATGCACGACGGGCCCGTCGTACTCCGGCGCAATCTTGACCGCCGTGTGCTGCCGACTGGTGGTCGCCCCGCCGATGAGGAGCGGCATTTTCCAGCCGCGGCGCTGCATCTCGCGCGCCACGAACACCATCTCGTCGAGCGACGGCGTGATGAGCCCGCTCAGGCCGACCGCCTCGGCCCCGGACTCCTCCGCGGCCTGCAGGATCCGCTCGGCCGGCACCATGACGCCGAGGTCTACGACGCGATAGTTGTTGCACGCGAGCACGACCCCGACGATGTTCTTTCCGATGTCGTGGACGTCGCCCTTGACCGTGGCGAGCACGACCGTGCCCTGGGACCGGCGCTCGCGGCCGGCCGCCTGCTGGCCCTCCCGAAGGAAGGGCTCGAGACGCGCAACGGCGCGCTTCATCGCCCGAGCGCTCTTGACCACCTGGGGCAGGAACATCTTGCCCGCGCCGAAGAGCTCGCCCACCGTCTTCATGCCGTCCATGAGCGGCCCCTCGATGACGTCGAGGGGCCGCGGGTACCGGCGGCGCGCTTCCTCCACGTCCTGCTCGATGAACTCTTCGATGCCGTGGACGAGCGCGTAGGCGAGGCGCGACTCCACCGGCCCCGCCCGCCAGGCGAGGTCTGCCTCCTTGCGCGCGACCTCGCCCGTGAGCGTCCGCGCGAGCTGCAGCAGCCGATCGGTCGCGTCGGGGCGCCGGTTGAAGATGACATCCTCGACGCGCGCGCGGAGCTCCGGCGGGATGTCCTCGTAGACCGCCAACTGGCCGGCGTTGACGATCCCCATGTCGAGGCCCGCCCGGATGGCGTGGTAGAGGAACGCGGCGTGCATCGCCTCGCGCACGAGCGCGTGGCCCCGGAAGGCGAACGACAGATTGCTGATGCCGCCGCTCACCTTCGCCCCGGGACACCGGGTCTTCAGGCTGCGCGTCGCCTCGATGAAGTCCACGGCGTAGTTGGCGTGCTCCTCGAGCCCGGTCCCGATGGCGAACACGTTGGGGTCGAGGATGATGTCGGACGGGTCGAACCCGGCGCGCTCGACGAGCAGCCGGTACGCGCGCTCGAGGATCTCGACCTTCCGCGCCGCGGTGTCGGCCTGACCCCGCTCGTCGAACGCCATCACGACGACGCCGGCACCGTAGCGCCGGATGCGGCGCGCCTTCGCGAGAAACTCGGCCTCGCCCTCCTTCAAGCTGATCGAGTTGACCACCCCCTTGCCCTGCAGACACTTGAGCCCAGCCTCGATGACCGACCACTTCGAGCTGTCGACCATGACGGGCAGCCGCGCGATCTCGGGGTCCGTCGCGATGTAGCGGAGAAACTCGGTCATCGCCCGCTCCGAGTCGAGCAGCGCCTCGTCCATGTTGACGTCGATCAGGTTGGCCCCGGCGCGCACCTGCTCGA